>Ga0164292_10002674_pt1 | contig 14541 bp, 11 predicted proteins | sample GEODES117metaG_FD_111486 | JGI IMG/M metagenome (GOLD analysis project Ga0164292, IMG submission 111486) | Eutrophic lake water microbial communities from Lake Mendota, Wisconsin, USA - GEODES117 metaG | ecosystem: Environmental > Aquatic > Freshwater > Lake | place: USA: Lake Mendota... | reverse complement strand
ATGTTGCCTGGAAAGAGATTGAAGCTCAAGGCTATATCGCCCCTGCTGAATGTATTGAGGTAAGGGTAAATCTGACTGAAAACGAGCGTATCGCATATGCAACTGCCGAACCCGAAGAACGTTATCGATACTGCGCAACCACCCGCACAAAGAGAGATGTGGTTCAGGAACTTGTATCCCTGCATGCAAATGAGCAGATACTCGTTATTGGTCAGTATTTAGATCAACTAGATGATTTAGGTGAAACCCTTGGTGTGCCGGTAATTCAAGGATCTACGCCGCAAAAAGTTCGAGAAGAACTCTTCCAACAATTTCGAACCGGTGAAATTTCCTGCCTAGTGGTCTCTAAAGTTGCTAACTTCTCGATTGACTTACCGGAAGCCACAATTGCAATCCAGGTTTCCGGCGCATTTGGATCTCGCCAAGAAGAAGCTCAACGATTGGGCCGCATTCTTCGCCCTAAGGCCGATGGCCGCGGTGCTCGCTTCTACTCGGTTGTCTCACGTGACACTATCGATCAGGATTTTGCGCAGAACCGTCAACGATTCTTAGCAGAACAGGGATATAGCTACACAATTATTGATGCCGACGATGTTTTTCAAGGGAAGATCTAAAGCGCTCTGGATCAACGCGCCAGAAGTCATGGTGCTCGCCATTGATGTGAATCACAGGAATCTGCTCGCCGTACAATTTTTCTAAATCAACATTGCCGGCAATATCTATAACTTCTATCTCAAATTTGAGCTCACTTTGTAGCCCTTGCAGAATATTCAAAGCATCTTCACAGAGATGGCAGCCCGCTCGGGAGTAAATTGTGACCATCCGCCTATTCTCTCATCCTGTAACCTTGCTTTCTATGATGAGCTTACTGAAGCGGTTCGGTGGTTCACTCCTATCCTCAATTCTTTTACTCTCGCTGCTCTCTACGCCGCCGGCGGCAAATGCCCTGTCGCCATTTCTTCAGCGAGAGGCAACTCAATGGGCACATGTTTATGCCGCTGCCGGCAACGCAAAAGTACAATCTGCTGGCGCACCCGTTGCCAAATTAGATGCGAAATCAAAGTTCATTGTTAACTATCGAAATTTTCCAAAGTGGGCCGAGCGTGATTTTCAGATTGCAGTAGAGATTTGGTCTCACCACTTTGCATCATCTGTACCAATTACTATCGAAGCCTCGTGGTCACGCTCTTCTTCATCAGAGATTCTTGGCAGTGCGCGTCCAGGCAGTTTCTTCTCCGATTTTGATAAGTCACCGGATCCGAGTCTCTGGTATCCATCTGCTCTAGCCAATGCAATCGCTGGTAAAGATTTAGATACCACTGAATCCGAAATGATTATTCAAGTGAACTCACTTGCTGATTGGAATACCACTAACGATGGATTGTCATACCCAAATAAGTATGATCTCAAATCTGTTTTCTTGCATGAAATGGGCCACGGACTTGGATTTTTATCAGCAGCTTCATACGATTCTTTTCTAGGCTTTGGATATATTGATGAACCCACACCATTTGATGCCTACGTTCAGGTAGAAGATGGGCGCCGGTTATCAGACCTGCCTTCACCATCACTCGAACTAGGCGAAGCAATCACAGGAAGACTTTTCTGGAGCGGTGCCCTTGGAGTTGCGGCAAACAATGGCGTAAAGCCCCTGCTATACACCCCCTCTGAATTTGATGAAGGTTCATCTGTGAGCCACCTAGACGAGGCGACTTTTGCGGATTCAACTCTTGAGGCGATGATGACTCCAAGTCTGAGCGCCGGCGAGATCTTCCGCGAACCTGGACCATTGATGCTTGCCATGATGGAAGATATGCGTCGCAAGCCTCCGGCCGGAGTTGCCGTTGGTCTTCCTAGCGAAGTTCGTAACCCAAAAGCCTTAGTCGGTGATGGTTCTGCGATTATTACCTTTGATCCCTCTGCAAATGCACGGACCGCTCAGATATCTAGCTATACGGTGCGCAATCTGCGCACCAATCAAGTAAAGAGTGCTAGTACATCGCCAATCATTTTTACCGGCCTCAAAAACGGTAATTCATACCCATTTTCGATTATCGCCTCAAATTCAAATGGCTCTTCTATTCCAGTTGTCACAAATAATGTGACGCCACAAGCAAGCTGGCGGATCACTAACGCCGACGGCAAGAGCAGCGGTAAAGAGGTAGTGAGCACCTCCTTTAATGGCAAACCTTTACTTGCATATATTGATGCCGTTTCGGGTGATCTCAAGATTGGAATGTGGAACGGTCGAATTTGGATCACAAAGACTGTTGATGGCGCCGGTGGCTCTGCTGGAAAAACCTCTTTGCCCATTACTGGTGCGCTCTCTGTCTGCGTCAATGGCAGCGGAACCACGCAAGTCCTTCACATCTTCTATGCCGACGGCACAGATAAAGACTTGCGCTATGCAAAATTTGATGGAAAGAGTTTTTCTTATGATCTCGTTGATGGTAATGGAAGCGTAATTAACGATTACGAGGATCCCATTCGTATTCGTACTGCTTCAGATGTCAGCGTATCCAGTGCATGTGTCGCCTCAGCTTCTGGGATTCAAGTTTTCTATCGTGATGAAAGTCAGGGAATCTTGCTCGGAGCAGTTAAATCCAATATGTCGAAGACCTGGAACTACGAACTTGTCGATGGTGATCGCAAGACAGATGGGCGCACAACTGGAGATGTTGCTTTTCATCTTGATGCTATCTTCGATGGCAAGACAAGTTATGTACTCTATGACTCCGTTTTAACATTGAATCAAAAGAAAGAACGCACTTCAGGTGAGGTTCGCTTAGCCACCCGAACATCATTTTCGGCAACGGGCTGGGTGTATAAGACTTTGGAGCCAGCGACTGCATCAACTCCCATGAGTGGTTTTGATATCGCCCTCGGAAAGAGCGCTAAAGGAATTACTGCTGCGTGGATGAGTGCATCGTCTTCAACTCTTCCGTTAGCAGATAACGTACGCTGGCAATTGGTATCGAAGCCATCTCCGGTCGCTACCGCCACCACTTATGGATACGGAAAGCCGAGCGCTCGAATTTCTACCGATGGATCCATGATTGCCTTTAACTGCGAAGGTCGGCTCTGCTCCATTGATATCAGCAAAGCAACACCGAAGGTTGGATTTGTTCTGGCAAGTGAAGACCCAGATGAAATTTCTTCCACCTGGGTCGTCGTTAATCGTGTGAAGTATCTCGTGGCTGGTATTAACGGCCAGCTTGCGATGCTCCGCCCATAAATTTCTGAGGTTACGGTGCCTATTCGTGCGTTACTTCGCGTTACGGCGTTGAATACGTGTCTTCTTTAGCAGCTTCTTATGCTTCTTCTTAGCCATACGCTTGCGACGCTTTTTAATAACGGAACCCATAAGTCACGCTCTTCCTAGTAGTAGTGCCCAGATCAAATAAATCTGGAGTAACTCGATGGCAAAGGTTACCGCGCTACCAGGGTAAAAATCGATACGGATCCGTCGGCAGATGATGCCAACCCGAGGACTCCACGATCGCGACTATATGCAAGGTTCAGCGGTGTCAGCAGGCCTGGGAGGCTTGTGGCTGCCTGTAGCGCCCCTTTGCCATTAAATGTAAGAACAATCAGACCCGCCTCATTGGGTTTCCATCCATTAATTCCAGTAATTGTGCTCTTTGAAGTAAAGGCAAGATAGGAAAAGCCTCCTCCCGAAATAGAAATTGGTGCACCTATTCCGGCATACCGTGTTGTCCAGGTCGGTGCGAAAGTTGAAGTGAATTTGGTAATCGCAATTTCTGATTTTGCACCAGTGAGCACATAGCCACTGAGGAGATTAGAACTATCACCTGAAGTCCATCCGCGAGATGCGCCATTTGCAGAGCTTCGAACAAGAGAGGTTATCGCTCCAGTTTTGGATACCTTCATCAAAATTCCATCTCGCTTACCCATCAACTTCTTGCCCGCTAGAGTCTCAGCGCTCGAGCCATAGAGAGAGGTTGTCCCATCTTCACTTCGAATGACCGAGTTAATCTCGGTCTTCGAGCTACCAAGGAATGTGATCTTGCTAAAAACTCCAGTATTTGTCGCTGTGACAAGAAATGGTTTACTCTCAAGAATTCCAGTAATTGATATCCCAGAATTCTTAGCAGAGACTCCGGTTGTCAATGGAACGCTCTTCTGCGGCAATAGATAAGTAGCTAGTAGCTCACCTTTTTGAGAAATCTTCCAAAGTGCGAGCTGATTCATATCTGACCGAAGCGCAGGGCTCGGGTCCTCGGTCACGCCATCTGGATTATCAACACCTGTATTAGGAGTTGTGGTCTCGCTCTGGGTTAAAAGTGATGCCGATCCAACAAGCCAGATATTGCCAACGGGGTCAGTGCTTGCCGATGAAACAACTTCATCGGCTCCTGAATCAATCTTTAATTGCCAGCTCCGAGTATTTGTAAAATCGAAGGATGTAACAAGTATGTCGGCAGTTTCACTTTCAACGTTGGCGTAATAGATGATGCTCTTTCCCAAGAGAAGAAAGTTTTCTGCATCAACTGGAGGGGTGTAAATCGAACCTAGTCCAGCGGTGATTGCTTTAGGGGCTGCCAGAGATTGTGGAGTGGCCCAGAATGCAACCACAATCGATAACAGTAGAGCGAGAAAACGTTTCATGTTAGGACAACTCTTGTGAACGTTTGGCGGCAGCTTTCATCGCCTCGGCCACCATCTCGGAAATCCCGGCGTTATTAAATGATGCTATCGCTGCCGCAGTTGTGCCGTTAGGGCTTGTTACTTTCTCACGCAAAGTCGTTGGTGAATCCCCTGATTGTTCAAGCATGGCAGCAGCTCCAACAATCGTCTGAACTGTTAAGGCGTGGGCATCTTCGTGAGATAAACCAAGAGCTATCGCTCCATCGACCATCGCCTCGACAAATCGGAAGAAGTAAGCTGGCCCAGAACCACTCGTGGCAGTCACGGCATCTTGAAGTGATTCGTGAACTTCTATTGCATGACCTGTTGCTGCCAAGAATGTGCTGACAAAGGCGCGCATCTGGGGATTCACATTCTCACCAAATGAGTATCCGGATGCGCCGAGGCCAAGCAGTGCTGGGGTATTTGGCATTACTCGTACAACCGAGACCGAATCTCCTAAAGCAGCTGAAATCGATGCAATTGTCTTTCCTGCAACAAAGGAGATAACTAAAGTCTCCGGACGACAATGCGGCGCAAGCTCTTGCAGAGTTGCCGGTAGATCTTGCGGTTTCACAACGAGCAAGAGAATTCTGGAATTTGCTACAACACTGATCAAATCTTGATGAACAATCGAATAGCGCTCTACTAGCTCGGTGGCACGTTCGCTTCGCTTCTCGGCAAAGGAGATATCTGTTGGTTTCTCGCCACTTCGTATGAGAGCGGCAATCAACGCCTCGCCCATTACACCTGCGCCGATTACTCCAATGTGATTCGCCATGTCGTAAGAGTACGCGTAGGCTCACCTCCTATGTCAGAGGTTAAAGCAGGTTTCGCGCGCGACTGGATCGAATTTAGCGACCCAAATAATGAAGATGAAATCTACAAATGCGACCTCACCTGGCTCACATCTAATTGGTCCTGTATTTATGGCGATGGTTGCAAGGGTGTATTTGCTGATCGTCCCAATGATGGGTGCTGTACTGAAGGTGCGATGTTCTCAGATGAAGCAGATGAGCTACGCACTCTCAAGGCTGCCGAGTATTTAACTCCTGATATGTGGCAATTTTATGAACAAGCACGTCCGAAAAAACCCGGTGGAAAGTTGCGCATCGCAGATTCTGATGAAGATGATGAGCGAAAGACTCGCACCGTCGATGATGCCTGTATCTTTCTCAACCGCAAGGGCTACGAAGCTCCGGGATTCACGGGTGATTTCGGTTGTGTGCTTCACCACCTCGCGCTCAAACGAGATATGCACTTTGTAGATACAAAGCCTGATGTCTGTTGGCAGCTTCCACTTCGTCGCGCATATGAAACTCGCGAAGTCGGCGAACGTGAATATTCAGTCATTGTTATCGGTGAATACGAACGTCTTGCCTGGGGCGATGGCGGTGAGGATTTCGATTGGTACTGCACCAGCAATCCCGAAGCTCACGTAGGAAAAGAGCCGGTCTACCTCTCCAATAAAGCTGAGCTCACAAAGATGATGGGCGAAGCAGCCTATGCGATTTTGGCTCAGCACTGTGATCGACGCATTGCTGGCATACGCGAGGCGCAGGCTAAGTTGCTGCCCCTTTATGTAATTCAACATCCTGCGACTGTCATAGCCTCCAAGTAATCTAAAGCCATGGCTAAGGTGACAAAGGTCGATAAGGATCCATTCCGCTGTGTCGAATGCGGTTGGACTTCTCAAAAATGGGTTGGCCGTTGCGGTGAGTGCCAGGCATGGGGAACGGTCGAAGAACTAGGCGCTCCAAAGAAATTATCGATGCAGGCCGGACCAATCTCTGCCAAAGCGATGGCAATCGGAGATGTGGATCTCTCTGCTGCTCACGCGAAACCAACAGGTGTCTCCGAACTCGATCGAGTATTAGGTGGCGGTTTAGTTCCAGGTGCAGCCATTTTGCTCGCCGGCGAACCTGGTGTGGGTAAGTCAACACTCCTACTTTCAGTCGCGGCTCAAACTGCAAACAAATCTATTCCTGTTCTCTATATCAGCGGCGAAGAATCTGCATCGCAGGTGCGACTTCGCGCAGAGCGCATTAAAGCTATTGATCCCAATCTTTTTCTGGCATCCGAAACTGATCTGGGCGCTGTTATTTCTCATATCGATACCGTTAAACCAGAGCTACTCATTATTGACTCGATTCAAACCATTGGATCTTCCAATGCAGATGGAGCACCAGGTGGTGTCACCCAAGTACGTGAGGTTGCTGGCGCACTAATTCGTATCTGTAAGGATCGAGATATCACCTTACTCTTGGTGGGTCATGTCACTAAAGATGGCTCAATCGCAGGTCCTCGCCTGCTCGAGCATATTGTTGATGTGGTGCTGCAATTCGAAGGTGAACGCCACTCACGCCTTCGTTTGATTCGCGCAATCAAAAATCGTTTTGGTGCTAGTGATGAAGTCGGTTGTTTTGATCTCAGTGACACTGGAATCGAAAGCGTTCTCGATCCGACTGGACTATTTACATCTCGCCATGCCGAACCCGTTCCCGGTACATGCGTCACGGTGACTCTCGAAGGTCGCAGACCATTGCTAGCAGAGATTCAAGCCCTGGTCAGTGCCGGTCGAGAGAGCGACTTCGGTAATGCACGACGAGTAGTAAGTGGGCTCGATTCTGCCCGTACTTCAATGACTTTAGCGGTACTCGAACTTCGCGCACATGTGCGAGTAGGTGGTCGAGATGTATATGCCGCAACTGTAGGTGGAATGAAGATGACCGAACCAGCAGCTGACTTGGCACTTGCCCTTGCTGTTGCATCTGCGGCAAAAGGTTTAGCGCTACCGTCAGATCTCGTTGCAATTGGCGAAGTTGGTCTCGCTGGCGAGATTCGCAAGGTAAGTGGAGTATCGCGAAGACTTGCAGAGGCATATCGACTTGGATTCAAGCGAGCCCTAGTCCCAGCGGGTTCTGATGTCACCATCGCAGGAATGGAAATCGTTGAAGTTGCCCGGTTAGATCAAGCGTTATCGCGAGTAAAAATCAACGGTGAGTGATGTACGAGAAGGAAATCACCGACTGGTTTAAGAAGAATAAGCGCGACCTCCCTTGGCGAAAGACAGATGCTTGGGGTGTATTGGTCTCAGAGATTATGTTGCAACAGACTCCTGTCCAACGAGTCTTGCCGGTCTATAACGAGTGGATGAAACGGTGGCCGACTCCCGCGAAATTAGCGAAGGCTTCGCCAGCGGAAATCATCACAGCATGGGGACGACTTGGATATCCGCGTCGCGCACTCCGATTACACGAATGCGCCAAAGAGATTACTCAAAACCATAAAGGCGTGGTGCCCTCTACCGAGGTCGAGTTAAGAAAATTACCTGGTATTGGCGAATACACCTCTGCCGCAATTGTGGCCTTTGCATTTAAGGAAAGTTCGCTTGTGCTCGACATTAATATTCGAAGACTCTTCTCTAGACTTTACAGAGGCGAAGATGCGCCAACTGCTGCGCCAACAAAGGCCGAACGTTTGGAATATGCACAATATGTTCCGGCCAAGGGAGCTCACATTTGGGCTGCTGCAACGATGGAACTCGGCGCACTAGTCTGTACTGCAAAAAATCCTCTCTGTGGTCGTTGCCCCGTTGCCGATAGCTGCCAGTGGCGAAGCCTGGATTACCCACAAACAGAGCGAATTAAGCGCACTCAGAGCTGGCATGGAACAGATCGCCAATGCCGCGGAACGATTGTGCAAGCGCTGCGCGAGAATCAGGTGCTTACCAAGAAGCAAATTCAACTGCTCTGGGACGTTACATCACAGGTTGATAAGGCTCTGCTGACGCTGCTCGATGACGGTCTTATTGAAGCCAGAGGCAAAAATACGTTCTCGCTCCCGCGTTAACTACTTCTTGACCCAACCTGTCGGGCACTTTGGATTGGTCGCCGTGACTTTTCTAGTCATTGCACCTTTCTTGCAGGTGATTGTTTTCTTAGCTTGCGTAACCTTTGGTTTTGCGGGTGAAGTAGAAACAACCTTCGGCGTGGTTGGTTTAGTGGTCACAAAGGTCACAAAGGAATTACCGCACACTTCTGTAGCACCTAGATTTTTTGCTGCACAGAGAGTGATTGGATAATTGCCTGGACCTGTGAAGTTTAGGAAGTACATAAAACTCATCTTGCCTTGGAGTACCCCGGTACTGCCGTTTTTTACACCGACTTTAAGATTAAAGACTGGAAAAACAGCACCGGATGGTTCATTCATTGAATAGCCAATATAGTAAAAATCAGAACCTGATTTATTCGCGTAACTCACTTCCAAGAATGAATTCGTAGACTCTTCCAACGATTGCGGGGCATAGACCTGATCTGGCCAAGTGAATTCAACTCCCTCAACGGTAAGGGTTTGGTTGGCTTGAGCAGATGTTGCTTGTATGCCGCTCACCGCTATTAGAGTGGCAGTAAGTAGTGATGACAAGATTAGTCGTGAACTCTTCATACCGTAAAGATACATTTACAAAGAGGTTCACTGCAGAAGTTGACTAGTCAATCTCCAAGATTATGACTAATCAATTAAGCAGTAGGTGCTTCTGCAAGATCTCCAGGAGAATCCGGCGAAGAAACCTTAGGTGCGCCCTTAAAGGTAAAGACTGCATCTGCTTCAACACCTTCGACATCAACCACAATAATTTCGCCAGCTTTGAGTTCGCCGAAGAGGATGCGCTCTGACAAGCCATCTTCGATCTCACGCTGAATCAAGCGACGCAATGGACGCGCTCCTAGAAGTGGGTCATACCCGCGGAGTGCAAGGAGATCCTTGGCAGCTTGAGTGAGTTCGATACCCATATCTTTCGCCTTGAGGCGGTCATCGAGATTGGCAACCATGAGGTCGACGATGTTGATGATCTGATCTTTGGTGAGCTGGTGGAAGACGATGACATCATCGATACGGTTGAGAAATTCGGGGCGGAAGTGGTTTTTGAGTTCTTCATTAACCTTGCTCTTCATGCGATCGTAATTTGTCACATCATCATCGGCATTTGAGAAGCCAAGCCCGAGGGACTTAGAGATATCTCGAGTACCGAGGTTTGTTGTCATAATGATGATGGTGTTCTTAAAGTCGACGGTACGGCCTTGTGAATCTGTTAGGCGACCATCTTCTAGAACCTGAAGAAGTGAGTTAAAGATATCTGGGTGAGCTTTTTCGATTTCATCGAAGAGCACAACCGAGAATGGACGACGGCGTACCTTCTCGGTCAACTGTCCACCTTCGTCGTATCCCACGAATCCTGGAGGTGCACCAAATAGTCGTGAGGCGGTGTGGCGCTCTGAGTACTCGGACATATCCAATTGAATCAGTGCTGATTCATCGCCAAATAAGAATGATGCAAGGGTGCGTGAGAGTTCAGTCTTACCAACGCCAGATGGGCCAGCAAAGATAAATGAACCACCAGGGCGCTTTGGATCCTTAAGACCTGCGCGAGTACGACGAATCGCTTGCGAGAGCGCCTTAATCGCTTGATCTTGCCCGATAACGCGACGGTGTAGTTCGTCTTCCATACGCAGAAGTCGAGCCGTCTCTTCTTCAGTTAACTTAAAGACTGGAATTCCGGTAGATGCAGAGAGAACTTGAGCGATGAGTTCTTCATCAACTTGAGTCACTCGATCTGGTTCGGTCTCTTTCCAGTTCTTCTCCGCAAGCTGACGTTCTTGGATCAGCGTCTTTTCGGTATCGCGAAGGGCTGCAGCGCCTTCGAAATCTTGTCCATCAATTGCAGACTCTTTTGCCTTACGGGCTACTGCAATCTTCTCGTCGAATTCACGTAGTTCTGCGGGCGCAGTCATTCGCTGAATACGAAGACGTGAACCTGCCTCATCAATCAGGTCGATTGCCTTATCAGGTAAGAAGCGATCAGATACATAACGGTCTGCCATATTTGCAGCGGCAGCAAGTGCGCCATCTGTGATGGAAACACGGTGATGGGTTTCGTAACGATCGCGAAGACCCTTAAGAATTTCAATGGTGTGAGCCACAGATGGCTCTTTCACCTGAATAGGCTGGAAGCGACGCTCGAGTGCAGCATCTTTTTCGATGTGCTTGCGGTACTCATCGAGAGTTGTTGCACCAATTGTCTGGAGCTCACCACGCGCAAGCATTGGCTTGAGAATGCTGGCGGCGTCGATTGCACCTTCAGCAGCTCCGGCGCCAACGAGAGTATGAATCTCGTCGATAAAAATAATAATATCTCCGCGGCTCTTAATCTCCTTCAAAACTTTCTTTAGGCGCTCTTCGAAATCGCCGCGATAGCGTGAGCCTGCAACGAGCGCACCAAGATCTAGTGAGTACAGCTGCTTATCTTTGAGTGTCTCTGGAACATCGTTCTTAGCGATAGCTTGCGCTAAACCTTCGACAACTGCAGTCTTGCCTACACCTGGCTCGCCGATCAGAACAGGATTGTTCTTTGTACGACGTGAGAGAACCTGCATGACGCGCTCGATCTCTGGTTCGCGGCCAATTACCGGATCCAGCTTTCCTTCGCGCGCTGCCACGGTGAGGTTGCGACCGAATTGATCCAATACGAGTGAAGTTGAAGGTGTTCCTTCTGCTGGTCCACCTTGTGCAACGCTCTCTTTGCCCTGGTAACCAGAGAGAAGTTGAATAACAGTGGAGCGAACACGGTTAAGGTCGGCGCCAAGTTTTACCAGAACTTGCGCTGCAACGCCTTCACCTTCGCGGATGAGCCCGAGCAGAATGTGCTCGGTGCCGATGTAATTGTGTCCGAGCTGAAGTGCTTCGCGAAGTGATAGCTCGAGAACCTTCTTAGCGCGAGGAGTAAATGGAATATGACCGCTCGGTGCTTGTTGTCCTTGGCCGATAATCTCTTCAACTTGTGCGCGAACAGCATCGAGTGAAGTTCCCATAGATTCGAGCGCTTTAGCGGCAACGCCCTCGCCTTCGTGGATGAGTCCAAGCAGGATGTGCTCTGTGCCGATGTAATTGTGATTGAGCAGGCGTGCCTCTTCTTGAGCCAGAACTACGACTCGACGGGCTCGATCTGTAAAGCGCTCAAACATCTGCGTGCTCCTTCTGCTCTCCCCATATGGGATGGCCGCCTGGCCTTATGGGATAGCTAGCCTATCGCCGACCTAGGGTCAGGCGCGAGGCGAGCTTAGTTGTGCTTATAGAACCCCAAATATGGGGGCGATATTCCCCGGAAAGGCTAGAAATAGTGGGCTACTGGCAGGCATTGAACAGTGTTAAAGAGTCAGGAGCATTCGAGTATTGCCCAGCGTATTGGGTTTTACGGACTCCAGATCGAGGAATTCTGCAACACCGGCATCGTATGAGCGAAGAAGTTCTGCATATACATCTGCATCGACTGGAGTGCCTTGAATTTCTACAAAGCCAACACTTGCAAAGAATTCTGTTTGAAATGTCAGGCAGAAGATTCGATTAACACCAATTTCTCGCGCACGAGAAATGATCGATTCAAGAATTTTATGTCCGACGCCTTGATGATGAAACTTTTGATCTACTGCGACTGTACGAACTTCTGCTAAATCTTCCCAGAGAATGTGAAGTGCCCCGCACCCTACAAATTCGCCATCATTTTCGGCAATGAAAAATTCTTGCACGCTTTCGTACAGTGTGACAGTCTCTTTCGAAAGCATCTGTCCTGGGGCAGCATAAGAATCAACAAGTAGACGAATATTCTTTACATCACTTGTTCGTGCAGGACGGACGGTAATCATCTTAATCTGCTTCTGGTTTTACCAAAGGAAAGAGAATTGTTTCGCGAATTCCAAGACCGGTCAGCGCCATCAAGAGTCGGTCAACGCCCATACCCATTCCACCCATTGGTGGCATTCCAAATTCCATTGCACGCAAGAAATCTTCATCTACTTGCATAGCCTCGAGATCTCCCTTGGCGCCTAATTGTGCTTGTTCAACTAAACGATCTCGTTGAATCACGGGATCGATAAGCTCGGAGTATCCGGTGGCAAGTTCAAATCCATCCACATAGAGATCCCACTTCTCTACCACTCCAGGAATCTCACGATGGGCACGTACAAGTGGTGATGTATCTACTGGATAGCCCATCACAAAAGTTGGCTCAATTAATTTATCCTGCGCAACATGCTCGAAAATCTCTTCCGCAAGCTTTCCGGTAACCCACTTTGGGTCGATCTTCATACCAAGCTTCAGGGCATGCTTTTTCAGGGTATCAATAGGGGTAAGCGCTGTCACTTCTTCGCCAACGCCATCGGAGATTGCGTCATATAAATTGATTTCGCGCCAGGTGCCGCCTAAATCTTTCTGGCTTCCATCTGCGTGAGTAACAATGTGTGAACCCGCTACCGCCATTGCGGCGTTTTGAACCAGTGTTCGAGTCACATCAGCAATTGAACGCCAATCACCGTATGCCATATATGACTCGACCATGGCGAATTCAGGTGAGTGTGAAGAATCTGCACCTTCATTGCGGAAGTTTCTATTAATTTCAAATACACGTTCGATGCCGCCGACCACGCATCGCTTTAGGAAGAGTTCTGGTGCAATGCGCATATAGAGATCCATGTCGTATGCATTGCTAAAAGTCTTAAATGGGCGAGCTGCTGCGCCACCATGCATTACCTGCAGCATTGGTGTTTCAACTTCAATAAATTCAAAACCATTAAATGTATCGCGCAGTGAGCGCATTACTTGTGGGCGCATCCGTGCTGCAACTCGTGCTTCTGGGCGAACAATCAAATCTACATAACGCATGCGCACGCGGGTCTCTTCAGACATTGGCTTGTGATCATTGGGCAATGGGCGAAGGGATTTAGCGGCCAACTTCCAAGAATTCGCCAAAATAGAGAGTTCGCCTCGCTTTGAAGTGATGATTTCACCAGTGATGCTGACGATGTCACCTAAATCAATATCACTCTTCCATGCATCAAGTGCATCCTGGCCTACTTTGTCCAGCGACAGCATTGCTTGTAATTCTGTGCCATCGCCTTCGCGCAGAGTTGCGAAACAGAGCTTTCCGGTATCGCGCTTAAAAATAATGCGGCCAGCCAGAGACTGAATCTCACCGGTGGCAACATCCACATCGAGACCGACATGTTTTTCGCGGATTGATTTCAACGAGGAAGTGCGTTCTACAGAAACTGGGTACGGCTCGATTCCACGCTCAATCAGACCAGCCCGCTTCTCGCGACGGATGCGCAGCTGCTCGGGAAGGTCTTCTTCGATTGGTGGATTCTCGTTGCTCATAGTGAGTGGAGTCTACTTTACGAAGTCAGAGCTACTGATTCTTCTCATGGATTAATCGAAGGCCAATAAGGGTTAAATCTGGCTCAAATTCATCAATTGTTTCAGCGACACCAATAATCAGAGGGGCAAGACCGCCGGTTGCAATAACAGTAGGTGCTTGATCATATTCGAGAGCAAGCTCTGCAGTAATGCGATCCACCAAGCCATCTACTTGACCGGCAAATCCAAAGATTGTTCCGGACTGAAGGGCTTTTACTGTGTTTTTACCGATGACACTCTTTGGTCGAATGAGTTCTACTTTGCGAAGCTGAGCTGCACGTGATGCCAGTGCATCAACCGATATTTCAATTCCTGGGGCAAGCGCTCCGCCGAGGAACTCGCCTTTGGGCGAGACAACATCAAGATTAGTTGAAGTTCCAAAGTCCACAACAATTGCTGGGCCGCCGTAGAGTGTATGAGCAGCTAGAGTGTTAACGATTCGGTCTGCGCCAATCTCTTTTGGATTGTCTACAAGTAATTGAACACCGGTCTTAGTTCCGGGTTCGACGATTGTGGTCGGCAGCTGCGCCATATAACTTGCAATCATGGTGCGTAGTTCACGCAAGGTGGCAGGAACGGTAGAACAAATCGAGAGACCGGTTACTGTATATGCAGAAGTCAGAGCGCTAAATTGCAGCCATAACTCAT
>Ga0164292_10002673_pt1 | contig 14544 bp, 16 predicted proteins | sample GEODES117metaG_FD_111486 | JGI IMG/M metagenome (GOLD analysis project Ga0164292, IMG submission 111486) | Eutrophic lake water microbial communities from Lake Mendota, Wisconsin, USA - GEODES117 metaG | ecosystem: Environmental > Aquatic > Freshwater > Lake | place: USA: Lake Mendota... | reverse complement strand
TGGACAAACAATATAGTCCAATATCGGCTATCGCCTCATTGTACTATTTGTTTGATACCATCGGCATTTACCACTGTAAGATTTATAAAATATTGGCATATTATATAAATCACATTGGTATTATCCCTGGAGATATCGCCATGGCTGGGTTTGAAGTATGCCCAGGCCAACAATACCTTGTTAGTATCAGTATAACATTTATCAATATCTTTTAAACGACTTATGTAGGGTAGGATGCATGATCTTTTACTGCAATTGATTTACCATCCGGTATGTTCCATTCCACAGCCGATACAATTTCTGCCGGTAGTATCTGTGCTGCTATGGATGGATGCACGTGCGGATCAATAAAACCGGGCAACACAGTATTACCTTGCAGGTCAATCATGCTACGGCCATCACCAGCAACTTTCATGGCTTCGTCTTTTCCACCTACAAACACTATTTTACCCTCTTTTACTACCACAGCTTCGGCATAGTTGGCACTATCGCCTTCCATAGTGATGATGTTTCCACCATAATAAATGGCATCAGCCGCATCTTTTGAGTTAGTTTGCTTTGCTGGTTGATTACAACTTGCTAAAGCCATAAAAGAAATTACCAGAAGAATTCCTGCAGCCTTTCACATGTCAAATGATTTGTTATTCTATTGAAGAGCTAGAAATAGGTTTAATAATGATGACTGCTATGGCAACTTGTAATCGAGTTTAATATGAATCTTACTATCTGTTTAATTTAAAATTAACTTAGAATTTCTTAAACACAAAAGCATAACCCAAAATGAATCCTATGGAATTGTATTTTGCCTTGGTAATTGTTGTGCTCCCCTGAAGTAAATTATTTTCAGAAGGGTTTTCTAAATTACCATCTGATTTTTTACGGTCATCTTTACCGGTACTGTACACCAATCCAATACTCATTTTCGACCGGCCGCGGGTGAAAGTGGTTCCCATGGCAATATGATAAATGTTCCAGGTAGTAACATCCGGACGGATACCCAATGTTGTATCCAGGTTTTTATCAAAATAAGAATTATCGGTGCGGATACTTCCACTAAGAGTCATGTTTGGTTTGAGTGCATATTCATATCCAACGGCAAAATTAAATACCTGTTTTGCGCCTGTTTTTACTCTTAAGAAATCGGCACTCCCCAGTTGTGCATTGAGGCTTACCGGGCGAATGAAATCAGACGGGTTGGCACGTAAAATATCGTAAATTTTTGTGCTTCCATGATAATTCAAAGCAACACCAATTTGTGATCGTCCAAAAGTATAATTGGCCCCTAAACCTGCCGCTAACGGCGATTTGAATTTAGATTTTAATTTCTCCTGGCGGTCATTGGCAAGGATATCGGTACGGGAACCTTCATATAAAATATTGTTGCCAATAATATCAACAGCCACCGTTCCGGTTCCAAATAAGTTCAGTGAAGGAGAAGTAACGGTAAGTCCGGCAGAGAAACGGTTCTTCCGGTAATTGAGTCCAATCTTTGCTGCATACCGCACATTAAAGTAATCTGCATTTCTCGAGAAACTAGAACTTACCAATGGGAAGTCAGGCTGGTTCAGAAAAAAACGGGCAATGGTTGTACGGTTGTAACTTACCGACCGAACCGTGAATAGATTTGATAAGCCAACAGACCAGTTATCATTAAGTTTGTATCCTCCACCCAAACCGAACAGCAGTTCACTCACTTTTGTATTCACACTCGACTGGCCAATGAATTCTTCTTTACCGGGACTTTCGAGGTCGCCGGCTATATCTTCAGTGTCGTCGATACGTGCTGTTGCTTTGAACTGGAAGTTTACGGAAGACATCACAGTGAATCCGATTTTAAGCCTTTTTTCCCCTTTACGCAACATGCCTCCCACAAACAAAGGAACTGATCCCAAATGGCTGCTTTTGAAATCTTTCTTCTGGCCGAGAGCGTTTTCGATCTTGATGTTTTCAATCTGATATGCATTTCCGTTGATGGAAAGCGTTGCCGTATCCATAAATCCCAAACCTGCAGGATTGTAAAATACACCGGTATTGTCGTTTACATCGCCAATGATTGCACCTCCCAATAAAGCGGAACGGGCTCCAAACTGGTTGCTGTTATAATGGGTATCTTGTGAAAACAACGGATCAACAGATCCGAGTAGCAAACAAATAAGAATCAAATAGTAACTGATTTTTCCTCTTGCATTACCTGATAAAACATTCTTCAACATAGCTTAGTATTTTATGAATTAAGATTAAAAGTAAAAAATAAAACTAATCTTTACTAAATAATTAGTGATAGAAGAATTTCTATGGTTAGATAGGTTTTTGGAATTTCGAAAATAAAAACAACAGATGATCAAAGTTGGTGAATATAATAACCTAAAGGTAGTACGGGCAGTTGATTTTGGTTTATATCTGGATGATGGCAAAGATGGTGTATTGTTGCCCACAAGGTTTATTCCAAAAGATCTTAAACTTGGCGATGAGGTTAAAGTATTTATTTATCACGATGGGGATGAGCGATTGATTGCTACTACCCAAAAACCAAAAGCTATATTGGGAGAAATTGCAAAAATGGCGGTGGTTTCAACAACTCCTCAAGGCGCATTTTTAGACTGGGGTTTGATGAAAGACTTGTTCGTACCGAAATCGGCCCAGCTACAACCGATGTTGCCCAAAGGAGAATACATTGTAAAAGTGGTATTGGATGAACAAACCGGCAGGCTTGCGGCAACAGAAAAAATTGAAGCCTTCCTTACCAATCAATCTTTATCGGTAAAAGAAATGGAAGAAGTAAATCTCTTGGTTTACCGGCGAACAGATATCGGTTATGTAGTGATTATCAACCATAAACATACCGGTGTACTTCATCACAACGAAATTTACCGGGCAATAACGGCAGGCGATCAATTCCGTGGTTTTATCAAAAAAATATACCCCGACGGCCAAAAGATTGATGTTTCAATCGGCAAACCCGGCTATCATCGTGTTGAAGATGAAACAGAAAAAATACTTCGGCTGTTAAAAGAAAATGACGGCCTCCTGCCCTACCACGACAAATCCGATCCTGAGCAGATTTATCAATTTTTTTCGATGAGCAAAAAGACTTTTAAGATGACCACCGGAAATTTGTACAAACAAAAGAAGATCAGCTTTGGTGATGATGGTATCCGTCTCATCAATCCATTAGCATAGAATTTTGAAAAACAACAAGCCCTCATTGTTGAACAGAAATTAATAGTATGGCAAGAATAAAAGTTGACCTGCATGATATTTACAACAACAGCAAAGCGATAGACAAGGCCTTGCAACAGGCTTTTGAAGATGCCATCGATAAAAAAATAAAAGAAGTAGAAATCATTCCGGGTAAAGGAAGCGGGCAGCTTCGAAAAAAGGTTGAACGATTCTTACAGATGCCACATATCAAGCCTCTATATCACCGCATTGAAAACGACAGCAAGAATTTTGGAAGATTATACCGATTGGACAAACAATATAGTCCAATATCGGCTATCGCCTCATTGTACTATTTGTTTGATACCATCGGCATATAAGATTTATAAAATATTGGCATATTATATAAATCACATTGGTATTATTTGTGTATTTTAAGTTTTGACTATTTCAAATGAAACAGGCAAACCATTCTGATGAACGATTTGCCTGTTTTAGAATTTATCTATAAAAATTTCTTATCCCTTTTTACGTTCTATCTGTCCAATGAAAGGAATGGCCTCTTGAACTTCAGACCTTATTTGTGTTTGGAAATAAGATTCCATTTGTAAGAACTGAGCAGCTTTTGTAGAACCAATCACCTTCTTCATTTTTTTGTAATATTTTTCCTGCAAATCGATATTCGCTTTATCATTTTTCAGGATAGCTTTCACCAGATCATCAGATTGCTCATCTGTAAGTGTGGTATAGTTTTTTGCATAATTCTCTAATGATTCCATACGATTGGTGGCTAAGGAAGCCCTTTCCTGTGAATAAGAATCATACAGTGGCCAGAATCCTGCGGATTGTTTCTCATCCAGAGCCATGTATTCACGTACAAGATCCTTTTTTTCTACTTTCCACATTTCCCGAATCATGGCAATTTCAGATTTGTCTTGTGCCTGACCTGCTAGGCCAATAAAAACTAAAAATAAGAATGGAATAAATTGTTTTTTCATGATAATTTTTTTGCTAAAATAAGAAAATAAACTCTTGTTATCATGCAATTTTTGTAGAATTAATTCTTCCGGATATTTTCTGTAATTTGAATTAAAGTTGGGGCCTTACTTTTTTTTCCTATCGCCATATCAATGGAGATATTGGTATTTTATTCCTGGCTTAGCTAAATCCGGGCGCTTACGCGGTGTCCTCATACAAAAGCATATCCAGTGGCATAGTTGCTGATACGGCTTGCCTGAAAGCTGAAATTAAAAAAAGCTGCAACAATTTTACCGTTGCAGCTTTTGGCATGAGTATTTATTTTATTTACCCTCTTCTTCCTCCCATGCCACTTGGTGCCGGCCGGCTTGATGGCATAGGTCTTGATGATGGCGCAGGCCTTGTTGATGGTGCAGGTCGTGTTGATGGCGCAGGCCTTGTTGCTGGTGCAGGCCTGCTTGATGGTGCGGGCCTTGTTGATGGCGATGGCATCGTGGATGGCCTGTTAGACGGTGTTGGCCTTGTTGAAGGTGTTGGCCGCTGCATGGAATTAAAATTATCCCGTTGCTGATTGCTCCTGTCGCGAGAGTTTGCATCACGGTCGATGTTCGTTGGACCAGGATTGGCAGGTTTTGTCCAGTTGTTGTTTTTATTATCACGCTGGTTAACATTTCCTTGCTTATCGCGTTGAAATACATTTCCGTCTTTATCAGCAAAAACATCATTAGAGGTGTTTGCAGGTTTGGCTGCAGGGCGGGTTTGATTATTTACGGATGGAAGGCGATTGTCGGCTGTAGCAGGCTTGGTATTAGGGCGGTTCACTGCATTGGTATTTCCCTGGCGGTCCTGAGGCCGGTAATTATTCCCCGGCCGATTATCTTTTGTATTAGCCGGACGGGTTGATACTCCGGGACGGGTATTATTGTTATTTCCAGGCCGGTTATTAGGCCTATAAATATTGTTGTGGTTATTATTGATATTGATATTGTTGTTGATGTTGATATTGTTATTGCCACCATGATATCCTCCTCCTCCATAACCCGGCCTTCCATAATATCCTCCTCCATAATAACCACCTCCATAATAAGGCGGACGATAAGGAGGGTAATACATTGGCGGACCAAACCAACCACCATAACCATAACCTCCACCAAAACCGATGCCGATATGCATGAAACCTACGTTAAAGCCATAACCCATACTCCAGCCCGTATAAGGATTGTAGCAGAAGCTGAAGCCCCAGGTACAAGGCCTTGGGTAGTATATACTGCCATACCAGGGTGCATAATAAAATCCTGTTCCGAATACAACCGTCGGATCGCCCTGAACATAATTGCCCAAATAACCTCCGGTGTAACCTACCACTACATAATCGGAAGCTGTTTCATAAACATGAACGAATTTTGAATTGTAGGCAGATGATTTAGCAGGGATACTTTCTACATCAGCCGGGCGAACATCTGCAACTTTCCATGGGCCTTTTGCAGCAGCCGACACAAACCATACGCCGTTATCGAGCGCAAAATATTTACCACTGGCTTCTTTAAGAACCGTAATATTAGCGTTTATGCCTAACTGTAAGCTGCAACCTTCGATGGCTTCAAATTTAGGTTCACCATCATACTCCACTTTTACGGTTGCCGTTTTACGGTCTACCTTTGCGGTTTGAGGAATCTCTGCATCAATGATGGCCTCCTCGGCGGCATTTGTACCCGAAATGCTAACCAGCACCCTGTCTTTTTCGGAACCTTCGGGTATACGTGCAAAATCAGCAGGCATCTTATCAGATTCATTGAAAACCCATGGGCCGTTAAGTGAGGCAGACTTAAACCATCTTCCGGCAATGAGGATATAAATTTGACCGGTAGGCTCGCGGAAAATATCATTGGTAGTATTACTTACATATTCGAGGTTGGTACTATCAATTTTTTTGTACTGAGGTGCACCTTTGGTTTGTATCACTTCAGCTGGAACGGTGCTAACGATGATATCGGTTACTTCCGGCTTTTCAGTTGGGGCTTTATTGCCGTTATTTTCTTTTTCCTGTTTTTTGATTTGATCATTGATGCTGCTTACTTTTTTCGACATGGATTTTTGGGCAGACCATCCACTGAGAATGGATGAGGATTTATACCAGGTACCCCCTTCATACATGTTCCACTGACTGCCTTCCTTGAAAATAAGGTTTGGCGAATTGATTACACGATCAGCATCGAGGTCTTTGTCTTTTTTTACTTTAGGCTCACCATCTAAAATAACCAATGTGGTTGGCTTATCGCGGTAGATGATTTTTGGAGGCGTGTTGTTATACACTTCTGCATTGGGATGATCTTTCTTAAGTGTAGCTACCAGATCATCGAGCGATAAGTCGTAATTCCATTTAGGCACTTCAGTTTCGATGATTGAAATGAGCTTGGTTATTTTAGCCTGATCATCGAGACCGGTAACCTTTGCATTGGTAATTTTGAAAGATTCCATTGTAGCCATTCTGGTGGCCTTATCAGTTGAAAGTTTGGCCTCAAAAAAAATGGCCCCGAAGGTGAGTTCGTCTTTGGCATTTTCCTTCCCTGCTATAGCAGCTCTGCCAGTTAGGATATTGCCATTAAGTTCATCGGGCTGTGGCTGATAAATGATGATCTTACCGCCATTGGTTTGAAGTGGGATTTCTTTAGGCCATTCGGCACCGGTTTGTGCAAAACAGAAGTTAACGAATGCAGAAAGTAGCAACAGCATCGTAACTGATACATTCTTTTTCATAGATGAAAATTGACTTTTAAAAAAGGAAAGCTAAAAAACTTTCCTTTAGGTAATTATTTTTTTCCGAAGCCGGATTGTTGCAATTTTTTTACGAGATTACTTACATACACTTTACTGAAATCGTTGAGCGATTCAGGATTGTAGAGTTTCGACTGTACGGATAGCATCAATTCGCCGGAAACAGCATCATATAAATTGCTTTGTATAAAATACTCTTTGTCCTGAGTATAATAACCCGGAGAATTTACTGTAGGGTACCAATAATCGTAATATCCACCGAATGTTCCCGTCCATGCGTAATAAGGCATTGGAGTATAAGAGGTAACGCCCGGTGTGTACCGAACGCTTTCTTCCTTGCTGAGTAAGGAAACCGCAAAAACCGCATCGCATCCGCTTGATTTTACACTCTCAATAATGGCTTCCTTAGATGGTAATTGAGGATCTGATAAGGTGGGCGGAATCACATCGATACTTTTCACGGCTTTATACCCTTTTGAAATGGCTTCATTTGCCAAATCGCTTTCTACCCTTTGCCTTGCCTGGATATCTTTGGTTTCTACAATAAAATAAATGGACTGGTAAGTCTTACCTTCCATTTTTTCTTTGTTTACCCATACCCCTGTAGCGGTGGTATCTTTTGAAGATGAGCAGGAAACAATAGATAACGCCATTATCAAAAGCGAAAGCTTGATCTTTAAAACTAAATTCTTCATTTCAACACCTTATCTATATGTTCAAAAAATATCACATTTCAGTTGCAATGGGAAAGCACTAATTTGATTTGCTTTTGCTTTTGCTCTTGCTCTTGTTTTCGAATTTCTTACGGTTCAAAACATACCTGATGGTGAAAGCCCCATTCACGCCACTGAAATAAGTTCCGTTAACAAAATATAATGTTGGCATCCAGTCTACCTGCATGGTAATGGGTACTGTTTTCAAACGCCAGTCGAAACCAAGCACTCCACTTACGCCAACCTGTGTTACATCGGCAAAAGTAAGATTCATACCTGCACCAAACAATGCGCTTAATTGACCGTTACCATTTAAAGGTGCCAGCTTTTCAAACAATACAGTAAGTGAAAATCCTTCAACTTTTTTATCGAATGAATTGGCTGCTATGAATTCAAAAGCAGATGAAGTGCCATGTTTTTTCAAACTCAAACCGGATGACCCACCTAATCGTGGACCGATTGACCATTCGCCACCCACTTTCTTTTGGGCATAAGCTCCAAAAACAAAAGCAACAAGTAACGCAGTGGTAAGAATCTTTTTCATACAATTGTTTTATTTGGTTAAAAAAGCAATGTTAGTAATCAATACTAAATACATTTAATAATAGATTATTTACCGAACTTGAAAACCAATCCACCACCTAAACCAAACTGCATAATAGTTGAATAGCTGTTTACCCCTGCGCCAACCCCGCCAGTACCCACAAACAATCCACCCCCAAATGCCTGTACTGCAGATTGCAATTGGGCTTGCAACCTGATACCGATATTATCTGAGGCCCAGATGATAGCACCACCGCGTAACTGCCATGAAAATTTAGTAAGGTTACTTGAACGTACATTATCTTTTGCATTGAAGATACCCACTCCGGCACCTAACCCGCCAAATCCTTCTACCCGCCCACCCGGCTTACGGAAATACCTGGTTCCAGACAAGAAAATATAGTTTATGGCTAAATCATACTCATAAGGCTTCACAGGGTAAGCAAGATTATTAAGAGGTGCTTTGGTATCTTCTCTTAAGTAAGAAAGTTCAATACCGTACATAGGGTGTATCATATATTCAAAACCCAATCCCCATTGGAAGCCTGCATTGATTTTTCCTTTGTAATAATTGTTTGCATCATAATAAGAATCTACTCTGTCGTCAAAAATATAATTTCCATAAGCGTTGAATCTCATGCCTTTAGTTGCAGAAGCTGCAGAAGTTGTTCTGATTTGCGTTTGGGCAGTGATGGAGATGGTGATTGAAAGCAGCAATACAGTAAGAAGTGTTTTCATTTTTTTTTGTTTTGATTAATGAAATTTGATGATTGATTATAGTAATTATTGGTTTATTCTTAATAAGCGGTTTGTGCTATAATTTTCCTTCGTTTGCTTTTTGTTTCATTTCGTCATTAGCTATCACAGCAATTTCAACCCTGCGGTTCTTAACCCTGTTTTCTTCGGTATCATTTGGATATTTGGGTTGTGCTTCGCCATACCATTTTTCAGTGATCCTTGATGCAGCAATGCCTTTCGATTTGAGGAAATCACCTACAGCTTTTGCTCTTTTTTCGGATAATGCCATATTATATTCGTCTTTTCCGGTATCATCGGTATGCCCTTCAATGATGAGATTGGTTTCGGGATATTTTGCAAAAACTGCCGTTGCACTTGCCAGATCATCTTTATACGATTCGTTTATGTCAGCACTATTGATTTTGAACATCAAACCCGATTCAAAAGTCATATTAATCCCTTCTCCAACTCTTTCTACCTGAGCTGTAGGTACTGCCTGAGTTAATTCTTTGGCCTGAGCGTCCATTTTTTTGCCAATCAAATTTCCAGCTGCGCCACCAATTGCTGCTCCGGCTAAAATGCCCCATACACTTCCTTTGGTTACCAAAGCTCCTAGTGCAGCACCACCTGCTGCTCCGATAGCAGTGCCTTTTTGCTGTTTATTCATTGAAGAGCAACCAGCCAAAACTAAAACGGAAACAAAAATAAAGATAAAGTTTTTCATGTTGATTATTTAGCTCTAAACTTTTGATTATTTACATACAAGGGCTGCAAACATATCCTGTTTCATATCTTTCAAACCAAGGTCAAGCGCTTTGCGCAGTTCTTTACAAACCATCGCCGTTTCATCGGGAGTCATTTTGCTGCGCAACTCCTGAGTGTTGGTGGTATTGTATTTTTGTTGAACCATATTGATCCTCGCATTGCTCCTGATCACATACATATCCAAATCCGTTCTTCCCATCTCAACCGCCTTGTCGTATTGCACAAATGCCTGATCGTATTTTTTCTCTTCAATATACATATCGCCTTTTTGGATCTGGAAGTTGCTATTGGTGGGATCCATCTCAATGGCTTTATCAATATAATGATAACCACTGTCTTTATTCCCTAATTGGCGCCATTGGCCGGCCGACATCAAGGCATAATTCGAGGCCCGGGATTTGGTATCCTGATTTTTTTCTGTAAGTTCAATCACTTTGGCAAAACTGTTTCGGGCATCTTCAGAACGGTTCAATTTACTTTCCGCCACTGCCTTTTGGAAATACCCTCCCAAACTTTTGTTCTTCGTAATTTTCAATGCGGCATTTGAAGCTTCAATGGCTTCTTCATACTTGCCCAATCCGTTCAAAGCTTCAGCTTTTCCAAGTGCAATCACTTCTTTGGCATCTTTTGTGGTGCAGGATTTGCTCATTTCAGTATAAGCATCCAACGACTCCTGGTATTTTTTTTCTTTCAGCAATCCATTGGCGGCAGTATTGAGTTCATTGCATTTTTTTGCCATGGTGAATGTTTGGGCATTCCCGCCAAATGAAAACAAAAATCCGGTTAACAAGAAAAAGAATAATCTCATACTTTGAACTTTCTAAGGTATAGTAAGATGCAATTTAGGGCATTACAATGAATAGAATGTAGAATAATTTCTATTGTATTATAAAAAATTAGAATTTATAATTAAGTCCGACCAAGTATCCGAAGTCTGTTCTGGCCTGGTTTGTTCCGGGTGATTTTCGGTCGTAATTATGGTAAAAATTCAGATTAAATGAAAAATCGGTAATGATTACCCATGTTACATTGAGTTCCCCATCGAAACGAATCCTTCCTTTTTGAGTTAGGCTGGTAAACATCGATTGCGTGGTTGAAAAACTGATTTCCGGTTTATTGAAAGAGAAAAAATGATAATTGCCGGTTAGTAGCCATTCTATATTATTGGTGCTTACACCACTGAAATTTTTTTCCTGGTTGACTACAAACCCGCTGCTGATATTGGCCGCATTTTTATGATTCTGAATGAGCCGGTAACCCACACCACCCCCCTCTCGGAAACGGCGTAGCAGCCCCAGTTCAATATTGCGTTGATAGCCCGCAACGGTGCTGGCAAACCAACTGTTATCCAGCAGGAAATTACAGGAAATATCAAAGTTCTCCCTTTCCCGATAGGTTTTGGTGCTTTCTTTAGTAACAATCATACTTGCCTCCAGTATGGCTTCGAATTTCCTGGAAAAATATTTTTCTGAGGTATTGAAGTTCATTCTTCCAATATCGCTCGATTTGGTGTAGGAATACCCTAAACCTACCGTTCCGGTAAGTTTGGTATTCCATCGTTTACCATAGTAGGCAAGAGACGATATATCTTCTAATTTGATATGCTTAACTCCTTTATCAGATCTGAATAGGATCATACCTGAAGTATCGGAACTTTCAATAACGCCGAACAACAATTCTTTACGGGTAGTACTTAATTTGTATAAATTACTTTTGGTTTGTATGGTGCGTACTTTATCGAATTTGATTTTTACGATACCGATGCCATCACCATCTATTTCAATCTTTCCATAGCTAAGGCCTTTTAAATCACCAATGATGATTGAACCATTTATTAAAAAAACAGAATCTTTTTTTTGTGCAAAACATATTGAGGATAAACAAAAAAACGTCAAAACAAAAAAAACAGTTCTACCGTTCATGAGCGTTTGCATAAAATGAAACATGCTACCCCTTACTTTAAAAATAAGTTAGGATAGCATGTTTATCAATTGTTAACGGGAAAAATTATTTCAGGATCTTATCAACCGGAATCACATTGAAGTTTTTACCGGAGATGGCATCACTCATATTGACACCAGCCAGATTGAGGTCTTTTCCTCCGGCAGTTTTTAATCCGCCTTTCATCAGGCTGTTGGCATCAAGTTTACCTGGAACAATATGGTTTTTCAAAACATCTGCCAGTTGATTGATGTTTTCCGGCTTGGTAAGGCTGCTGATAGCATCGGGCCCCAAACTGCTCAATGCACTGTTTGAGGGAGCAAGCATGGTGAAAGGCCCTTTCAATGCCGGCCCCATTATTTTCCCGAGGCCCGGGGTTTGCAACAAACTGGTCATGGAAGATAAACTCGGATTAGCCCCCATTGAACTGAGTAAAGAAGAACCGCTGCTGAGCATACTTGCGCCAGAACTGCAACTGGTTACTGAAAAAACGGCGATGGCCATTACCATCATGATTCGCATACTGATTTTTTTCATTTGTGTAGATTTTAAGGTTTAAGAAATATAAAAAAAGTTAATCTCGTAAAAATGATGGTCAATATTACTGAGATATTTATCATTCGGCTATTCGTTGACGTTAGTTTTTTTTAAAATTATATTTAAACTAAACGGGTTTATTTAGAACGCACACAACGAAAACCTACATGATTAGTACCCGTTCGCCAATCTCCCTTTCCTCTGGTTCCCATCATGTACCGGGTGCAATACTGATCGGTGCATAAGAAAGATCCGCCGCGTTGTACTTTCTTGGCTACACCGGGTTCGGCAGGATCGTAACTTTCAGCGGGGCCTTCGGGATTATCCATAATCTTACCCTTTACAGTGTTGCTGTAATAATCGTTTCGGTACCAATCGGAACACCATTCCCAAACATTTCCGGCAATATCGTACAAGCCATATCCGTTCGGTGAAAATTGCTTAACCGGTGCAATACCGGCGAACCCGTCTTCTTTCTTATCTGATACGGGAAATTGCCCTTGAAAAGAGTTAGCCTGGTATTTACCTTCCGGCCTGAACTGGTTTCCCCATGCGTACATGTTTCCCGTTAATCCGCCTCGTGAAGCAAACTCCCATTCCGCTTCTGTAGGTAATCGCTTTCCGGCCCATTTGGCGTAAGCCATGGCATCGTCCCATGCAATATGAACAACCGGATAATTTTCTTTACCCGCTATACTTGATTCAGCACCTAAAGGATGCCTCCAGCTGGCACCTTTTTTATATTCCCACCACTGTAAAAAATTATCGAGTTTAACGGCCTGTTTTGGTGGTGAAAATACAACCGATCCTGCAACCAGCATATCTGGAGTGGCACCCGGGAACTCTTCAATAGTAGGCGTTTGTTCTGCAATGGTAACATAACCGGTTGCTTTTACAAATGCTGCATACTCTGCATTGGTTACTTCATGCTCATCCATGAAAAAAGCGGGTACCCGTACCTGATGAATTGGCCTGCAATCTTCCATAGGTGCATCACCGGCATCCCGGATGCCAATCGGATTGGGTGCACCCATACTATAAACTCCACCTGGAATGAAAACCATCCCTTCAGGAGCCTTGATTTTTTCATTAAATGTATTTGGAATGGTTGGCAGAAAATCGGATGCCCCTCCTTTGAAATAAAGGCTGCTGTCTTCAGGTAACATTCCACGGGTACAGGAAATGGCCTGAGCCGTTTTTAGTTGAGCGGTTGCAGAACCCGATAAGCTTGCCTTTTCAGGAATGTTTGAATGGCATCCGGCGGTAAGCGCTACTGCAAAAAAATATGGTAAATGGAATTGTCGCAAAAAAAAAATTATGAATAACTAATGAGTAACTGTTGCCCTTCAAAGATAACAGTTCCGAAACTAAAAATAAGCATTCCTTCAGATTGAAAATAAAGGCCCCACCCATGAAACTTTGCTTTGAATAAAACCCTTACAAAATTATACAGTTAAAAACCTGGTTTCTGCATTTTCAAAACAGCAAATCATTTCAGTTGGAAACTATTTTCAATCACTTTCAATCCGGGTTGATCCAGTTTTTTATCGTCATCAAAAATCTGTGATACTACCAGGAAAGAAACTTTGCTGTTAGAATAACTGAATACTTTGATTTCGCCCGGATAGGTATCCATAATCCTCCCCTTTAAAATTACACCAGACCCTTTGTACTTTCCCCATTGGCTGAAGCGGGAATAAGTACTGGTTTTCATGGTAGTAGCCCGATGTTCGGCAAGCTGCTCGTTTACATTTTTCTTGCTATCGGTAGGATGATCGTAAATAATTATAGTGATGAAACCGTTTTTTGTACGGCTATCAAAAGAAAGAAAAGAATCAGGATTGTATTCAGTATCGGATTTGTCTAAAACCCAAGTGCTATCGTACAGAAAACTAAACGCTTCTCTTTTTATTTGCCTTTCATTTGCTGCAGGATTCTCACTCAGGGATTTTGTGGAAGTCCGTTGAGCATAAACCGGACTTATCAAATTGAATGGTAAGAAGCTTATCAAAATAGCGATATTCCAAAGGTATAATTTCATTTGGCTGCCCATCATTTAGAGTTTTTATCTGTTTTAGAAATGATTATTATCATCAAAAAAATACACAAAATAACTCCGTGACGAAATGCAATAGTATTATCAAAAATCTTCATTTTTTGTAGAATTTATTCTTGATAAAGCCTGATTACCATCAGAAAAGGTCAAACTTAAACGGTCACTTTCAGGATTACAATGCCAGACTTAGTACCCTTTAATACCGATTGGACAAATAATATAGTCCAATATCGGCTATCGCCTCATTGTACTATTTGTTTGATACCATCGGCATTTACTCCCGAAAGCATTCGGGATAAGATTTATAAAATATTGGCATATTATATAAATCACATTGGT
>Ga0164292_10002672_pt1 | contig 14545 bp, 10 predicted proteins | sample GEODES117metaG_FD_111486 | JGI IMG/M metagenome (GOLD analysis project Ga0164292, IMG submission 111486) | Eutrophic lake water microbial communities from Lake Mendota, Wisconsin, USA - GEODES117 metaG | ecosystem: Environmental > Aquatic > Freshwater > Lake | place: USA: Lake Mendota... | reverse complement strand
CTTTGCATTTTTACGCGGGTGGTCGACAAGTGATGCGAATCTGCTGCGCATTCATGATCTGTTCCATAAGGTACAGATCTCTGATTATCTTGAGGTGCGGCAGAGCTTTGATGTAGTAGAAAATCCACGCATCACAAGTAGCGAAGGTTTCCGAATGACCGTCATAGAGATCTCCGGCCAGCCCTTGGCGGTTTATCGCGGCCAGCCTGATCTGACACTTGAACCAGGTATATCGACGGAATACCAAATCCAGCCTGACGTTTTCGCACATGCAGATCCAAAAGCTGTCGTGATGCTCAAGATGTCACAGATTGATGGTAAAGCGATGCCGGCTTGGATTCAATTTAACGGCAAAACAGGTAAGTTGTTGGTACAGCCGCCAGTGGGTGTGTCTGGAGATTATGTCGTTAGACTTGTCGCGCTTGACCAAGCGGGTCGTGAAGTTGTGACGATTTTCCGAATCAGCATCAGTCCGAGGGGCGAAGTTGGAGTGGGTCGAACAAGCTTCAGTGACAAGATCAAGCAAAGCATGCAAGGCTTAGCCTTCAATTTTGTTCGCAAAGAGATTTAAGCGATGCAAATTGGTGATGTCAGTGTTCAGCCGAATTCAGGCAAGCCCGTGACAGTAGCGGGCAAGCAGAATTCGTCTCAAGGAGGAGCGCCGCTTATGGCGTTGATCGACCTTGGGCGGCGCGCGAGACTGTCATCGACACAAGACGAGCTGGTTTTTCAACTGGTGAATGGTACGCACACCTTGATGCCATATCGACAAGCGGTGTTGTGGACAGAGGGGAGCCGTCCGAGAGGTTTGTCGGGTGTCTCTCAAGCGGATATTAATGCACCCTATGTACAGTGGCTGACTCGCTTTCAAGAGGAGTATTTGTCGACATTGAGCGAACCCACGCCGATAGTCTCTTCCGATCTGTCCGATGAGATGCGCGAAGCGTGGGACGAGTGGATGCCTGCTCATGGTCTATTTATTCCATTAGGCGGTAGCACTTCCGGTGGCATTCTCTGTGTGCGAGAGGTCGGATGGTCAGAGCAAGAGATCGCTCTATTACGAGAGTGGCTTGCTGTCTGGAGTCATGCCTGGCATGCCTTAGTGCAACGCAACGCGCCGCGTATGAACATTCAGTGGAGGTCATGGCGGTCATGGCTTGGTATCGGTCACAACACTCTACCTTGGTACAAGAGGAGGGTGTACTGGATTCCCATCGCGGTACTTTTTTTCTTTTTATTCCCTGTCAGGTTGACGGTGCTGGCGCCCGGAGAGTTAGTGCCCACCAAGCCAGTGATCGTGCGGTCTCCGATTGAAGGGGTGATCGCTCATTTTCATGTCAAACCAAATGAGCGCGTTGAGGTGAATCAACCTCTCTTTGATTTTGACGAGGTATTGCTGCAAAGTAGAGCGACTGTTGCGGCACAGTCTTTGGAAACCGCTTTGGCGCAGTACAGGCAAACCAGTCAGCTTGCGCTGAGTGATCCAAAGTATAAAGCTGACCTTGCCGCACAGGCCGGTACAGTCCAGGAGCGACGTGCCGAGGCGACTTATTTAGCAGACCAACTCAAACGCTCGCGGGTATTGGCGGAAAAGGCGGGCATGGTGCTTTTTGATGATGCGTCCTCATGGCTGGGAAAACCTGTCGCAATCGGTGAGTCGATCATGCGGATTGTGCAGACAGACGATGTCGAGGTCGAGGCGTGGCTGCCCTTGGCTGATGCCGTGACTCTCAAGGAGGGTTCAAGGGTTCAGCTGTATTTACAGTCCGATCCACTTAACCCCGTTCAGGCGAGTTTGCGATATGTCGCTCATCAGGCCGTTGAACGGCCGGACGGCATCTACGCGTATCGTGTGCGTGCCGCACTGACAAAACCAACCAAGCATAGAGTGGGACTAAAAGGCACCGCTAAGCTTGAGTCCAATCGTACGACAATGTTCTATTGGCTATTTCGTCGTCCTCTGACTGTCGTGCGAACGACGCTGGGGATCTAGATGGGTTGGCCAACTTTACGTGATGAACTGGACCTGCTGCCTGGACCTCGTCAGGCCAATGCTCATCCGAGTTGGATTATTCACGATCCATCTCGTCATCAATTTCATCGGGTTGATTGGCAAAGCTTTGAGATCTTGAGTCGCTGGGATCTGGCAGATAGTGATGCCATCATTGCTTCGGTCAATCGGGATACGCCACTCGATATTGACGAAGAAGATGTCAAACAAGTCCTCAAGTTTTTACAGGATCAGGAATTAATCAATCAACCTGATGCTGAAGCATCCACCAAAATGGCTGAACGTGTGCGGGCTCGCCAATCAAGCTGGTGGAAATGGTTGATTCATCATTATCTATTTTTCAGAGTCCCTTTGTGGCAGCCAGACACGTGGCTGGAGCGTTGGAGTAAGGTAGGAAATTTCTTTTTCTCTAGGCTATTTGCATGGCTGACGTTCACGATATTGATCGTGGGCCTTTTTTATGTCAGTCGTCAATGGGATTATTTTAAGAGTACCTTGGTCGATACCTTTTCATTGGAAGGTTTAGCAGCCTATGGCGTTGCACTGATTGCGGTGAAATTTCTGCATGAACTCGGTCATGGTTTTGTTGCTAAAAAGCATGGTTGTCGCGTGCCTGCCATGGGCGTTGCTTTTTTAGTGATGTTCCCCATGGCCTATACCGATACGAATGAGGCGTGGCTCGTCAGAGATCGCTGGAAACGGTTTGAAATATCGAGTGCAGGGATCAAAACAGAGTTAATGGTCGCTTCTTGGGCAACTGTTTTGTGGGCAATCCTTCCTGACGGTGCACTTCGGTCGGCACTGTTCTTTTTGGCTGCAGTGAGTTGGATTATTTCCGTTGCATTGAACGCGAGTCCGTTTATGCGGTTTGACGGATATTTTATTTTAAGTGACATGCTGGATTTTCCAAATTTGCACGGTCGCAGTTTTGCCATCGCACGCTGGAAAATGCGTGAATGGTTGTTCGCGTTGGGCGAACCGTCTCCCGAAGTCTTTGAGCCTTGGAAAGAACGTGCACTTGTGGTCTTTGCATTTGCCACATGGTTGTATCGCCTCGTATTATTCCTTGGTATCGCTTTGCTAATTTATTTTATGTTTACGAAGATGCTTGGCATCTTGCTGTTCGTGATTGAAATTTACTGGTTCATTCTTTCGCCAGTACGCAGCGAATGTTTACAGTGGTGGGAGAGACGCAAGGCCATTCAAAAAAGTATGCGGGCGAAGGTATTAGGGACTGCTGCCGCCATGGTCACGGTTGTTTTCATCCTACCCTTGCCGACACGTGTGATGACTTCCGCCATTTTTCAGCCAGGTGAAGTTTGGGCGGTGTTTTCTCCAGGTCCTGCCAAACTTCAGTCGATGCATGTACGAGACGGTATGCTGGTCAAGCAAGGCGATCTATTGCTCACACTAGAACCGCCAGATGTTATGACTGATGTGCGTGTGACCAGTGCGCGTTTAGAGCGCCTTGACTGGCAAGCGCAATCTGCTTCTCAAGCTGAGTCAATCTCTCAACCTCTTGCTTTATCAAATAGTCAGTTCAAGGGAGCCGCGGCAGAAGCACTCAGAGCCCAGCAAAGTTTAGAACGCTACCAACCGAAGGCACCTTTTGCAGGTGTTTATAGACATGCCAACCCAGATACGCTTGCAGGACAATGGATTGCAAAAAATGAGTCGATTGGTGTTTTAGTGGGCCCTGATCCATGGAAGATTGAGGCATGGGTGGATGAGCATGATCGTAAACGCCTCAATATCGGTGATCGTGCGACGTTTTATGCAACACCTTTGAGTCACCCTATAGGTGCAATTGTTTCCGATATCGACATAGACGCGAGCCGAGAGCTGCCGGATGGCATGCTTGCGGCCCCCTATGGTGGCCCGATCTTGGTACGACAAAAGCAGGGGCGTTGGATGCCAGAACACGCGATGTATAGAGTTGTATTGAATCCCGATGGTGCATTGAGTCTACCGACTGAACAGGTATTGCGTGGGCAGTTATCGATTCGTGGCGATTGGGAATCGATTGCGGGTCGATATTTTAAAAGTGCTTTATCTACTCTTATACGTGAAATCAGTCCATAGCAAGGCACGAAATTACGTGACTAAATTGAATGAAAGTAGTGATCCTGAATTGTATTCGTTGATGCAATACCCATACATAACTTGAAAGATATTAGAGAATTTATGAAAACATCCATCCTTACACAGTCTCCAACACTCAGGCTTAGCCTCATTGCTGTTTCGTGCGCCGTTTTGTCGGCTTGTGCGATCAAGCCGGTGCCTCTGGGTACTGCCGAGCAAAAATTACAACTTTCTATTGATCGTGAGATTGCGCGAAAAGATGTGGAAGTATTAAGTGAGCCACTGACTCTGGATCAGGCGATCGCTAGAGCGATTAAGTACAACCTGGATCATCGCGTACGTATGATGGAGCAGGCAGTTGCGATTGGTCAACTCGATTTGAGTCGTTTCGATATGTGGCCTCAAATCATGGCGTCTGCAGGTTACAGCACGCGAAATAAACCACTCATTACAGAGGCTACGAATTCCGTAACAGGTCAACCCTCCTTGTCTGATCCATTCATTAGCTCTGCTCAGTCATTCTGGAATGTGTCGCTTGGCCTGAGCTGGAATCTCCTCGATTTTGGAGCAGGGTACTTTAATGCCAAACAAAATGCCAACCGTGTATTGATTGCGGGCGAACGTCGTAGGCGTGCCATGCATCTTTTGATGGTGGATGTGCAAAATGCTTATTGGCGTGCAGCCAGTGCGCAGGCGTTAAAGGAAGATATTGAGATCACGGTACGTTTGGCAGAAGATGCGTTGAAAAACTCACAACAGGCCGAAAAGAGTGAAGTGCGTCAGCCTATCGATGCGGTGCGTTATCAAAAGAATGTTCTTGAAAATTTGCGCAATATCGACATTATTCAAAGTGAGCTCGGGACAGCACAAATCGAGTTAGCAAATTTAATTAACTTGCCTCCGACCACTGAAATTAAATTTGCACCTCCTCCATTTCAGGGTATCAAGACTGGTGTGACAGCTTTGCCAATGTCCATGCTCGAAGAGGTTGCCTTGATCAACAACGCAGACTTACGTGAATCATTTTATAACGTGAGGATTGTGGCTGCGGATACACGCAAAGCGATGCTGCGCATGTTGCCCGGCATTAATTTGAACTGGGGACCGAATTACACGACCAATAGCTATATTATTAATCAGGCTTGGAATGCGGGTGCTGTGTCACTGAGCTGGAATATGCTCAACACGCTAATGGTCCCTGCGATCAAAAAGCAAGGAGAAGCTCAGGAAGATCTGGCTGTGCAACGTCGGATGGCTATGCAGATGACTGTCTTGGGGCAGGTTCATCTCGCACGTTTACAGTATGAAAATGCTGCTCGCGTGTTGGATCGTTCAAGTGCCTTAGCAAGCGCAGATCGTAAAATCGAAAAATTTACCAAGGATGGTGCTTCGAGCGGTACACAAAGCCAGGCAGAAATGGTTGCCGCCCAGTCTGTCTCAATCATTAGCGAGATGAGACGCTATCAGGCGATCGCGCAACTTTATGCCGCGAATGGACGCCTTCAGGCGTCGTTGGGTTTTGAACCCAATCTGAGTGATATACAAAAAACTTCGTTGGCGGATCTGACTAAACAAGTCGGCGAAGCGATGACCCAATGGCAAACAGGTGCAAGAGTCAAAGAGGAGGCTGATGAAATTGCGCGATCTTCAGCGGCGACAGAGGTTGATGGGACGCGGGAGAAAAGCTCGGCAGGTACGGCTAGCTTAGTGGCAGTCTCGTCTCAGGAGCTGATTAGAGCAGAGCCATGGAAGGTTAGGATGGCGACTGCTGCGCCAATCGATTACCAGCCTCTTAGTTGGAATAACTCTGAAGGGACTGCCAGTGTTTCAGGCGCTGCTGAGTGATCATTTATAGTTAATTTTTTATCAGTGAGCAAACTTTAATCTTTCCAGGGGCAGGTCGTCCCTGGAAAGATTGTCAGGCAAATTTACAGAGCGCCGACTTCTTTAAAGTACTTGATCGCACCCGGATGCATGGGGATGCCAGCATCGGCAGCCATCATTTTTGGTGTCAACTCTCCAATCGCTTTATTGACTGCTGACATGGCCGGAATGTTTTGAGCCATAGTCTTGACCATGTTGTAAACAACTTGCTCGGGCATATCGCAACTCACGATCAGATGGGTTTGATAGCCAATGACAGGAACGTCCTTGTCTTGTTTCGGGTACGTGCCGGCTTTAATGATCAGCTTACTGTAGCCTTGGTTCATTTTGCGCATGCCATCCATTGTTTTGTCGTCAACGGGGACAAGCTTGATGTCTCGAGCACTCGCCAGATCCATCACAGCCGAGGCTGGTGCGGTCGTGCCAAGGGTAAAGACGTCTACATGTCCGTCTTTCATCATCGAAACGGCATCGGTGTAGCTCGCTTGGAAATTCATCCGCGAGAGTCCGCTGTAGTCGAAACCGTTGAGCTTAAGAACGGTTGCGGTAATGGCTTCGGCCGTGTTGCCTTTAGATTGTGCAACCAAACGCTTGCCTTTGATGTCAGCATAGGAATTGACCTTGGATGCTGCGGTCGCGACGACTTGGAAATACTGTGGGTAAATGTTGGTCATTTGGCAGACCTTGCTGGTCTTTTCTTTGAAAGGCGCGTTACCCATTGCGCCATCGACCGCGCTGCTGGAGTTCGAGAAGCCGATTTGAGCCTTACCTGTCTGGACGCCAATCACATTGGCGATACCCGCACCCGGTTGCGCAGTGATTTGAAGACCAGGAATCGCTTTTTCCCACATGCCTTTAAGAGCACCACCGAGCGGCACCCAAACGCCACCTTGCGGACCGGTCATTAGTGTGACTTGCTGGGCGGATACGGGTGTGGCGGCCAGAAGTGCGGCGCCTAGCGCTGCGGCTGAAAGTGCATGTTTCGCGGATTGTTTCATGACATCTCCAAATGATTTTTATGCAAAAAATACGCCCGTCGTCCTTGAGTACACAGAAAGCCGTCAGCCGTATTTATCAAGCGGCTTGAGATACTCAAACCGATGTTCGATTCTATACAACCACGCGTTAAAAGTGAATCAGCCTAAACCCACCCCTGCGTCAGATTGAATGCCTCATCACGCTAGAAATCTTTCTTTTAATTAGGGTTTACCAGAGATTTCGGTGTCGGATTTGGTGCTTTTGAAGAATAAATCCATGATGACCTTGCTGTCGATCACTTCACCTGCGAGCGTACGGGTCAAAATCTCGCTCCCTAACATTTGAGGTGAAAAAATGATGTCGGGGTGAACGCGTTGAATTTTTGAAAGATGGACCGTCTCGTTGACGACCGATACGGTTTTGACGCTACTGTTACCGGCAAGCTCTTTAGCGGCCAAGATGATGAAAGCATTTTCCGAATCGTCGTCTTTGAGCGCCAACAGGTATTGAGCCTGCTCCAACCCTGCCTCTTTGAGCACATCAAGCGTCGTCGCATCTCCCACCAAAACATCGGTATGGGCTGGATATTGGTGCGTCGAATTAGGCAAATCGATCGCTGTCACATGCTGACCACGCGCCAGCAATCCAGCGATAACATTCATGGCGAGCGGAGTCGTACCGCAAACGATGACATGATTTTTTCTCATGGAGAGGATGGCCCTATTAATGATGAATTTTTTAAGATTACCGCCAATGAGCGGTCCAGCGAGCGCGCTGATCGTGGTCGCAAAAACAGTGACTCCAAAAATGACTATGGAAATAACAAACAGTCGGGAAGTCTGATTAATGGGGACGATATCTCCATAGCCAACCGTCGCCATTGTAATGACGGAGAAATAAAGGGCTGCAACAGGGTCTTCGATAGCTGGATGAAAAGAGTTACCCAAGTAGAGCGTGCCAGAAACCGAATAAAAGAGCAGCCAACTCACGCTGATGATGGCGTACATACTGCTTGCAGCAAAGCTGATGCGGCTAAAGACTTGCCAATGCCTGAGCAGGACAAAAAACAAGGCAATATTGCAAGCAGACAAAAGAAGATTGCCGCTAGAGGTGTAGAGCTCGATCATCAGCGCGAACGCCAGCATGGTCAGCGAAAGCACCCAAGCGACTCGAGCACGCCAGAGCAAGCCGGCAGACATGATCATCATGCCCAAACCCACTGCAAGACGTGGCAGCTCGATCAGACCAATCGTATTGATCACGTCTTGCCAGCTTTCGTTGAGCAGCCAGCCGTGATGTTCCGAGGCCAAAAAACGGATCGTCAGTGGCCAGACAAAGATCCATGCATAAACAAAAACGAGAAGTCCCAGCCATAAATTGGCCGGGAACCTAGTGTTGATTTTGAGTGCAGGATGTTTTTTAAGCACTAAAAGACTAAAACAAAAGTTAGACTTAAGGAAAAATTATTTTCCGCCACTTTTCAGAGCATCTTTCCAGAGGTCGATCACGACCTTATAGTCAGCAGCCGCTTTTGCAGGGTCAGTGCCAACAACCTTGATATTGCTCAGATTAGGAAGCTTCGTCAATTTTGAGACATCAATATCAGAGCGTGTCGGGCGGCGAAAGTTTTGAACCAACTCAGCCTCTTGAACTTCTTTTGAAAGCAATACATCGTAGAGTTGTTGAGCTGCTGCAGCACCATTTTTAGGATTCTTGATGATTGCGACAGCTTCGGGTGCAACGAACGCACCTTCTTGCGGGTAGATGAGCTCAATTTCTTTTTGACCACCTGCTACATAAGAGTAGGCGGCGTATTCCATTGTGATGCCAATAGGATATTCACCATTAGCGACACTCTTATAGACTTGAGCTGAGCTTTTTGAAATGACAACGTTTGCAGCCAGTTTTTTCAACCCGTCAGCGCCGAACAATTGATAAATACCGTATACCTGATCGTAGGCGCTACCGGAGGTGGCGGGATCGCCCATAATGATCTTGTTTTTCCAAGCTGGGGCAAACAAGTCCGTCCAGCTTTTTGGAGCGGTGGCGCCTTTGAGCTGCTTGTTATTGACCATTAAGATCATGACATGTGCGTTTGAACCGACCCATAGATGATCGGGACCCTTGAATTGAGCAGGAATATCCTTGGCTTGAGCTGACGCATAGGGTTGAAAATTTTGACGAAAAGCTGCCATGGTGCCAAAGCCGGCACCCCAGACAACATCTCCCAAAGGATTTTTTGCTTCGGCTTCGATGCGTTTCATCAATGCACCCGTACCAGAAGTGACTTTTTGAATATTAAGTCCGGGGGCAGTTTTTTTAGCAATATCGGTGGCGGTATCGATTACCTGAACATTATTTGAGGTGTACATCACCGCACTGTTTGCAAAGGCTGTTGCAGCACTCAACAGGGTGAGGGCACCAAGAGTTGCAGGTGCGAAGAGGCGGATCATTTTGAAATGTGTCATGCGATGACTCCTGAGTTAGGGATTACGACTGGAGAATAGGTCAAGCTTTAAAAAGCGGATTGAAAGATAAACCGGAATCAGGATCACTGTCATCAGGATGACTCCGTAGGCTGAGGCTCGGGCCAAGTAACCCGAGTCGATCTGACGGTACATTTCTATAGGCATCGTTTCCATACCGCCAAAATACAAAACAATGGTAGCTGATATTTCAGACAAAGATGTCACCCACATCAGAATAGCGGCTCCTAGGATCGCGGGTTTCATGATAGGCAGAATCACTTTGAAAAAGCTTTTAATCGGCGGTACACCAAGATTGATGGATGCCTCTTCTATTGAGTCTGGGATGCTGTAGAGGGAGGCGGAGGCCGAGCGAATTGAAAAAGGAACTTTGCGAACAAAGTAGGCTGCGGCCATGATGGCCCAAGTGCCCGTGAGAATAATCATGCCGCTGTTATAAGTTTGAATCAAGGCGATACCGAGCACCGTGCCGGAAATCGCTAACGGTAACATCACGACATAATCCAAAATCGAAACGATCCACATCCTTTTTTTGACGATCAGGTAACTGACGATCGTGGCAAAGCAGGTACCGATCAGTGTTGCGATACTGGCCAGTGAGAGTGAATTAAAAATCGGACCGGGCGCTTGCCGCAAGGCGCGATCCATATTTTCAAGCGTGAATGTTCCATATTGCATGACCGGACCGCTTGCTTTGGTAAAGGCGCCAATCAAAACAATTACAGCGGGGATCAGCGATAACGCGACAAAGAGCAGCACGACAAAGGTGAGTAGCCCAGCGGGAAAACCTTTGGCGCGAATTGGTTTGGGTGCGCGACCTTGTTGCATGTGATATGTTTTACGCTCTACGATTGTTTTTTGGATAAAAAGCACCAAACCCACTAACAGCACGGAAAGCACAGCGAGCACGCTTTGCATCGTAGGGTCTGAGCCCATCTCGGAAAGAAAGGTCGTGTAGGTGAGAGAAGACAACACATCGACCGACCCCCCTAAAATCATCGGTATTGAAAAGTTATCAACGGCCAAGGTGAAGACCACCATCGCATTGATTAATAGGGCAGGCGCCAATACCGGCAAAGTCACAGTGAATGTACGCCTGAGTCCGCTGGCGCCCAAGTTGGTGGCCGCCTCTTCGATCGTGCCATCAATCGCTTTTAGCGCGGCAAGCATGCCGATGTATGCATAAGTGTAGTCGTTCAGTATTAGGGTGTAAGTCATACCAAACCAGCCATAAAAGCTCGGCAGCTCGATCCCGATAAATTCAAGCGCACGGCGCGCCAGACCATTATTACCAAGGAGCATTAACCACGCCTGAGACACTACGATGTCGGGTAAGACGATTGTCGCCAGAGGTAAAAGAGCGACAATAGACTTTCCCGGAAAATCAAAGCGTGTCACGACATAAGCGAGCGGTGCACCGAGCAGCATGCACCCTAGTGTTGCGGTAATACCTAGTCGCAAGGTATTAAAGAAAGCTTCGACGTATCGAGGATTATCCAGAAAAGCCTGAAAGCCTGCCAGACTGAACGCGCCAGTCTTGATGTCGACAACGCTGTGGTAGAAAAGCGAGAGGAGTGGCCATAAGACAAAAAATGTCAATACGCCAAGGCACAGTAGAGCTGGAAGGAACCAGGGGGATACCGCTTTTTTAAAAAAGAGGTTCATGTTCACTCACCTAAGCCAACACTAGCCGGCATTCTGGAGAGAAGCGCAGAAAAACCGAGTCGCCCGCAAGATTTCGAGGATCAGAGGCGGTGGGAATATCGGCCATCAATGTGCTGCCATCCACAAGTCGGAGGCAGTAGGTCACTTTGAAACCCAGGTAGCGTCTGAATACGACCTGTGCGGGTATGTGATGAATGCTTGTTGTCGAAGTGGACTGGATATGAATATGTTCCGCCCGCGCGGCAAGTTGATACTTCGGTTGCTCAGTGTCTCTCAAAGACTGCGTGCGAGTGGTCACTGCCGCGTCAGTGGCAATCATGATCAATCCACCTGCAACGGCAACTTCAGTCAGCGCGCCGCGGTCAATACTGTGCGAAACGGGAATCAAGTTGGCTCCACCTATAAAGTCAGCGGCGTAGGCGGTGAGCGGACGTGAGTAAAGGCCTTCGGGTGTGTCGAGCTGATCGATCTTGCCGCTACGCAATAATGCGATTCGGTCTGACATCGAAAGCGCTTCTTCTTGATCGTGGGTAACAAAAATAGTCGTGATGTTGGCCTCTTGCTGGAGTTCGCGGATGACGTCGCGCATTTGAATCCGCAGTTTTGCATCAAGATTTGAGAGTGGCTCATCCATCAGAAGAATTCTGGGTTCGATGACCAGCGCTCGAGCGAGCGCGACACGTTGTCGTTGACCACCAGACAGCTCTCCGGGATAGCGTTTTTTCAGGTGAGCAAGTTCGACGCGTTGCAGAATCCGATCGACTTTCTCGTCAATCCTTTGACTAGAAAACTTTCTTACGCGTAAGCCATAGGCTACGTTATCGAATACGGTTTTGTCGGGAAATAATGCATAGTCCTGAAAAACCATTCCGGTTTCTCGTTTGTGTGCCGCCCGATAAGTAACATCTTCGTCGCCGATGTGTACTTGACCTGCGTCGGGGATGATAAAACCTGCGATCATCCGAAGCAATGTCGTCTTACCACAGCCACTTGGTCCTAGAAGTGTGAAAAACTCACCATGCGTGACAGCAAGAGAGAGCTTATCTATGATGGTGACGTCACCATATTGTTTAACGACGCTTTTGAGTGTGATGTCTGCCATATCTGCCGGTATATAAAGAAATTTTTTGCCGAGAAAGATTTTGAAGGCTATGCTTACGGATCTTAATGGTAGCCTATTCGTTTTAAATCAATCTCTGGATTGATCATATTGAGAAACTAACATGTCCCCTTGGAAAGCGGCGCATCCTGGTGATGCCTTCGAAGAGATCGATACCCCCGCCTTGGTTCTTGACCTCGATGCGTTCGAGCGCAACCTCGCGCGGATGCAAAAAGCGCTCGAGGGCAGCAACATGCGCCTCAGACCCCATGCCAAGAGTCATAAGTGCCCAGATATCGCGTTACGTCAGATTCAGCAAGGCGCAATCGGAATTTGTTGTCAAAAGGTCAGCGAGGCCGCCCGCTTTGTCGAGGCCGGTGTGCAGGATGTACTGATCACCAATCAGGTCGTGGGTGCAAAAAAGATAGGTCATGTGCTCGATATGGCGGCGCGGGCGACGATTGGCGTGCTGGTGGATCACCCGGAACAAGTCGCACAGTTTGCGCAAGCAACGAGTGCTCGCAAGATCACGGTGGATATTTACATCGAAGTCGATGTCGGGATGGGACGCTGTGGCGCGGTTTCTGTCGCCGAAGTGACCGCGTTGGCTCAGCAAATCAAGGCTGCGCCTTACCTGCGTTTTATGGGCTTGCAGTGTTATCACGGCAGTGCCCAGCACTACCGCGAACCTGAAAAAAGACAAGCCGCAATCCGTCAGGCTAGTGAGATCGCCGTCACCATGCGTGCAGCGATAGAAGAGCTGGGAATAAAAGTCGAGCGTATCACTGGAGCCGGGACCGGATCGGTTGTGCTCGAGCGTGATTCGGGTGTCTTTAACGAGGTGCAATCTGGTTCCTACATTTTTATGGATGCCGATTACGCTAAAAATCATCAAGGTCCACAAGATATTCCGTTCGAGCATGCGCTGTTCGTTAAAACCGCGGTCTTGAGTCGCCCTACGGCAACCCGTGCGGTGGTCGATGCCGGACTGAAAGCATCGAGTGTCGACTCTGGACTGCCTGTAGTGTGGCAAATGCCCGGTGTCGAGTACACCAAGGCGAGCGACGAGCATGGTGTATTGGAGACTGCTCAGGCCAATGTTCCTGCGTTGGGCGATAGTTTGTTGCTGGTTCCTGGTCATTGCGATCCGACCGTAAACTTGTATGATGAATTGATTTGTATTCGCGGTGGAAAGGTTGAAGCAGTCTGGCCGATCGCCGCACGTGGTGCCGCACTTTAAAAATAATATCTGGAGACAACATAATGTATCAGTATCATTCACGTATTCGTTTAGCTTTAGCCGCAGTCACCTTGACCACGCTTGCGCTGCCTCAGTTGAGTGTCGCGCAATCGGCCGCCGCTTACCCACAAGAACCCGTTAAGTTCATCGTGCCTTACCCAGCAGGCGGTGTGAGTGATGTATCGAGTCGCGCGATCGCCGCGGCCCTTGGCAATAAGCTGGGTGCAACCATGGTGATTGAGAACAGGGCCGGAGCCGCTTCGACCGTTGCCAGCACCTATGTGGCTAGTCAAAAGCCCAATGGTTATACGCTTTATGCAGCGCCTGTCTCGATTGTCATTAATCCAACTCTACAAGGTACGGTGAGCTACAAGCCCTACGAGAGCTTTACGCCGATTTCGATGATGATGAAGGCGCCTTTTGTTTTGCAGACGAACAAAGACTTGCCTGTTAAAAACGCGAAAGAGCTTGTGGAGCTCATCAAGAAAAATCCTGACAAGTACGCGATTGGCACTTCGGGTGTGGGTTCGATCAATCACCTCGCCGCTGAATACTTCATCAAGCAATTTGGCCTGAAGATGGTGGTCGCGCATTACAAGGGCGGTATGCCCGCGGCGCAGGATATGATCGGTGGTCAAGTGCAGATGATGTTTTCTGCTGCGAGCGAAGCAATGCCCTTTGTCACGAGCGGCAAGACGCGAGGTCTGGCTGTGACTTCGATGCAACGTATCTCAACCTTGCCTGATTTGCCCACGATGAATGAGGCCTTAGGCACCAAGGATTTTGAAGCGACATTCTGGTTGGCCTTGGTCTCTCCGGCCGTGATGGACAAGGCCTTGCAGATCAAAATTTCAACCGCGATGCAAGCCTTGGGCAAGGATGAGGAACTGCGTAAACGTTTGAGCCAGTTGGGCATCGAGCTCGACACCTCAACTCCTGAGGTGGTGACCGCCAATCTCAAGACCGACGAGAAGAAGTGGACGACACTTATTAAAGAGTTAAATCTCAAATAATAGATTTAAATAAATCTTAGCAGACAAGGAGTAAAGAAGTCACCCTGACTAAACGGCACGCCTAAAAAGGGTCTATCGTCGCGAGAG
>Ga0164292_10002669_pt1 | contig 14551 bp, 12 predicted proteins | sample GEODES117metaG_FD_111486 | JGI IMG/M metagenome (GOLD analysis project Ga0164292, IMG submission 111486) | Eutrophic lake water microbial communities from Lake Mendota, Wisconsin, USA - GEODES117 metaG | ecosystem: Environmental > Aquatic > Freshwater > Lake | place: USA: Lake Mendota... | reverse complement strand
TGCTACGCGTACTGCGTACATCGTTGACTCGGTACCTGAGTTGGTAAATCGAACTTGATCTATCCCAAAACGCTTACAGATGCGCTCGGCTGCATCTGTCGATGTTGGCGAAGGAGTCACAAAGAGCATGCCCTGGCGTAACGCTGATTCAATCTCTTCGACAACGATTGGGTTGAGGTGGCCCGCAAGCATTGCTCCGAATCCCATCGAGAGATCGAGCAATTGACGCCCATCAACATCGGTCATATAGGCGCCCTTGGCTGAGGCGATTGAGATTGGGTATGGATCCCAATGCTGAAAACTCGATGTCACACCTAGAGGGAGCGAGGCGAATGCGCGCTTGCTCTCGACCTCTGAGGCCTTAGTGTTTTTGGTAAAGAGATCCCACTCGGCAGCGAGGACGGCAGCTACTTTTTCAGGGGATATTGGAGTTGATGTTGTTGGAACTCGACGATATGTATTGGCATGTGGCGCCTGCATCGTTTGTGATGTTGTCATTTGTAACGCTGTACTACAAAAGCCTCTAATTTAGAAGCGGTTTCGTTAGGTACTCTCCTTTGAGCCACGCGAAGCACGTGTAACCCAATTATCTCTGAAGGCTCAGAAAGTTGCAACTATTAGGAATTTTAGCGAGTTTTACGCACGCATAATTTGAATTGCGTTAAGAATAATAATTGCTGAAGCAACAACAATTCCAAGTTGGCGAGCCGGTAATTTTCCAACTAAACGCGCAGCGATTGGTGCGGCAATAACTCCGCCAAGCGCTAATCCACCAACAGTTGCCCAATTGATATCAATTCTTCCAATTTGCGCAAGAAAACCGGCAGAAGCAGAGAGGGCAACAACGAATTCTGCCGCGCTTACGGTTCCAATTACTTTTCTTGGCTCTGTCGATGTTGTAGTGATAAGTGTTGGGGTAACAATTGGACCCCAACCTCCGCCACCGGATGCGTCTACAAATCCGCCGGTAAAACCGAGGTAGGTCAAGAAACGCGGATTTTTTATCTCGAGCATATTTACTTGTGATTCGCTCTTGAAAACATTTCTATAGAGAAGTAGAAAACCTAAAAAGAGTAGCAGAGTTGAAATAAATATTTTAGAACTCGAGAGATCAATAAAGGAAAGGAAGGTAGCGCCAATAAATGCACCGATTCCGCCAGGAATCGCAAGACGGAGCAAGATTTTCTTATCAACATTTTCGGCATGCCAGTGCGAGGCGCCTGATGCCAGAGTTGTTCCAATTTCAGCTATATGCACAGCGGTCGAAGCCACTGCAGCTGAAGCGCCAAGTGTCACAAGCAAGGTAGAACTGGTGAGGCCAAAGCCCATACCGAGCGCCCCATCGATGAGTTGAGCGGTGCACCCAACTAGTGCGAAGAGAATCCAATTCATAGAAGAATCTTAAGGATTTTCTCTACATTCTCGTCAATTGGCGCGGTTCCATCGAGATGTAAATCTGGGTTGCTTGGCCTCTCATAATCTTGGCCGACACCGGTGAAGTTTGGAATCTTGCCATCAGCAGATTTTTTGTATAGACCTTTCGGATCGCGTGTACGGCAAATATCCACGGGTGTATCCACGAAAATTTCTAGGAATTCACCTTCTTCAAAGCGACTCTTGGCGCGCTGACGATCGACTTCGAATGGACTTACGAGTGCCGAGATAACAATCAGACCTGCATCCACCATCAATTTTGCAACTTCTGATGTGCGACGAACATTTTCGGCACGGTCTTCAGTGGTAAAACCAAGGTCCATATTTAGTCCCAAGCGCAAATTATCTCCATCAAGAACATAAGCATGGGCTCCTGATGCATAGAGACGTTTTTCTAAAGCGTTAGCAATCGTTGATTTACCTGAACCAGAAAGACCAGTAAGCCAAATAACGCGAGCTTTCTGCGCCTTTTGCGCGCTGCGCTGCGCCTTATCAACTTCGTAATCCTGATGGATGACATTTGACGCGCGACGTAATGAGTGGCGAACCATTCCCGCGCCTACGGTCTTAAGTGTCAAGCGGTCGACGAGAATGAAATTACCAAACTCGCGAGAGTCACTGTAAGGGCGCATTACGACTGGAATATCGGTAGCAACTTCAACATCACCGATTTCGTTCATGGCCAGTGTATCTGTCGAAATGTGTTCGCCGGTGTTGACATCTACCTTATGGCGAATTTTGGTGATGATGGCCGGAGTGGTAGTCGCACCACTAATCATCAGATAAGAACGGCTATGAATAAGTGAATCTTCATTGAGCCATACAACATGAGCTGCAAGGCGATCTGATGGCACTAGGTCATCGGCAGACTTTGCAATGATGTCGCCTCGTGTGGCATCAACTTCAGGTGTGAGAACCAGAGTGACTGCGGCATCAGTCTCTGCCTTTTCTATCTCAGCTTCAAAGGTGACGATAGAAGAGATTGTTGCCTTCTTATTACTTGGGAAAATTGTGATCTCATCGCCTTGCACAAAAGTGCCGCGACGGACAGTGCCCGAGACCCCGCGGAAATTCTCAGCTCGGGCAATCATCTGAATACGCATCAGGCCTTGGGCGTCTACATCTACTGGCTTCTGCCAACTCTGGATTGCATCCTGAAGAGTCTGACCGGTATACCAAGGCATATTTGTGCTTGGGAATACCACGTTATCTCCAGCGAGTGCGCTGAGTGGAATCATGTGAATATCAGAGAGTTCCAAGCGTTCAGTCGCCTTGGTAATCTCGGCAGCGATTTCATTAAATACTTTTTGACTATATTCAACGGCGTCTAGCTTGTTAATAGCAACGATAATGCGATTAACCCCCATCATGGAACAGATGGTCAAGTGGCGCAGAGTCTGAGTGCGGACACCCTTGAGCGCATCAACTAGAACTAGTCCAATATCTGCGCGAGAAGCAGCAACCACCATATTGCGGGTGTATTGCTCATGACCCGGTGCATCACCAATGATGAGGCGCTTGCCATCGAGTAAAGACATTGATCTGTATGCCACATCAATAGTGATGCCTTGTTCGCGCTCGGCTTCGAGCCCATCTGTTAAGAGGCTGAAATCAATCTCTCCTGCAGGAATAGTTGATCCAGAGCGACGAACTTTGCGGGCAGCACCGATTGTGTCGTGCGGAATACTGTCAGTTTCTACGAGAAGTCGACCAATAAGTGTGCTCTTACCATCATCAACACTGCCACAAGTAAGAAGTCGAATAACTGCTCCTGACATTAGAAGTAGCCCTCCATCTTCTTCTTCTCCATCGAAACTTCATTCTCGCCATCGATAAGTCGAGTCGCGCGCTCGCTGAGCTTTACCTGCAACACCTCTTCGACAATCTCTTCAAGAGTGACAGCAGGTGACTCAACTGCAGCGGTCAGTGGATAGCAGCCAAGAGTTCTAAACCTGACTTGCTTTAGCTGAGGAGTCTCGCCATTAATAAGTGGGAAACGATCATCATCGACCATGATCATCTGCTCTCCACGAAAAACGACTGGTCGCTCTTTTGCAAAGTAAAGTGGATTAACTTCGATACGTTCTTGCAAGATGTAGTGCCAAATATCCGCTTCTGTCCAATTCGAAATTGGGAAGACGCGCATCGTCTGGCCTGGTGCTAAACGAGTATTAAATGTATTCCAGAGTTCGGGACGTTGCTCACGAGGATTCCAACGGTGGCCGGGGTCGCGAACACTGAAGATACGCTCCTTCGCACGGCTCTTCTCTTCATCACGGCGCGATCCACCAATGGCGGCATCAAAGCCATGTATATCAAGTGCTTCACGCAGTGCGACGGTCTTCATCACACGTGTGTATTCCGAAGCGTTTGTGTTAAACGGATTAATGCCGGATTCAACGCCAGCCTGATTGGTATGAACAATAAGTTCTGTATTTGTCTCTGCGGCAACCCTGTTTCTAAAGGAGATCATCTCCTTAAACTTCCAGGTTGTATCAATATGCAGAAGTGGAAATGGAATTGGCGCTGGATAGAAAGCTTTACGTGCGAGATGGAGCAAGACAGATGAATCTTTACCAATTGAGTACATCATTACCGGTTTGCGGAAACCTGCCGCGGTCTCGCGGAAGATCTCAATAGACTCGTTCTCGAGCTCCTTGAGAATTTGACTCTTGATACTCATTTAAGTACTCCTGGGAAATTAAAGTCACTGCGCTGCTTGCCAATTAAGGCAAGGAAATCATCCTGAACTTTACTGGACTTATCTTGCTTTACCGTGGTCGGCGCACTTTCTAGCTGGTCCCAGTCAGTGAAGCCATCCAGCGCTGCGAATTTCTGGATTTCTCTGACTCGCTCTGGATTGCGCAGGTCATCAAAATCTACATCGAGCACTTTGCATCCAACTGATGGGGCAAAAGCTGCGTAGCGCTGATAGAAATCTGTGAAGTTCTTAATAAATCGTTTGAATTCATCGGGATCCAAATTAATGACTAAATCTGAGGTAGGAGCGGTGTGCCATTTTCCAGATGCATTTGCCTTCTTATGCGAAACAAAACGATCGAGATGATTGCGACGCAAGAAGATAATGTGCGGCTTAAATTCAGCAATAACTGATTGCAGTAATGGATCAGAGAGATGTTGCGGAAAAATCTTGATCACATGCACACCGGGTATTTGTTTCAGTGCGCGCAGCGTCTTGTGTGCATTAAGTGAAGTTTTCTCGAATTTGTCGTACTCCCACGACTTTCTCTGCTGCTTCAAATTGAGGTGGTATCTGAAGGAGAAGAATGGGTAAAAGTAATTGATTCGCTCAATATTTTTATGCCAGGCATTAAAGATAAAGAATTCGCCGTAATATTTAAAGCCACGCTCATCGTTAGTGAGGAGGCTTCCAATCGCATGTGTACCTGAGCGCGGGAAAGAGAGCACGAAAACAATCTTGGAATCAACACTTTCCTGCTTGCCCTTAACTTTGCGAGCTACATAGGGTTGGAGCGCCTTAATGTTAAGAATGAATTTCTTTACCGAGGCGGCCGTTCCCTTTGAAGACATTTTGGAATCTTATCAGTCGAGGAATTCATAGCTTGATACTCTTATCTCATGTCATCGTCTGCAATTGTGAGCTTGAATAAACTCACAACCTTCTCACAAGAAATCGCAGCTCTTGACTCTCTTCGGAGCCAGCGAAGATCAAATATCACCTCATATCCGAGCGTCTCTGTCCTGGTTTCCACTCTTCGCTCTGATGACCTCACAAGCCTGCTTCAGCAATTGAAAAATCAGACCTTACCGTCCTTTGAATTGGTGATTGGGCTCCATACTATTTCGCTCAACGCTACTCACAAGAAATTGATTTCCGACTTAAAGCGACGCAATATCTCTGTGATGACTTTTTCATTTGGCGAAGATTCCACGCTTGGAACAATTCTTTCTACACTTGCAATTCACTCTAGTGGTGCATATATCGCAAAGATGGATGACGACGATTACTACGGACCAGAGCACCTGCAAGACCTACTTGACACAGCTATCGAAACCGGAGCAGATGTAGTTGGTCGAGCGATGAACTATGTGTACTTAGAACCACTTCAGATTACTGTTCGTCGATTCGCCCCTCACGGCACACAGGCAGTTGAGCTATGGAGTGACTGGGTATGTGGTGGAACGATTCTTGCTAAGCGAGAAAAGGCGGAAGCAGCACATTGGTTTGGCGATGGTCACACTGCAGTCGACCGTTTCTTGCTCAGTGGCATTACAAATAATGGTGGAAAAATCTGGCGAACATTTGGAGCGGGATATATCTATCGTCGCACCTTTACTTTCCACACTTATGTGACTAATTATTCAAAGTATCTCAATGGGGCAAATGAACAAGTAGTCGGTATCTGGAATCACCCAATATTTGGAGAGCGGAAGCGATGAGTACCGCATTTAGATTTACTCGACCACAAGATTTGGAAATTCTGGATAAACCTAAACTTACTGTGGCTGTTGTTATCGCATGTCGAGATGGTCAAGAGAAACTAGATTTAGTTCTTGCCTCCCTTGCTGCGCAAAGTTACCCCGCCCGTTTGGTATCTACCTACATCATTGACGATGGCAGCCAATCACCACTGGTGCTCCCAAAGATCAAACCACGGGGAACATCAATCATTAGATACAAGAATTCACAGGGCCGATGGGGCAAAACTGCAGCCACCAATGATGTTGTGGCAAAGCTCAACGAAGATGTGCTCTGGTTTATCGATGCCGATATGGTCTTTGACCCAGATCACCTTGCTCATCACATGAAATGGCATCACGAGAGTGATGATTATGCGGTTTTAGGGTGGAAGCGTTTTGTACAGAGCTGGAACTACTCACCTGCTCAGCTCAATACAGCCTTGTCAAAGGGTGAATTCTTAGATCTTCATCAAGAGAGTTGGGGCAAAGAGCTCTGGGAAGACCGTGTGGAGCGTACAAAAGATTTAGTAAAACCAGCTCTCGATGGGTACCGAACATTTGTTGGTGCAACATTCTCTCTTCACAATTCTCAGTGGAAGCGCCTTGGTGGCTACAACCGAGATTTAATTACAGGTGAAGATACGGAACTTGGTTGGCGAATCTTCACTTCAGGTATGCGAACCGTTGTGGACCGTCAAGCACATTCCTGGCATTTGGGTCACAGTACTGTCGAACAGAATAAAGAGGAGATTCATCGCCATAACGATCCGGCTCTGGCGCAGTACATTCCACAGATGCATTCAATTCGTGCACGTAATAATTTTGATTGGAAAGTTCCTACATACCAGCTTGTGGTAGATACTAGAGGCACGACTCTTCAGCAATTACTTGCTCTGCGCAGCCAACTTCTGGCACTCGCTGGCACCTCAGCAGTGATTACTCTACTTGCGCCATGGTCATCACTAAAAGAACGGTATTCACCAGTTGGAGATGAACTCGCAGATATGCGGGAAATCCATAGTTGGCTCAAGGGCAGCATTGAGTATAACTTTGTTGAGATTGCATCAAGTGCTCAGTTGAGCATTGATTCGATCATCGAACTATTCAATCCCAGCGCGACTCCTTATTACCTCTTTATTGAAGGATCTTTCGCACTCGACCTTAAAGATCTTGTTGATTACTTGTTGGCGAGTGAAAACGGATTGCTCGGTGTAGCAAATAAAGATGATCGCAGGGCATTTGCGATCATCGCCCCAGCATTAGCACGTGCTCGACGTACCAAAGGTTGGGTCTATAGCGAGATTGCAGCATCTTTTGGAGTTGTTTGGATGACACATGAGAACTTTGAGCAGATTAACCAGGGCAAGCACAATCGCTTAGGCCGCTTTCTTCGCTATCTCAAACGAGAGGGTAAGAAGGTAAATTCACCTCGCCAACTACTTATCTTCATCAAGAAACTGATCTCTTTAGGTCTAAGAAAAGTTCTGCCTCGTGGCTAAGCCAACAATCATTCTTGCCACCAGTAATGGAATCGGAATGGGCCATTTAGCTCGCGCAACTGCAATTGCGCTCGAGCTGGCTCCATTTGCTCACCCCATTATTGTCTCTGTTGCTGGAGGTATCGCTGAACTCCCGGCTACCACCGCAATCGCCTGCGAATACATCCCTGGAAAAAATCGCGGCTGGATGGCTCGCAAAGACTGGGATACGTACTTCAGGGATCGGCTAGTTGCAATTGCCGAAGAAAGTGGCGCTTCACTTATCTCTTTCGACGGCGTTGTTCCTTATCCAGGTTTTATTGCAACTAAATTGTCACGACCAACACTGAAACTAGTCTGGGTCCGCAGAGGTCTCTGGCAACGTAATGCCTTGCGCTTTGCTCTGCCATTTCAATCCCGACTTGTAGATAGCGTTATCGAACCGGGTGATGTAGCGCGCGCTTACGATCATGGTCCAACTTCATCCAGAACAGATGCGCACTTATCCGCGCCAGTTTCTTTATACCGAGCGCAATCTGCAAAGGGCCGCGATGAGGCGAGAAAGATTCTTGGACTAGATGCAGGAAAACCGGCGGTCTTGGTACAACTAGGTACCGGCGATAGCGATATGAATGAAAAATTGCGAGCGGCGCTGCTAGGACTGAAGTCATGGCCTGATGTTCAGATTGTTCTAACAAAAGAACCAGTCGATATGGATGGAAAATCCCTGGTGCCAGAAGGTGTAGAGGTAAAGATTGTTCGATACTTCCCTCTTGCTGATCTACTTTCAGCTTTCGATGGCGCAATTGCTGCAACTGGATACAACAGCGTCCACGAGTTACTACCTGCTCGAATCCCCACGGTTTTCATCTCTAATATCCGTGGGACCGACGATCAAGATGCTCGAGCACAGTGGTGTCACGATTTTGGTTATGCCTTGCGTGCAAATCATGCTGATTTAGCGGATATTACGGCGACTGTCGTCAAGTTATGTGACCCATCCACTCGTGCATCCTTGAGCGCAAAGTGCATCGAATTAAAGAACACCGAAGGTGGAGCAGAAATCGCCCAGCTTTTGCTCAAGATTGCGAATAATCCAGAGCTAGCGCACGAGAGCAGTCTCAAGAAGTTGATACGACTAATAGCCGTGAAGGGTCTACACCTGGCCACGACTATTTACCGCACACTTCGCCCACAACCATTTGCTACAAACATCTCTGTCGAAGAACCAATTTTCAGCGAAGAAGTAGATGCAACTTTCTTACGTACGGCTATTAAAGGAAATCGCAGATTTGAACAGTTGATTCCTGGTTCATCTCTGGCCTACAAGAATAAGAGAGCGGCGATTGCCGCACGCGTTTATAGATAGACTGCGCTCATGCATGCAGAGACATCAGTTCCAATTAATCCAGTAATCGCTTCACGTCGTAGCCCTCGTTCATTTGTGGCAGACCATCAGATTGATCGGGGAGATCTTCTTGCAGTAGTCGAAGCTGCGCGCTGGGCACCATCTGCCCTTAATGGCCAACCGTGGCGATTGGTGATTGGACAACGCGGTGATGAAGTTTTCGCACAGATACTCGCATCATTAGGTATCTTTAATCAGAAGTGGGCCAAGAACTCTTCCGCGCTGATACTTGTTGCCTCCACCACAGTGCAAGCGGATGGAAAGCCATACGGGGAGTACCTCTTTGATTGTGGATTAGCGGTAAGCCAACTTGTTCACGAGGCGCACGATCGCGGTCTTGTGGCCCATCAAATGGCAGGCTTCAGCAAGGATGAGGCAACGAAGTTATTGGAACTGCCACCAGAACTCGTGCCAGTAATTGTGATTGCAATTGGTCAACAAGATGCACCTGAAAAACTTGATGGACCATTAGCCGAGCGTGAAGTTGCACCACGTCAACGGTTGCCGCTGGAGACAATCGTGATTAAAGGTCTGCCACTTTAAAAACGAGAGCGTATCTCCCAAAGGTCTTTAAAGACTGGGTTAAATAGGGTGCTTGCTAGATAGGCGACTCCGCTGGATCCACCAGTACCAATCTTTGCTCCAATGGTGCGCTCGACCATTTTTACGTGGCGATAACGCCACTCTTGAATTCCCTCATCGATATCTACCAAACGTTCTGCGACGAGTGCGCCCTCGGGATCATTGCGATGCAAGGACAAAAGGCAATCTTGAACCTCAAGATTGCTCTCATATGCAATACCGGGATCGCGTTGGAGGACAGCTGTTGGAACGAGATGGCCGCGGCCGTTGACGTAAACGAGAAAAGAATCCCAAATTGAATTTCGGGAGGAAATCTCTTGAATCTCTGATTGCATCGCAGGTGGAAGATGGCCTGCCATCTTTTCATCTCGCCGACCGAGAATCGCCTCGACCTTTCGGAACTGAGCAGATTGAAAGCCGCTAGAGGATGAGAGATATCCGCGAAAGGCATTGAACTGAAGTGGTGTCATCGTCTCGAGAATATCAATCTGAGTCACGCAGACTTTCATAATTGTTCTAATGCGTCCTAAGAGAGCAAGTGCGTAATGAGAATTTCCTGATTCGAGCGCTCTTGCTGCCTCTGCAAATTCGTGAAGAATTTGTTTAAACCAGAGTTCGTATGTCTGATGGATAATGATGAAAAGCATCTCATCATGTTCAGGGCCATCGGAGAGTGGCTTTTGCAGTTGAAGAAGTTCATCCACCAACAGATACGAGGTATAGGTAAGTGCTGGATCGTATGAATCACTCATGTGACTCTCGAATCGGAGCCTTTGATCTCCTCATACTTACGACTAATCGTCAGGTCGCGAAGTCGCTCAAATCCATCCCAGACTTCGATATATGAGGTAGGAAGTGGCGCAATCGCTAAACGAATTGAATTTGGTGTGCGATAGTCCGGGATAACGTTTGCAAATTTACGAAGTGCAATACAAATTCGAGCGGCATCAGGATGTCCAAGTGAGATGTGGCCTCCACGCTCCTGTGAATTTCGCGATGTCAGCAGCGTATAACCAAGGTCGGCCAACCAAGCATCGTAGAGATCAATCATTAACTGAGTTCCGGTAGCCGCCTTTTCAGCAATAGCTGTAATTCCGGCTTCTTCAATCATTTCAAAAGCAGTTTGTACTCCGCGAATTCCGATGATGGAAGGACTAGCAATCTGAAAGCCGCGAATTCCTTGAGCCTTTACAAAATCAGGCCCCATTCCGAATTGATCTTCGTTACCGAACCATCCACGGATAGGAACCTGTAACTCATTTTGAACTCGCTTACTGACATATAGCCACGCCGGAGAACCAGGACCAGAGTTTCCATATTTATAGGTACATCCGACTGCCAGGTCAACACCGTTGGCATCGAAATCCATCTCAATTGCGCCGGCGGCATGGCTGGCATCCCAAAGCACCATTGCTCCGAAAGTGCGTACGAAGTCAGTAATTGATTTAATATCGTTTCTAGCACCAGAGCGATATTGAATTACTTCCAGAGTTACCAGTGCTACATCTTCGTTCATATACTCTTTAAGAATATCGACGGTGATTCGTTCATTCTCAGCACTTCCCGGGCTCTCGTTATCGATGATAATAAGAGTCAGTCCTAGTTGCTGAGCTATTCCATCAAGGATGTAGCGATCTGTTGGAAAATTTGCGGCATCGGTAATGACTGTCTTACGTCCAGGACGGGCATTGATTGCAGCCAGACATAATTGATAGAAATTTACTGAAGTCGTATCGCAGACAAGCACTTGTCCTGGACCGGCACCCAGTACGGATCGCCCAAGTAAGTCTCCAGCCGGCTGCGCTTCATCGACCCAATGGCTCCAACCGGTGACAACTTCACGACCCCATTCGTGGGTAAGAAAGTCACTCACCGCTGTGATGGTCTTATGAGGTAGACGGCCTAGTGAATTTCCGTCGAGATAACAGAGATCTGGATCAGTAATCAGAAATCTTTGACGAAAATGGGCCAACGGGTCATTTCTATCAAGCTCGAGCGCATACTCGCGGTCAGTAACCTTCATGATGGAAAGGTACGCTCTCCTACCGTGGCGCGCAATCTTGTGAATATTGAAGAGCTCTCTAAGGCTTTTGATATTCGCCCTCTCCTCACGAAGGTATCTCTTGGGATTTCTGAGGGAGAGCGCATTGGAATTGTTGGTCGCAACGGCGCAGGCAAGAGCACATTGATGCGCATTATCTCTGGCGAAGAACCGGCAGATTCAGGTCGAGTAACAAAATCGAATTCAACAACAATGGGATTTCTGGCACAGATTGATAAGGCAGATCCCAATGCGACTGTCGGTGAAGTAGTTCTTGGCGATCGTGAAAAACATGAATGGGCCGGCGATCCTCGCATCCGCGAAATCTTTACCGGGCTCTTTGGCGGTTTTGATGATCACCTATTTGAACGGACATTTGGAAAACTCTCTGGTGGCGAGAAACGAAGAGTGGGACTTGCGAAATTACTCATTGATGATTTGCAACTGATTCTTCTCGATGAACCTACAAACCACCTTGATGTTGAAGGTGTAGCTTGGCTAGCAAATCACCTTAAGAATCGACGGGACCTAGCAGTCTTAGTCATTACTCACGATCGGTGGTTTCTGGATGAAATTACAGAGCGCACCTGGGAAGTTGTGCAAGGTCGCGTGGAAGAGTACGACGGTGGTTACTCCGCATTTGTTTTAGCAAAGGCGGAAAGATCAAGGCAAGGCGCGGCAACAGAGGCTAGGCGAAATAATTTGATTCGCAAAGAACTTGCCTGGCTGCGCAGAGGAGCACCGGCGCAAACAACAAAACCAAAATTTAGAATAGATGCCGCTAACGAGCTAATCTCGGCCGAACCCGCGCCAAGAGATGGCGGCGAACTACTTAAGTTTGCGCTCAATCGATTAGGCAAGACGGTTCTTGAGACAAAAGATATGCAGGTTAAGGCCGGAGATAAAGAACTTCTCTCGCATCTGACCTGGAATATCGGACCAGGTGATCGCATCGGAATTGTCGGTGTTAACGGAGCTGGAAAGAGCACCTTGTTGCGCGTGCTCGCAAGTGATCTCGCACCAGCTGCCGGAAAGCTGACCACTGGAATAACAGTGAAAATAGCCTTCCTTACGCAACATCTTGATGAATTAGATCCAACGTGGCGCGTGCTTGAAGCGGTAGAAAAAGTTGCCCAATATGTCGAACTTGGCAAAGGCAAAACTCTGTCGGCATCGCAATTATGCGAACGTTTAGGTTTTGATCGCGATGGACAGTGGACGCCAGTTGGAGATTTGTCAGGTGGCGAACGTAGACGCCTACAACTAACGCGCCTACTGATGGATGCACCAAATGTGTTGATGCTGGATGAGCCAACGAATGATTTTGATATTGAGACACTGACAGAGCTAGAGGATTTACTCGATAGCTATGGAGGAACGCTCCTTGTTGTCTCTCACGATAGATACTTCCTCGAACGTGTATGTGATCGCTTTGTAGGCTTACTCGGAGATTTACAACTTCGTGATATGCCGCGCGGGGTCAATGAGTACTTGGAACTGCGCCAGCAAAGCCTCAATCAAGGTTCGTCTCAAACTGCCAAGGGCAAGAGTTCATCTGCGGCAGAAGAGCGACAGTTAAAGAAAGACTTAACTCGAGTAGAACGGCAAATTAGCAAAGCTCGCGATGAGATTGCTCGGATAAAGCTCGAGCAAGAAAATTCGAATCTTGATGCCAGCAAGCTCATAGATCTCACAGCTGAACTCTTTAGAGTCGAGAGCGAACTTGCCGTGCGTGAAGAAGAATGGCTTTCGATTACAGAGGCCCTAGAGGGTTAATCGTGACATCAAAAAAGCATCAAAGATTAGATTTACTGGCGGCGCTTTCTGGTGTGATGATTGCTCTGCAGGCTCGCGCAAATGGCGAGCTATCGACAGCGCTAGATAATGGAGTTCAAGCAGCGCTCATTTCATTTGGTTCAGGACTTCTGATTATCTCTATTGTGGCGGTGTTCAGCCCGTCGATTAAGGCAGGGGCTCGAAATCTGCGAGGCGCAGTAGTCGCGAAAGAAATCCCACCGCTGACTCTATTTGCTGGAGTCCTTGGTGGAACATTTGTAGCTATCCAAACTCACGTGGTGCCTGTAATAGGCGTGGCTATTTACTCTGTCGCCTCTATTGCCGGTCAGACAGCAGCATCACTAGCCGTAGATCGGTGGGGGATTACCGGAGGCGGAAAGAAGAAGATAACTTTCCGCAGAACTGCAGCGGCACTCTTTACTGTTGTCGCTGTTTTTATCTCAGTTGTTGATCGTATTGATAGTAAGTCACTCTCACTTTTTGCATTGTTGCTCGCGGGTTTAGCAGGTGCGGTAGTGGGAGTCCAAAGAGCGCTCAACGGATTGATTAACGAGCACTCTCATCAGAGCTTTACTACCTCTTTTCTAAACTTCTTTATGGGAACTAGCTTCCTAGTACTCTTCCTATCGGCGAAAATTCTCTTCTCATCTACAGAATTGGTGGCATTGCCAAGTGGGCCATGGTGGATGTACACCGGCGGCGTCATTGGTGTTATCTATATTGCATTTACATCCACGATAGTTCAACACCTCGGAGTCCTTACCTTTACGCTCTTTAGCGTTGGCGGTAATTTAGTCGGATCGCTGTTGATTGATATTTACTCACCAACCGAAGGCGTGCAGATTAGCGCTTATCTAGTCATTGGAATTGCTATGACTTATCTGGGAGTTATTGTGGGCGGCGTGAATAATTCACAATCACGGAAATTATCGAAGCCACAATAAAAAAAGCTGCAATCGCGTAAGAGAAGTTCTTTACTACCGGAACGCTCGCTGCGTAGAAACCTGCAAGAGTAATTCCTGCTCCCCACAACACTGCACCTACAATGTTCGCGGAGAGAAATTTGTAATAATTCATATGCGATGCCCCGGCAATAGGTGGGACAAATGTTCGAATCCACGGGAAGAAGCGAGCTGCGACAACAGCCCACCACCCCGATTGTTGGTAGAACTTCTCTGCATTAGCAATCATTTTCTGAACTCGTGGTGACTTTCGCTTATCTAGGTATGGACGGCCGACAACTCGACCGATAACAAAACCCACCTGATCGCCAAAGAAGGCTGCTGCAACAATAATCGTCACCAGGATTGCGATATTGACATCCCCATGGGCGGCGGCAACTAAGCCTGCGCTAAAGAGAATTGAGTC
>Ga0164292_10002668_pt1 | contig 14557 bp, 10 predicted proteins | sample GEODES117metaG_FD_111486 | JGI IMG/M metagenome (GOLD analysis project Ga0164292, IMG submission 111486) | Eutrophic lake water microbial communities from Lake Mendota, Wisconsin, USA - GEODES117 metaG | ecosystem: Environmental > Aquatic > Freshwater > Lake | place: USA: Lake Mendota... | reverse complement strand
TGAAGATTACCATTATTAAAGAAGGATGGATTGACTGCTTCTGGATGAACTATGTTTACTCCAGATGGTAACCATGGTCCAGTCATTGCAATATTATACAATGACATCAATAGCATAAACTCATATGTCCATGTACCTGTTGGAATGTACCAAATTAAGTTTGACAAGGTAAAGTTATCTATGTTAATCGTATATCCACTATATGTATATGGTCTTTGATTAACACTAGAAAGTCTAAATACAGGGAAAAATTCTGGTACAACTTGAACACTTGTCTGAAGTCTGTTAACAACAAAGTTACCACCACTTTGAGAAATGATGTTTAGAAGATCTAACATTTCTAAGTATACATACATCTGAAACTCCCATAGATATATGTTAGGTTGATTGTTTTCTACTGGATACATAAACTGAAAAATAGAGTCAAACTGTTGTTGACTAATGTACCTTCGTGCCTTAGACATTATAGTACTGATACGTTGATTTTCAGCTTGAGTAAATGACTCAACGCTGTATAAATATTGATCACGAGCTTCTTCTGTGTATGCGTCTAGTAGTACATTGTATAAAATGTTTAGTGCATATGTTCCAAAATATGCTTGGAGAAATTCCAAGTTATCATGAACTGTTAGACATCCTACACCAAATCTTATACATATTACATCAGGAAGAAGAGTATAGTTTTCAAAGTCAACAACATCATAGAATGGCCTAAAAACATCCTGTATAGTTTGTCCTGAGAATTGTATTGTTCTACGTATTTCTGGAATAGTTAAGTTTTCTTTACTTGTAGATAGTTGTTTTTGACATTCTAGTAACTTTTTCACACCAAATACTAAGAATACTAACAGTATTAGAAAAAGTATAACAAAAATTACTAGTTCTGTATTACTATATCGTTTCATTTACCAATATCTAATATAAAATAATCTTAAAAAATATTTTATAGAAGAAAATAGTTTAACATTTACATTGTGAATACTTTACATAAACGAATTCTTAACTGCTTACTTATATGTAAAGTGCTTATAATCTATCTCTTCTAATGTAAAAGTAAAGAGACAAACGTTCACACTTATTTGTAAAAATAAAATTGATTTTTTTATTTTAATCTAGAAAAATAAATTCAGATCTAGAGAGATAGAGTGATTAATATATACATATACTGGTGTAGCTCAGTGGTAGAGCGCATGACTTTTAATCATGTGGTCAGGGGTTCGATCCCCCTCATCAGTACACTGGTTGAGTTCCCGAGCGGTCAAAGGGGGCAGACTTAAGATCTGCTGCATAAAGCTTCGTGGGTTCGAATCCCACCTCAATCACTTACGTTCGCTTAGCTCAGTCGGTAGAGCATCGGTCTTATGAGCCGAAAGTCGGGAGTTCGATCCTCCCAGTGAACATCTGGAGCAGCTTGTGGAGCATCGCGTCATATTTAGATACTGTGTGCTAAAGTAAAGCAGTCGCTAATGCGAAAATATGGGTATTATTCCCATCGGTGTTTGTTTATGATGCAAAAAGTCCGCTGTGGTGTAGGTGGTTATCACACAAGTCTTTCACACTTGTAACATGGGTTCGAGTCCCGTCAGTGGAATACGGATACAGCTCAAGGAGCAAGCGTCTTAGTTCGGCTACTTACAGCAATCAACAAAATCACTTTAATTATTATAAAGAAAAATAGTAGCCAGAAAGAACTATCCAGGTCGTATAGTGAAATAGTATCACATCTTGCATTTCAGCAAGAAATAACTGGGGCAGAACCAGTTGCGACCACCTGTTAATAGGTTAAAATTATGGTCTAATAGTGTAGTTGGTTATCACACAGGGTTTTGACTCCTGTAACCCGAGTTCGATTCTCGGTTGGACCTTTTGTATGTATAGTGTATTTATACTGGTGTAGCTCAGTGGTAGAGCGCATGACTTTTAATCATGTGGTCAGGGGTTCGATCCCCCTCATCAGTACCCTAGTTGAGTTCCCGAGCGGTCAAAGGGGGCAGACTTAAGATCTGCTGCGTAAAGCTTCGTGGGTTCGAACCCCACCTCAACTAAATCGTTCGCTTAGCTCAGTTGGTAGAGCATCGGTCTTATGAGCCGAAAGTCGGGAGTTCGATCCTCCCAGTGAACATGGTCTAATAGTGTAGTTGGTTATCACACAGGGTTTTGACTCCTGTAACCCGAGTTCGATTCTCGGTTGGACCTTATATTTTGAACTATATGATTATCATATAGTTCGTTTAGCTCAGTCGGTAGAGCATCGGTCTTATGAGCCGAAAGTCGTGAGTTCGATCCTCACAATGAACACCAAGTTCTTGTAGCTCAGTGGCAGAGCATCTGTTATGTAAAACAGAAGGTCGCTGGTTCAATTCCATGCCGAGAACAATCTATAATCTCTATCTGATAGATAAAGATTTTAACTGTGATATCACAGTGATTTTTTTTTATTTATGTCTATAAATGAGTGCACAATTAAAACTAAATGAATGGACTGATGACCAGGAAACAGTCCTAGAAAAAATTAGAGAAAATTGTCTGGAAATGAAAAGAAGTACTACCAAGTCTTACACATCATACAAAGAACAATTATCTAGATATAAAATTCCTATTATTGTATTATCTGCTATGAACTCTGTATTTTCAGTTGGTACACAAGATTACTTTCCACAGAACGTTATTTCTGGTATAACTTGTTTAATATCTTTACTTGTTGGTATAATTGGTTCTATTCAACTCTATCTTCAGATTGAAGCAAACATGGAGAACTGTCTAGTAGCATCAAAAGATTATTACAACTTGGCAATTGATATATATAAAAATCTTACTTTGACAAGAGATCATAGATCTATGTCTGGAAAAGAGTACTTGGATGATATCTACAATAGATATGTATCAATAACAGAAAAAACTGTGTTGACAAGTTCTAAAAAGTACAATGATGCTTTGTTTGAAGTACCAGGACTCCCAGATAACTTTAAGCTTCGCTATTCTATAGACGAGACTCTCCATATAGACACTACAGAACCACCATCACCATCACCTATAACACACCATCCAAGAAAGTCTATAAAACCTAACTCTCTAGAACTACAACAATTCCAACAACCACAAGTATCACAGGTACCACAGGTACCACAAGTACAACTACCACAGGCTCCACAACTCCAAGTATCACAAAAACAGGCTCCACAAGTACAACTACCACAAAAACAGGCTCCACAACTACAGATAGAAATACCACAAGAAACTGAATTATTGTCTAAACTTGATGAGTCTGTCGTTGTAGCAGATATACCGTCATTTAAACTAAAATTTGGAGGTAACTAAAATAAACTTGATTTTTATTTAGGATTATCATAATATATAACAACTATATAATATGAGCGCTTCTAATCAGGTTAGTCTATTTATTCCGTATGTGTTTAACGATGTTGATGAGCTAAAGATCCGTGATGTCATCGAGAACTATGAGGTTCTTGGAACTGTGAGTAGTGTAAGGTTGGTAAATAAGAAGAAGAGTGATGGGAGTAATAGGACCATGGCTTTCATCGAAATGCAGCAGTGGAACGATACGGAGTATGCTCAGGGTAGGAAGTCTGATATTTTGAATGGCAGAGAGTATAAGATCAACTATGAGCAGTACTACAACCCAAATCGTGATTATCCTTATTGGCTAGTTGTAGAAAATACAAAGGTTAAGACTATCCCTCCTCCTCCAACACTTGTTCGTAATGTTTGCACTCCTATACAGCGTAATACTTCGGATAGTAGTACTGTCTATGATGGGTATGATATTACCACTTCTCTAGTTGATACTAGCTATGTTGAGAAGATCGAGCAAGATAATATGTTCCTACGTAATCGTGTAATTGAGTTGGAGACAAAGTTAATGAACATGTGGTCAAGTAGTTATACTACTACAGTTAGTACGAGTTTTTAATAAGAGTTTTTAATAAGAGTTTTTAGTGCAAGTTATACCAATATTTTAATACAATAAAAAGTATTAAAATAAAGTTTATGGTGTTATACCAATACTTGTTAGTAAATTTATTCTTCTTTCAATAGGACTTGTTCCACCAGTTAAGTCTACATCATTTATTTCTATAGTAAAGTATCTATTCTCAAAAAGCTTTGTCATAGCCAACTTTGAGTATTCAATACCTCTAGAGTTTCCAGATGGAACTGTAAATGCATCTTCCTTTAACTCTTTTATAACGTTCTTACAGTGGTCAGCACTAACACATATGATTGTAATCTTTCGATTTCTTATATCTAAGTACGTAATTAGGAGATGAGGGTAATATGTATCTTCAGCATTTATCATAAACTTTATTGCTTCTTGAACTGATATATCTGCCGAAGTCCACTTTGCTTTTACAGAAGATCCAACTTTACTACCAGAATGTTTTGCTGAAATTTTCTCTTTACCAATAACATAGTCTTCTACTAAAGTATTATCAACATCAATATTGATCTTATCTTTCATGAATAACTTTAACACAGCTCCTTGATCTTTCTCTCTAGCCATTCCTATCTCCATACCGCATACACCATTCTTAGTACACTCTGATTGACTTTGAGAGTATAACATAACAAGACCACGTTGAGCTTCCTTATTTTCTAAAACTTCTCGCAAGTATTCTAGCTCAGTAATACGATAAGAAGTTAGAACATTCATTGTTTTTATTATAGTTAACACCTTTTTAGCTATTATATACGCAAGAAGTGGAGGAACTGCATTTCCAATAGGTTTATAAGCTTTACTACTTGGTTTACTTTGTTCTGTTAGTATACATGATGGTGGAAAAGTTTGTATAAGTGCTGCTTCACGAACTGTTAGTCTTCTCTCCATCATACTATTCTCATTATTTTTACCACCTACAATTCTACGAAACTCAATATTACCATGATGTTCTGCTCTTATCGTTGGAGAAAACTCATCTAAACCAACTTCTTTTTGTCCTTGACCTTTATCACGTCTTATCGCTTTAGAATATACTTGTTGGGCTGGATCACATGTTGTATCAGGTTCTTGTAGATGATTAAAGTAAGATCGAACAGTACACTTTAACTTATTCTCATCTATCACATTCCAATTATCTGATAGATTACCTATCTTATCTAAGCGTACACCAATTATTATAACTCTCCATCTTGATTGAGGAATACCATACTCTTCAGACTTAAGAAGTTGATACTTCACTTCATATCCAACATTTGAAAAGTCACTAATAATCTGTTTTATTGGCTCTCCTTTCATTGTTAAGAGACCATTAACATTCTCTGCTACAAATACAAGTGGTTTTGTAATCTTTACAACATCAACAAAGGATTGATATAGAGTTCCACGACTAGAATCAAAACCTTTTCTTTTTCCAGCGTGACTAAAGTCCTGACAAGGAAATCCACCTATTACGACATCAGCATCTGGAAATACAAACTTTTCATCTATCATATCACGAATATCTTTAAGATGATAGTTATGATTCCAGCCATTAAGCTCTGCAATCTTCTTTGCTTCAGGAAGAATATCATTCTGAAATACAACATCAAATGGTAGTCTCTTCAAGTTAACAAAGTCATCTATACTTGCTTCTGATTCTATATACTCACTACTAACACTATTCTTATGAACTATAACTTGCTCTGCAAAACCAATATCCATACCACACATTCCAGAAAACAAAGATATAATCTTATAGTTTTGTATATGTATAGGGATATGTTCTTTAGTCTCTATGTGATTATTCATAAGAAGTTCAATAATTTCCTGCTTATTCTTTCCACTATAACCTTTAATTCCATTCTTCTTACAGTTTGCAACTAGTTCTTTATAACTTTGTATAGAATAGTTCATCATATCTAACTATGTAATTTAATATTTACGTTTAAATATTAAATTAATTTTATGTTCATATACATATTTATCTATTAGACTTTGTTTCCCATCTTGGATCCCAACGTTCCTGGTTAATTCTAAACATTTGCTTAGATATCAAGTCTTCTCTTTGTTCCTGACTATCTTCAATCCAAGATAATCCTCCATTATACTTACTTCTCATAGTATTAATATGATTAGCACACTGTAATGGTTTACGATTGTATTCTGGAGTTATCGACCCCATTGGATCTTGGTATAAGTACCCAATAGTTTGAGCTGGAACAGTAAAAACTGGACCAGAAAATGCATCAACACGAGACTTATCAACATAATACATTACATGTCCTGCATTAACATCATTATATGTACGATAGTTCTGTCCATATTTATCAAGAGTTTTATCAGTAGACAAACTAGATAGCAACGGTTGTGTCTCTATAGGAGGACGATCTAAAGTTAGTATTTGTCCAGAATGAGAAGCAGATACTAACCTAGGATCCCCACTTGCAAACTGTAACTTTGGGCATCCTTGATTGTTAGGACATGTGATAGCGTTAAAATCTGTGGCGTACTTTGACTCATAAACATTAGGATTTAAATATTTATATCCACCTTGGTTCTGTGGTCCAATAGTATCAAGAAAAGGTGGTGTAACATTATAGCAACTTAGCATTTCTGGAGTATTACAGTTAGTTGTTGACATGTTACTTGGTATACCACGTTCCATATTTTTGTACATTATTTCTGTGCATCTATAACAGTCACATGAAGATTTTGGATAATCATATACTATCTTAGCCATTTTAGAGATAGAACAGTTTATTTATTTTTAATGTATTTAACATTAAAAAATTATTTCAACCTTAAGAGTAAGTTTTTAGTATGTCGAAGGTCTCTTCATGCTCTTGGGGGACTTCTTAGGGGACTTCTTAGGAGACTTGGCCTTCTTGGAAGCCTTCGACTTCTTGGAGGCCTTGGACTTCTTAGGGGACTTGGACTTCTTGGAAGCCTTGGACTTCTTAGGGGACTTAGACTTCTTGGGGGACTTGGCCTTCTTGGAAGCCTTGGACTTCTTGGAAGCCTTCGACTTCTTGGACTTGGCCATCTTAACCATAGACTCAGCCGCAGCCATCATGCTCTTAGCCAACTTCTTGGCAGACTTCTTGGAAGCCTTGGACTTCTTGGAAGCCTTAGACTTCTTGGAAGCCTTGGACTTCTTGGAAGCCTTGGACTTCTTGGCAGACTTGCTAGGAGCCCTAGACTTCTTGGAAGAAGGCTTACGGGACTTCTTCATGCTCTTAGAAGCCTTCTTGGAAGCCTTGGCAGACTTCTTGGACTTCTTGGACTTCTTGGACTTCTTGGACTTCTTCATGCTCTTGGAAGCCTTCTTGGCAGACTTAGCAGACTTCTTCATGCTCTTACGAGGGAAGCGGCAATATCCAGAAGACCTGCTGCGAACCTTTCCATCCATGCACGGCTTCCTCGAAGACTTACGAGGCTTCTTGGCAGACTTAGTAGACTTCTTCATGCTCTTAGAAGCCTTCTTGGAAGCCTTGGCAGACTTCTTGGACTTCTTCATGCTCTTGGAAGCCTTCTTGGCAGACTTCTTCACAGACTTGGAAGCCTTGGCGGACTTGCGAGGAGCTCTGGACTTCTTGGAGGCAGACTTGCGAGACGTGCTCTTGACACTAACACCAGCCTTTCTAAGTTTAGCCTGAAGACTAGACTTCTTGATACCAGAATACTTAACACCATTATCTTTGGCTAGCTTCTGGAGTTGAGAAACAGTTAACGATTTATTCGCTCTCGACTTGCGAGACGACTTTACACGCATCGATTTTGTAGCAGATTTCATTTTATTAATAATGAGAAAATAAAGTTTTGTGAAAATGTTTACGCAATTAAGCTGCACCTCGTAATGGAGAAAATTTAGAACTAAAATTCTTGTCGTTCTCCATGCGCAGATACTCTAACAGGTCTTCAAAAATGATAATATAGTTATCATTTTTATCAACAAAGTATATAATATAAAAGTATGTTTTTAGTTTTTAGCAGTAATTTCTGTTTTTAGCATCATAGCATTTAACTCCTGAATCAAAAGTTTGCTAACATATGGTAGTTTAACACTAGCAACCTTATCAGTCTCACACGCCTTACACTCTTGAGTATTTGTTGCAAAGTTACCACATTTACGACAAATAGTAACTGAATACTTATCTGACTGTTCAAATAGACGTTCTTGAAGAAACTTTGATGCACCATGAGCAATCATACAATCACGTTCCATCTCTCCAAACCTAAGACCACCATCTCTTGAACGACCTTCCAATGGTTGCCTTGTAAGCGTAGTAACAGGTCCTGTAGCACGAGCATGCATCTTATCAGATACCAAATGCTTCAGACGCTGATAGTAAACAGGACCAATAAAGAATGATCCCATAGGCTCTCCGGTCATACCATTATACAAAACTTCATTACCACATCTATTATATCCTTGCATTCCCAAACGATCACAAAGGTCTTCAGCGATATCTACACTTGAACTTGTGAATGGAGTTGCATCACCAAACTTACCTTCAAAAACTGCTGACTTACCAAGTACACTTTCCATAAGCTGGTTGATCGTCATACGACTTGGTATGCAGTGAGGGTTGATAATAATGTCAGGAGTGATACCTTCACATGTGAATGGCATGTTTTCTTGACTATACACCATTCCAACTGTACCTTTTTGCGCAGCTCTTGATGCAAACTTATCACCTATTTCTGGTATTCTAACTTTTCTAATAACTACTTTAACTAGCTTATATCCATTAGGAGTTATAGATGTAAAAATACGATCTACATAACCTTCCTCTCCTTTTTTAATAACAAGAGAACAGTCACTAAGATCTTCATTTCCTGACTTGTCTGAATGTACTGACACCTTTCCAATAATAACATCTCCTTTCTGTACATAAACTGCGCCTCCACCATGTACCTTTCCATTCGAATCTTTCCACTTTGGATGTCTTAGGCGTACGATTCCGTTCTCATCTAGTAGACCATAATTAACATCACCTCTTCTTTTATTCAATGGAGGAACAGAGATCCTGTCTGCGCTGTATCCTTGCTTCTTTTCTTCTTCAGTGTGTGTACGATAAGTTGTAGCCCAAAACAGTCCACGTTGAATTGCTGAATGGTTTAGAATAACTGAGTCTTCTTGGTTGAATCCAGTATAGCATGCGATTGCTACAATACAATTAACTCCAGAAGGCATGTCATTAAAACCCATCATATCAGATGCTCTAGTTGATACAAGTGGCTTTTGAGGTGTGTTAAGAACATGCACAACAGTATCTGCACGAACAAGATGAGATAATGCAAACATACTCATTGCTTGTTTTCCCATTGATGATTGGTAGCAGTTCCTTGGAGCTTGTGAGTGATCAGGAAAAGGAATAATGTTTGCCATAACTCCTAGCATCATTGCTGGAGCAATTTCACAGTAGTCATTTTTATATTTTTCTAGTTCAGATTCGTTAAAAGCTATGACAGCTTGGTTTGCTTCCATATTATCAATATAAGTAATGAGTCCTTTTTCTACTAATTCGTCCCAGTTAGTTCCATCTTCTTCTTTGATTAAAAGTTGACCATTTTCAAGCGTGAATACCGGCCGTAGCAGTCTTCCATCATCAGAATATATGTGGAACTCCTCATCTACATCTTCGTAACTGAATGATACATCCCAAGGAAGGATCTTTGCTTTACGAAGCTCTCTAAGTTCAGTAAGTAGTGAGCATGGAGAAGGTGTAACTCCAACAAGAATACCATTTAGAAAGACCTTTGCATCTTCATTGTCTACATCCAAGTTAGAAAATAGTGTGATATTTTTACATGTCTCAATAACCTCTTTAACAATGATAGTTGGAGTACGTTGAGATATACGTGTAAGAAGAGACAGATTTAAGACAATACCAATAGACGCACCTTCAGGAACCTCAGCAGGACAAATGTACATAATCTGTGAAGGATTAATCTGCCTAATCGCAGCATTTTTTGACTCTTTTCCTATAGGAATAGATATACGTCTTAGATTAGACAAAGTTGCACCATAAGATAGCCTAGATAGAATCTGAGCAACACCTTGACGCACATAAGAGTTCTTTGGAACTCCCCAGTTACCAGTACCAAAACAGTGAGTAAAACCTTTAGTAATTTCCATTTGGCGTGGTATGATAGAAATGGCATCTGGAAGTTGTTTGCGTTTTTCAATAGCAAACGTTATCGCACTTGTATACTTCTTAAATAGTTGCCTAAATAGCTCGTGACACAACACACCTGGAGATTCAACTCGTTTGTTTATGTAGTTATCCCTATCATCTGGTTTGCGCATTCCTAAACTTGTAGCTATCAACTTGTTAACCATGTGAGCAAGTAAGAAAGCTTTTTCTTGTGTAGAAGATGTAACTCCCATGTGTGGAAAGATTTCTCTTTCAATTACTTGTTTTGCATAGTCTAAGCGCTCATTATCTTTTAGCTGATGAATACTATGACTTCCAATATACTTCAAAGCATTTTCTTGTGTTGACTTTACTTTCCAATCATTCTTCTCCTTCTCTGACAGCAAAGACCACTCTTTAGACATACTCTTACTTTCTATGTTGTTTTCTATGTTGTTTTCTATGTTATTAGAGTAGTAATCAAATCCATCGGTATCTTCTACAAAAGCTGAGTCGTTTATAATCAATCGTACATACTTATCAACTTTATCACACTTAAGACCAATAAGATCTCTGAACTCTTCTTGCTTATAACCCATAGCCCTAAAAACTATTCCAATCGGAATCGGATCCTTGATATAAGGTACCTGAAACATCAAAGAACGTTTGTCAGAGCTCATAAGAGCTTGAATAAGAACAGAGTGTCCAGTCTCATCTGACATACTACGCATTTCTGCCACAAAACTATTCTTATCACCTGGCTTTTGATCTAGCACTATAGTTACGTTGTAAATACCACGAATCTGGCCTATCAACACACGCTCCTTTCCTTTTACGATAAAATATCCTCCTTCATCAAACTCACACTCACCTGCCTTTATTCTCTCTTGAGGAGTCATATTTGTCAAGTAACACTTAGAACTTCTAAGCATTATAGGTATACGTCCCAAAATGACCCTCTTGTGTGTTACTACTTTTGTCTGTTCGCCCTCAACTTCTGTTGTCTCTGTTACAGAGGCATATATAGGTGAATCATACGTTAGATCCCTAATACGTGCCTCAGAAGGGAAAAACTGTCTCATTTCCCTTGATTCTTCAATGACTGTTGGTTTTGGTACATATACATCGGAGAATGATACTCTGTAGCTGTTAAACTTTCTGTCTTTATCAGTAGGTTTGCATGTGATAAGGATATCAGGTTCCTCTGTGATAATTTTGGCTATACCAGCGTTGATAAAGTTGTCAAATGACTCTGTCTGATGGTGAACGAACCCTTTTCTCTTAAAGTGATCTCCGAGTATATTCCATGAATGTTGTTCTGATATCGGCATGATAGTGTTATTTTTTGTGATTGTTTTTGATTAATTTTTTCAAATTGAAATTTATAGTCAACTGATAGCTGACTGTGATAAGTTATATGAGTAATATTCCTAAAATTTATACTGATGGCTCCTGCTTGATGATTCCAGGTGCAGATAATGGTGGACGTGGTGGTTGGGCGTTCACAGTCCTTGAGAATGGAGAACAGTGGTCATGTTGTGGCAATGAATCTTGTACTACGAATAATCGTATGGAACTAACAGCTGTTATAGAGGCGTTAAATTTCATACAGGGTAATGAATATGAAATTTATACTGATAGTCAACTAACAATGAATTGTGCAACTGGAAGTTGGAAGAGAAAAGCCAATCTAGACTTGTGGGAAAAGTATGATAAAGTTAGTAAAAATATAACAATTATATGGAAGTGGGTAAAAGCTCATAATGGTTGTATATACAATGAGTTTGTAGACACACTAGCTAGAAGTGAGGCATCTTTACTCTGATGATTGTAACTTAGGATGTAAGTTTGGGTGTAAAGTAACAATATCAGTTAGATCACCTTCAACATATCCCCACTTACTATACCATTTCTCACCATACGCATCTTTTAGTAGTTCTTTCTCATTACTTTCTAGCATTGATGGGTGGAGTCCAGAAGTAATTTGGTTTTCTATGTACATAATTGCTTGTGTCATGGCTGGTGGCATGTTATTGATATATTGCTCATCTTCGAAGTTTATACTACCGTATAGACCTTCTCCGAGTATCCTATACTTTTCTTTTTGCTCTTCTGACATTGCGTTCATTGCAGCACGTACCATTGGGTTATCAAAAAGGTCGTTATCATCCTTAGGTACATAAAGATCCTCTTTTATTTTTTTAGTACTCATCTTGACAATTTTAATGAGAAGTAAGTGATTCTTTAAATTGGAGAAGGTGATGGTGTTGATAGCATTTGTGCGAATGTTTTACTTGGATTTTCACTTCTTTCTAGCTTTTCTCCCATTTGTACTAAAAACTCTGCATATGATCTAATAAAACTAGTAAACGAGTCTGGATTAGACTTAATTTTTTCCATAGCTAATTCTATAACTTTATCTCGTGACTTATTTGGGTTTGCCAAGCGAACATCAGCATACCACATAGTCCAAGCAGCACAGAAACCATATGGATCAGTGTCCTTCTTCTCTCCTTTTTCTACGTCTTGGATTCTTTGAAATCCAAAATATGGGCAAAAGTCCTGAGGTTCATATACAGTTTTTATCATATCTTTTTTAACATTATTATTAAACAAGTCTTTTATTTTATTATTTAACCCAACTGGATTATAACATTGACTCTCAATAATATAACCATTAGGCTCAAATCTTTCTAGTTCTTTACTTCTTTTGTCATATATTAAGATGTTTGCATGCCAAGAACTATATTTACATCCAAGTGTAAGTGGTAGTATAATAAAGTCTGCATCAGAGTCTAAACAATTCTTTACAGTTTTCCATAGTCCTTTTGGTATGCTAAAGTCGTTCTTACTTTCTACCCATATTAGCTCTAGATTTCTAAGATGTAGTCTATCTTTTGTATTTTTAGTGATAGCTAACTTATAATCACTTAATGGATCTGGAATAACAATACATGCTTTTGGGTACTTATAGTGTAAGTAAAGCATTGCAACTAAGTCGTACCATGCTGTACCTTGAAAAGTTGTTTTACTTGATAGTTTTGGTACACTCATGTGTAACTTTGATGTTAACTTAGTACTATTCTGTACTTTATCTAGTTTTTTGAGTATTTCTGGTAAGATTTTAACAAGGTCTGTATGACCACCAATAAAATGACCAATAAAAAATATCATTGGGAATGATTGATATACTCCTCCAGTATACTTAGATATGATCTTATATAGGTCATTAACGTTTGTATTATTAACCTCAAACTCTTCAAATACAAAATTATGCTTTGTTAGAAGACGTTTTGCATCATTACAATAACCGCAGCCTTTTTTCGTAACTATAAACCACTCATTCCATTGAATAGCATTTTTTATGTATTCATCATCTAACTTGGGTTTAGCTTGATAGTTATTAAGTATTTCCTGACCAATCTTTCCAGTCCTAAGAACACACTTACCTGTCTTTGGATTTAAAACTTTATCTGAAGAGCACTTATCTTCTACTTTAGGTTCTACCTCTTGTTCTACTGGTTTCTTTTCAGCTTTAAGTATCTCTTGGCCAATCTTTCCAGTTCTAAGAACACACTTACCTGTCTTTGGATTTAAAACTTTATCTGAAGAGCACTTACTCTTATCTTCTACCTTAGGTTCTACCTCTGGTTCTACTGGTTTCTTTTCAGCTTTAAGTATCTCCTGACCAATCTTTCCAGTCCTAAGAACACATTTACCTGTCTTTAGATTTAAAACTTTATCTGAAGAGCACTTACTCTTATCTTCTAAATTGGGCTTTACCTTGGGTTCTATTGGCTTCTTTTCAGATTTAAGTATCTCCTGACCAATCTTTCCGGTCCTAAGAACACATTTACCTGTCTTTGGATTTAAAACTTTATCTTTTTGACATGTCATAGTTTATTAAAGGAAATAAATTATAAACTTCCTTATAGTAAATGGCAACATTGCATACATATGAAGTAAATAGGTCTAATGTAAACTTTGTTAGAGACCAAATAAACAGAAAGAAAAGTTCTTCTCCATATCTTGCAACTGAACAGCAATCGATGAGTGTTTCAACAGACTATGATTCCTTTCCATATACAAGGTGGTTTCGTGGAGTTCCTGGTAGAAGTGAACCAACAGTAGCTGAACGAGAAGCTGGATGGAGATTCAGAGAAGATAAGTGCTATGATCTTCCTACACCAGTTTTATATAAGGAACACTCGTATCCAAATCACTGTTTCGAAACAGCATGCTCTACCGTATTCCCATGCTATCCGGAGTATCTTAGAAAGTATGCTGATCGTGATAAGATGTCTGTTATGTTGAATAAGTCATGCACTGTACAGTATCGTTAGTTTGGAGTTAAGAATCAAGATTTTATTTGGTATCAAATAAAATATATGTTTTTAATAGACTATCTCAGACCTATATATAAACTAGTGTATATTTCTATATAGATCGTCATTCTTCTATTATGTGTGTTTATGTGTGTTTA
>Ga0164292_10002667_pt1 | contig 14557 bp, 12 predicted proteins | sample GEODES117metaG_FD_111486 | JGI IMG/M metagenome (GOLD analysis project Ga0164292, IMG submission 111486) | Eutrophic lake water microbial communities from Lake Mendota, Wisconsin, USA - GEODES117 metaG | ecosystem: Environmental > Aquatic > Freshwater > Lake | place: USA: Lake Mendota... | reverse complement strand
TCCCGAGCGCACTGTGGCCGCCAGGTCAGCCAACACGGCACGCCGCGACTCCACCCGCTCCTGCCGGGCCAGGAGCTCCAATCCTGCCAGCAAGGGTAGCCCCGCCGCCAAGAGCATTCCCAGTTGACGAGCGAGCTGAGCCCGTTCGTCCAAGGTCGCCGGACGCGGTGCCCGCCGGGAGTCGACCGCCCCACCCCGCCACCACTCCAACCTCTCCTTGACGGTCCCCAGTCGGGTGAGTCGAAGACCCTCCCGATTCAAGCGTTCCACCGCCTCGGCCGACGAGGACGCCTGCATCCGGCCCTGCCGTATCCGGCCCGACGCTCGCTCCACGCCGCGAAAGGCATAGGTCTCCATAGGTCCATGGCTCCCGGCGAGGGAGCGCCGCGCACGTTCAGCACACCGATCCGGCGCCACCAGCGCGGAATCGGCCCGGATCGGGGCCGCTTCCGGATTGCCCGCCGGCGCCGGATTCACCAGCGTACGACCTTATGGGTCGTCAATGGCTGCACGCGAAACGCGCAATCGTTAATCTCAAGAAGGGTCAGGCCGTCGGTAAACTGGTGAAGGAAATCACCGTGGCCGCGAAGCTCGGCGGCGGCGATCCGGCCGCCAACGCCCGCCTTTTCGCGGCCGTCGAAAAGGCCCGCAAGGCGAGCGTCACCCGCGAGGTCATCGAGCGGGCCATCCGCAAGGGCGCCGGCGGCGGCGATGACAAGTCGTCGCTCGAGCACGTGGTCTTCGAGGGCTACGCCCCCCACAAGGTCCCGCTCATCGTCGAGATCTACACCGACAACAACCAGCGCACCGCCCCGGAAATGCGTGTCCTCTTCAAGAAGGGCGTGCTCGGCGGCGCCGGCAGCAATAAGTTTCTTTTCGATCACGTCGGACTCGTCGAGGCCCACCATCCCGATGCCTCCCAGGACCTCGAGGCGGCGGCCATCGAGGCCGGGGCCAATGACTTCGAGGCGCTCGGGCATCACCAGAACGACGATATCCCTGAGGGACATGCCGGCGCACGCTTCATCACTGATCGCACCGCCGTCCACACGGTCTCTTCGTGGCTCAAGCAGCACGGGTGGTCCGTCGTCACCAGCGAGATCGGCTACGTCGCCAAGTCGTTCCCCGAGCTCGACGACGCCGCCCGCGGAGAGGTCGGTGAGTTCCTGCAGGCCCTCGAGGACCACGACGACGTGCAGCGCGTCTGGGCCGCCGTGAAGTAAGCGGCCCGCGTCAGCGCGCGAAGGCGTGCGTCGGCCAGCCAGCCACACCGGGCTGGAAGCTAAACATCCGCCCCGCCTCCGGCTCCGGCGAGGGATCCTCATGATCCACCGCCGTCGTGATGAAGAGGCGATCCAGCCGCTCTCCGGCAAAGGCGCACGAGGTGACATTGCGCACCGGCAGTCGCACGGTCTCAAGCACGCGACCGGTCCGCGGATCCCTCCGGGTCACGCGCCCCGCACCCCAGTGCCCGACCCACAACATGCCTTCTTCATCGAGGCAGCAGCCATCCGGCCACCCTTCGTCGTCCGCGAGTCGCGATGCTTCCCGCTCCTCCGAAAGCGCGCCGGTCTCGCCGTCGAAACGAAACGCCTGCACGCGCCGGGTGGGCGAATCGATGTAGTAAAGCGTGCCACCATCGGCACTCCACGCGAGGCCGTTGGAGATCGAAACGCCCTCCCGCCTGACCGTCACCGCACCGCTCGCGTCGACCGAGTACAGGTGCGACGCACCGCGCGCGCCCGTAAGCGAGAGGGTGCCCGCCCAAAGGCGCCCCTGGGGGTCGATTTTCCCGTCGTTGAAGCGAAAACCAGCCGGGTCGTGCCCGGGCGCCCGGGCGAAGGGCGTCGTGACTCCCGTATCCGGGTCGAGCCGGTAAATGCCGTCGTGCAGGGCGGCGACGAGGCCGCCGGAACGCTCGGGAGCGACGCAGCCGACCATCTGGCCGACCGCCCATTCGCGCGTTTTCCCGCCGTCTAGCCGCGACTCAAGCACCCGCTGTCCCGTGATGTCGATCCACCACAGGGTGCCACGCGCGGCATGCCAGCAAGGGCCTTCCCCGAGGTCGGCCCGGCCGTCACCGAAAAGGTCCAGGCGCGAGAATGCCGCCATGCCAGAGGGTGCGTGCAGGACCGGCTCAGGCCGGCTCGAGCTGCACCGGGTTGCTGAGGACGCCGATTCCTTCGATTTCGATCGCCACTTCGTCGCCCGGGCGCAGCCAACGCGGTGTCGGCTTGGCGGCCATGCCCACGCCGTGCGGGGTGCCGGTCAGGATCACCGTCCCCGGCAGCAGCGTCGTGCTGCCGCTGAGGAATTCGATCAGGGTCGGAACATCGAAGATCATGTCGGAGGTCGTCCAGTCCTGCACGGTCTCTCCGTTCAGGTGCGTGGCGATCTTGAGCAGGTTCGGTCCGGGCACTTCATCCAGCGTCACCAGCCGGGGGCCGAGCGGGCAGAAGGTGTCAAAGAATTTGCCGCGGCACCACTGACCGCCCCCTCGCTTGATCTGCCAATCGCGCGCCGAGACGTCGTTCGCGCAGGTCAGGCCGAGGACGTAGTCGAGCGCCTGCGCCCGCTTCACGTTCTTGCAGGCCCGGCCAATCACCACCGCAAGCTCGCACTCGTAGTCAACCTCATGGCTGGCCAGGTGGGTCGGGAGGAGGATCGGATCACCCGGGTTCTGCACGGTATTCAGACCCTTCACGAACAGCACCGGCACCTCCGGCACCTTCATGCCCGACTCCTGCGCGTGGTGGCGGTAGTTCAGACCAACACCGAGGATCTGGGTGGGGACGATCGGGGCGAGGAGCTTCGCGACCTTGACCTTATCCTCCGTCACGCGATGCGTGCCGAAGATGTCACCTTCGATGCGCAAGATCGTGCCGTCGCGCAGCTCGGATCCGTACGAGATCTGGCCCGCGGCGTCCTGATAGCGGATGATTTTCATGGGAGGGGGCGCGCGGTTCAGTCCTTCTTCGCCACGGCAACGCACTCGATCTCGTAGTGCAGCGTCGGCGGCAGGCAGTTCGTGATCGTCGTCCGCGTGGGGAGCGGCGCCGAGAAATACTCGCGGTAAAGCTCGTTGTAGCGCACGACGTTCGCCGCATCGCGCACGTAGTTGCGCGTCTGGATGACGTGCTTCAGGTCGCTGCCCGCAGTCTCGAGCACCTTGCGCAGGTTCTCGACCGAGCGGCGAAACTCACCTTCAAAGGTGTCCGGGATGATCTTGCCGGAGGCGTCGACCGACGCCTGGCCGGAGACAAAAATGAGGTCGCCCACCCGCACCGCCGGGCTGAACGGGAGGTGCGAGACGGGGGTGTCCTTGGCGATGGGATAGGAGACGGAGGTACTCATGCAAATTGGAAGAAAGGGCTCGAAATAGGATCAAGGGGATAGACGGGACGCCGCAACTGTTTCCACGGCAGCGACGCAAGGTTTCCGGTGCAAGGACCGGCCGTGTCCACGTAGTAGGAGGCACGCGACACGGTGTCATACGCGCGCTTGTGCGCCACCGCGGCCTTGACCCCGATGACCATGAAGTCGCGGGGCTCCAGACCTTGGCTGCGCAGCTGACCAAGGTCGAACGGCGCCGTCTTGCGGCTCGTCAGGAGGAGCGTCACGCCCGCCGAGCGAACCACGGCCGAGGGGCCCATCTCGATGCGGACGCCATTCATGGAAGCGAGATGGCTCTGCTTGTCCTCCAGAATGAACACGCCGTCGCTGCGCGACACAAAGGTTGCATGGAGGCGCACCGGCCCCTGATCGAGCCGGGAACCTCGTCCGCCGATCTCCAGCACGCGGGTTTCACCCGGTGCAGCATCAGCGAGAGCCGCCACGGTAACAGGATCATTGATGATCACGAGCGACCGCTCGATCCCGTGTCGCAGCAGTGACCGCAGCACGTCCGTGCAGTCACCCGGCGCACCGCCACCGATGTTGTCGGCGGGCTCCACGAGCAGCACCGGGCCCTCGGCGGGAGGTGTTGCCCGGAGCCGGCCCACGACCTCATCGACGCCAGGATAGGAAAGGGTTCCTTGCTCGCGCAGGTCCCACGCCAGCTGCGCGCCGGGCAGCAGCCGAGCGCGGGCCTCCTCACGCGGCGCGGTGGTCACGGCGCTCAGGGAACACCCGGTGTCCGGCGTGTCCGCGAATGAGTAGCCCGCCGCGATGTTGCAGGCCCAGATTTCGCCGGGTCCGGCCTCCAGCTCCAGCGCGAAGCGCTCGAGCGCACGCATCGGGTCGGCGTGCGTGCCCGTGCCGGGCGGAGCCCACAGGATCGGCGGGCGACACCAGACCATCCGCGGAACCCGGCCCTCGCGCAGGCATCGCGCCAGCAACCGCGCGCCGCGCACCGCCGCATCACGGGCGTCGGTGTGCGGATTCTCTCGGTACATCACGAGCCCGTTCGCCAGTTCACACATCCGCGGGCTGATGTTCCCATGCAGGTCGAGCACCCCAAAGATCGGGACCTGCCCTCCGGGCAAAGCACGAATGCGGGCGAGCAACTCACCCTCCACGTCCCGCTGCGTCTCGGTGGCCATGGCGCCGTGCAGGACGAGGTAGATTGCGTCGACGCCCGCGGCCAGCGCCGGCGTCGCCACGGCGGCAAAGGAGCGCCAGTAACGCTCAAACATCACATCCGTCACCGTGCCGCTCGGCGTCGCCCGCGCATCAATCGTGGGGACTACCTGCCACCCTTCGGCCTCAGCGACCTCCAGGAATCCGTCGGTGGGCGAGGCGTCGCCCCGCTTCGCGAGGATCGCGTCGCCTTCCACCACCGTGAACGCCTCCCACGGCGTCACTTCATCGAGGAAGGTATGGGTCTCGTGGAAGAGACCGCCAAAGAGAATCCGCGGGCGCATGGTCGAGCGTGGGCCGGACTCAGGCCGGAGCCGTCCACGTGGCGGCGTGCCGCGCGAACGCCGCCCCGGCTCGGGCCAGCGCCTCATCGATGTCGGCGGCGGTGTGCGTGAGGGAGACCGACCAGAGGCCTCGCTCGATCGAGCTCACTCCCTGCTCGAGCAGGCAGCGACGCAGATGCGCCCAGCGCGGGGCGTCGTGCCGGCGGACATAGTCCCGATAGCTCAGCACGCGGCCTTCGGCGGCGCCCGGCTTGAGCATCACCGTATGGAAGATCAGCCCCGGACCCTGCGGACGGAGCGGGACGCCGTGGGTGCGCCCGAGCGCTTCCAGGCCTTCCATCAGGCGACGCCCCAAGGCGACCACGCCGGCGGGGTGGCGGTCCCCCTGGGCAATGACCTGATCGAGGCACCAGCGACTGGCGGCGAGGCAAAGTGGGTTGCCGTTCAACGTGCCGGCATGGACCACCTCGCCCGAGAGCACTTTGGCCATCGCGGCGCGGGTGCCGGCGAGCGCCGCGAAGGGCGTGCCGCCACCGATCGCCTTGCCGAGGATCGTAAGGTCCGGCTTGTAGCCGTAGAACCCCTGCGCACACGACGCGCCGAAGCGGAAGCCGGTGATCGTCTCGTCCGAGATCATCATCATTCCATCGCGGTCGCAGAGTTCGCGGATCGTCGCCATCAGACCCGGCACGGGCTCGATGCAGCAGGTATTGCACAGCGCCGGCTCGAAAATGATCGCCGCGATCTTGCCGCGGAATTCGTCAACCCGGCGGCGCAGGTGCTCGGGGTCGTTCCAGCGAGCGACGACAAACTGGTCCAACACCTCGGGAATCACGCCCTTGCTCGGATGCGTGCGGGCCGGATTCTCTTCGTCACCCCAACGATCCATCGGATTGGCAAATCCCACCAAACCCTCGTCCATCCAGCCGTGATAGTGCCCCTCGAAACGCAGGATCAAGGGGCGACCGGTGGCAGCGCGGGCCAGACGGAACGCCGCGCCCACCACCTCAGTCGCGGAGTTATTGAAGCGGACCAACTCCGCGGAAGGGATCATCGCCTGCACCCGCTCCGCCACGGCGATCTCCAGTTCCGACTGGCCGGCCCAGTGCGTGCCCAGCCGCGCCTGGGCAGCGATCGCCTCCGCCATGCCTTCAGGGGCGTGGCCGAAGAGCAACGCTCCCTGCCCCAGCTTGAAGTCGATGAACTCGTTGCCATCCACGTCCCAGATTCTCGGGCCTCGGCCGTGCGTAAAGTACAACGGGACCGGGGCCTCCATCTTGCGGATACCGCTGTTGACTCCGGCGGCGATGCTGCGCTGGGCACGCTCAAAGAGCGCTTGGGATTTGGCGAAGGTATAGGGCATGGAGGACAAAAAAAGAAACTGGACCGACTAAGCTTGGGCGGCCAACCGTTCCTGGGGACGGCGCAACGCGGCGATGAGGGCCGAGCGGCGGTCCACGGGGAAACGATTCACCGGCACGGAAACGCTCACCGCCGCCAAGGGTTCCTGCAACGGAGCGAGCGAGACCGCGACGCAGGCCACGCCGGCGTTGGTCTCCTCCTCCTCGAGGGCGAAACCCCGCTCGCGCGTCAACTCCAGCTCGCGACGCAGCCGCTCCCGCAACGCACCCCGCCCACGGGCCGGCGTCGCCGCACATACCTTCGCAACCAGCCGCGCCTGCGCCTCCGCCGGCATCCCCGCCACGATCGCGCGCCCCAGCGCCGTCGTGTGGAACGGATCCCGCGCTCCCGGCTTCACGATCCAGCGCAGAGCGTGGGTGGTTTCCAGCACCCATGCGTAACGCACGTAAATGCCTTCGAGCACCCCGAGATTCACCGTCTCGTCAAATTCCGCATGCAGCCGCCGCATGAGCGGCGCCGCCTTCTCCCGCAAGGACTCGTCCCGCCCCTGCTCACCCAGGGACTGCAGCCGCTCCGACAACGAGTAGGCCCCACCCCGATCCGACTGCACGACGTAGCCCAAGTCCCGCAGACTGCGCAAAATCCGGTACGCGGTCGGCTTGGGCAGGCGACTCTCCCGGGCCAAGTCGGCAAGCGTCGCCGCCCGGCCCATCCGGGCCAGCACCTCCAACAGCGAGAACGTCTTGTCCAGGACCGCGATGCTCATGGGATTTCGCTTGCGGGACGTATCACAATGCGAAACGATCGTTTCGTCAAACAGAATTGTCCATGCTGATCGACTGCCACAATCACCTCGGCGTTGACCTATTCTTTTATCTCAACGGATACCATCCGTACTGCCAGGATCTGCCGGCGATGGTGACGGAGGGGCGGCACTGCGGCGTGGATCGCTGGGTGGTCTTCCCGATGATCGCCAACCTCACGTTCGACGTGGCGGCGATGCGGCGCACCGAGCTGAAGGGCGGCGGCTGCGAGGACGTGCCGTATGCGTTCGAGAACGAGCGGATGCTGCGCGAGCTCTACGAGCTGTACCCGGATCTGGGGCGAAACACGCTGCCCTTCGCGATTCTCGACCCCCTGCGCTCGCCCGCGCCCCAAATCGCGCGGCTGCGGGATCTCCACCGGCGCTATCCTTTCTACGGGCTCAAGATCCAGCCGACGATGATCCAGAGCGACATTGGCTCGCTCCTGCGGGAAGGCCGGGGGTTCCTCGAACTCGCCGAGGAACTCGATCTCCCTTTCCTCATCCACTCGAGCGTCGCCCCCGAGGACACGTGGTCGCAGGCGAAGACCATCCTCCGCGTGGCCGAGGCGACGCCGCGCGTACGGTTCTGCCTCGCTCACTCCTGCCGGTTCGACCGGGAATGCCTCGATCGCGTGGCTGAGCTGCCGAACACGTGGTTCGACTGCTCAGCGCATCGCATCCACTGCGAGGGCGTGGTCAAGGGCCTCGGTTTCGTCGCCCCGCCTGCCCGGCGGTTCGACTCCGACTACACGGATCCCTCACGCGTGCTGCGCGACCTGGCCGAGGCCTACCCACGGAAGCTGCTCTGGGGCTCCGATACGCCCTTCCAAAGCTACGTCGCCCACATCGACGGCACGTTCGTCTCCCTCCGGAGCACCTACGAGGCCGAGGTCGCCTGCGTGCGGGCTCTCCCGGCAGCACTGCAGCAAGCCGTGGGACACGACAACCTCCTCTCCCTGCTCCGTCTCAAGGATGAAGACATTCTCGCTTAAGGGCAGCTCCGCCCTCGTCACCGGTTCCTCCCAAGGCATCGGCCACGGCATCGCCTGCGGCATTCACGAGGCCGGCGCCGGGGTGATCCTGCACGGGAAGTCCGGCCCGGCCCCCACCACCCCGGCCAACGCACCTTTCATCGAGCTCGACCTGCTCGCCGACGACGCCCCGGCCCGGCTGGTCCGCGAGGCCTTCACGCTCGAGCCGGGACTCGATCTGCTGGTGTGCAACGCCGGGGGCTTCTTCGACGTTCCGTTCCTCGAGATGGCCCCCGAACGCTGGGAGCGCACCCTCTCCCTGAACGTGCGCGCGAACTATTTTGTCGCCCAAGCCTTCGCCCGCGAGCTCGTCGCCCGCCGCCGCCCCGGGGCCATCGTCGCCACGTCATCGACCAACGGCTTCCAGCCCGAGGAGGATTCCTCGGCCTACGACATCTCCAAGGGCGCGATGGTCATGCTCACGCGCACGCTCGCGCACTCGCTCGCGCCCCACCATATCCGGGTGAATGGAATTGCCCCAGGACTCATCCACACGCCGCTCACCGCCAGCCTCGTGAGCAACGAGAAGCGTACCCACTACGAGAAGAAGATCCTCCAGGGTCGGATCGGTCGCCCGGAGGACTGCGCCGGCGCCGCCGTGTTCCTGCTCTCTCCGGCCGCCAGCTACATCACCGGGCAGATCATCGTGGTCGACGGAGGTCTCACCCTCGGACAGATCGGCCGACTCTGACCATGCTACCGGACCTCCCGACTCCCACCGTGCTGGTCGATCGCGCGCGACTGCGTGCGAATCTCCGCCGCATGCAGGCAGCGGCCGACGCCCACGGCGTCGAGCTCCGTCCGCACATCAAGACTCACAAGTGCGTGGCCGTCGCCCGCGAGCAGCTTGCCCTTGGCGCCCGCGGGCTCACGTGCGCCAAGCTGGGCGAGGCCGAGGCCATGCTGCCCTCGGGCGTGCGGGCCCTGTTCGTCGCACACTCCCTCGGCGATCCGTTGCACGCGCCCCGGCTGGCCGCGCTCGCCGATCAGGTCGACGATCTCCGCGTGGGGCTGACCAGCGAGGCCCACTTCGAGGTACTCGAACGTCTCGCACAACGCACCGGCCGGCGCCTGCGGGTCATGCTCGCCGTCGACACCGGGCTGGGGCGCGAGGGTGCGCGCGACGACGCCAGCGCGCAGCGCCTCGCCGCACGCGCCGCCGCCAGCCGGCAACTGGAACTGCTCGGGCTCTATACCCACGAGGGATTCTTCTACGGCGTTCCGGCCGCCGAACGACCGGCGCGTCTCGCCGCGATGCTCGACCGCCTCGCCGCGCTGCGCGACCGGATCGATCCGGCGCTCGCCCTCTGGCCCGGCTGCAGCGTCTCCGCCGAGCAGGCTACCGCGCTCTCGGCCGGCCGCATCCAAGCCGTCCGACCCGGTGCCTACCCCTTCGGCGACCTGTACCTCTCACAGGTCACCCAAGCCATGAGGCCCACCGATCAGGCGGTTCACGTGCTCACCACCGTCGTCGACCGCCCAGAGCCGGGCCTCGCGCTCATCGACGCGGGCTCCAAGACACTCTCGCCGGACCGCACGCCCGAGGGCGTCCACGCGGTGCCCGCCGACGGTCGCGACTTCGCGGTGGTTCGGCTGAACGAGGAGCATGGGTACATCCGTGGTCCCGCGACCGATGACCTGCGCATTGGCGAGCGCATCCTGCTCGTGCCCGCGCACGTCTGCCCCGTCTTCAATCTCACAGATACCGTCGTGGCGACCGAGGAAGGACGCGCGATCGACTGCTGGCGAATCGAGGGCAGAGGCAAGGCGCAGTAGCACCCTCCGGACCTTCTCACCCCTGCTTTCTTTACCTCAACCCACCGCAACTAAGCTCATGTCCGCCCCCCCCGCCCTTCTCTCCCGCGCCTGGCTCGTTGTCGGTATCCTCTGGGTCGTCGGCTGCCTCAATTACCTCGACCGGGTGATGATCACGACGATGCGGCAGTCGCTGACCGACGCGATTCCGATGACGGACGCGCAGTTCGGGCTCCTGACGTCGGTGTTCCTTTGGATCTACGGGCTGCTCAGCCCCTTCGCAGGCTTTCTCGCCGACCGATTCAATCGGTCCCGCGTGATCGTGATCAGCCTGCTCGCCTGGTCGGTGATCACCTGGCTGACCGCGCACGCGACCACCTTCAACCAACTCCTGCTCACCCGTGCGCTCATGGGTGTGAGCGAAGCGTGCTACATCCCGGCCGCCCTCGCCCTGATCGCGGACTATCACCGCGGCCCCACCCGCTCGCTGGCGATCGGCGTGCACATGACGGGCATCATGGTGGGCTCGGCGATGGGCGGGCTCGGCGGGTGGATCGCCGAGCGCGAGGGCTGGGCGCACGCCTTCGAGGTCTTCGGCCTTGTCGGCGTCGGCTTCACCGTGATCGCCGCGCTCTTCCTCCGGGATGCGGCGCGGGAGTCCCATGATGCGCCGGGAGCCCCATCAACCGAGTCCGTCGGCCTCGGATCCGCACTGCGCAGCCTGTTTTCCAACCGCGGCTACCTCTTCGCGCTCGCCTATTGGGGCCTGCTCGGCCTCGCCGGCTGGGCGGTGGTCGGATGGATGCCGACCTACCTCACCGAGCACTTCAAGCTCTCGCAGGGTGCGGGGGGACTTTCAGCCACCGGCTACTATCAAACCGCGGCGCTGATCGGTGTGCTGGCGGGCGGAATCTGGGCGGACCGTTGGGCCCGCACCAACGCACTCGGCCGGATCTACGTCCCGCTCATCGGCCTGCTCATCGCGGCCCCGGGCATCCTGCTCGCCTCCACGATCGACTGGCTGCCCCTCGCTCTCATGGGACTGGTGATCTTCGGCCTCGCGAAGGCATTCTCCGACGCGAACATGATGCCAATCCTCTGTATGGTCTCAAATCCACGGTATCGTGCGACCGGATACGGTGTACTGAACTTGTTTTCCTGTGTGATCGGCGGAGTCACCATCTATGCGGGCGGGATGCTCCGTGACGCCCACGTCGACGTCAGCCACGTCTTCCAGTTCGCGGCAGCGAGCCTCCTGGTGTGCGCGGCCCTGCTGGCTGCGATCCGCTCCTACTCCACTCCCTCCCGGCCATGAGTCCCTCCGCCTCCCTTCCGTCGCGAGCCTGGCTGACCGTCGGGTTGCTCTGGTTCGTCGCCTGCCTGAATTATCTCGATCGCCTGATCCTCATCACCATGAGGACGTCGGTGAAGGGGGAGATCACGATGACCGACGCGCAGTTCGGCCTGCTCACCACCGTATTCTTGGTTTCCTATGGGATCCTCGGTCCGGTCGGCGGCTACCTCGCGGACCGCTTCAACCGCAGTCGGATCGTCGTCGTGTCGCTGTTTGCCTGGTCGGCATTCACGTGGCTGACCGGCCATGCGCACTCGTTCGAGGAACTCCTGATTTACCGGGCGCTGATGGGAATCAGCGAAGCCTGCTACTTCCCGGCGGCGGGCAAGCTCCTCATGGACTATCACCGCGACCGGACGCGATCGCTCGCGAACGGGATCCATCTCAGCGGCGTGATGGTGGGTTCGGGATTGGGCGGGCTCGGCGGCTGGATCGCCGACCGCCACGACTGGCGCTTCGTGTTCGAACTCTTCGGGGCGATCGGGATCGTCTATGCGGTCGTGGTCTGGATCCTCCTGCGGGACCGCCCGACCTCCGAAGCGAGCGCGGCGGGCACGACCACCGTGGCGCCGCCGATCACCGCCTCACTCGGGCTGGGCGCGAGCCTGCGGACTCTCTTCACCTCGCCGGCCTACCTCTTCGCTCTCTGCTTTTGGGGCCTGCTTGGCGTCGGCAGTTGGACGGTCATCGGCTGGCTGCCGACCTACCTGACCGAGCGCTTCGGCCTCAGCCAAGGTGAGGCGGGCCTGTCGGCGATGGGTTACATCTACAGCGCCAGCATGGTCGGCATGCTGGTCGCCGGCTATTGGGCGGATCGCTGGAGCCTTCGCCACCCGCGCGCGCGCGTGTGGGTCGGCATCATCGGCACCTCCCTGACCGTGCCCGCCATTCTGGTCATCGCCTACTCCCCGTCGCTCCCACTACTCTTTGCGGGCTTGGTCCTCTACGGCCTCGCGCGGACCTTCCCGGATGCGAACATGCTGCCGATCCTCTGCCAGATCGTGGACCGCCGGGTCCTGGCGCTGGGCTTCGGCATCCTCAACATGCTCGCGGTGTTCGTCGGCGGCGCGAGCATCTATGCGGGCGGCGCGTTCCGCGACGCGCAAGTGCCGATCACCGCCGTGTTCACGGGCGGTGCCGTGACGATGGCGCTCTGCGTCGCCTTGCTCTGGAAGGTGCGTACGCCCGCGTCCTCCTCTTCCGCTTCCTCACCCTCGCCCTCATGACCTTCGTCAAGACGATGACCCCGCGCGATGAACAGATTGCGCGCACCCGGCTCGCCGGCTTCCTGCCGGCGGAAGCCTACGACATCCACGCCCATCCGTTCCACCCCGCGCACTTTCCGCCCGGCACCTGGCCCTTCCTGCAGGACGCCGGAGTCCTCGGCTGCGCCGAGCACCGCGCCGGGGTGCAGCGCTACCTCCCCAACCGCACCCTGCACGGCCTCTACTTCGGCATGCCGCGCCGCACCGGGGACCGGCCCGCGCTCAATACCTGGGTGGCCGACGAGGTCAGAAAGAATGGCACGCCCTTGAGCCGGGCCCTGCGGGTCGTGGCTCCGACCGACGACCGCGAAGACGTGGCGGCGAGCATCCGCGACGGGCGGTTCTGCGGGATCAAGGTGTATCACTGCTTCGCGGACCGCCCGGACACGATGAACGCCACCATCGACGAGTACGCGCCGGAGTGGATGTGGGAGATCCTGCACGAAACGCGGGGCGCCATGATCCTGCACATCGTCCGCGACGGGGCGATGGAGGATGAGAGCAACCAGCAGCAACTCCGCCGTCTTTGCCGACGCTATCCGAATGCGCGGATCATCCTCGCACACGTCGCCCGCAGCTTCAGCTACCGAAACGCCCGACGCGGCTTGCACGCACTCGCGGATCTCGACAACGCCGTCATCGACACCTCCGCCGTCTGCGAAGCCGAGGCCTTCCGCGCCGCGATCGAAATTCTCGGGCCACGCCGCATTCTCTGGGGTACGGACTTCGCCGTCGACGGGGTCCGCGGCCGCTGCGTCACCACCGGCGACCTCTTCTTCTGGCTCCATCCGGAGCTAATCAAGCCGGAGCACCGCGCCCCGACGAACAACGACATGACGCTCGTCGGCATCGAGTCCGCACTGACGCTACGCGAGGCGTGCGAGGATGCGGGACTCACTCAGGGTGACCTCGACGATCTGTTCCTGCGCAACGCGCTGCGCACCCTCTCCGCGCACCTGCCGCCGGCCGCCGTACCCGCACCCGCGAATGGCATCGAATTGTGGAGCCGCGCCAAGCAGACGATCGCCGGCGGCACCGGCCTGCTCTCCAAGCGGGCGGAGATGTTCGACGAGCGCACGTGGCCGGCCTACTTCTCGCGCGCCTCGGGGTGCAACGTCTGGGATCTCAACGGCCAGCGCTACCGCGATTTCGCCGGTGGCGTCGGGGCAATTCTGCTCGGCTACGGCGACCGCGACGTCGACCGGGCGGTCGGCCGCCGCATCTCCGCCGGCACCTACTGCTCTCTGGTCAACCCGCAGGAGGTCGAGTTGGCGGAGACCCTCCTTTCTCTGCACCCCTGGGCCGGCAAGGTGCGCTACGCCCGCGGCGGCGGCGATGCCATGTCGATTGCCGTGCGTGTCGCCCGCGCCGCCACTGGTCGCTCCGGCGTGGCCTTCTGCGGGTACCATGGCTGGCACGACTGGTACCTGGCGGCGAATCTCGGCGAGAAGGGCGCGCTCGATGGACACCTCCTTCCCGGCCTCGAGCCCAAGGGCGTTCCCCGCGAGCTCCTCGGCACGTCGCGACCCTTCAAGTACAACGATCTCGCCTCGCTCGACGAGGCCCTCGCGCACCTCGACGGCAACCTCGCCGCAATCGTCATGGAGCCGATGCGCTCACAGACGCCGAAGGACGACTTCCTCCAGAAGGTGAAGGCTCGCGCCGCCGCCGCTGGCGCGGTTTTCGTCGTCGACGAAGTCACCAGCGGCCTCCGCTACGGGTTCCCCGGGGCCATGGCCCGACTCGGCATCGAACCCGACCTCGTGGTCTACGCCAAGGCGATGAGCAACGGCTTTCCCTTCGGCGTCGTGGTCGGCCGCGACAGCGTGATGCAGCAGGCGACCGGCAGCTTCATCTCGTCGAGTTACTGGACCGACGGCGTCGGCCCGGCCGCCGCTCTCGCCGTGCTCGCGAAGGTCAAGCGACTCGGCCTTTTCGAGCTGATCTGGGAACGCGGCACGAAGTTCCAGGCCAGCCTGCGCGAGGTCGCCGCCCGCCATCCGCGCTGCGCCCTCACCGTCGGCGGCATGCCGAGCACCCCCACCCTGACCTTCGGGCTCGGGCCCGACGCACCGCTGGCGCAGACGCTCTACATTCGCCGTATGCGTGAACGCGGCTTCCTC
>Ga0164292_10002662_pt1 | contig 14567 bp, 7 predicted proteins | sample GEODES117metaG_FD_111486 | JGI IMG/M metagenome (GOLD analysis project Ga0164292, IMG submission 111486) | Eutrophic lake water microbial communities from Lake Mendota, Wisconsin, USA - GEODES117 metaG | ecosystem: Environmental > Aquatic > Freshwater > Lake | place: USA: Lake Mendota, Wisconsin... | reverse complement strand
GACTCGTGATTAATTTTTTTTAGGATAACCTTTTTGCCTACAAAAAAGCGGCCACTGGGAATTGTAGTGGGCGGAATAGGTAGTCTTTCAATTTTTCAATAGAAACACTTACAAATTCAACCAGTAGTTCAACTTAAACACCAGTGAGCGCTGCTTGGGCATAAAATCGCCTGGGAAGTAGTTGTCCGTGTACACCAAGAAGAAGTCAGATACAGGAGCATAGCGCCATTGGATACGCGTATTGATGTTCATGTTGTCGATCTGACTGTTGTACTGCACAAAGGTAGTCCAGAACAAATCTTTCGTTAGCGTCAAATCAATTCGTGGGCCCACTAGAATCAAATCTGCATCGCGCTGTGGTTGAGGCAGGCGGATCCGTGCATAGTTGAAGTTCATGGAGATATTGGCGAGGTAGCCTAGACGTAAACCTGTCTGCGTGGTGACGCGCTGTATATTGCCAGTAAAGTATTCTCCAAACTCCCCTGTCAATACCAAATTCACTTTTTTGCGGGGATTGCTTTTGAATTCAACAAGGTAATTGCGGAAAGAATAATCCGTTCCTGCGGCCAATGGCGTTCCCTTGGAACGTGTAGGGTCAAAGTCGCTGAATAAGTAGACGTAACGATTTTTCTGGGTAATCTCTAACTCAGCAATGGAGTTGAACTTAAAAATATACCCCAGATTAATGTCTCGATCCGTGGTGCCTAAGGTTTCGTTCCAGTAGCCTTCAAATTCTAATTTTGGACCATGTCGGTTAATCAACTTGGATTTGGGATAAAAGAGGTAGGTCACGTCTGGGTTGATGCGTTTGAAATCAGCTCTTGGGACATAGCCCACTTCGGGATTGAAAGACTTTCCTACATCTTGAACGCTAAAGGTATAGTTCCAATGCAAGCCGGTATAGAGCAAGTAGGCATTGAAAGAGTAAGGCTTTTCAACTTCTACCGATTCAAAGGTGCGGTGGTAAAATACTTTACCCGACCATTTACCGTCGGCAGAGTTGAGGTTGTAGTCTACTCCCAATAGGCGATTGTAGGCGTTAGGATCAAATAATTGTTGATTATCGCCTAAGGCTAAGGACTCTTTATTGACATAAATCAAACCAATGTTGGAGCGTTCAAACACCCTTCGTTGAAGCGCGAAAACGGTGAAATTTTTGCCTACGATACCCGCTTCTTCTTCGGTTGCCGTTTGCATATTCATGGCGCCGATTCTCCAGTTTTCGTTAAGCTTTCCGCTCAATCGAGCCCCATAGATGATTTTGCTTTGCACATTTTGGCCGGTAGCGGAGTCAATATCTACACCGATTCGTCTCGAAAAGAAGGGGCGTGAACGAGGCTGTCCAAAGCTGTCAAAGAGGTCTCCATTTTCAAGGAAAAACTGTCTTCGTTCAGGGAAAAAGATTTCAAATCGATCCAGGTTGGTCACCTGTTGATCTACTTCCACCTGCGAAAAATCCGGGTTGAAGGTTAGATCCAAATTCATGGCCGACCCAATTCCTATTTTGGCATCTCCGCCTATAGCGGGACTTAGCGGCTCGCGGCTGTTTTCAAGGAAGTTTCTAGATGTTCGTCCTGCTACGTAGGGAATGAGGGAGACATTGGCCCCTTTTTTCTGTAATGGCTCCTCGAAATTCATTTTTCGAAGAAAAGCAGTAGAAAAGATGGGGAGAGTTCTGGGGATAGGGGCCCAAGTAGAGCGCTCACCAGCGTCGCTATCGACCCGGAAGAAATTGACGCTCCAATTTTGAGCTCCTTCTCTAAATCGTAAGGTAGAAAGCGGGATAATTACTTCAACCTGCCAGTGGTTGTCCATCATTTTTGCTTCGGAATACCACTTATTATCCCAAGCTAGGTTAAGGTCATCAGGGCGGGTACCACCATTGGAGACCAGCGCCTCGCGCTGCACCCCATAAGGGTTTATACCAAACTGGTAGGCATTGGTTCCGTCGTTGAACGTGTCGAAAACGAAGCTGACCCCATCGTTTTGTTCACCTCGATAATCTCTTCTCAAGGAAGTAGACACATATTTTCGCGGACCTCTATTTTCCATGATGGCCGCCAAGTAGATGTTGGTGTCGTCATAGGCTATTTTTACGCGGGTAGGGACCACACTTAGTGAAGTGTCTGAGGGGAAAAATTGCATGAAATCCCCGCTCCAGCCTTCGGTATCTTTCCAGATTTCTTCATCCAAAATACCATCTAAGGTGATGGGGGTTTTCAGTTTGAATGCAAAAGCGCTGGGCTTAGGGCTAGTTTGTGCAAAGAGTTGCAGGCTGACGAAGAGACATGCAAGAGAAAAAACAGAAGCAAAAATTTTCATAGCTATCAATAAGTTACAAAACTACACCTTTTTTACGGGAGAGGGTAGTTAATTTTACCAATGGCAAGGGAATGCTCCAAATGGAGCTATTATAATGCATTTGGGATCAAAAAAACGGGATCAAAAAAATGCTAATCCTGCACCCAAACCCAATTGTTATCGCATAATTATTTCTTTTTTTACTCCTTAATAAATAAGTAAACTTGGATTTTTCACCACGCAATAAGTTAAATGCTGCCTACCACATTGTATAGTGTACCAATACCGGAAATGGTAATAAATACCTGGTCTCCAACTTCCAATGTAAAATCATCCGGAACAATTCCCGTGCCGGTCATCATTAAACAGCCTATAGGAAAAGAGTTGGATCGGTAGAGCCATTGGGCAAGCTCTTCAGGGCGGCGCTTGAGTTGTGCTAGGGTTGTTTCTCCTGATGCCACGCTGATTTGGTTGCGGTGGATCTCAAGTGAGATGGTTGTGGTATCAGGCAAGATTTCTTCTTGGATAAGTAGACAGGGGCCGATAGAGGCACTGCCGAGATAGACCTTGGCTTGAGGAAGGTAGAGTGGATTTTCTCCCTCAATACTTCGGCTGCTCATGTCGTTGCCTACAGTAAATCCCTGTACTTTGCCCGAGGGTGATAGCAGCAGCGTCAATTCTGGCTCGGGAACATTCCAACTCGAATCTTTCCGTATGTTCACTTTTCCTCCTGGAGGTGCTACACGGCTAGCAGTGGCTTTAAAAAAGAGTTCAGGGCGCTCCGCTACATAGACTTTGTCGTAAAAAGTGCCACCGCCTGAATCACTAGACTCTTCGATTCGAGCGGTTCTACTTCGGTAATAGGTCACCCCTGCAGCCCAGATTTCTTGATTTCCCATAGGGGCAAGCAATCCTTCTTGAATAAGTTCCTCCGCTTTTTCTTGAGAAATAATTTCCCAGTTTTGCGATTCTGCTGCCAGTAACTTGGGGAGCTGCTCTCTGCCCAATAGATCATCCCAGTCGAGCTCAGGGCCCAAGAAGTAGCTGCCGTTCATCTCCAATAAGGTACCAGAAATCAATTTGTATAATCGCATCACAAGGGGGGTAAGGTGGAACTGTCAAGTTAGGAAAAAGTGAGTTCCGGAGAAACTTTGGAAAAAAACTTTTCGCCACTACCTTTGTGGCAGATCATAGGGGTGCCTTTTAATACAACGGGCTGAGATCATACCCATACCACCTGATCCGGGTAATGCCGGCGAAGGGAATTGAGAACACGAAGTCAAACAATTCATTCTTGCAGAGGAAGTGATTTCCTTCCTGAGTAGGAATCTGTCGTTGGCTTCTTCCAAAGGGTAAACAAATACAGAAAACCGCCCCTCGGTTTTCTCATGTTTCACTCAAAACCCGCAAGGGGAAAAATTATGAAAAAGTTAGTTTTTGTAGGACTGTTTGTACTCATCAGTCTACACGCTTGGGCGCAAGCTAGCCTGAGTGGTCGAGTTTACGATGCCAAAACGGCCGCTCCTTTGGTTGGCGCATCCGTTTGGATTGAAAGTCTAGGGAAAGGCGCCGTCACGGATAGTGAGGGAAATTTCACCCTTCAACGGCTGCCGAATGGAAAGCAGGAAATTCGAGTTTCCTATGTGGGCTACGAAACCCTCCGCAAGTCAGTTGAACTTCCATTGGCAGCCTCCTTGGAGCTGGGGCTGGAGTCCAAGGATTTTCTAAGCGAGGAGTTTATTGTGTCCGCAACACGTGCGTCAGAGAACACTCCCACTACCTTCACCACTGTGGATAAGTCGGAGATTGCCAAGCGGAATTTGGGACAAGATATTCCAATCCTCCTCAATTTTTCACCTTCCGTGGTAAGCCACTCTGACGCGGGAGCAGGAGTGGGCTACACGGGCATCCGTATCCGAGGCACCGATCAAACCCGCATCAACGCCACCATAAACGGCATTCCACTCAACGATGCAGAGGCGCATGGCGTCTTTTGGGTCAACATGCCGGACTTTGCCTCCTCGGTAGAAAATATACAGATTCAGCGGGGGGTAGGTACTTCTACCAACGGTGCAGCAGCCTTCGGCGCTAGCCTCAACTTCCAGACGGATACCCGTCGGGACGAGGCCTATGCCGAAGTAGACAATGGGTTTGGCTCCTTCAACACCTGGAGGCATACTGTCAAAGCGGGTACAGGCCTACTGAACAACCGATTTGCGGTGGATGCACGACTCTCCAAGATTACCTCCGATGGCTTTGTGGACCGGGCCTTTTCAGATCTGGGCAGCTGGTTTGTGTCTGGGGGCTATTACGGAGAAAAGAGCGTGATCAAATTGATTGCCTTTTCCGGAAAAGAGCAGACCTACCAAAGCTGGGCGGGACTGCCTGAATCAAAACTCAGCACCGACCGGACCTTTAATTCCTACACCTACGACAACGAAACGGACAACTACCAGCAGGATCACTACCAGTTGATCTACACGGGAAAAGTGGGCTCCAACTGGAAGACCAACTTGGCACTGCATTACACCTATGGACGGGGATACTACGAACAATTCCGTGCCGACGATGGCTTTGCCACGTATGCGCTATCCCCAGTTCAGATAGGGAATCAGGTGATTGAAAGCACAGATTTTATCCGCCGTCGTTGGCTGGACAATGACTTCTATGGTTTTGTTGGGTCGGTAAACTATGTTTCTACAGACGGCAAATTGGATTGGATCATCTGTGGAGGCGCTAATCGCTACGATGGAGGGCATTTTGGCGAGATCATTTGGGCAAGAATTGCTGGGCCTAGTAACATTCGGGATCGCTACTACGACAACAATGCGATCAAGGACGACCGCAATGTCTACACCAAAGCGACCTACGAAATTCAACCTGGATTGAATCTCTTCGGAGACCTACAGTTGCGCGGGATTTCCTACTCTTTCTATGGAGTGAATGATGATTTACGTATTATAGACGGTCAGCAGAATTACACCTTCTTCAATCCCAAGTTTGGGTTTTCCTACGAAAGAGGAAAGCAAACCTGGTATGCGAGCTATGCTGTGGCCAACCGGGAGCCGACCCGCTCTGACTTCATCGACAATCCAATCACCGAAGTGCCGCGACCGGAGCGACTCAACAATGTGGAGGCGGGTGTACGTGCCAAATCTGGAGACTTTAGCTATGCAGCCAACTTTTACTACATGGGTTACAAAGACCAGCTGATCCTCACTGGACAGATCAACGATGTGGGGGCCTACATCCGAGAGAACGTAGCGGCTTCTTACCGTGCAGGCATTGAGTTGGAGGGCGCCTATGCTTTTTCTAAAACCTGGACCTTGGGAGGAAATCTTGCGCTTAGCCAAAATAAAATTCGAGAGTTCACCGAGTACATCGACGACTACAGCGTAGACGAGTTTCGACAGGAAACCATTTCCTATGCCGATACAGATATTGCCTTTTCTCCTAATGTGGTGGGCTCGGCAATCATCGAGTACAAACCCGTTAAAAATCTCTCGCTTAACTGGCTGAGCAAGTATGTAGGCCGACAGTTTTTGGACAATACGGCCAACGAAGCCCGATCTTTAGATGCCTTCTTCACGAATGACCTACGGATCAGCTATACCGCTACACCGAGATTCTTCAAAGGCTTGGAAGTGAATTTGTTGATCAACAACCTCTTCAATGAACTCTACGAGCCCAACGGCTATACCTTCAGCTACTTTGTGCCGGGAGGAACGGGTAGGGAACTGTTGACGGAGAACTTCTACTATCCACAGGCAGGAACGAATTTCTTGTTGGGGGTGAAGATGAAGTTCTAAACAGTAATAAGGACTAAGTACGAGCTACGAAATACGGTTGAAATAGAGTAGAAATAAACCGAGCAAGCTCGGTGAAATAAATTGAACTAGCAGCAGAATATACTATTTCACCGAGCTTGCACGCTGCGGCGGGCAGGCTCGGTTTATTTCCATCGTATTTCCACTGTATTTCAATAATCTTCTTTCTAAGTCTACTTCGTATCCCCTTTATATTTTTCTTAGCAATTCAAATAACCGCTCGTTGACATAGTAGTTTCCTGTTCCCAATCGCTCCTTGCGAAGGACACCATCTTTTGCCAGTTGATTGAGGTAGTTGGCAGCGGTAATTCGAGATACTCCTAGGTCACGAACCAGAAATTCGATCTTAGTATAAGGATGCGCAAATAGGTTGTTGAGCAACTCTTGGGAGTAGAATTTGTAGTGATCCTGAAGCTGATTTTTCATTTCTGCCATCAAAACCTTGAGTTCTTCGATAAGCTGAATGGTCTCTTTCGCGGTATGTTCTACGCCCCGAATCATGTAGCTGATCCAACTTTCCCAGTCTCCTTTTTCACGTACGCCTTGGAGCAGGCGGTAATAATCAGCTTTGTTTTGAATGATATGATTACTCAAATAGAGGATGGGGAGTTTCTGTAGCCCTGTGAGAATCAAATAGAGAATATTCAAAATTCTTCCTGTACGTCCATTTCCGTCGTAAAAAGGATGGATGCTTTCGAATTGGAAATGGATAATTGCCATCTTCACAAGCGGATCGTAGTCGCTCAACTCCGGATCGTTGATAAACTGTTCGAGGTTGGTCATCAGTTCCTGAATTTCTGCAGGATCCTGAGGTGGTAAGTAGATGACTGCTCCTGTTTGTGCATTTTTTAGCGCTGTGCCAGGAAGCTTTCTGAATCCAGCATTGTTCCCTTCCAAAGTTTCTTGAATTTTCAATAGGGTCTGATTCGTAAGCAATCCCTGGCTTTCAACCAGTTCAAACCCCCGTTTCATCGCTGCCACATAGTTTTGCACCTCTTTTACATTGGGGGATATGCTGACTTCAAAGTCAAGATTGGCTTTGTACAAGTCGTCGTGTGTGGTGATGATATTTTCTATAGAAGAACTGTCCTTGGCCTCTTGTATACTCACCGCATTGAGTAGAATAATTTGGTTGGGGATGGACTGGAGCACTCCTTTCAATTCTGCCAAGGCCGCATGAGCAGCTGGCAGTTGCTTGAGGATGGACTTGGTTTCCAAATCCTCGGGATAGGGTAGACGGATTGGTTTCCAGACCATGCTTTGTAAAGAAAAATCAAATTTCTTTACAAAGATATGCTATTATGTAAAGAAAATCAAAAAAACCTTACAAAGTGATTTTTAAAAATTGAGAAAAACCCGCCGCAGCGGGCCGCGACGTGAAATAGTCACTACATATTTGAAATTATTTCACCGAGCTTGCCTGCCCGCCGCGGAGGGCTCGGTTTATTTCCATCATATTTCTACTGTATTTCATCTAGTTCCAGTGTTTTAATCCGGAAACAAAGTCTTATCCAATCCGGGTACAATGCGAAGCGCGTTTTTGTAATACACCTTTTTCAGCACCGCATCGGGTAATCCCAAACCATACATGCTCCAAAAGGCATGGTACTTTTTGTAGTAGGGGAAATACTCATCCTCCGTTTCCAGCACCCGGAAATAGGTGTAAAATTCTTCCTTATTGTAGGCATCTTTTCCAAATAGGATACGGTCCTGGTACTTCGTAAAAAATTCCTTCGCCCGTCGGGGCTGACGGCCCAGTTCGGCAATGATGGCACCAATTTCATAGTTCACGTTGGGGTATTGGTCCAAGTGCGCTCCTGCAGCATCGAGGTCATTGGCCATCCAACCCATGTGTGCATTGATGAAGGTGGTCTTGGGATGCTTGGCAAATACGCGGTGCTGCTCAGCGATAATCTGTTCAAAGGGCGCAGGATCGGTAGCGGATCGACGCCGATTGGGATGGAGCTTGAGCTCCAGCCAGCGCTCGTTGGTGGAATCCATGGGCTGCCAAAATTGGGCAGGATCTGCAGCATGAATCAGTACTGGGATACCCAATTCCCCCGCCTTGGCCCAAACAGGATCCAAGTCAGGATGATCCACAGGGATTCTTTTCCCAGAATTGTCCTTCGAAGTCAATCCCAAGCTCTTGTAAATCTTCAAGCCCACAGCTCCAGCAGCCACGTCTTCTGCCAGCTCCTTCACTGCCAAAGCGGTCCATTCTGGTGTGCCAAAGCCGTTAAAATTCAAGTTGGTAAACACCATAAATCGACCCGGTGCATGGGTTTTAAATTCCTGCATCATGCTCTTGATGTATTCCTGCTGCGCATTGCTATTTCCCTGCCCGAAGCCCCGACCGCTCAAGTTGATCATGATGGCCATGTTGAGCTCCTTCATCTCTGCCGAGAGTTGGTCGATCTTGGATTTGTTTACACCTCCTTGATGGCTATGGATGTCGATAAAGGGAAATTTTGCCCGTGTGACTGGATGCTGAGGCACCTTAAGCGTGGAAGGAGGATTGTAGGATTCAAAACTCATTTCTTGCGCGAAAAGAGCAGTCCCTACCATCAGGAAAGCAAAAAGAAAAAGCGTTACTTTTTTCATAAAATCAAAGGCGAGTAGCGAAGGAAAGAAAAAACTCCCAGCGTCGGGCTGGGAGTAGAGGTTTAACGGGCAGTTCCTCCGTCAATGACTTGACCGAAGAAGATGGAATTCATAAACAGCTTATTGGTTCCAAACCAGAAAGCGCGGAAGTTGGGATTGTCCGCAAATCCAATAATTCTACCTCTGCCCTGTCCAGCTACGCGAATCACTGCGCTTTGCTTCACACCCGGAAGATTGCTCGGGTGTAAGTAGCCTGAAGCCAAGGGATCGGCGGTGTATACCAATGGGTTGGCGTATGGATTTTCAGAAGGCTCTAGGAAGAAATTATCGTTTCTAAACGTAAAGAGCTCGCTGCTTGAATAGCCATAGCCGATCGGATGGCTGGTGTCCAAAGTAGATTTGAAGATTGCCCCAAAGGTCTGCTTGGCACCAGTGGCATTCTCAAAATCTGCATAGTTTTTCTGCAAGCCTTTTTCGGCATTATCCACCTTTCTGAAGGTGAAATTGCCGATTTCATTTTGTGCCAACCAACGAAGCGCTCCTCCTTTGGCTACCAAGGTATTGCCCTTGCTCACCCAAGTTTTGATTGCTGCTGCGCCAGATTGACCCAGCTGTCCGTAGCTACCGTCTGCCATCAAGATCACAGAATAGCGATCCAGGTTGCTGCTGCTCACGGATTCCAAAGGCAGCAAAGTCACTGGCATTTGCATGCGCTGATCGAGTAGGTGCCAGATCTCGCCAGCTTCTCCACTATCCACTCCTCCATCAACTAAAAGAGCGATGCTTGGTGTATTCAAAGGAAGCATAAAGGTAGAACCGAGGTTGGCTCCTTGCGTGTAGCCTGTGGTCAATGCATGGATATCCACATGTGCAAATCGGGCTACTTCCTCCAGCTTGCTAAAAAATGCCTGGGCATCCAAGCCGCTTTCCCCTTTGTCAATCAGGAGGGTTCCCCTTCCGAAGGTTTTGCCATCTGCAGTGGAAAATTCTTTGGTGGCGACACGCACCAAAAGTCCAGCCTTCAACAACTGGTAGGCCGCCTTGGGTGCATAGTAATCACTCCACTCCATCGCATATTGGTAGGCACCAGCAGCGCCGATCACCTTACCTGGGGCTTGCGCAAAGCTGGACTTATCCACAGGGCTGACATTGGCTAGGTTGACGATGCGGCTGTTCAAAGCCATAAAGTCTACTCCAAAAGCCATCGGGTAAGTCCATGCTGAAATGTCGTAAAACAAGCTGTCTTGGAAGGTGGTTCGCGTTTCAAACATGGCCTTGATCAAGCGGTACTGCGGCTGGTCGGCAGGGACGATGTAGGAATTTCCTTTTTTGAACTGCTTGCCATTGATGACCAAGTCTTCTTTCAGGGAAAAGAGTTTGATGTCATGCTGGAGAATCAAGTCTGCGAGGTGGTAGCTCCGCGCATCCTCTTCCTTGGCCCCAAAGATGTAGGCCTTGTTGATGTCAGCATCGGTTTCTTTTTTGATGTCCGTGTAAAAATCCTTCATCCACTGGTTGAGTTCCACGCGCATCTCTTTGGTGGCCTGGTAGGAGGAAAGGTTGGCGGTAAACTGGTTGCGAATCGTAAACGGAAAGCTGAGCATGCCATTGTCCGTTTCTTGGAGATGTCCTCGTGAGCTTGCCTGCTCAAACAAAATGCCGACAGAACCTTGTACATCCGGATAGGTTGATCCTTTGCCGTAGTAGAAGTCGTCGTAATTCTCTTGGTTGTAGTACAAGGAGCCGATTTTATCCAAGGCCTTGGCATGGTAGGTGCCAATCTTCTCGGTGAGCTCGAAGTTTTTCTTGGGCGTCAAAGGGTGCACACGTGCCGGTACGCCAGGCTGAAAAAAGAAAGTGCTGTTGGAGCCCATCTCGTGGAAATCCAAGTGCACGTTGGGAAGCCAGCTTTGGAACACACGAACGCGATTTCTGGATTCAGGATGCTGTACGGGCAGCCAGTCACGGTTGAGGTCAAACCAGTAATGGTTGGTGCGTCCTCGAGGCCAAGCCTCATTGAGTTCGCGTTGTGCTGGATCACCATTCATGACGTATGCCTTGTGGGAGTTGACCCAAGAAGCAAATCGGTTGAGACCATCAGGATTGATGGCTGGATCCAGGAGGAGGACCATGTCTTTGAGATCGGCTTCGATTTCATTGGCGGCAGCAAAGTGATAAGCCGCAAGGAGGGCTGCATTGGCACCACTTGGTTCATTTCCATGGACGGAGTAACCCATAAACAGGACCACTGGCATGTTGGCAATGTTTACCGTGGCGGCAGGATCCCGAAGTTTGGTGCGATCTGCTTTGATTTGGTCCAATTTGGCCAGGTTGGCAGGAGCACTGATGGTCAAAAGGGTTTGCGGTCGCTTCTCGTAAGATCGGCCTGTTTCTTCAAATTTAACTCGATCTGAAGCGGCTGCTACGGCCTTCATGTACATGACCAGTTGGTCGTGAGTCACGTGCCATTCGCCTACTTCATAGCCCAGTACTTGTTTGGGGGTAGGTACCTTGGAATTGTAGGTATAGCCTTTTGGGAGGTAGTAGCTAAGGTCTTGGGCTACCGTAAATTGACTGATTAGTGCTAGCAGTAGCACTGCGATGATTTTTTTCATACGACAGGTGTAAAACTTTCCCTAAAGTCCTTATTCCTGAGATTAAAAAAAACAATTTAGGACCGATGGTCAAAAAAAATCCCAAGCAGCACCAATCCGTGAATGGTTGATTTGAAAATTCAATTCGAAAATATATCCTTTAGCGCCTGCTTCAACTCTGGAAACTCAAATTCAAAACCGGCCTTCTGGATTTTTTGGCTCGACACCCGATTGCCTCCCAAGACCATGGCGGCCATTTCTCCCAAGACCAACTTCAGTGCAAAACCAGGCACCCCAATTCCTACATAGGGTTTGCCCTTGGCAGCAGCAGCCTCTTTAGTCAATTGCTGGTTGGTGGCGGGATGAGGCCCCACAGCATTGTAAATGCCCTGAAGTGTGGTTTTTTCTAAGGCAAAAACAAACAAACGCACCAAGTCTTCCACATGGATCCAACTCATCCACTGGGCGCCCGAACCCAAAGGTGCAGCCACCGGGGGCTTGAGCATTTCGGCTAAGGCTCCTCCCTGTGCATCCAAGACGATTCCAATTCGCAGGATGACACATCGAAGCGGTAAGGCTTCTATTTTTTTCACCTCTTTTTCCCAAGCCAGCACCACTTCTGCCAAAAAATCTTTTCCTGAAGGACTGTTCTCATCCACCAGGGCAGCGCCAGTATCAAATCCATAAAACCCTACTGCTGAGGCAGAAATAAAGGTACTCGGCTTTTCAGTTGCCTGCTCGATGGCTGTATGCAATAAGGCGGTGCTTTCAGTACGGGAGCGAAGGATGGCTTGCTTTCGTGCTGCTGTCCAGCGCTTTTCTGCTACCCCTTCACCAGCCAAATGCACCACTGCATCTGCCCATTCTAAAGCTTGCGGATCGAGTTCCTGTTTGTCTACGTCCCAGAGAAAATGGGTACGCTGCTGCGGTTTTCTGCTAAGCCAAGCCACAGCATAGCCTTTGCTTTCCAACAAGGAGGTCAATTGCTTCCCCACCAGTCCTGAGCCTCCTGTAATCAAAATATTTTTCATTGAGGGTCTTGGGTGTTTATAGCACAACCTATTTGGTGGAAATATGGTTGTCTTTGGAAGGATTAAAATTTCAATTTAGCTCCCTAAGGTAGGGGTCAATCCAAATAGTACACCCGCTTGACGCGCCCACTGATATTGGTGAGGAGCTCATAGGGGATGGTTCCAATCCGATCGGCCAGTTCCTTGAGTGAAATCTGCTCTCCATACACGATGGCTTCGTCCCCCGCTTTGGCTTCTGGAATCTGGCTCACATCCACCATCACCATGTCCATGCAGACATTGCCGATGACGGGTGCCTTTTGGCCATGAATGAGCACATAGCCCTTGCCTTGCGAAAACCTGCGGTCGTAGCCATCTGCATAGCCAATGGCCAAGGTGGCGATTCGGCCTCCTTCGGGCATACTCCCTTTTCTGGAATAGCCCACTGTAGTGCCAGCAGCGAGTGTTTTAACTTGGGAAATGGTGGTTTTCAAGGTGCTAACTGCCTTCAAGGAGCTGTCGTGCTTGCCCGTAACTTCCACTCCATACAGTCCGATGCCCAAGCGCACCAGGTCAAGCTGGTAATCGGCGTAGCGGATAATGCCCGCTGAATTGAGCGCATGGCGGAGTGGGGTGTAGGATAGGATGGAGCCGATCGCCTCACTCATTTCCATAAACTGCTTCAGTTGCTGTACCGAAAAGTCATGATGTGCCTCTTCGTCTGCCCCGACCAAGTGGGTATATAAGCTGGCTACTTTCAGTTCGGGGAAGGCAAGAAGCAGGTCTTTGAGTTCGGCAACCTGCGCCTGCTCAAAGCCCAAGCGATTCATTCCCGTGTCCAGATCCAAATGTATGGAAAGTGGACTTCCTTGATTTCTTGCAAAATTGCCGAGTTTCTTAAAAAATTCAGGGCTGAAAACTACCGGTTCCAACTGGTACTGGTACAGTAAGTCGAAGGATTCTTCTACGGGATTGAGCACCATGATCGGAAGCTGAATTCCTTGTTTCCGCAGACTTACCCCTTCATCCGAATAGGCTACCGCCAGGTAATCTGCCCCCAAGGTCTGCAGGTGGTTGGCGATTTCTGCCGCCCCTCCACCGTAGGCAAAGGCTTTGACCATCACCATGACCCGGGTGTTTGGAGCCAGGAGTCGCTTGTAAAAATTAAAATTATGGGTCAGCGCATTCAAATTGATCTCCAAGGTGGTGCCGTGGATGCGTTGCTGTAGCCGGTTGACGATCTTTTCAAAAGCAAAAGAGCGGGCGCCAGTGAGGAGCACCAGGTCGTTTTGAAACTGATCGAGATCGAGTTTTTGAAGAAGCAGTTCCGTGCTCTCAAAAGTGGTCGTAGGTATAGGCAGAAGCTTTTCGAGGCGCTGAATTTCCGTCCCTACCCCAATAATCTGATCGATTCCATAGGACCGAATCAATTCCGCTACTTCGGTGTAGATTTTCTCTGGCAAGCCCTGCTGCAAGAGGTCGGAAAGAATTAAAATTTTGGATCGCTTGGGACGTTGCTGACTCAAAAACTCCAAAGCCACCCTCAGACCTGCCAAGTCATTGTTGTAGGTGTCGTCAATCAAAAGGGAGTCGTTGATGCCGGGCTTGAGAGTCAAGCGCATGTCCACGGGCTTGAGGTGACTCAATCCTTCTTGAATGGCTAGGGCTTCCTGTCCTAGACTTAGTGCGGCTAGGATCACATGGGTGACATTTTCCAAGGAAGCCTGATCCGTAAAAGGTACTTGGAAGGTGTGCGTTTGGAGGTCACTTTTCATGACCACAATTCGTGAATTGCTGTCTTGGCTTTTCCAGGAAACGCTGAAGTCTGCTCCCGGATTTTTGGACCAGGAAATGCGATTTTCTTCCGGTACTTGTTGCTCGATGTTCTGAGCGAGCAGGGCCTGATCCTTGCAATAAAGCAGCAATTTAGTGCTTGCAAAAAGCTTGAGTTTCTCGGCAATTTTTTCTGTGATCCCTGCAAACCCTTCTTCATGTGCCGAACCGATATTGGTAAAAATTCCCAAATCGGGACGAATCACTTCTGCCAAGGTATCCATGTCCCCTTTTTTAGAGACACCGGCCTCGAGGATGGCTACCTGATGATAGGGCTGTATGCCAAAAATTGAAAGCGGAACCCCTACCTGGGAGTTGTAGCTTTTGGGGCTTTTGGCAACTGTAAATTGCTGGCTCAACACCTGCCCCAGCCATTCTTTGACGATGGTTTTGCCATTGCT
>Ga0164292_10002660_pt1 | contig 14568 bp, 10 predicted proteins | sample GEODES117metaG_FD_111486 | JGI IMG/M metagenome (GOLD analysis project Ga0164292, IMG submission 111486) | Eutrophic lake water microbial communities from Lake Mendota, Wisconsin, USA - GEODES117 metaG | ecosystem: Environmental > Aquatic > Freshwater > Lake | place: USA: Lake Mendota... | reverse complement strand
TTGGCCCAGCGCGGCTATGAGCGCAAGATGGTGGTGGGCACGCTGGCCGCAGGCGGCACGCTCGGCCTGCTCATCCCGCCGAGTCTGTCGCTGCTGATTTATGGCGCCCTGACCGACACCTCGATCGGCAAGCTGTTCCTGGCCGGCGTGATTCCGGGGCTGATGATGGCCGCGCTGTTCATGGTCTACATCGAGATCCAGACGCGCCGCAAGCCGGGCCTCGTGCCGGCCGAGCAGCCACTGCCCTGGGGTGCGACGCTCAAGGCCGCGCTAGAGGTCTGGCCCATCATCGTGCTTATTCTGGCGGTGCTGGGCAGCCTGTTTGCGGGCTTGGCCACGCCAACCGAATCGGCCGCCGTTGGCGTGGCGGCGGCCACTTTGCTGGGCTTTACCCGGGGCGATCTGACTTGGCGCAAGCTGCTGCAGACCTTTCTAAGCTCGGCCCGCACCTTCGCCGTGATCGCCTTCGTGTTCCTCGGTGCAGTGATCCTGGCGCAGTCCATCAGCATCTTGCAGCTGCCGCAAAAAATGCTTGAAGCGGTGTCGGCCCTGGGGCTGTCGCCGATGGCCTTGCTGGGGGTGATCGTGCTGGTCTATCTGCTGCTGGGCATGATTTTCGATGGCCTGTCCATGATGGTCATGACACTGCCGGTGGTCTTTCCGCTCATGACCGGACTCGGCTTCGACCCGATCTGGCTGGGCGTGGTGGTGACCATCATGATCGAGATCGGCATGCTCACACCGCCCGTGGGCATGAACCTGTTTGTGCTGGTGGGCATCAGCCGGCACGAGGTCAATCTGGCGCAAGCATCGGTAGGCGCCATGCCCTTTTGGCTGCTGCTCATCCTTGGCGTGCTGCTGCTGACCCTGATGCCCGGTCTGGTCACCTGGCTGCCTTCGCTGTCGTACGGCGGCTAAATGGGATTGCCCATGAGTGACGTCAACCGAGCCCGTACCCAGCGCCTGATGCAGCAAGCCGGGCTGCACGCCATCGTGCTGTCCAAGCCCGAAAGTTACGCCTGGGCCACCGGGGCACCAGCGGGCGTGGCCAGCCTGTTTCGCCGCGCCGGCGCCGCACTGGCTTTGCTGCCGGCACCTGCGAGCGAGCCGATTGCGGCCGTGAGCACCGAACTGTTTGCCGCGCATGCGGTGCGCGCGCTCGGTGCGGCCCAGGTGCTCACCCACAGCGACTGGGTCGAGACGGCCGACATCCGACCCTGGGCCGCCGATAGCCAAGCCAGCGCGGCCCAATTGCTGCAAAAGGCCTGGCACGGGCGTCCTGCTGGGTTTGCCAGGCCCGCGGCCTTCGACGCGCGTGCTGCGTTTGTGCAACTCGGCGCGCTGCTGCGCCAGCGCAGCTTGCAGGGCGCACGCATCGGCCTGGACCTGGACTTCTGGCCCGTCAGCGACTTTGCGCTGCTCAAGCAGGTGCTGCCCGAAATCGACTGGGTCGATGCCAGCGCGGTGATCGGCGCCATCAAGGCGGTCAAAAGCCCGCGCGAAATCACACTGCTCAAGCAGGCCGCGGCCCTGGCCGAAGCGGGCATGCATCGGGCATTGGCCTGCGTGCAAGCCGGCGTGCACCGCGATGCGATCGCGCAAGCGTGGAAGCAAGGCGTGGCCGATGAGGTTGCGCGCACCGGCGCCAAGTTGACCGGCCAATGGGAGTACACCACGGTCGGCCCACTGCCCTGGCAAGGCGGCGGGCAGATCGGCGTGGGCGATGTGCTCAAGTTCGACGTGGGCTGCCTGGTCGAGGGCTACAGCTCTGACAGCGGACGCACTTTTGTGCTGGGTCAGGCTCGGCCCCGCACACGCGAGATCATGCGGGCGCTAGAAGACGCGTTCGCCGCCGGGCTGGAGGTGCTGCGACCCGGCCACTTGCTCAGCGACGTGCACGCGCGCGCCACACAGGCGCTGCAACGCGCCGGCCTGCACCACTTCAGCCGCGGCCACTTCGGCCATAGCCTGGGGCACGACACGTTTTGCGAGGTGCCCCCTTTCATCGCCGCCCAGGCCCACGAGCCCATCGAGCCCGGCATGGTGCTGGCCTTTGAGACACCGATCTATGTCGATGGTGAGGGAGGCTTCATCATTGAAGACCAATTCCTCATCACCACAGAAGGCGCACAGCCTGCCTGGAGCCTGCCCCGCAAGTTGGTCGAACTGCCCGCCTGAGCGCGACCGCAACTGGCCTGCAAAGACCCGCCGCGGTTTGCGGCACCTGGCCCAGCGCCGCTCGCATGGGCCCACGGCATGATAAAAACCAACCTGCTTGGCCAGAACATCGCACCGGGCCGGGCCGTTTTTCATTACAACCCTTCGGAGATCTTCATGCCCATGCGCTTGCCGCAAACACCACGCCGACTGGCTCTGGCCAGCTTGGCCGCCGTCCCGCTTCTTCTGGCACCTTTGGGCGCTGCAGCCCAGGGCAGTGACTGGCCGGCGCGGCCGGTGACCTGGGTCAACCCCTTTGCAGCGGGCTCTGCGGTCGACGTGGTGGCGCGCATCGTGGCGCAAAAGGTGGCGGCCAACACCGGCCAGGGCATGAATGTGGACAACCGCACCGGGGCCAGCGGCAACATCGGCACCGACTTTGCCGCCCGCGCCAAGGCCGACGGGTACACCTTGCTGCTCGGCTCGCCCGGCACCATGGCCATCAACCCCTTTCTGTTTACCAAGCTGCCTTATGACGCGGTCAAAGACTTCACGCCGATCACGCAGTTGGTGTCGTTCCCGCAGGTGGTGGTAACCAGCCCCAAGCAAAGCTTCAAGACCGTGCCCGAGCTCATCGCGGCGGCCAAGGCCCAGCCCGACAAGCTGGCCCACGCCTCCTCGGGCGCGGGCAGCACCTCGCACCTGGTGATGGAGCTGATCAAGGCCGACGCCGGCATCAAGCTCACCCACGTGGGCTACCGCGGCGGCGCACCGGCCATGCAGGCCGTGATGGCTGGCGATGTGCAGGCCGGCGTTGAGGGCCTGCCCTCGCTGGTCGGCCAGATCAAGGCCGGTGCCATCGTGCCGCTGGCCGTGACCTCGCTCAAGCGGTCACCGCAATTGCCCCAGGTGCCGGCCATGTCCGAATTCATCCCCGGCTTTGACGCCACCGCCTGGATCATCCTGATGGCCCCAGCCGGCACGCCGCCGGCAGTGGTCAACCGCATCCAGGCCGAGGTCAAGAAGGCCCTCGACGATCCCGGGGTGCGCCAGCAACTCGAGGCACAAGGTGCCAGCGTGGTCGGTGGCAACCCGAGCGAGACGCAGGCCTTTCACCGCAGCGAGATGGCCAAATTCAAGCGTGCGGTTGAAATCTCGGGCGCCAAGGCCGAATAAGCCCGGCGCAGGCCTGCATTGGGCGTCGGGCCTTTAGCCCAACGCCTGCGCCACCCGCCAGCCCAAGCCAAAAGCCTGGGCCAGTCCGTTGCCTGGCAAATACCCGTCGGCGCCCCGGCCGGACAAACCGGCCGCGCAGCCGCCTGCCGCAAACACGCCGGCCATGGCTTGGCCGCCCTCCTGCAGCACCCGGCCTTGGGCGTCGGTGAGCAGACCGCCCTGGGTGTGCGAGAGCGCGCCGGTGACCCACGAGGCCTTGAACGGCGCGCACAGGCTGCGGGCAAAGGCGCGGCGGCCCAGCGGATCGCGCTGGCCACTGGCGAAGGCGGCCACCTGATCGAGCGTCTGCGCCAGCGCCTGTGCATCGAGGCCGGCTTGCGCGGCCAGCTCGGGCACGCTGTCTGCGCTCATCACCTGGCCGGCGGCCAGCGCTTGCTGGTAGGCCCAGTGGTTGCCCAGCTGCGCCTCGATGGCCGCATCAAACACCTCCAGCGCCATGCCGCCAGGCTGCGACAGCACCCAGGGCGCCAGCGTCGACGGGCCAATGTCTTCGGCCACAAAACGCTGGCCCTGGCGGTTGACCAGGATGCCGCCGAGCGAGGGTATGGCCATGCCCAGACGGGTGGCGCCACCCGGGTTGGTATGACCTTGCCCCTGGTAGCCGTCCATGCCCCACAGCTGCGCGCCCCATTGCAGGCCCAGCGCCATGACACTGCCATCGTTGGTGACCGAGCCATTGTTCAAGGCGCCCGCCATGCCCGGGATGAAACGCTCGACCATCTGCGCATTGGCGCCAAAGCCACCGCCAGCGAGCACCAGCTGATCGACCTCCAGCACGGCCGATCCGCCATCGATCGCAAAGCCGCGCGACTGCCGATGCACCTGGGGCAGCGCCTCAAACCAGGCGATGCCCGGCTTGGCCCGTACCGCCTGCCGAAACCAGCCGTGCATGGCCGCGCCCGACGCGGGCTCGATGCTGTGAAAGCGCCGACGGCTGTGGCCGGGCGCGACCATATCGGGCAGGAAACGAAAGGGCGCCGCGCACACGTCAATCAGAAAATCACTGGCCAGCGGCAAAGCCTCGGCCACCGACTGCGCGATGCGCTCGTTGACCATATCCGGCGCAAACTTGCGCAAGTCGTCCAGCCAGGCCTGGGGGCTGTCGTCGATGCCAGCGGCACGCTGAAAGCGCGAGCCCGCCGCAGGAAAGAGTCCCCCACTGATCGCAAAGTTGTTGGCCGTACCGGCATGGGGCTCGAACAGGGCCACGCTCAAGCCGCGCGCCTGCGCGGCCAAGGCGACAAACATGCCGGCGGCTCCGGCGCCGAGGACGGCGATGTCTTTTTTCATACGGGCGCAATCCGGGAGCCGCGCAGCGGCACCCGGGTGTCAAGGTTGGGGCCAGATCGGCTTAAACAGGCCTGGCGGCGCTCAAGCGGCCAGGCTCCACATCGCCCTTATTGAACCACGATGTTGGCGCTCTTGATGGTGCGAGCCCAGGCAGCTGTCTCGCTCCTGACCACCTCCTGCAAGGCAGCCGGCGGCAGGTAGCGGATCTCCACGCCTGCAGCGCGCGCCTTGGCGATCACATCGGGCGTCTCGACCGCCGACTTGATGGCAGAAGCCAGCCGCGCAACGGCGTCAGCCGGCGTGCCCGTCGGCGCAAACAGGGCCACCCAGCCTTCGAGTTCGAAACCGGGCAAGCCAGCTTCGGCCGTGGTCGGCACTTGCGGCAGGCCCGGGTGACGGGTCTTGCCCGTCACCGCAATGCCCTTGAGCTTGCCGGTCTGGATGTGCTGCATGACCGATGGCGGCGTGGTGATGAACAGCTGCACCTGCCCGCCCAGCATGTCCTGCAGCGCCGGGCCCGAGCCGCGGTAAGGCACATGCAGCATCTGCGTGCCGGTCTGGGCCTTGAAAATCTCGGTGCCCACATGGGCCAGCGAACCCGAACCCTGGGAAGCATAAGAGACCTTGTCCGGGTTGGCCTTAAGGTAGGCAATCAGTTCGGGCAGGGTGTTGGCCGGGATCGACGGATGAACCGCAATCACATTGGTGGCCACTGCCACCATGGCCACCGGCACAAAATCGCTCTGCGCCCAGCCCGGCTTGGGAAACAGCGACGGGTTGCCCAGATGAAAAGCCGAGTAGGAGGTCAGCAAGGTGTAGCCATCGGCCGGGGCCCGGGCGGCGTGGCTGTAGCCGATGTTGCCGCTGGCACCGCCCCGGTTGTCGATCACGATGGGCTGGCCAAGCTGACGCGACAGCGCCTCGCCGATCAGCCGCGCAGAGCCATCGACCACCCCGCCGGGCGGTGCCGGCACCACCAGCGTGACGGGCTTGCTCGGATAGGCCTGGGCCATCGCCAACATGGGCATGGACCCGGCAGCGGCCAGGGTGACAAGGGCAAGAACAGGTCGCAGGCAAAGGCGTCGCAGCATGGGTGGATTCCTGGGTAGAGACAAAACGCTGCAATCTATCGCATGGCCGCGCAACATCCCAGCAACCGCCCGATGCCCCTACGCGGCAGCCGGTCATCGACCGCCTCGGAGCCTCAGCCCCAAAAGGTGAAGTCCTGCGCCTGCACCGTCTGCATCTGGCGCCAAAAATCGACGGTGCTCAAGGGCCAGTTCTGCGTCACGCGGCCGCTGCTGGACTTGTACCAATTGCTCACGCCCTCAATGCCATAGGCCATGCAGCGGGCGGCGGCATCGATACGCGCGTTGTAGCGTGCGCTGGCCTCCTCGGTGCAGGCCATCGCGCGTGCGCCACGCTCGCCCAGGGCGCGCAGGCAGCGCATCACATACTCGATCTCAATCTCGGAAAACAGCACCAAGCTGCCGTTGGTGATCAGGTTGGTGTTGGGCCCATAGAGCATGAACAGGTTGGGAAAGCCGGGCACACACACGCCCTGGTAGGCCTTGGGCTCGAGCCCCCACTGCTGGTGCAGATCCACGCCGCCCAGACCACTGACGCGCAGCGAGTTCAGGAACTGCGAGGCGGCAAAGCCGGTGCCATAAATCAGCACATCGAGCGCGTGCAGCTGGCCGTCTGCGCACTGCACACCGGCCTCGGTGACCTCGGCAATCGGCGCGCTCACCACCGATACATGGCCCGCCTGCAAGGCAGCGGGCCAGGCGCCATCGTCGCGCAGCATGCGCTTGGCATACGGCGGATAGTCGGGCGTCATCACGCGCTGCAGGTCGGGCCGGCCCGCATAGGCCTGCCTGATCTGCGCCTCGAGCATGTCACGCAGCTTCGCGTTGAGGGCCGAGACCGAGCCGCTTCGGCGCCAGGCCGGATCGACCTGCGAGTAGCGGCGCCGCCCCTCGACGGCGACCCAGAACTGCTCGAAGCGATACCAGGCGTTGTAGCCGGGCAAGTGGGCAAGCAGCCAATGCAGCGCCGCAGGCAGCTCGCGCGTGTAAGCCGGTGTGTCGACCACCCAGGGGGCCGAGCGCTGAAAGACTGTCAAGGACGCCGCCTGCCGGGCCACCTGCGGCACCACCTGAAACGCGCTCGCACCGGTGCCGATGACGCCCACCCGCAAGCCCCGCAGGTCGACATCGTGGCGCCAGCGCGCGGTGTGCCAAGCCTGGCCCTTGAAGCGCTCGAGCCCGGCGATATCGGGTAGGCGCGGCTTGTTGAGCTGGCCGACGGCGCTGATCACCGCCTGGGCGCGCAAGGTCTCGCGCCGACCGTCACGCTCAATGTCGATCTGCCAGCAGCGGTGGGCCTCGTCGTAGCGCAGGGCCTGCACCTGGGTGCCCAGCTGAATGTGGCGCATCAGGCCGTGCTCGCGCGCCACCTGCTCAAAGTAGCGCTGCACCTCATCGCGCGGCGAAAAAAAGTGACGCCACATCGCCTGCTGCGCAAACGAGTAGCTGTAGCAAAAATTGCTGGTGTCCAGACGGCAGCCGGGATAGGTGTTTTCCACCCACACCCCACCAATCTGACTCTGGCGCTCAAGCACGGTGTGCGCAATGCCCAGGCGAGACAAGTGCCAGGACGCGACCAACCCCGACATGCCCGCACCGATGACAACCACCTTGAAATCGGCGGGCAGGCCGGCCCGCGCTGGCCAGTCGTGGCCCACCGGCTGTGCCAGGCCGAGCTCGTGCAGGAGCAAATCGCCTACCGCCGTATCGACCGGACCGGTGACAAAGCGCAAGATGGCGCCCAGCCGCGCCGGCTCCAAATCGGGCGGTGGCGGGCAGCCCCTGGCCTGCCAATGCTCGATCAGCGCATGGGCACGCTCGCGCGCGAGTTGCTGCGCCTTGGCCGACAGACCGCCTTGGGGCTGTGGGCGCTGCGCCTGATCGGCCAGGTCACACTGCCACGCCGGATCGAGCGCGGACAAGTCACCGGTCAAAAAAGCGATGGCCGGCATCAGCGCCGGCAGATGAGCCTGCTCCAGCGCACGCTTGAGGCCTTCGCCGGCAAACGAAAACTCAGCGCCCTGACCTTGCATGGCAATCCCCTTCAGACTCGATCTGGCAGCCCTGCAAGCAGCTCAGGCCTTAGCCGGCCCAAGGCAGCGCAAGGCCGCCGGGCCGGGGCAGATCAGCGAGCTCGCGCGCCACGGCGGCGGGCACCGCAATGCCCTCGCGCAACCGGCGCTGCAAGCTCAGGCGGCCGCGCTCGCCGGGCATGCGCACGCCCTGCTGTGGGTCGCGGCTGGGCAGCCCCGCAATCGCGGCCACCGTGCGCGCCACCTCCTGCTGGTAATGCGCCAGATCGCCAAACCGCGCCACATCGACGGCCAGCACCCAGGCGTTTTGCCGATGCCGGCGGCCCGCAGGCTTGTCGCTGAAGTAATCGGCAATGATGGGATTGCCCACCACCAGACTGCACAGCAGCTCGAACATCAGGGCCAAGCCCGAGCCCTTGGGGCCAGCCATGGGCAGCACGATGCTCGCTTGCTGCGCATCGGTGGTGGGCTCGCCCTGGGCGTCGAGCGCCACGCCCTCGGCCAGTGGCGTGTTGCTTTGCTTGGCTGCGCGCAACTGGCCCATTGAAATCGCGCCACTGGCCATGTCCAAAATCATGGGCTCGTCATCGGGGCCGGGCACGGCAATCGACAAGGGCGCTGTGGACACGCCAGCCGCCTTGGCACCGTGGTAGGCCATCAGGGGAATGGAGGCGGCCAGCGCCACCCCCACCATGCCCTGGCGGGCCAGCGCCTGGGTAAAGCAGCCCAGTGCGCCGGTGTGGGTGGTGCCGCGCACCATCACCAGACCCAGGCCGAGCGCGCGCGCCTTGAGCGCCGCTTGCTCGACCGCATGGTCCATCGCCGGTGCGCCCGCGCTGGCGTCGGCATCAAACACCTGTACCGCCGGTGTGTCGTGCAACACCCGCCAGCTCGGCTGGGCCTTCATGACGCCCTTGTCGAGCAAGGCCATGTAAGAGCCGATGCGGCTGATGCCATGGGTGTCGATGCCGCGCAAATCGGCCCACACCAGGGCCCGGGCCACCGAAGCGGCGGCGTCAGCGCTCAATCCGGCCTGCGCAAACAGGGCCTGGACAAACTCCTGCAAGGGCTGGGCTTGCACCCGAATTGGGCCGCTCATTGCCGCTCGATCTTTCGGCTGTCGATCACCTGCCGCCATTTGCGCCATTCGCTGGCCACGTAGCGGTTCATCTCGTCGGGCGTGTTGCTCTGCGGCTCGCCGCCAAGTTCCTGCAAGCGGCGCACCATGTCGGGATGCGCCAGTGCCTTGCGCAGTTGCGTGTTGAGAACCTGCACCACCGGCTCGGGCGTGCCGCCGGTGACGCCCAGACCGATAAAGGAGTAGACCTCGTAGCCGGGCAAAGACTCGGCCACAGTAGGCAACTCGGCCATGGGCTTGTAGCGCTCGCGCCCGGTCGTCGCCAGCGCCCTGAGCTTGCCGCTCTTGATGAAGGGCAGGGCCAGCGTCGGCGCCTCGAACAGGTAATCGATGCGACCGGCCAGGGCCTCGGCCAACGCGGTGTTGCCGCCTTTGGTCGGAATGTGTACCGTCTCGATGCCGGCCATCGCACTCATCAGCTCGCCCGACAGGTGGCCGATCGAGCCGACGCCCGAGCTGGCGTAGTTGAGCGCGCCCGGGTTCTTGCGGGCGTGCGCCAACAATTCGGCAAAGGTCTTGAAGGGCGATGCCGCCGGCACATTGATGATGAAGGGATAGGAGGTCACCAAAGAGACCATGCTGACGTCTTTGAGCGCGTCAAAGCTCGGTGCAGCGGCCAGCGCAGCGGCCGCCGGATAGGCGCCTGTGACCAGCAGCAGGGTGTGCCCATCAGGCCGGGCCCGCGCCACCGCTGCCGCACCAACCAGACCGCCGGCGCCGGGGCGGTTTTCCACCACCACAGTGCTGCCCATGGCCTCGCCCAGCTTTTGCGCCACCAGGCGGGCCATGATGTCGGCCGAGCCTCCTGCGGCAAACGGACAGACCAGGGTCAAGGGCCGCGAAGGATAAGCGGCGTTCGCCTGCGCCCACGCCGGCAGGGGCCCGAGCGCCGCGGCAAGGCCCCAGGCCAAAGCACTGCGCCGAGGCAGCAAACACGCGTCAGGAGCCGGGTCAGCGGCGTCGCAGCTCAGAGAGACAGCACGGGGCAGGTTTTGGGTCATGGTCGGGCGCTCGGCCGGGGCCGGTTCGTGGGGTTAAAGATTCAGGCAGCCAGCAAGCCAGCGGCAATCAGGGCCTGCCGGATGCGTTCGATTTCAGCGGCAGGTATCTTGACCAGCGGCGGGCGCACCACCGCGCGCGGCAGCTTGCCCAGCAGCACCAACGCCTCCTTCATGCGGTTGTGCATGTCCACGAAGGGGTCGGCATAGAACACTTCGGCGGTGTGATAGATGCGGTCGTGAATCTTCTGGGCCCCAGCGAGGTCCTTGTTTTGCACCGCCTCGAACAGCTGCGCCTGCAAATGTGCAATGACCGAGCCGCTGCCCGAGAGCAGCCCCTTGCAGCCGAGCACCAGAGAACTAAAGAGCCAGGCGCTGTGCGTGCTCAGCACATGCACCGGCCGGCTGCGGCCGTGCAGCGCGCGGATCTGGCGATCGGCCAGTTGCGCGTTGCCGCACCAGTCTTTGATGGCGGCAATCGTGGGCACCGCATCGACCATGCGCAGCAGCGTCGACAGCGGATAGCCCTGACCGCCGGCCGGGTTGTATTGAAAAATGATCAGGGGCAGATCGGTCACTTCGGCAATGCGCCGCACATGCTCGATGGCCATCTCAGGGCGCTGGCCCATCGTGTAGATCGCTGGCGGAAACACCAGCAGGGCCGAGGCCCCGCCCTCATGGGCCATGCGCGCCAGACGCTGCGCCTCCAGACTGCCTTCGGCATAGACCCCGTTGACAATAGGCAGGCGCTGGCCGACCTCGTCGCGGGTGATGGCCAGCACGCGCTTTTGCTCCTCGAAGGTGCACGAGGCCGCCTCGGTCGAATGCGCATTGATGGTCAGCGCACTGATCCCGGCTACGGCGGCCACATCGCGCAGATGCGCGCGAAAGCTTTCCTCGTCGATAGAAAAGTCTTCAAAAAACGGCAGCAAGACAGCGGGAATTACGCCGCGCGGTTCAAAGCGTTGTGGCAGGGTCATGAATGGATGGCCGGCAAAGATAAAGCGGTAGGATAAGGCATCGCATCACCACCACGGCTCAGCGGTTTCACGCTTGCCACCAGGAGATTTATGGCTACCGAAAAAACCATGCATGCAGTCGATGGTCTGCGCCTGGGCCGGCCCTTTCAGGTGCGCCGACTGGGCCACTTTGGCATCAACGTCGCATCGGTCGAACGCTCGCTCGATTTCTACGAACGCCTGCTTGGGCTGGAGGTGTCCGACCATCTCGACTTTGGCCCACGCGTCCCCGAGGCCCTTAAGGCGCAGGTCGGCCCAACGGTGGGCTGCTTCATGCGCCACGGCACCGACCACCACAGCTTCGTGCTTTTTCCGCAAGCGGCGCTGCACGCGAGCAACCCCCACTACGGTGCGCACCCGCGCCTGAACGTCAACCAACTGACCTGGCAGGTGGGCTCGCTGCGCGAGGTGGTGCAGGGCTTGCCCTGGTTCGAGTCCAGGGGCTCAAAGGTGCTGCGCTCGGGGCGCGACACGCCCGGCTCGAACTGGCACATCTACCCGGTCGACCCGGAGGGCCACATCAACGAGCTCTACTACGGCATCGAGCAGATCGGCTGGTCCGGGCACTCCAAGCCCATGGCTCTGCACGGCATCCGCTACATGCAGCCGCCCGAGCTGCCGCACCGCTCCGAATACGCGGAGGTCAACCAGGCCATCACCCAAGGCATCGCACTCGACGCCGGCCACCGACGCCGCGAGCAGGCGCAGGAAAGCTTTGACGTGGGCGGCGTGCTGCTGGCGCGCCCCTTCAAGATCGCCAAGGTCGGCCCGGTGCGCCTTTTCGCACAAGACCCGCAGGCCATGCTCGCCTACTACACCGACACCCTGGGCTTGGCCCTGACCGAACAGACCGAGGTGCTGGGCCAGCGCTGCTACTTCCTGCGCACCAACACCGAGCACCACGCGCTGGCGATTTACCCCGAGGCACTGCGCGCGCCGCTGGGCATGACCCACAACCGCAGCCTGCTGGGCTTTGGCCTGCAGCTGGGCAGCTACGCGCAGCTGCGCGCGGCGGTGGACTTCATGACGCAGGCCGGCTACGCGCCCATCGATCTGCCGCCTGCGCTGAGCCCGGGTGTAGGTCACCATGTCTGGCTGCGCGACCCAGACGGCAATGCGGTGCAGCTGTTCTGGGAGATGGAGCAAATCGGTTGGAGCGGACTGCCCCGCCCCGCCGAGCAGCGTCGCAGCTGGCCGAGCCAGCCCAGCCTGTGGCCCGAACAGATCGACGCGCAGACCGACAGCTGCATGGGCGAGGTGTTCCTCGGCCCCCTGAACTGAGCGCCGCAACCCATGCAGTGCGACATCCTGATCCGTGGCGGCACGGTCTATGACGGCAGTGGCGCGCCCGGTGTGCAGGCCGATGTGGCCATTGCCGGCGAGCACCTGCTGGCCATCGGCCAAGACCTGGGTATCGAAGCCCACCGGGTGATCGATGCCACCGGCATGGTGGTGGCGCCGGGCTTCATCGACATCAAGACCCATTCCGATTTCACCTTGCCGATCAACCCCAAGGCCGAGAGCAAGCTGCGCCAGGGCGTGACGACCGAGATCATCGGCCACTGCGGTTTCTCGGTGGCGCCCTGCCTGCCGGGCAAGGTGCAGCTGCTGGCCGACTACCTCAATCCCAGCGCACCCTGGCTGCCCTTTGCCCAGATGGGGTTTGCCCAGTACCTCGACACCTTTCCGGCCACCGCCGTCAACGCGGGCATGCTGGTGGGCCACAACACGCTGCGCCTGATGGCCATGGGCATGGCCCAGCGCACGCCCAGCCCCGACGAGATGGCGCAAATGCAAGCGCTGCTTGAAGAGGCGCTGCAAGCGGGCGCACTGGGTCTGTCCAGCGGCCTGTTCACACCGCCCGGCGCTTACGCGCAAGCAGCCGAAATGCTGCAGCTGGTGCGCCAACTCGAGCCGCACCGGGCCGCCTATTTCACCCACCTGCGCGACGAATCCAACGGCGTGCTGGCCGCACTTGACGAGGCCATTGAGATGGCCCGCGCCTGCCGCGTCCATGTGCAAGTGGTGCACTTCAAATGCTCGGGCATGGACAACTGGGGCCAAACCACCCTGGCGCTCGAGCGCCTGCAAGCGGCGCGCGATGCGGGCGCCGACATCGACTGCGACGCCTACCCCTACACCGCCGGCAGCAATCCGCTGAAAAACATCCTGCCCCAATGGGTGCAAGAAGGCGGTGTGCAGGCCATGATTGAGCGCTTGCGCCACAGCGCCACGCGCGAGCGCATCCGGCAAGACATTGCCCGGGACGGCCTGAACAACTGGGGCCGCATCGCGTCGTGGGATGCGGTGCGCATCTCCATCACACCGCACCTGCCCGAGCGCGCCGGCAAGACCCTGGCCGAGCTGGCCAGCGAACTCGGCATTGATCCGGTCGATGCACTGTGCGACCACCTGATTGAAGACCGCGGCGCCACCCGCGTGCTGGTGACGTCGATTTCAGAAGACGATGTGCGCACCCTGATCCGCTCACGGGAGGCCTTGGTGGGCTCAGATGGCAACTGTGTGGCCGACTACGGCACCGTCAGCCAGGGCATGCCGCATCCGCGCTTTTACGGCACCTTCCCGCGCGTATTGGGACGCTACGTACACCGCGAACGGGTCACCAGTCTGGCGCAGGCCATCTTCAAGATGACAGGCGCCGCCGCCAGAGCCCTGCGCCTGCGCGATCGAGGCCTGCTGCGACCCGGCCTGGCCGCCGATGTGACGCTGTTTGAGCCCGATGTCTTTCTGGACCTCTCGACCTATGAAGACCCCCACCGCTATCCAGCAGGCGGTCGCACGACAGTGCTGGTCAACGGCGTGGTGGTGATCGACCAGGCCCAACACACCGGCCAACTGCCCGGCCGCGTGCTTCGCCGATCGGCCGACGGCAGCGTAGGCTGTTAACACGCCCATCGCAGCAGGGGCCGCGTTCACATGGGACGCTTGATGGAGCAACAGCCGCTGGATTGCTTCGTTCCTCGCAATGACAAGGCGGTGACGACATGACCCCATCCCCGTCATTGCGAGGCGCGCAGCGCCGTGGCAATCCATGCCTTCATGCAAGCGCCGCTGGATTGCTTCGTTCCTCAATGGGATGGACGCTCCCACCTCTAACCGGCATCGATGTGCCAAAGTGGAAGTTTGATCACCACTTAAACGAGAAGGAGCGTCCGACATGAAGGTTACAACAATCGGCCTGGATCTGGCCAAAAACGTTTTTCAAGTTCACGGGGCCGATGCCGCAGGCACCCCAGTCCTGCGCAAACAGCTACGCCGCTGCCAGATGGCTGAGTTCTTTGCCCAGCAGCGGCCCTGTGTAGTGGCGATGGAGGCCTGCGGCGGTGCGCACCACTGGGGACGCAAACTGCGCGCACTGGGCCACGAGGTGCGACTGATTGCCCCTCAGTACGTCAAACCCTACGTCAAGTCCCAAAAGAACGACGCAGCCGATGCCGCTGCCATTTGCGAGGCGGCCACCCGTGGGCACATGCGCTTTGTGAGCCTCAAAACCGTCGATCAGCAAAGCGTGCTGGCCCTGCACACGGTGCGCAGCGGCTTTGTCAAGCAGCGCACGGCGCTGTCCAACCAGATCCGCGGCCTGCTGGC
>Ga0164292_10002659_pt1 | contig 14575 bp, 16 predicted proteins | sample GEODES117metaG_FD_111486 | JGI IMG/M metagenome (GOLD analysis project Ga0164292, IMG submission 111486) | Eutrophic lake water microbial communities from Lake Mendota, Wisconsin, USA - GEODES117 metaG | ecosystem: Environmental > Aquatic > Freshwater > Lake | place: USA: Lake Mendota... | reverse complement strand
GTATATATGGAATAATATAGTATGTACCGATACGACTAAAGTATATGATGATAAATTATCAATATGGAGATTAATTAAATCATATGATAATATTAAAAGTATTGAAGTTTCTGATGATATTGGCTTTCAATTAATAACTGATATAGGTGAATTTGAAATTAGTAATATAGATAATAGAGGAATATATAAGATTGTTGATTTTATACAGATACATGATAAGAATATACAAGAAAAGATTGAAAAATATGGAATAACATATTTGAATAAAAAGTTTAAAATAAATTAAAAATCTTATTTTATTTTTAGTTTTTTATAAAAAATAAAAAAATAAAAACCTCAAATATAGTAAGCTATTATGTTAGAACTATTAGTAGATTATTTATATAATTATGGTGATAGTATAAAATGGATGTTATTGTATATATTTATAATATTTGTAATATATTTGTATTTAATGAGAAATAGATTACGTGAATATGTCATATCCAATAAAGATGACCTAACTAAAAATCCTCTAACCGTACCATTAGTATCTTATTATGACAATAATACATCTCTAATTGGTGCTATTAAAGGTATTATATATGCAGTATGTAAAGAATCATTAGATAGTTTAATGCAACCGTACTATATTATAGTAGATGGATTTATGACATTATTCGGTTCTATAACGAATAGTATTAATATTGTAAGACAACAAATAGTAGTTATAAAGAATATGTTATTTAATATTTTTGAGAATATGTATCATAGAATAGAAACTAGTGTAGCTACAATGATGTTTTTATTTTTAAAAATAAGAGAAGTAATGAAACGTACATATGGTATGACTACATTAATGATGTATACTATTCAACATTCCGTTATTTTTTTAGAATCTATTATAGCTTCTCCGGTTGGAGCAGTTGCTAATATGTTAGGTGATAGTGGATGGGCTATATCTACTTTTGCTTTAGGTGTTGGTGGTATTCCTGCATGGAAAAATATAGATTTATGTTTTTCACCAGATACAATAGTAGTTGTTGATGGAACTGATAAAATGATGAAAGATATTAATATAGGAGATAAAATATATAATAATACTGTTTTAGGTAAAATTGTTTGTTCATATACTAATCAAGATATGTATATTGTATCTAATGTAATCGTTAGTGGAGGACATGCTATAGATATAATGGGTAATGGTATTAGAGTAAAAGATTATATGAATAGTAAAAAATTAGAAAAATATAATTATGATAAATTAATTTGTCTCATAACTGATACGGGATATATACAAACTAAAGATGGAACAATATTTAGAGATTATTTAGATGTTCATGATATACATATGCATACAAATGTTAAAAATATGATTAAGAAGTATTTAAATAATATATGGGAATATGCGGATGAAAATAAGGTTGATTTATTAAATGGTATAATTTTAGATAATGATACTAAAATTATAAATAAAGATGATGATATTATTGGTGAAGTTGATATAGATAAATATACGGTTCGTATGTATAAATTAAAAACTATGAATGATAATACATTATATTCTGCAGGTATGTTAATATATTATGATAATAAATGGATATGTATATATGAACATCCTGATGCTGAATATGTAGATATGAATAATGAAATTGTGAAGAATTGGATAGTTAGAGATAATATAATAAAGTTAAGTAATGGGATAATTGTAAGAGATTTGATAGAAATAGGAGATAATAGATTGAATGAGTATATAAGTAAATATTTATTATTATAAAAAAATGAATAAATATAGTAAATGCTAGATGATTATCCAAAGATAAAATTAGTGGGGACTTCAATAATAACAATAGTAATAATATTATTAATATTTATATTAGTATATAAGGAAAATTTATCAAAATATTTAGAAGATAATTGGACTGATATACGATGTAATCCATTAGCTATACCACTAGCAGGATTAGTAAATACAGTAGAAGGTAAGAATTATGGTGATAAGGTTACAAATAATTTTAATAAATGTATGAATTCGAATATAAGTGGAAATTTAGGTCCATTATTACAACCATTTATGAATGCGATAGGTGGTATTATAAAAATAATAATAAAAATAGGAGAATCATTAAATTCATTTAGAGAAGCATTAGGTTCAATTCGAGTAATGTTTCAAGCATTTATAGGAAATACAATAGACAAATTATCTAATTCGTATGCGGCTATGGTATATTTTAGAGAGAAGATGAAACATATAATAAAAAGACAAGTTGCTATTATGGAAATAATATCACAATTTTTAACTGCATTTCCTTTTTTAATATATAGTTTATCACATGGTCCTCTTCCTCGATTTGCAGTATGGTTTGGTAAATATCTTGGTATATTAATAGCCATATTAATAATATGTTTATTATGTGCATTTGGAGGATTTTTTGTTCAAATATTTGCATGTCCAATATGTGCATTATGTTTTACTGAAGATAGTTTAGTAGGTAGAGATGAATATGAAAAGAAAATACGTGATATAAATATTGGAGATAAATTAGATAATAATACAATAGTTACTGGTCGAATATATATAAAAGGTGATGAAAAAAATAAATTTCCAATGTATCGATTAAATAATAATTGTATATTAACGGGTAGTCATTTAGTATATATGAATGGATGGAAACGAGTAAAAGATATAGGTATAAAAGTCGAATATTTAGATGATAATATTATATGTCTTATTACAAATAATCATAACATACCGACAAATAAATATATGTTTAAAGATTATTTAGAAACCAGCGATAGTAGTGTATTATTTAGACAGATGGATACTATAAAACAATATTTAAATTATAGAAATATGGAAAATATAAATAAGATAGATAATATAAGACCAATATGTAGTGCAGGATTTTCAAAACAGACATTAAAAGAATTAGAAAAAAATGACAATAATGAAATATATGGATGGGTCGAAATAAAAGAAGAAAATATTGAATGGTATAAATATGATGATATGATATTAACGGCTAATCAACTTGTATACACTGATGGTGTATGGAAGAGAGTATATGAATGTAAGGGATCTAATAGAATAGATTATATGGATGATAGAATATATAATGTAATAAGTGTAAATGGTTCGTTAGTATGTAATGGGAATATATTAAGAGATTTTATGGAAACTCATAATAAAGAGGTACAAGATGAATTATTAAGACAATTAGATAAATATCATAATATAATATAAATGACTGATACAAATAAAAAATTAGATATACCTGAATCGAATGATCCTAGTTCTACATATTATCGTTCATTAAAAAAGATTGGATATGTATTAGTCTTATATATAGTATTAGTATTAATAACATTTTTTATACATAAGATTTTTTATGAAAACAGTATTCCATTATTATTTTATATTGTATATATTGGTACTTTATTATTTATAATACCATTAATAGGTATGATAGATATATATTTATTTAACAATATATTAGTAGGTTTAAGTATAGCGATAGGATTACAATTAATATATCCAGATAGTTTAATTGGGATGGGAAGTAGTATAATAGATAAGTTAAAGATGAATAAATAAATACATAATAATTATTGATAATGTATTTATATATCAAGTTGCATAATACCATATGAAACTAATAAGAATACTATGGTATGTAATAATAAACCAGCACCAGTAGGGATACCTTTAGAAGTAACATCAAATAATTCACCGAATACTGAATGAGTAAGATTATACATAAAAGGTGATGATATTATTAGGAAAATAATAGCAGAGATAATAGAGAATTTCCATTGAGATTTTTTATCTTTTTTGAATAAATCTTTACATCTTGATTGGAGTGAATTTAAGTCACGTTGAGTATCTCTATATAATAGACTAGTAGGTTCTAAAGGTAAATCCATTTTAGAACATTCACAGAAGTTTCCTTCTTTTAATAGATGAGTACAAGAACAATTATTCATAATATACTATATAAAAATAAAAAAGAATAAATAAAAGAAGAATGATAAAGGATACAACATATATAACTCCTGAATATATATTAGGTGGAATATTTCCACATGTTGAGGGTGAAAAAATTGAATTTAAACAAAATATGACAGAAGGTGGAATTGAATCATATAGAAAGACTTTATGTGCATTTGCAAATCATATAGGAGGTTCAATATTTTTTGGTATAAATGATAAAACACGTGAAATTGTTGGTGTCGAATTTGATGATACTATTGTAGATATATGGAAGATACGCTTTGATGATATAGTATTAAAATTATATCCATATTTTACGGGTAAGGTTAGGATGTATATATATAAACTAACTAGTAGATTATCATTAATAGAAGTAAAATTGGAGAAGAATGATAATGATGATAAGATATATTATATGGAAGATGGATTTGCATTTAAGAGACAGAATGCATCAAATAGAAAGATAGGATATACTGAATTAGTCGAGAGAAGTAAATTAGTACATATAACTCAAAGATGTGAAAAAATAGAGAATGAATATAAACACACAAAGAAATTATTAAGGGAGGCAGATGAAAGAAGAAAGGAAGAAATTGAGCAAGTAAAATATGAATATATGGAGGTAATAAGTTTATATGATGAATTATATAGAAATGCGATAATAAAAATAGAAAGGAAAAAGAAAAGTAGTTTCTTTGATTTTATAATAAAATGTATGGGAGGAGTTTAAAAAATTTACAAAAAAATAAAAAAAATTTTAAATAAGTTTTTTTTCAGAAAACTTATCTAAATATTTAAAATCCTGCTAGTTTCTTTCCTAATTCATTAATAATAGGTTTATCTATTTGATTAATAGTAGGTATATCATTTCCATATGTTCTAGGCATTTTTGGAAATAGTTTAGGTTTGCACGGATAATGGTTAGTAGTACGTAAGTTTTCAAATGCTTCACGTTTTTTCTTTAAATTAGCATTAGAACATAATTCACGAGGCATATAACATAAATATATAATAGCCCTAAAATTAGGAACTTCACGTATTTTAGATGCTTCAATACCACAATGGATAGTACGACTATCCCAAAATACTAGACTACCTTTAGGGCATTTAATATTTCGATATTGACAACCTTTATTAACATAAAATTCTTCTTCTTCTCTGCTTAATTTATACCAATCATCTTTATCAGTAATTTTATATTCATTAGCAAAATCGCCATGATATTTATTACTACCTTCCATAAATGATAATGTAGCATCACCTTTATTAACATCTAAACCGGTGATCCAACTTTGGATACATTTAAAATTATTATCAGTATAACTTTGGTCAGTATGATACCAAGTATTATTTCTATTCCAACCTTTATTAGTAATTTCGGGAGGAGGATTAAAACTTAATCCGTCAAATGAGACTAATAATTCGTTAGGATTACAATTCCAAAAGTAAGAAAATATATCAACTATTTTCGTATTTTGTCTTATATCCCACGATATTTGTGCATGACCAATATTCCAATATTGGACTAACATAGAATGTAATGGGAATAGATTATAAAATCCACGCCAACTTTTTTCATTATTTCTTAAAATAGGTTTTTCCCAATTTTTAGAGATATGTTCAAAGAAGTCCCATATACCATTAACCATATTTTGACATTCGTCATCATTTAATACATTAGGTATTATAGCAACACCATATTTATCAATCATATCTTTAAGACCTTCTTTAGAGGTACAATATTTAGAATAATTATATTTAGGCATTTTAAAATTTTTCGATTAATAATTAAATATAAAAGTATAGATTATATCAAATTTTTATTTTATAATTTTCAAAAAAAATACTTAAAGACTTCATATAGATAATGTATCGTGGTGGAATGCCACATTGTACATGCTCGCTGAGCAAGCTGGGACTGCACCGTGCTTATGACACGGAGATTAAGCGGGATCAATACCCGCAGGGAGCATTAAATACTCATATTAAAATACAATATGAATATTTAATAATTCGATTTAATATCATCATTATTCTTTTCATCGACTGTATTATTTATATTATTATTAATTGTTGCTAGTTTTTCATAAGATTTAATCCAACTTCTTATCGTATTATCGCTAACATTATATTTTTTACCAACAGCTACATATGGCATCTTTGTTATATCATCTTTTAATTCTTCATATGTAGGTCGTCCCTCTATTGCTTTTTTTAGCCGTAATATATTAACACAATTATTACAATTTGACGATTTAAAATGTATCTTCTTGCCACAACTACATAATTTCTCTATTTTATGTTTAGCAATAGTATCTTTTTTTACATTCTTTCCTTTATATGTATCTGTTTGTGCATGGCAATTAGGACATATAAATCGTATATTATCTATACGATTATCATTATGAACACCATTAATATGATCAATTTCAAGTGGTATATCTTTATTCATCCATTTAGATAATTTACATATTGAACATTCATGTGCCCACTTTAGTTCCTTTTTTAATCTACATTTAAGAGATACCATATTTATATATGATGAGTTTTCTATTAATATTTCATTTAATGGATATTTCTTTGTATTATTTGGTCGAACATAATTAGTAATATGTGAATAATCTATTTTCATTTTATCACATCTCTTTTTAACGGTTTTATCATTGCCTCTATTATTATATCCGCATTTTTTTAATAATTCTAACCATGTATTAGAATTTTTAACATATTCTTTGAATTTATCATCAGGTATATTATTATTATTTTGAATATTTGACATCCTAGATATTTAATAAATTTTTGTTAAATTTATTATCAAAATTATAGAAATCTCTAAAATAAATACTTAAAGGCTTATATACAAATTATAATTGTGGTAGAAAGCCACAATGTAAATGCCGTTGATGTAGCGGTTAGCATATGGGATTTCCAATCTCATCGGAAGGTTTCGACCACCTTACGGCATAGTATCATATTCAATTACAATAAAAAATATTATTGTATGAATATCTCATCTTCCTATATGATAATATATTGGCGCACATATCATATCATTTCCATTACTATCTCTCATATATACATTAAATATCGCTATTACCTTATATCTCTCACTCGTTCTCTTATATATCCACGGCTTTATTAACTTATTTATACCCCTCCTCTTATTCATATACTCATCCTTATCATATAAAATATCATCATTATAAGTTATTTTATACGGTATTATCCCATACTCTTCCTGTATATGTTTTAATAATTCATCTAATCTATATGTAAAATTATCTATCTCATATACATCTAATCTACTCCACTTATTTATTATATCCGGTATTGTATATATAACACGCTTATATTCATCATTATAACTATTATTATAATATTCCTTGTATTTCTTACTTATATTATATTCCATCTTATTATCTATCCTAATTGTCATATACTTCCTAAATCTATTCTTATCTATATCTTCCTTCTTATTCTGTATTATCCATTGTAATATACTATATGCTATTCCCATATTTATCATCCAATTACATTTATAATCTTCTTTCTTATATGTCCTATCTAATATACTATATGAACTCTCATTATACGTGGCAGTTTCATCTGGAATACTATTAACTATCTCTACAAACGGTATTTGTTCGTTATAATGTATATATATACATCTCTTTTTATATTTTATATGTATATTATCCCATTCACTCTTTTTTATATAATTCGTATTAATTGATATAGATTGTCCTATATCTTTTATATTATCTCCTTCATCTAATACACTTAACCACTTTATATTTTCATATTTATCATCTATTTTATCACCATATACATATAACTTGTTTTTACTATTTTTTAAATAACCTATATAATGAAGTTGTTTAAATAATATATCTAATGATTCCTTATTATTTCCAACATCTATTAATAATTTATTATCTCTTAATTTATTCATAAAACTTCCACATTCTATATACTTATAATCATCATTCTCTATCCTCTTCAAATATATATTCTCATTCTTTAATAATGACCAATCTATCATTATCGATGTCTCTACTACACCTTCTATTATATCTCTTACTATCCACATTGCTATTATAGTCGATAATGGATAAAATATACTTTTCATATTCATATATGAAAATCTTTCCGCAATATTATCCTCATCTAATTTATTATTACATGAGTATATATATGAACTATAATCCTCTACTAATCCATTTGTATCTTTAATATCACTACTTTTTACATAATCATTCAAACTATATATATTACATTTTATATCATCTTTTTTTATACATGGCCTATTATCATAATAACCGTATAATGAATGATTCATTCCCAATATTACAATTTTATTATTTTCAATATATTTTGTTAATAAACGTTCAAATGTATTCGCACTTAATACGTATGACGTTGTAAATATAACCATGTCTATATCATTGAGTTTATTTAAATCATCCTTATTCACTTTAATACATTCTTTAAATATAGTCTTACATATATCACTTGATTTATTATTATCTTCTTTATATTTTTCATCATCTATCCACCATGATAATCTATGAAAATCTCTTTTATACATTATACTTTCATCATATATATACAACTTGTATTGACTATTTTTATAATAGTCATTTATATATGATAAAATTTCGTATGTTATTATATTGCACCCTATAAATAGTATATTTTTATTTATCATTCTTCTTTATCAATATTAATTAATTATATTTTTTTATCAAAATATTTATTAAATATAATTATTTAAACATTTAACTACTCAACTTATTCACATATGTCAAGACCTTTTGTAAGTTGTATTTGTCCTACATATAATCGCCGCCGTTTTTTACCTTACTTATTGCGTATGTTTAATGCTCAAACTTATCCTAAAGATAGAAGAGAACTTATTATAGTTGATGATAGTCCTGAAACTAATGAAGATATTATTAAACAATATAACGTTGATAAAAATATTCGTTACTATCATCTAAAAGAAAAATTACAACTCGGTAAAAAAAGAAACTATATTAATAGTTTAGTTAAAGGTGAATATGTAGTATGTTTCGATGATGATGACTATTATCCTCCTGAACGTGTCGCTCATGCTATTACTATGTTGCAAAGTTCTAAAAAACAAATAGCAGGTTCCACTCGTATTAGTATCTATTATACCGCTTTAGATAAGATTTATGAATTCGGACCTTATGGTGCTAATCATGGAACTAATGGAACATTCGCTTATCATCGTGACTATCTAAAAAATCATAATTATCAAGATGACGCTAAAATGGCTGAAGAAAAATTCTTTTTAAAAGATTATACTGAACCTTTAGTCCAATTAGATCCTTACAAAACTATCATATGTATCTCCCACGCATCAAATACTTTTGATAAACATAATGTTATAAAAACTGGACGTGAAACTGGTATGAAATTAAAACAAGTCGTTAAAGGTAAAGATGAAAAATATTTGATTGAATTTTATAAATCTTTACATGATGAAGCAAAAAAATTATTATCTACTAATAATTAATTATGTCTTCTATTATTACTCCCGGCTCTAATCTTTCATATATTTATAATCTTGTTCATGACAACATTAAAAATGATATTATCCAATATCTCAAAAATAATAATTCCATTATTTTTGCAGATATATTAAAACATATTAATATTTATTCTAATATTGGTTCTAATTATTACCATAATAAAGTTACTCTTTATTATATTAATTTTAATCCCAACTATAATGGTATAATTGCATACTATATTGATACTAAATTATATTCATATGAATATCAATCATTTATCGATTATCAAACTAATAATTGGTTACTTATGGAAAAATATATTAAAAAAATATTATTCGACTTTATGATTTATAATGATTCTTTTAAATCTATGGATGTCTAACAAAATATCCATCCATATTAGATACATATTGTCCCGCATTTATACTTCCTTTTTTTTCTGGTGTCGCAATTTTAATAGTATCTCTATTATCTCTATCTATCATAGTTTCATTCATAACTTCTTCCTTCTTATTTAAACTCATATATAGTTTATATGCATGATATATTAATACAACTATACCTAATATTAATGTTAATTTTTTAATATATTCATTACAACACTTACAATTACATAATCCTAAATATATTAATAGTGGTGCTGCTATTAAAATATGTATTATATAGATATACATATGATTACTTCCTGACATTTATTATATAACTCTATATAATATATGAATAAAACAATTATAGTTATACTTGCTCATCTTTTTATTATTACTCCTATATTTGCAATTATTTTATATGATATTAATAAAAAAAAACAACCTAATAAAGATTTAATTAATATCGCTATTATTACTTTATTATTTGGTATTATTTATCATTCTTGGTATTTAATAGAATATATATATTTTATGTATAATTAGTCATCATCATCACTATCTATAATTTGACAAGTATTAAATGATGATACTACTTTATTATCTACTTTTTTTACTATTTTTATTTCATCTTTATTTAATATATCATCTAATTCTTCATATTCTAAATTTTCACTATATTTTTCTAGATCCGCTTTTAATTTATCTTTATTTTCTAATGGAACTGTCCATCCACCATTTTTACTATCCCATCGACCTTTATATTGTTTTATTAATTCCTTTCTATCATAGGTTTGACCTGTTAATAAGATAATATCATTATATACTTTCATCTCAATTTCACCTCTCTTATTTATTTGTTCATTATTATATGTTGTTGTAGTTTTCTTTCTAGTTTTCTTTACAACTTCATCCTTATTCTTTAATAATATTGTTCTAGTATCTATATTATCTACTGTTGATAATGATGATGATGAGGAAATAGAGATAGGATTATTTTTTTCAATACGAAATAATATCTTTTCTTCTATATCACTTTGTCTTTTCATAATTAGTTCTAATTTTTCTTCCATAGATGTTATACGATGTTCTAAATATTTTTTAATATCTTCTAATGTTTCATTTAATTTAATAACATGATTTTCAATAATTTCGGATTTACGAGACATTTTTATTATATTTATTCTTATAAACTCTTTTATATTTTAAATCAAATTTTATAATTTATTTCTTCCAATTATAGTTTTGTATTAATGCATTACTTATTTGATAAAAATTCGTCTTCGCTTGTTTATATTTATCACATGTATTCTTATCTCCTACACTAGTTCCCATACATAAATCATCTAATATACTATCCGTCTTTAATACTCTATTTTTTACCTCCAATTCATTTAACTTTCGACTATAACTATTCTTCAAATATATATATACTATCGTCGATACAAATAAACTAATTATTATTGTATTCGCATTCAATATACTTTCACTAACTAAACCATATATTAAAGTCATAAAACCTACTGCTAGTATTAATCCTAATATAGATGATGTATCTAAATTAGTTAAACTTGTAGTAACTTTCTTTAATAAAGATGTGATAGTATCCACTGATATATTATCCATTTATTATATTAGTGGATTAAACTTTTCGTCTTCTCTTAATTGATAATCTTTTTCTCAATATATTTCTTTTATTATTTCTAATAATTATATTATTATCTTCATTAATTATATTTTTTTTATTTTTTAATTTATTATATTCTATACTATCTATATTTGTATTATATATTTGTCCTAAAAAATAGTCATTAAATATTTCATAATTATATAATCTCCAATAATTCTCATTTTTATTTGATAATTCACCTCTATATATTCCTATTATTATATAATCATAATCATTACATAACTTTTCTTTTATCTTATTTTTTCTATCTATTAATATTAATTGCTGTATATATATTATATTTTCTATTTCTAATTTTAAATCGTCCTTCATCATATCCATAAATTCATCTTTATCATTATATAATAATCCAATAGAAGTAATTTTATTTATTTCATTATTATAGTGAATATAACATGATAATTTATATTTTTTTGTAAATAATGATTGACTTAATGATAATGGAACATTTAGTAATTGATTTAAATCATTTATACCAAATGTATTTTTTATTACTGATAATAATTGATATATTTTTATTTTATTTATTATATTTTCATTATTCCAATATTCTATCAAATCTAAATCATATATTATTCCATCTATATATTTCATATTATCAATTGTTATATTCATATCCATCGTTAATACAATATTTATTAATTCATCTATCGATATATTGTAATTTTCTTCATTAATATAAGTAGTTTCATGATATAATTCATTATTATCATAATAAAGTTCTTCTATATATTCGATATATTTAGAACCATATAAACTTATTTTATATTGTTCTTGTTCATTAATATAATTTAATCTTTTATCTATAGAATGTATAAAAGGATTTGAATTAAATATTTCATTCATTTATTTTTTATGAGATTTTAATATTTTATTTATTCTATACTCCGTTATTTCAATATTATATAAAGCCCTTAATATTTCTTGTGTTCTTTTTTTCGATTTTGATTTACTATATACTTCTAATACTTTATTATCTGTATCATCTATATCTTCATTATTATCTTCCTTTTTTTCTTCATCATTTATTTCATAATATTTTAGTTCTATACCATCACTAGTCATTTGATAACCATCTATTCTTAATTTTCCATAATGAATATTATCATGACATTTAGTACATAATTGAACCAAATTAAATAAACTATTCTTATGATATGTTCCTATATATCCATCTTTATCTGCTAGATGCTGTTCGTTTATATGGTGTATTTCTTCAGTTGGTTTTTTACATATATTACATATGGTTTTTATAATATTTGCGTTATATGATGATATATTATCTTCTATAATTGTATTAGTTTTTCCTAATATTTTTCTTCTTATTTCATTCGCTTTATTTATAAATGTCATATCTAAATCTAATGCTTATGCTACTTCTAAACCATATATAGCAGATCCACTACCTTCTTTTAATTTACGATTATAGATAATTTTTTTAGTGCTCGGTTCATATATAGTTTCCATATGATAATGTTTTACGGATGGTAAGTTAGTAATATCTTCTAATTTAGATAAGTCGTGTAAATGTGTTGCAAATAAAAAACTTGATTGTTTTTCGTATAATGTTATTATTGTTGATGCTACTATTGCTACACCTGAAGTCGTTTCCGTTCCTGAACATAATTCGTCACCTAATACTATTGAATTTTTATTTGTTCTTTTTATAATAGAACGTAATTCACTCATTTCTACTGCAAAAGTAGATTGACCTTTAAATAAATTATCATGGTTCGATATACGTGTAAATAGTTGATGATATGGTTGATATTTAAAACTAGTTGCTGGTACATAAAATCCAGCTTGAGCCATTATAATACTCAATCCTATACTTTTCATTAAACTAGATTTACCTACTGCATTTAGACCATATAATAATATACCCATATTGTCATTAGAACCTAATGTTATATCATTTGGAATATATTGAATTTGAGAATTTAATTTTTCGATTATAGGATGTCTTAATTCACTTGCAGATATATAACTATTTAGATTATCTGTTTCTAGTTGAGGCTTGCAATATTTATTGTAATAAGATACTTTAGCAATACAACTAATATAATCAATTCTAGCAATCCAATTTGATACTATCTTCCAAGTATCAAAGTATTCATCATTGTATCGTATATATAATTTATTAAGTTCTATCATACACATTTTATTAATTTTATTTTCATATGCAATTTTTTCATTAGATAAACGTGATATTAAATCTATTGATATTTTGGTTATACTTAAGTTTGATTTAAATTCTATATCTTTTACATTTATATCATGTGATAGACCATTAACTTCTACAGGTATAGTTGCATATTTTTTTAGTTCTTCTTTTAATAATGATGCTTTACTATTTGATATAGTTAAATAGTGACCATCTCTTTCATTATTTTTAATATCGATAGAAGCACCATTAATAATAGATGATAATTTATCTGCAAATGCTTTCATAAATCCAACACAATAATTTATTTTATTTTGAACATCATCTATATCTTTATAAATACCTTCTTTAAATATATTAAATGATATTTGGTTATTTTGAATACCAATTAATTTATTGAAATCAAATATATTTCTATAATCTTCTATTGATTTTTTGAATATTTCTATCGTCTTATTATCTAAATGTATATTATTTAAATATTCAATACTATTAATGTATTCTACCATTTTAAGAGAGGTTGAATGACTTAATTCTAATTGTATTAATTGATATGGATGCAGCATAGATATTTGGATACGACGATGTAATTTATCTATGTCTGAAATCGTTGATAAATTTTTGAGAATAATATTAAATATATTATTATCTATTAATAGCTCTACTATATTATATCTATTTTGTAATTCTGTTTTATTTATAATAGGATGTGATATATTCATTCGTAATAATCTACGACCCATCGGTGTCATTGTATTATCTAATACATCCCATAAAGATTGTATGCCTGATTTATTATAAGTATTTTTATTATATTTATTAGGCATTATATTAAGTTGGTCTATT
>Ga0164292_10002658_pt1 | contig 14577 bp, 19 predicted proteins | sample GEODES117metaG_FD_111486 | JGI IMG/M metagenome (GOLD analysis project Ga0164292, IMG submission 111486) | Eutrophic lake water microbial communities from Lake Mendota, Wisconsin, USA - GEODES117 metaG | ecosystem: Environmental > Aquatic > Freshwater > Lake | place: USA: Lake Mendota... | reverse complement strand
TGCAGCATCACCTGCGACTTGAACAAGGGATGCGCGAAGTCGCCCTTGGCCATCCGCAATGCGCCGACATAGCCGAAGATCTGCAAGGCGATCCAGCCGACCGCGAAGACCATCATCACTTTGGTGCTGAGCGCAAAGCCGAGAAAGCCGATGGCGATCAGGAACAGCGCCGCGGCGCCGGCGGCCCACAGCTTCTGCTCGCGCGCCAGCGGGGGGAGGTCAGGCTCGGACACGGTCAGCGCACTTCATCCATCAGCCCGCGCATCCGCCGGATCGCGTGTTCGAGGCCGACGAACACCGCCTCACCGATCAGATAATGGCCGATATTGAGCTCGGCGATCTGGGGGATCGCGGCGATGGGCTGGACGTTCTCGAAGGTGAGGCCGTGGCCCGCGTGCGGCTCGATCCCGTTCTTGGCGGCGAGCGCGGCCATGTCGGTGATGCGGCGCAATTCGCGTTCGACCTTGTCGCGGTCGCCATCGAGGAAGGCGTGGGCATATTCGCCGGTGTGGAATTCCACCACCGGCGCGCCGAGGCGCAGCGCGGCGTCGAGCTGGCGTTCGTCGGCTTCGATGAACAGCGAGACGCGGATGCCCGCCGCGCGCAACTCCTCGGCAATCGGGGCGAGGGTGTTGTGCATGCCCGCCGCATCGAGCCCGCCCTCGGTGGTGCGCTCCTCGCGCTTTTCGGGGACGATGCAGGCGGCGTGCGGCTTGTGACGCAAGGCGATGGCGAGCATCTCGGGCGTCGCTGCCATTTCGAGGTTCAAGGGCAGGTTGGTCGCCGCCTGAATGCGCGCGAGGTCTTCGTCTCGGATATGGCGGCGGTCTTCGCGCAGGTGCGCGGTGATCCCGTCCCCGCCGACCGCCGCGACGATTTCCGCCGCGCGCACCGGATCGGGATGATCCCCGCCGCGCGCGTTCCTGATCGTCGCCACGTGATCGATGTTGACGCCGAGGCGCAAGGGGCGGGGATGGAGGGTCTGGCTCATTCTTTTCTGCTTCCGGGCTTGGTCACTTCTACGCGCGCCAAAGCCTCGGGGATGTCGTTTTCGTCATAGGTGGGAAAATCAATGGCGAGCAGCGGGTAGAACGGCACGCCGAGATCGACCGACCCGCAAGATCGGTCGATGATCGCGCATTCGGCGATCACCTCGGCCCCCTCGCGCGCCACGGCGGCGATGGCTTCGCGGCTCGAGAGGCCGGTGGTGACGACATCTTCCACCATCAGCACCTTTGCGCCCGGCGCGAGCGCGAAGCCGCGGCGCAGGTGGAAAATGCCCTCGGGCCGTTCAAGGAACAGCGCATCGAGGCCGAGCGCGCGGCCGATTTCGTGGCCGATGATGATGCCGCCCATGGCGGGGGAGACCACCACGTCGATGCGCGCGCGCACGCCGGCAGGGATGCCGGCCACCACCGCTTCGGCGAGGCGTGCGGCGCGCGCGGGGTTCATCAACACCCGCGCGCATTGCAGGTAGTGTCCGCTATGGCGGCCCGAAGAGAGCTTGAAGTGTCCTTCGAGCAAGGCACCACTGGCCCGGAATTCGGCCAGAACTTCATCTTCGGTCATCGCCGAACTCCATAGAAAACATAGGGGAAAGCGACGACTTGCGCCGCAGGCATGGGGGATTGCATAATTTTCTCCCTAGAAGCGCTTGAGGCCCTCGGCAAGCGCGGCTAAGGGCGATGATCAAGGCTGTCCTCAGGGCTGGCCAGACGCTGTGCGCTGTGGGTCTTTAAGGGGCTGTTCGGCGGGCAGTATGGGATCAGATTCGAACCACTTGGACACATGATGATGGGTCAAAGGCACACCCGTATGAAAAATGCTATCCTTGCGGCACTCGTCGCCGGGCTTGCGGCGTTTGCGCCGATGACTGTGGTAGCGCAGGCTGCGCCCGCACCCGCTCCGGCGGCTGTCGTGGCGGCTCCGGCTCCGGCTCCCGCGCCCGTGCCCGCGGCGGCACCCGCACCTGAAGCAGCAGCGGCTCCGGCCGAGACTGCCGAAGCGGCACCGGCCAGCACCTACACCCCGATGGCTCCGACCGAGGGTAAGGGCATGCCGACGTCCTATGAGGACGACGCGATGAAGAGCCTGACCTTCCAGGACCAGTATTCCGACAACGGCAAATATGCGTTGTGGATGCATGACGTGATCCTGATGCCGGTGATCACCATCATCAGCCTGCTGGTGCTTGGCCTGCTGCTCTATGTGGTGGTGCGCTTCAACCGCAAGGCCAACCCGGTCGCCTCGCGCACCACGCACAACACCCTGATCGAGGTGGTGTGGACGATCGTTCCGGTGATCATTCTGGTGATCATCGCGGTGCCTTCGATCACGCTGCTGGCGCGCCAGTACGAAACCCCGCCGGCCGACGCCGTCACCATCAAGGCGACCGGCTACCAGTGGTACTGGGGCTACACCTATCCCGACCACGGCGAGATCGAAGTGATCTCGAACATGCTCGACGAGGCCGAGGCAAAGAAGCGCGGCGAGCCGGGGCAGCTGGCAGTGGACAACCGCATGGTCGTGCCTGCCGGCGTGCCGCTGCGCATCCAGACCACCGCGACCGACGTGATCCACGCCTTCGCGGTGCCTTCGCTGTGGTTCAAGTTGGACGCGGTGCCGGGCCGTCTCAATGAAAAGCTGCTGACCATCAAGGAGCCGGGCGTCTATTACGGCCAGTGCTCCGAGCTGTGCGGCGCGCGCCATGGCTATATGCCGATCGCGGTCGAAGCGCTCCCGCCGGCCGAATTCGCCGCCTGGGTGAAGGCGCAGGGCGGCAGCATGCCGGGCGAAGAAGCGGCGGCTCCGGCTGCTGCGCCCGCTCCGGCCGCTGACGCTGCGGCTGCCGCACCTGCTGCTGCGGTTGCCGCTGCGCCGGACGCGGATGCAGCTCCAGCCGCCGCCCGCTGAATAATGAACGACGAAACGCGAAAGAGTAGCTGACCATGGCAACCACCGCAGAAGGCTTCGACATCCATCACGACCATGCGCATGACGCGCATGATCACGCCGACCACAAGCCGGGCTTCTTCGCCCGCTGGTTCATGTCGACCAATCACAAGGACATCGGCACGATGTACCTGATCTTCGCGATCATCGCGGGGATCGTCGGTGGTGCCATCTCGGGCATCATGCGCGTTGAGCTCGCCGAGCCCGGCATCCAGTACCTGCAGTGGTGGGCCCAGTTCATGGGCGGCGGCAATGATCTCAACACCGCGCTGCACATGTGGAACGTGTTCATCACCGCCCACGGCCTCATCATGGTGTTCTTCATGGTCATGCCGGCGATGATCGGCGGCTTTGGCAACTGGTTCGTGCCGCTGATGATCGGCGCGCCGGATATGGCCTTCCCGCGCATGAACAATGTCAGCTTCTGGCTGACCGTGGCGGGCTTCTTCAGCCTGCTGTTCTCGCTGTTTGTCCCCGGCGGCTCGGGCCCCGGTGCCGGCACCGGATGGACCGTCTACGCGCCGCTGTCGACCAGCGGTTCGGTTGGCCCGGCGGTCGACTTCGCGATCTTCTCGCTGCACCTAGCGGGCGCTGGCTCGATTCTGGGTGCGACCAACTTCATCACCACCATCTTCAACATGCGCGCGCCGGGGATGACCCTGCACAAGATGCCGCTGTTCGTGTGGTCGGTGCTGGTTACCGCCTTCCTGCTGCTGCTCGCGCTCCCCGTGCTGGCTGCGGCGATCACCATGCTGCTGACCGACCGCAACTTTGGCACGACCTTCTTCGATCCGGCCGGCGGCGGTGATCCGGTGCTTTACCAGCACCTGTTCTGGTTCTTCGGCCACCCCGAGGTTTACATCATGATCCTGCCGGGCTTCGGCATGATCTCGCAGATCGTTGCCACCTTCTCGAAGAAGCCGGTGTTCGGCTACCTCGGCATGGCCTACGCCATGGTCGCGATCGGTGTGGTCGGCTTCATCGTCTGGGCGCACCATATGTATACCGTGGGCCTCGACGTGAACACGAAGATGTATTTCACCGCAGCCACCATGGTGATCGCGGTGCCGACCGGCGTGAAGATCTTCAGCTGGATCGCCACCATGTGGGGCGGCAGCATCAGCTTCAAGTCGCCGATGGTGTGGTCGATGGGCTTCATCTTCCTGTTCACTGTGGGCGGTGTGACCGGCGTGGTGCTCGCCAATGGCGGGATCGACGACAACCTGCACGACACCTACTATGTGGTCGCGCACTTCCACTACGTGCTGTCGATGGGTGCGGTGTTCTCGCTGTTCGCCGGCTTCTACTACTGGTTCCCGAAGATGAGCGGGCGGATGCACAGCGAGCTGCTGAGCCACCTGCACTTCTGGACCTTCTTCGTCGGCGTGAACGTGATCTTCTTCCCGCAGCACTTCCTGGGAATGCAGGGCATGCCGCGCCGCTATCCCGACTATCCGGAGGCCTACACCTTCTGGCACGAGATCAGCACGCTGGGCTATTACATCATGGCCGGCTCGATGATCTTCTTCTTCGTCAACATCCTCTACGCTCTGGTGGCGGGCAAGAAGGCCGAGGCCAATCCGTGGGGCGAAGGCGCGACGACGCTCGAATGGACCCTGCCGAGCCCGCCGCCCTATCACCAGTTCGAAACCCTTCCGGTGATCACCGACGCGCATGACTACCACGATCACCGTCCGGCGACGGCGTGATCGGGACCTGACAGGCGGCAGGCGGCGGGGCATGAAATCCGCGCCGCGCTGACCGCAACGAGACGAGGGGGAGGGCGCGGCCATGTGGCACGCGCTCTTCGCCGATTGAGACACTGAGACCATGGAAACAGCCGCACCCCAGCCTGCCCCGACGAGCGCCGCCCCGGCCGCGCTCCCGGCGGAGTGGCGTGATTTCTTCACGCTGACCAAGCCGCGGGTGATGACACTGGTGATCTTCACCGCGATCTGCGGCGTGCTGGCGGCGCCGGGCCATATTCATCCGGTGCTCGGTTTCACCGCGATCCTCGCGATTGCGATGGGCGCAGGCGGTTCGGCGGCGCTCAACCACTGGTGGGAAGCCGATCTCGACAAGGGCATGAAGCGCACCATGAACCGCCCGATCCCCGCAGGCCGCATGCGGCGCGAGGATGCGCGCGATTTCGCGGTGTTCCTCTCTGCCGTGTCGGTCGGGCTGATGGGCGTGGCGATCGGCTGGCTGGCGGCGGCGCTGCTGCTGGCGGCGATCATCTATTACGCGGTGATCTACACCATGTGGCTGAAGCCGCGCACCCCGCAGAACATCGTCATCGGCGGCGGCGCGGGCGCATTCCCGCCGCTGATCGGCTGGGTCGCGGTGACCGGCGAGATCACCGCCATGCCGATCCTGCTGTTCGCGATCATCTTCTTCTGGACCCCGCCGCATTTCTGGGCGTTGGCGCTGTTCGTGCAGTCCGATTACGCCAAGGTCGGCATTCCGATGCTGCCCGTGGTCGCGGGCGAGAAGGTCACCCGCCGCCAGATCTGGTGGTACACGGTGCTGCTCACCCCGATCGCGATCGCGCCCTGGGCGATTGGCGGGACGAGCTGGATCTATGGTTCGGTTGCGGTGGTGCTTTCAGCGCTGTTTCTGGTGCTGGCCTGGCCGGTCGGCGCGCGGATGAAGAGCGCCGAGGACAAGATGCTGCCCGAAAAGGCGCTGTTCAAATATTCGATCGTCTATCTCTTCGTGCTGTTCGCGGCGCTGGTGGCAGACCGGGTGGCCGCCTATCAGGGGTGGATCGCATGACGCCCGAGGAAGAGGCCGAATTCCTGCGCCGCCGCAAGGCCCGCAATCTGGTGGTGGCCGGCACGCTGCTGTTCTTCGTGGTATTGTTCTACGCGATCACCATCGTGCGGATCGGAGACGCCGGCTGATGGCAACCCTGCCGCCCCTGACGCATGACCACGACACCGCCCGCCGCAATGTGCGGGTTGGCGGGATGGCGTTTGCGGGCGCGCTGTTCATGCTCGGGCTCGGTTATGCCGCAGTGCCGCTCTACCAGATGTTCTGCCAGATCACCGGCTTCGGCGGCACCACGCAGGTGGCGAGCGAGGCCGAGGCCGCGCGCGCTGCGATGCTGGCCTCGGGGCAGAAAATCTCGATCCGCTTCGACGCCTCGACCGCGAGCGACGTGCCGTGGACCTTCCGCCCTTCGCAGGCGACCGACACGATCACCATCGGCGAACGCGATATTGCCACCTACATCGCCCGCAACGAAGGCTCCAAACCCATCACCGGCATGGCGACTTTCAATGTCGAGCCGGAGCAGGCGGGCAAATATTTCAACAAGATCCAGTGCTTCTGCTTCACCGAGCAAACGCTTGCCCCCGGGCAGGAGGTCACCATGCCGGTGCTTTATTATGTCGATCCCGCGATGCTCGAGGATCCGAACATGAAGGGTGTCGAGCAGATCACCTTGAGCTATACTTTCCACCGCACGTCGAAGGCCCCAGCGGCCACACCGGCGGGCACGAACTGACCCAAGCAAGCAACCCAGGGACGGGAACGACCAATGGCTGGCACGGCAAACCACGATTACCACATCCTCGAACCCGATATCTGGCCGCTGATCGGCTCGATCTCGGCGCTCACTTTCACCAGCGGCATGGTGCTGAACTTCCACCCCGATCTGTTCGGCAAGTCCGCCAGCCTGGTGATGTGGGCAGGGCTTGCCGGCCTCTTGGCGACTTTCTTCTTCTGGTTCCGCAACATCGTGATCGAGGCCCAGCGCGGTGATCACACCCCGGTGGTGCAGCTTCACATGCGTTACGGCATGATCCTGTTCATCGCGTCCGAAGTGATGTTCTTCGTCGGCTGGTTCTGGAGCTTCTTCGACTTCGCGCTGTTCCCGACCGCGCTGGAATTCGATCACGAGACCGGCAAGACGCTGAGCCTGTTCGGCACCGAAGGCGCGATTGCCTCCTTCGTCCCTGAAGGCATGGAAGTGCTCGATCCCTTTGCGCTGCCGCTGCTCAACACGCTGATCCTGCTGTGCTCGGGCACCACGGTGACCTGGGCGCACCATTCGCTGATCCATGGTGATCGCACGGGCCTCAAGCAGGGCCTGTGGGCGACGATTGCGCTGGGCGTGCTGTTCAGCGCGATCCAGGCCTATGAATATTCGGTCGCGCCGTTCGGCTTTGGCGGCAACACCTATTCGTCCGCCTTCTACATGGCGACCGGGTTTCACGGCTTCCACGTGATCATCGGGACGATCTTCCTCGCCGTGTGTCTGTACCGCGCCTATCTCGGCCACTTCACCCCGCGCCAGCACTTCGGCTTCGAAGCGGCGGCGTGGTATTGGCACTTCGTCGACGTGGTGTGGCTGTTCCTGTTCGTCGCCATCTATGTGTGGGGCGGCTGGGGCGCTGAATACCACTGATGAACGCAGGGCCTTCCGGTCCGAGTGAACAGAAGGGGCAGCCGGGGTTAGTCTTGGCTGCCCTTTCCGGTTTGTGTCCGCGCTGCGGCGCAAAGACGTTGTTTGCCGCGCCCGCCGCGCTGGCCGATGAATGCGCCACTTGCAGCCTCGACATCATCAGCCTTGAACGCGGGGGGCGGTTTGTCGGCGTGGTGACCATGCTGCTGGCGCTGGCGCTGATCCTCGCCGCGCTCGGCGTGGACGAATGGCTGCGCCCGCCCCTGTGGGCCTCGCTGGTGTTCTGGGGGCCGGTGACAGTCGGTGCAGTGGTCGGCGCGATCAGGTTCTACAAGACCATGTGGGTCTATCACCAATACGAAGAGAGCCAGCAGCCATGAGCCGCCGCGTGCCGATTATCTCGACCATCATCGTGCTGGCGGCGGTCGCCACGATGATCGCGCTGGGCTTCTGGCAGGTGCGGCGGATGGGCGAGAAGGCCGAGCTGCTCGCCCGCTATGAAGCTGCGGCCAGCTTCAGCAGCGAGGCCGCCTTTCCGTTGACGGGTGATGGGGCGCAAGTCTGGTTTCGCCGCAGCAGCCTGAACTGTGCAAGCGTCGCGAAGGTCGAAGCGGTCGCGGGCACCTCGGCAAAGGGGCAGAAGGGCTGGGTCCAGCGCGCCACCTGCACCTCGGGCGTGATCGTCGATCTGGGCTTTTCGCGCGACCTGGCCGCGCCGGCCTGGACAGGCGGCGAAGTCACCGGCGTTATCGCTCCCGGGCCGCGGCTGGTGGCCGATCCGCCGCTGGCGGGGCTCGAGGCGATGACGAGACCCGATCCCGGCGAGCTTCCCAACAACCACTTGGCCTATGCCGGGCAGTGGTTCTTCTTCGCGCTGACCGCGCTCGTCATCTACGTGCTGGCCTTACGCCGCCGCCGCCGCTAGGCGATCATCCCCATGCAATATGTCTCGACACGCGGCAGCGCACCGGCGCTCGATTTCGAAGGGGTCACGCTCGCAGGGCTAGCCAGCGATGGCGGCCTCTATCTCCCCGCCGAATGGCCGCAGTTCACACTGGACGAGATCCGGGCGATGCGCGGACTGGCCTATCCCGATCTGGCCGCGCGCATCATGGCGCCCTTTGTCGCGGGCAGCCTGACCGAGGAAGAACTGCTTTCGATCTGCCACGCGGTCTACGGCGATTTCGGCCATGCCGCTGTCGCCCCGCTGGTGCAGCTCGACCAGCAGCACTGGCTGCTCGAACTGTTCCATGGGCCGACGCTGGCATTCAAGGATGTCGCGCTGCAATTGCTCGGCCACCTGTTCGAGCTGTTCCTTGAACGCCGCGACCGGCGGCTGACGATTGTCGGCGCGACCAGCGGCGATACCGGCTCGGCGGCGATCGTTGCGGTGGCCGGGCGCAGCCGCGCCGAGATCTTCATGCTCCACCCCAAGGGCCGGGTAAGCGAGGTGCAGCGCCGCCAGATGACCACGGTTCGCGCGCCCAATGTCCATAACCTCGCAATCGAGGGCAGCTTCGATGACGCGCAGGCGCATGTGAAGCGGATGTTCAATGATGCCGACGTGACGACCACTTTGAACCTCGGCGCTGTGAACTCGATCAACTGGGCGCGGCTGATGGCGCAGGTGGTCTATTATTTCGCATCCGCGCTGCAACTCGGCGCGCCCGACCGCAAGGCCGCGTTTTCGGTGCCGACCGGCAATTTCGGTGACGTGTTCGCAGGCTATGTCGCAGCCAAGATGGGGCTGCCGATCGAACGCCTGATCGTCGCCACCAATGTGAACGACATTCTCCACCGCGCGCTGTCCGCAGGCGACTATTCGGCCAGCGGCGTCACCGCGACGATCACGCCGTCGATGGACATTCAGGTCAGCTCCAATTTCGAGCGGCTGCTGTTCGATGGCGGCGGGCGTGACGGGACGGCGATGGCCGCGCAGATGCACGCCTTTGAAGCGACCAAGGCAATGCATCTCACCAACGCGCAGGCTCAAGCTGCCGCTGCGCTGTTCACCAGCGCGCGGGCTGACCAGACCGACACCGCGCGGGCGATGCAATGGGCTTACCGTGCTGCCGGGCAGGTGATCGATCCGCATACCGGCGTCGGTCTCCACGCAGCGCAGGCGCTCGCGGCGGCGGGGGTGATTGCGCGCGATGTGCCGCTGGTCACGCTGGCGACCGCGCATCCGGCCAAGTTCAACGACGCGGTCGAGCGCGCGATCGGCGTGCGTCCGGCGCTGCCGGGCCGGGTCGGCGATCTGTTCGGGCGCGAGGAAAGCTATGTCGAGCTGGCCGGCGATTATGCCACCACGCGCGATTATGTGCTGGGGCACGCGGCCCGATCCGGTGCAGCCTGATGGCGAGCCTCGTCCAGCAGCCGCTGGTGATGACCTGCACCGAGTGGGACTCGTATCGCCTGCTCGACAGCGGGGCAGGGCGCAAGTGGGAGTCTTTCGGCCCTCACACCTTCATCCGCCCCGAACCCCAGGCCATGTGGCAGCCGCGCTTCGACCAATGGTCCGCAGCGGGCGAGTTCATCCCCGGCTCGGACGAGGATGGCGGCGGGCGTTGGCAGTTTTCGGCACAGTTCGCGCAAGGCCTGCCCGACGAGGGCTGGGCGCTGGCGTGGGACGATGTCCGCTTCACCGCCAAACCCACGCCCTTCCGCCACTTGCAATTCTTCCCCGACATGGCCCCGGTGTGGGAATGGATGCGCGCGCAGCTGGGCGAGATGACCGAGGCGGAGATGCTCAACCTGTTCGGCTACACCGGGCTCGGCAGCCTTGCCCTGTCGCGGCATGGCAAGGTTACCCATGTCGATGCCTCGAAGAAATCGGTGGCGCAGGCGCGCGAGAACGCCGCGCTTTCCGGCATGGCGGAGCGCCCGATCCGCTGGCTGGTGGACGACGCGGCCAAATTCACTGCGCGCGAGGTGCGGCGCGAGCGGCGCTATGACGGGATCATCCTCGATCCGCCCAAGTTCGGGCGCGGGCCGGATGGCGAGGTGTGGCGGCTGGAGGAGCACCTGCCCGGCCTGATCAGCGATTGCGCCAGGCTGCTCGACAAGGACAGCCGCTTCCTGTTCCTCACTGTCTATGCGGTACGGATGAGCAGCCTTGCCATCGCCGGCCTGCTCCAAGAGGCCTTGCGCGGCCTCCCCGGGCCAATCGAGCACGGCGATCTTGCCGTCAGGGAAGAAGGAGAGGGCGGCCGCCTGCTCCCCACCGCTGTTTTCGCCAGATGGAGCAATCCCGTCTAAAGGCGCACCCCATGACCGATTCGCTCACTCTTGAAGTCAATGATCTCGTCGTCGATGTCCTCACCGGCATCTATTCCGAGGAGACCGGCAAGCCGCAGCCGCTGCGCATCTCGATCGCGGCGCGCTACGCAGTGGCGGATCGCTATGATCCCGATACGCCGCTCGAGGCATCCAAGAACTACATGGACCTCAAATTCGCCGCTTCCGAAGGCCTGCCCAAGGGCGTGCATTTCAAGCTGATCGAGGCGGTGGCCGATCACATCTGCGCCACCCTGTTCGTGCAGGATGCCCGCGTGCAGGCGGTCACTGTCAAGATCGTCAAGCTGGCGATTGCCGAGGCCAATGAGCAGATCGGCATCACTCTCCACCGCGAGCGTCCCGCCGATCACGGCGCGGCCTGATGCAGCGGGAGCTTGCCGCCGAACACCTGCCGCAAAGCGCGCTCGATGCGGCGGGTGCCTTCATGGCGTTCCACCTCGAAGCGGCCCGTTTCGCGCTTGATCAGCCCGATTGCACCGCGTTGGCGATCATCCTTGCGCCGGCGGCTCACGACCATGCCGACTGGCGCCGGACGCTCGCCCGCGATCTGGCGCGCGAGGCCGCGCCCAAGCGGGTCAATGTCCTCGCCGGATCGCCCGGCGCTGCGCGTGAGGCAGGCTTACGCTTTTTGGCAGATGCGCCCGGAGTGACAGGGCACTATCTCGTGTGCCATGACTGATGACGTGCCCACCCGCCAGAACCCGCAGGCTCCCCGCAAGCCCGATCTGATCCTGCTGCGCGATCCTGCGGAGCGGCCGCCGCTGCTGGTCGACAGCTTCCAGCGCCGCATTACCTATCTGCGCCTTTCGGTCACCGACCGCTGTGACCTGCGCTGCGAATATTGCATGCCCGAACGCATGACCTTCCTGCCCAAAAAGGAAGTGCTCACGCTCGAGGAGCTTTATCATCTGGCCACCGGCTTCGTCGCCCGCGGGGTGACCAAGATCCGCATTACCGGCGGCGAGCCGCTGGTGCGGCGCGATATCATCGATCTGTTCACCGCGCTGGGTCGCAGGCTGGGGCATGATCTGGCGGAGCTGACGCTCACCACCAACGGCACGCAGCTCGCTGAACATGCCGAGGCGCTGGCGCGCGCGGGGGTGAAGCGGGTCAATGTCTCGCTCGACACACTCGACCGCGCGCGGTTTGCCGAGCTCACCCGGCGCGATGCCTTGCAGCAGGTGCTCGAAGGCATCGCCGCGGCCAAGGCGGCGGGTCTCAAGGTCAAATTGAACGCGGTGGCGCTCAAGGGCGTCAACGCCGAGGAACTGCCCGATCTCATTGCCTGGGGCCATGCCGAGGGCCACGACGTGACGCTGATCGAGGTGATGCCGCTGGGCGATGTCGAGGCTGAACGGCTAGATCAGTATCTCCCGCTCGATTCGGTTCGCGAAGGCCTGGAGCAGCGCTGGACGCTGACCGACAACAACCACGCCACCGGCGGCCCGGCGCACTATGTCGACATTGCCGAAACCGGCGGCAGGCTCGGCTTCATCACGCCCCACACCAACAATTTCTGCGCCGGCTGCAACCGCTTGCGGGTGACCGCCACCGGCCAGCTCTATCCCTGCCTTGGCGGGGGCGAGCAGGTCGATCTGCGCGCCGCGCTGCGCTCGGACGCGCCGGAAGCGAACCTCGCCGCCGCGCTCGACGAGGCGCTCAGGATCAAGCCCGAGAAGCACCACTTCCGCATGGATGCGCGCGGGGCCGATCCGGCGACCGCGCGGCATATGTCGATGACGGGCGGGTGAGGTGATCACCGTCGTTCTGCTCGGCAAGCTCGCCGATCTGGCGGGCGCGCCCGCGCTCCAGCTGGCCGCACCGCTCGACTGGGCCGGGCTCAAGGCGGCGCTGCCCGCAGCTCTTGCCCAAGCGATCGACGATCCGCGCAACCGCGTGGCGGTGAATGGCGCGCTGCTGGCCGACAAGGCGGCGCTCGCAGCGGGCGCGGGCGACGAGATCGCGCTGCTCCCGCCGGTATCGGGCGGCTGACCCATGGCCGCTCACGTGCCGATGCGCGACATCCGCCTGCTCGATCAGATGTTTCTCCCCGGTATGCTGATCGGCCCGTTCACGCAGGCCAACAAGGGGCTGGGGGGTGTGTGCACCTTCGTGGGCGAGGTGCGGCTTGATCAGGGCGTCGAAGCGCTCGAACTCACCCATTACGAACCGCTCACCCTTTCCGGGATGCATGACCTCGCCGACCGGGCGTTTGCGCGCTTTGAACTGATGGGCCTCCTCATGGTCCACCGCATCGGGTTGATGCGCCCCGGTGAGCCGATCGTCTGCGTGTCCGCCGCTGCGCTCCACCGCCGCGATGCGATCGATGCGGTCGATTTCTGCATGGACCACCTCAAAAGCGCCGCGTGGTTCTGGAAGCGCGAGAAGCGGGCTGGCGAATGGCACTGGATCGAGCCGCGTGCGCAGGATGCGGTGGATCTTGCGCGCTGGCACAGCTGATTTGATCCCGGTCAAAGCAGCGCGGCGCGACGCGCGATAATTCTCCTGCCAACACAGGAGGAGGATTATCCATGAGCCACAGCATCCACGATCTCATCGCCCGCGGCGACGCACGCATTGTCGAGCATCCCGCCGCCGCACCTGTGCGCCACCAGATCGAGGCCGACCGCAATTTCGGCCTGCCGACCACGCTCTACGGCGCGACCATTGCCTGCTATCTCGGGTTTCTGGTGATTGTCGGCAGCGCCTTTGCCAATCCGGTGCTGGCGATCCCGCTGGCGATCATCGTGCTGCTGGTGGTGGCCGCCTTCGGGGTTCCGGCGATCTGGACCCGGCTCAAGGACAATCCGTCACAGCCCCAGACGCTCGGCGAGTTCGAGACGCGCGGGATCATGACCAATACCGGGCGGCTGTCGGCGCGCGATGCGACCACGCAGGTGCTGGTGCTCCCGGTGCTGCTGGTGGTGTGGGGTATCGCGATTGCCGTAATCGCTGCGATCGTCGGCTGAAGGCTCTACCAAGAATCTCCGCGACTGCGGGGCGGTGGCCTTGGGTTACCGCCCCGATATTTCATGGAGCAGTTCGGCATCGCGGACCACAATGCCGCGCTTGCCATCGCGCTGGATCGCGCCGGTATCTTCCAGCTCGCCAAGCTTGCGGCTGACGGTCTCGATCGTGAGGCCGAGCATATTGCCGATCTCGCCGCGGGTCAGTGGCAGGTCGAACCGCTGCGCGAGATGGCACGAGCTCTCGCTCGCGGCGGCCGCGAAATCATGCAGCAGCGCGGCAAGGCGCGCCTCGGCGCTGGCATGGCCGGTCAGTTCGAGCAGCGTGCGGGTCGCCAGGAGATCGGCCTGGCTGCGACGCAGCAGTGCGCGGGCGAGTGCCGGATAGTCCTCGATCGCGCGCTCGATGTCGCGCTTGGCAAAAGTGCACAGCCGGCTTTCGGTCAGGGCGACCACATCGTGATGCGCAAACGGCGCGAACAATTCGCCGATGAAGCCGGACGGATGGACCAGCGCGAGGATCTGCTCGTTGCCATCCTGGTCCACCGCCGAGACCTTGAGCGCGCCGGTGAGCAGCGTCGCGCAGGCGGCATCCTCGTCCCCTGCGGCAAACAGCATCTCGCCGCGCTTCAACGTGCGCGTGCGCCCGGCAGTGGCCATCGCGTCGCGCTCTTCTGCGGTGAGCACGGCGCAAGCGGCGGTTTCCCTTACCGGGCAGGAGCTGCACGCCAGGTTCATGAGCCCATCACGCCCCACAGCCGTTCCATGGCAGCTTCCTGGCTGGTTACCAACCCCAGAACCTGCGCGCGGGCGGCGTCGACCTCCTGCACCGGAGCAAAAGTGACAGCGCTGTTGGCGGCAAGCCCGTCGAGATCGGCGAGCACCGCCGAGGTCGCGCCGCGTTTCGCCGCCAGGTCGGCCATCGCCACCAGAGCGCGCGCGCGGGCGTTGCTT
>Ga0164292_10002657_pt1 | contig 14582 bp, 14 predicted proteins | sample GEODES117metaG_FD_111486 | JGI IMG/M metagenome (GOLD analysis project Ga0164292, IMG submission 111486) | Eutrophic lake water microbial communities from Lake Mendota, Wisconsin, USA - GEODES117 metaG | ecosystem: Environmental > Aquatic > Freshwater > Lake | place: USA: Lake Mendota... | reverse complement strand
TCGCTGCAGCTGCTTTCGCCGCTTTCGACTTCAATAGTGCCATTGTGTAACTCCCGCGAGTTTCATAACGAAGGCAACGTCTTGCCCTCTACTTAGTAAGACACCGCTGGGGGCCAAATGTTGCGCCCTTTTGAAAAGAATCTTTAGAAAGATTCCTGGGTTGCGGTGGTTTGATGGGGGAATAGCTAGCAGGGCTTTCGCCGAATGGCAGCGAAAAACAAGCCTGCCGGAATCAGGTCTCTAGTCTATGGGATAGTCAAGGGTAAAGTGCGTATTGAGGGTTTGAGCGTGTCTGCGCCTTTACCAGGCACAAAACCAGCGCCTTCACGCTTCATTCCTATCAGTACTTGATATATGTGGCCAACAAAAACCTGATCAACCGGTACTTGCGGTAGGGATTACTCCATTTCAAGTACTGAGCCTGGATCGAGATCGTTTCCCGAATGGATTTGAATCGGTGCTTGGCTGAGGCACCGCCTGGTCGGTATTTGGCCAAGTTCTCTCCTGTGTTATGAAAAACCACTCCAGCACTGAATGCACGAAGCATAAACTCATAATCTGCAGCAATTTTGAAGGACGAGTCAAATGCCCCTAACTCTCTATATATGTGTGTGGAAACGAAGCATGAGGGGTGGGCAATCATGGTTTGAGCCAAGTTAGAGTGATCGACTAGCAATGAGCCTGTCCCGGGTGAAAGAAACTCTACGCCTCCATAAATAATCTCAGCTTCAGGATTTTTAGTTATTGCAGCGTGAATTCTCTTTAATGAATCTTCGAAATATGCGTCGTCAGCGTTAATTATGCCTATGTACTCGCCTTCACACATTGCAATTGCCTTGTTCATAGCGTCATAAATTCCAGAGTCTTTTTCTCGCACATATTTGTCAATCGAGTCTAGGTGCTTCGAAATTAGTTCTGATGTTCCGTCATCTGAAAGTGAGTCAACAACGATGTATTCAAAATCTCTAAAGCTTTGGTTTTCGACGCTCTTTATGCAATCCTCAATCGTACTTACGGCATTACGCACAACAGTTATAACCGAGAAAAATGGCATTGAGGCTTCTTGAGACATACTCAAATAGTAATCCGAATAGGCAGATTAGGAAGCACTCACGATAGATTTACCCTGTGAGCCAAGCCCAATATGACCTGACTATCTTTTCGGTAGCAACCGATCGATACATCAAGTATTGGTCAACAATGGTTGATTCTTATCTTAAAACCAATAACCCAGCTTTCAAGGTCCAATGGGTTGTCTGTACAGATAAAGCTAATGAGATTCGGGAAGATTTAAAATCGCAGCTCGGCGACTCACTAATTTTAGCTGAAGTTTCCCATCAAAACTGGCCACTTCCTACTTTGCTGCGATACCAATATTTAACATCTATTTCTGATCAGATATCAGGGCGGTTAGTAATGCATCTCGACGCCGATATGCTTTTTGTAAGTCAAGTTGATTTCCCAGAAATTGAATCTGTTTTAGGGTTAAAGGGGGTGGCATTAGTCAAGCACCCCGGTTTTTTTCGTCCAACTGGGATAGATCAAATCAAGTTCTATATGACAAACCCCAAGGATTTGGCAAGAGACTGCAAGACACAATTGCGATTTGGTGGTTTGGGCTCATGGGAACGAAACAAAAAATCGCGGGCATTTGTTCCTAGAAGCCAGAGAAACGTGTACGTCTGCGGTGGTACGTGGCTTGGCCGGAAAGAAGAGATTCTTACTCTTTGCAAAGAACTTAGTTCAAGGATTAATGAGGACCTTGAAGTCGGAATCACCGCAGTTTTCCATGACGAAAGTCATTTGAATTGGTATCAAGCTAAGAACCAACTCACTCTCTTAAATCCTGAACTTTGTTTTGACCCAAGCTATCCACAATTAAAGAATCTAAAGCCTAAGATACTTGCGGTGGATAAGAATCTTGGAACAAAATGGGTGCGTTAATGCCTGCAAATAATCAAGAACGTCAACCTTGCACGATACTGCTACCACTCTTTAATGGTGCAACTTTCTTGCCACGCGCAGTCGCCAATCTATGCGAAATCGCAGGACCTGGCGACGAGATCTTGATTATTGATGATGGCTCCGTAGATATTAGTGACGAGGAATTTGAAACAATACGCATGAAAGATCCAAGAATACTTCTTTACAGATGCGAACATCGAGGGTTAGTTGACACTTTAAACTACGGGATACAAGTTGCTTCACATGAACTGATTGCTCGAGCCGATGTTGATGATCTATATGTGAAAAATAGAATTCAATTGCAAGTCGAGTTTTTGGCAAGCAACACGGAAATCTCTGCAGTCTTTAGCGATTACACAATGGTTAGCTCTTCGGGGGCGAATCTTGGAGAATTCCCAAGTGCTGTATCGCCTGAGCTCACCTCCTTTTCGCTCTTTAGCTCGCAGCGGACTCCGCATCCCTCGGTTATGTATCGCAAATCGGCAATATTGTCCGTGGGGGGCTATCTCCAAGAAGACTTTCCTGCGGAGGATCTAGCGTTGTGGATCAGGCTGGTAAAGAAGGGCAAGATCGCCTCTACTCCTCATTCTCTTCTCAAATACACCGTCCATAGCTCCAGCATTACTCGGACAAAGCAGGATTTGATGAAAAGGAAGTCACTCGCCCTGCGCAAGGAGTATGGCTTATCGGGTAACTTCAACGAAATCCTTGATTCTGCTCCAAATTTGCTCGCTGAATACGCAGGGATTTCACATAGAAATATGCGAGTACTTTTCTTCCTAGAAGATCTAGTGAACTTTAATTATTTAACAAGTAATACTCACAGAAAGAATGTTTTTAAGTTAATCGCTAAGCAAGTAATAAAAAGAAATATTTTCTTACTCATGCCTGCGATTTATGTTTTGTTTATGAAAATCAAGAGAGTGATTTTGTTGAATCGATAACTTGCCACCCGTTTATAAAGAAATCTTCCGACTGGCTAGTTCTCTCCATCCAAGTTCTTGGTAAAACTATTGATGAAGCTTGTCCATTAATTAGACTCGCCCAATAAGAAAAAGTTGAATTCGCACAGATTATTGCATCTGCTCGTGACATCAAAATCATTGATTCTGCAGCAGTCATTGACTCATTTTCAATGAAGTTGAGGCCTATAACTGATGCAAAAAGCTTACGCGCATGATCTTCATCATCTGTAAACACCCATTTAGGTAAGTGGCCGTATTTGGTGTCAAGGAGATTAAGCGCATCTAGATAATAATCAATTGGTAATTCTACATACTCAGATTTTTTATTCAGGTAGTCACCTCCACGAACATGAATCGCGATGTAACCACTGGTTTCTAACTGAGAAGCAAGTAATTTAAAAGCTTTGCTGGGTTGGAGCAATTCAAAACTTGCTTGACTGATCACTCCCGAATTGACTAATTTTTCAAAATAGCGCGGGGATTGGTAGTAACCGCGAAGTTGAGTACCGCATTCTATTTCTGTCAAATCTTCAAAACCCACACTCTTTGGGGCGTTGATTCTCAATAACCTTGCAACAACTCTGGAATTTCGAGCAAAAACTGTGGCGAGTCTGTCTATGTACAAATGTATACGATTTCGGTGCATTTGCTCATATTGATGCTCGGGTAGAAAGAATTTGAATTCAGAGATAGTGGACTTTTCATGACTATAACCATCTCGAAGCCAACCGCTATCAACGTGCAACTGACAGTTTCGATCGATAGCAAGGGACTTTCCAGCCATGTATTGAAATATTTGGTTTCCTAGACCACCAAAAAGGCGAACGGAAACAAAGTCGTCAGATTTCATTAGATTGATGTTTCAATCATTTCTCGAAGAGAATAATTTGAATTAAAGCCTATAACTTCCCGAGCCTTTTTGCAGTCTGCTGCTATCGCACTTATGTCACCAGCTCTTCGACTTTTTACTAAAGGTGAAATACTCGTGCCCATTATCTCTTGCGTTAATGCAATAACTTCACTTACTGAAGCGCCTTTACCGGTTCCAATATTGAGAATGTGGGATATGGAATTACAAGAAAAATATGCAATAGCCTTTAAATGGGCGTCGGCAATATCTCTCACGTCAACATAGTCACGAATAGCTGTCCCATCATATGTTTTATAATCATTACCAAAAATTTCAGGTGGAAAACTAGATTTAAGCTTATTTATGGTTATAGGTATCAAATTTTGCTTTGATTTGTCTTTTAGAGTCGAATCCAACGCACCAGCTACATTAAAGTAACGAAAAACGATTGAATTTAGATTGCTATTGTGCGATTGATGTTGAATTGCTTCTTCAGCTTCCACTTTAGTTTGACCATAAAAAGAAACGGGACCAAGTGGGGATGATTCATGAACAAGTGACGTTCCTTCTCCCGTCTGGTAAACGGCTGCAGAACTTGAGAAAATAATTTTTGTCGCACCAAATTCATTCATGACATCTAGAATATTTCTAGTACCGATTACATTCGTCTCAAAATACTCCTGCTGCCGAGATTGCGAATCTTCAACCGATTTAAGTGCGGCCAGGTGGATTACGCCTTCAAATGAGTGTTTGGAAAACACCTCTCGGAGAGAGTTAAGATCTCGGATATCGCATTTTTCAAATTTTTCTATGTCAGAAAATTTTGCCTTCGCAGATTCCAAATCGATGTCCAACAAAATCCATGGAATCCTTGCATCAGTGAGTGCCCTTATAACATGTCCGCCTATATATCCAGCACCGCCGGTAACGAGCCACGGCTTGCTCGAGAACTGACCTGACACCCTTTGGTTCGACACAGGAACATCTTAACTCCCATTGAATTGGAGACATTAGTAACGCTCTCTACTTGCAACGATAAGATTCAGACATGTCAAAGCTTCCTCGAGTCATATTTGGGCCGGAGATTTGGTCACTGCAGAGCGAAGGCGGAATCTCGCGTTACTTTCAGCAGTTAATCAGAGGACTTGCTCAAAGCGGGATTAGCGGACAAATTCTTACGAATAGGAGCTCTAACTCAAGGCTTGAGACGATAGATGTCGAAGACTTTCAATTTCGTAGACTAGAAAATTCAAAGCATTTTTATGGCGAGATTTCCAAAATACTGGAGGATGAAATCGGTGGAAATGTTTACCATCCAACTTATTATTCTAAGGATCTCGTGAAGGTTCGAGCACCAAGAACTAAGGTAGTCCTTACTGTATTTGACATGATAAGCGAACTTTTTCCTGAGAAAAGACCTCGTTTTCGTAAAGTCGTTGATGAAAAGAGAATCTCTGTAGATAAAGCTGACCACATATTAAGTATTTCCGAGCAAACAAAAAAGGATTTGATAAATATATATGGTGTGCCTGAAGAAAAAATTTCAGTAACTTACCTGGGTTCGGATCTGCATTTACTTCCAAAAGTTGAGAATGCTAGGACAACGGAAAAAGATTTCATCCTTTACGTTGGAAAGCGCGGAGGATATAAGAATTTTTCAAACTTTGTCATAGCCTATTCTCATTCCAAAATGCTAATGACAAATTTCCGAATAATTGCTGTTGGTGGTGGGGATTTCAGTTCGGGTGAATTGTCAGAATTCCAGAAACGAGGAATGGCAGACAAAGTTATACATGTGGACGCGAATGATTACGAGCTCGCCATGCTTTATCGGGATGCCGCTTGCTTGGTATATCCCTCAATATATGAGGGATTTGGATTGCCTCCAGTTGAAGCCATGTCACTTAACTGCCCAGTGATCGCCAGTTCAGGAGGAAGTATTCCGGAGATATGTGGGCAAGCCGCTGCATACTTCGATCCACTAAACATTGATTCAATAATGCATACAATTTTAGAAACACTAGCTAGCCCATCTCTAATGAAAGATATGCAGATCAAAGGGCAAGCTGCCTCACAATCATTCACATGGGAAAGGACTGCGCGAGATACGCTTTCCATATATGAGAGATTTGATCATTCGTGAAGGGCCAATTGTTATGATGCTAGAAAGATCGTCAGAAACACACTTAATTTTCGGGGCAATCGGACAAGACGGGTCCTATTTGGCAGAAAAGCTATCTGCTGAAGGCAAACGAGTGATCGGAATTGTACGAGACTCGGCAGTAGTTGCTGATGCAAACAAAAAAAATGAAATAAAGTACGTAAAAGGTAATATTCTAGATTCTGAATTTGTTCAAGAGATTTTACTAAGTTATCGGCCATCTCACGTTTATAATTTTGCTTCCCTTAGCTCTGTTGCAAAGTCACACACTTATCCAGAGTTATCAGAAAAAATCAATCTCGGGTTTGTAAAGGACTTAATCGACAATATTGAATCAACTCAAAAGGAAAATAATCAAGAAGTTTATTTGCTGCAAGCATCGAGTTCCGAGATGTTTGGGCCGAATCATTCGCAACCTATCGCTGAAGATGCAACACACGACCCTCGCAGTCCATATGCGTTACATAAGTCATTAGCACATAAATACTGTTTGGAGTCAAGAAAATCAAAGAATTTGAAAATTGGAACTGCAATACTTTTTAATCATGAGTCGCCGCGCAGACCGTTAAACTTTGTTTCAAGAAAAATAACTTATGGTGCTTACCAAATTGCGAGAGGAATCGAAAAGAAATTGAGACTCGGGAATATAACTATCTCTAGAGATTGGGGATTCGCACCAGACTATGTTCAGGCAATGTCGCAATTGGGTGAACTTCGAGTTGATGACGATTTTGTTGTGTCGAGTGGAGAATTACATTCATTAGAGGAAATGTGCGAAATAGCATTTACATTTCTTGGAATGAGTGACTACCGCAATTACGTGGAGTCAGACAAAATGTTGTATCGCGAAAATGAAAATAGTAGATTGGTCGGAGATTCATCGAAAATTTTTTCGCGTCTAAATTGGCGCCCAACCACTTCTTTTAAGAAAATGGTAGAGATTATGGTCAACGCTGAATCAAACAATACAAATGTGAACTAAAGAAAGGTTAGAATGAAGTATGTTTAGGAAAATGCTGAAGAATTACGGGTATCTGTTGGATGTGTATCATCTACTGTTGAATCCAGATAGACGTAAACTTCAAGCGCTGGCAGTATTGCAATTTGTGTTCTCAATCCTTGACTTGTTAGGACTTCTTCTAATTGGAGTAGTAACTTCCTTGGGCTTAAGCATAATCTCATCGATCCCAATTCCGAATTCTTTGCTTTTTATCTTCGATTTGCCACCTTTTGATCTTATGTCAATTGAACAAACAATATTTTTCTTAGCTACCATCGCAGGAGTTTTGCTGATTTTGAAAACTGTTGCGAGCACGATTATTACCAGAAAAGTAGTTGGATTCCTTTCCTTGCGCGAAGCTCAGCTTTCAAGCGAATATATTCGATATGTAACCGCCTGCTCGCCAAAGTGGCAACTTTCAAAATCCCCTCAATACATCTCAGGCGTTGCGATGGAAGGTGCGAATAGCGCAATTACTGTCGGACTAAGCCAAATTGTAAATTTAGTAGTGGAAAGTTTTTCGATAGTTATTCTGTTGGTCGGCATTTCGTCATTTGATCCCTCGATAACGCTACCTGGATTACTGTTTTTTCTAATTTCGGCATTTGTAACTTTAAGATTTTTGTCTCTACGTACGAGAAATGCTGGAAAAGAAAATTACTTCTTAAAAATTTCCAGCAGTGAGACCATTAAGAATTTGATTGCAGGATCTCGAGAAATATATGTATCAAATTCACGAGAGATAATTACGACACAATTTAAAGAGCAAAGAATTAGTAACTACAAAGCCATTCGTACCAAAGCTTTAACTAGTGCAATTCCTAAATTTGTTTCAGAAGTAACGATGGTCCTTGGTGCTTTTTTCATTGGTATTTTGCAATTTGCGGTAAAGGATGCAAGAGATGCTATTACTGGGATTGTGCTTTTTGTGGCCCTCTCGAGTAGGGTTTTACCTTCTTTGCTTCGAGTCCAGAACGCAGTATTAGAAATACGTGGAAGTACAGAAGCTACATTAAATTTCCTTGCTGAATTCAGCTCGGCAAAGGCATCTGCAGCTAAATTTGGTGGGGGGTTAGAAAACTTTGACATTCCCAAGCCTTTTCATCCGTCGATTGAAATTAGCAATGTTTCGGCTAGCCATGAAGATCAAACCAATTTCAAAATTTCAGACATCAACTTGAAAATCAAGGAAGGAGAATTCGTAGCCATTATCGGACCCTCTGGTGCGGGTAAGACAACTTTGGTAGACATACTTTTAGGAATAATCCTTCCTGGCACTGGGGAGGCAAAGATCTCTGGAATTCCAGCAATGCTCGCTATGGAGATGTGGCCAAACAAAATTCGCTACGTCCCCCAAGATGTTCAACTTATCTCTGGAACTATCCTCGAAAACATTATCTGGCCGTCAACACACTCTATGGCAACAGAAGCCGAGATTCAAAGCCTTCTGTTGACAGTCGATCTACTAACGTGGGTGCAATCTCTTCCTAACGGGGTGCATACCAATGTGAATAGCCAGGCTTCAAACATTAGCGGGGGCCAAAAACAGCGAATAGGTTTGGCCCGTGCACTTTACTGTTCTCCCAGTATGTTGATCCTAGACGAATCAACCTCGGCGCTTGATTCGAAAACCGAATATGAGATCGTTAGAAATATCATTGAAAAGAAGAGTGGCATGACTAGAGTCGTAATTGCGCATAGATTATCCACTATTCAAAATGCTGATCGAATAATTTACATGGAGAGTGGAAGAATTCTGGCTCAAGGAAGTTTTAAAGAGCTCATCGAATTAATCCCCGATATGAAATTAGGGAATTAATTTGAGAGAAAACTTCACTTCTCCTGCCTATCCTTTGGTCACCGTAGGAATCCCTGCGTTCAATTCAGAAAAGACAATATCTGCGGCTATTCAAAGTGTCTTACAGCAAGATTATGAAAATCTAGAGCTGATTGTGTCCGACAATTTTTCCACCGATACAACTCTAGAAATTTGCGAAGGTTTCAAAAGAAATGACCCTCGTGTTACAGTGATAGCGCAATCTAACAATATTGGTGCGGTTAATAATTTCAACTTTCTGCTAGAACGTGCTAATGGGACTTATTTCTGTTGGTTGGGATCAGACGATAGATTTGCCCCCGAACACATTGGACTTTCAGTGGCCTTGCTACAAAAAGAGAGCGACCTAATTGGCTGCATGGCGCGAGCAATCTTTGACTACGAGGTTTCGACTGACATCAAGCCAGCTACTTACCATTTTGGTTCTTCCCCAATTCAAAGAATTAGAAATTTTTTTAGGAACCCTGGACGCTCCCATGGTCTATTTTATGGACTGTATAAAGTCGAAAATTTGCGTACCTACAGATTCCTATCACGTGAATTCTTCGCCTGGGATTGGTGCCTAATTTTACACCTACTTGCGCAAGGCAAGATAGGCAGCACAGAAAGACTGGGGCTAATCTCGGGGTCAAGAGGTGTGAGCTCGTCCAATTTGGTCTATCAACATTATGGAATCTCTGGATTTAAGAGGCTGCTACCTTATTCGAAGTTTACAAAGGTAACGTGGTCCAACCGTCAAGTTTGGTCTAAGGGTGCGAGAGTGTATATGCTCTATTGGTTAATAAGAATCAACATAAGGTACATTCTTCTAGAACGATTTGAAGTTAAACATTGGATTAAAACAAGAATTTCAATTTTTACGACTGGGGGTAGTAAGTAATTCGCAAAAGAATAGACTCCCTTCTGTTATGCGTACTAAGTGATTTCTTAGGCATTAACATAAAATTCTCCATTAGCCTTGTTAGGCTTCTATTGTGAAGGTCACCGCGCTCCTCCCAGTACTCAATGAGGAACCGTATATCTCTAAATGTCTCGACTCATTACTTATAAAATCAACTGGGAAAATTTCGGTGGTGGTATCGGATAATTGCTCGACAGACCGATCTTTACACATAATCTCAAGATATCGAAACAAAACGCTTAAGTTAGTCACAACTCCAGTTCAAGTCCCTGCAGTCAGTAATTGGAGGGCATGTTTTAAAGAAGCAGATACGGACTTCGTTTTTACAATAGGCGGAGACGATCTTTTGGCATCCAACACAATTGCTATTTTCAATGAATACTTGGAAAAATACTCAGATCTCCAAATATTCTATTTCTACTTCAGTAACTTTGATGACCACACTCTGGAAGAAATCTCGACATCGCCTAATCAGTTACTATTCGAAAAAGTTGCATCTTGCTTTTACTGTGGGATAAAGGTACTTCTATCCAACCCCTCGCTTGACGAGTTTGGGCTTGGTCTGCATCAAAGAGCACTACTTCAGGAGCAAGCATTTTTAAGTTCAGATACGACGCAATCATTTTTTTACTGGCTTGGTTTGCTAGGCTACATAAAGACTTGTTTGAGAAATGGAAGAATCATGTATCACAAGGAGATTAGTGTATTTAAGAGACAGCAGACATCTTATGAGGGTAAAGGCAATTTCCGAATGTCCAAAACCTCCTGGAAAAGTTGGAAGGTGCTCAATGATACAAGGAATGCTTGGGTTGTAGTTAGTCAGATACAAGGAGTTTTTAAATTTGAAATGTTCGCCTTCATTCTTCTGAATACACTTAACATCAAGCAAGCAAACTGCGCAAGAACTTTTTCATCTGCCATACTTAACCGGTGGATTCAATTAATGCACTCACGCAGTTTAAATGTGATGAATTGTAATAAGTAATTACCTTTGATACCTTGCAGAGATAAAACCCTACTTCATAAAGAAGTCAGAAAGTGTCGAGTATTTGCTCAACAACAGTTTTACTTTTTGTTTGACAAATTTTGGCAAAATCTTGTAGGCGCTTATTAGAAAAAGTAGCTTCATCTTTCTACTAAGAAATTCGTTTGGATCTGTTTTCTCAATAGTTTTAAATCGCAATCTATCTAATTCTTCATTCACCTCAAGAGTTTTGGGGCTTGGTAGATTCGACCCCTCTCCAAATGTGAATTTTTCATACTTCCTAAAACTGGCGCTTGTAGAATGGGTGGCAGAATCACGAAAACCGATATTCTCGACCAAATTCCCCATTGGTGAAATGCAAACTCCTTGATTATTAATAATTGAAAGTGTCCATGATGTTGACCATACGCTTGATTTTGGGCCCATAGCTTCTTCCACGTATCTTAAAAACCACTTAGATATCTTTTTATTATTAAAATAATCGTTGATCTTGACGCGTGTAATCTTCACATCCAAATTCGAATCAATTAGCTGCATGGTGTTCCAAGCTCGTTTCCAAGTTGCCCAGCCCCAAACATTTGGTAATCTCGAGTAATAGTAGCTTGTTTCTTTCTTTGGTTGCCTTATGAAGTAACTACTCCCAGAGATATGCATAATGCGAGAATTATCTTTATGTTCAATAAGTCGCCTGGCAGTAAACTCAAAAAACTCGGGAGTCGGCAGACAGTCGTCCTCCAGGATAATTCCAAATTCATACTTTGAAAAAAACCAATTTATTGCGGTAGTTACCCCGATTTTACAACCAAGATTCTCAATCTGCATTAGGGTTTGTAAATCACATTTCCAATCAATCAAATCTATCATCGCTCTGCATTTTTCTACACTTGCTATATCTTGCATACTATTTTTCTTAGGCCCGTCTAAAGCCACACAAATGCGTGAAGGTGAATGGATGCGTATCGCATCTATCAAATTTTTCAATTTGTCGGGCCTGTTATATCCAATTATCAAGATAGGAGTGTCGTAAGTGGCAAGTGTTTGTAGCATTTCAAAGTTTCCTTTGAGAGCTTAGATCTGGACTTAGAGTTTTTACTATCGTATTTTGAAGAGCTATGTGTGACGGAAGATTTCTTTCAAATGAATAAACAAGACCACGATCGATCATTTCAGAAAGAATCTCCCTAGTTTTTGTTGCCACATCATTACTACATTCCATAATGTACATATCAAGTTCTCGAGTACTTCCATTGATGTGATCTAACTTTAAAAGTTTCCGCTGGGAAATTCCCATGAGATCGTCTTTGTTCATAACTTGATTCCAAATATAATAGAACTCGAATATCTCATCTTCGTCAACTCTTTCAATTCTAGCTCTTGGTAACTCTAGAATTATTGATTTGTAAGTTTCAAGTGATTTTATGTGGACATTAAAGTTGTAGCTCGAATGGGGGTTGTAACCTGCATTAACAACTGTGTATCCCAATAGAGGTAATTCATGCCCAACGCTCCCATAGCATGTGAGTGCAAACTCCACTCCCTCGTTCCTAAGTTGCTGAAATGAAGTTCTAGGATCGACAAATTGAATGTTTGGGTATAGATCCAGAAATTCTTGAACACAAGCAAGTTCGGCATTTGAATAATCTGGATGCATCTTGATTAGCCATTCATGACTAGTTTCTAGAGATAACTTCCCTAAGAAATCGAGCCAATGCCAAAAATCATCAAATAGTAGCTTTGAATAAGCATGTGGGTTATCAAAAAAATCATGCGAAAGAATAAGAACCTTGGTTGCGCCTTGTCCAGTCTGTTTCGTCAAGAAATCCTGATTGAATGCGGACTTAATCTGATAGGGCATTCCAACGCCAATTTCCCCTGAAATTCGCTTACTCAATTCCGACTTTGCCCATTTTTTACCAGCTTGCAATTCCTCTTTATCTAGATGCTGCGCAATTACCTTGAATCTGTCGAATTTTTCATAATTTTGAAATGGCTTAGTGGGCATGCTTATTGAAAGCATGTTGGCCAGCACTACCGGGACATTGAACTTGAAAGCTATGTGTGCAAGCAATCCCGGCCCAACATAATTGTCATGACTAACCACAACGGCACTTACGCGTGATTGGTTCATCAAGTTACGAAAATATACATACTGCTTTAGTGCTAAATAACTGACACGATATAATTGCCAATCTCGGGTTGATACAGTTGGTCGTCCTAATCTGAGAACCGATTCATAAATATCGAGACCAATCGGTATATCTGATATTTCATACTCAATAATTTTTTTTCCAGAAATCACGAATTTTTTTAGTTTCGCATACTCTACAGAAAGTTCTACCCACCCTAGCAACCCTAAACGTATTATCATAAATGTGTCTAACCCAAATGCTTTGTTAATTGCCCTCGATTTTTTTGATGGAGATCGAAACGAAAAGACTCTAGGCGCACTCAAAGTTTGTTCAGCAATTTGATGAGCAATATTTGAATTAACTAATAGCCATTGAGGAACAGGAAAATTATCCAATACAACGATGCGGTCTCTTTTAGAGTTTCTTTTCCCTTCTGAAAAGGAATAATGGGACTTCTGCACACCGAAATTGAAATGTAAACTTGATTCTGAAGCCGAATTCTTTCTAAAAAATAATCGCTTTCCCCAGGCGCGGAGATCAGAGATAGACTCTCTCAAAATAACGAAAATTAAAAGGCTCTTTACTCTTGTTTGGAGGTGAATTTGCATACTCACTTCAACCGCCAAGCACGTCTCGAATAGGTATAAAATCGACTTCAAAGTAAGGCTCTACTCTTGCATTGAAGGAAGATTTGTATTCTCCTCTTTGCGGAGAATTCATTCCACAAAAATCAAACAAAGTCTTGTTTTCGAGAAATGTTCTCTCGATGGCATTTAACATTAAAAGACTACTTCCAAATGTACTCCTGTGCTTAGGATCCGTTGCTCCATACAAATAGTAGTCTGATTTATCATCAAAGAGAGTGTACATTCCAGACGCTGGCTCACCGTTGGGTAAATAGATTATGTCTAATTTACCTTGCTTACTACTTATCCCACTGTGAATTACTCTGCTCACCCTATCTTTATTTGTATTTGACAGTTTTATTCCTTGTCTGGAAAATGTCTTCTCATATAACATAACAAATTCTTCAATTCGATCCGTATTCTCTTGAATTTTCATTCTCAAGTCAAGACTTTTCTTAATCTCTTGTTTTCTTACCTTGCGAATTGTATGTTGGTATGACTCAAAGCTGTCGTGAGAAGCAATTCTAATTACGCCAGTGTACTTTGTGATTATCATCGGCTGAACTTTTGCTTTTCGATTTTCGTAAAAAAACCATTCTATTCCCCGTGTATCAATAACTTCCGGGTGTAAGGAAAGTGAGACACCCATATGGCGCTTATTTATTTCATCCGAAAGTATTGACATCAATTTTAAACGTCTATTTTCATCCCTATAACTAAAATTGCCTAAATTTGGAAAAAAGATCCCTTGATAGAGATTCAAATTACTCTCTTTTTGGGTTTGAGAAAGAGATTCTGACAGGATACAAGTACCCAAAATGGGGAGTCCGTCCTCCAATAGCAAAATTCTAGAATCCTTTCGTTCTACAGAGGAGAGAAAGGAAGACTTTAAAAACGGATTCGACTGTTGCGACGAAGATACTAATCCATCCCAAAAATCATCATCGTTGCAGGTTGTAAACATATGAGTAGACGAATTCATTGGACTCTGTTTTCCCTTCAAAATATTATTGAGGTGGGCCCAGACGGGCTCGAACCGTCGACCCACGGATTAAAAGTCCGTTGCTCTACCGACTGAGCTATAGGCCCCACTTGATTACTGCGCAATCTTATAGGAGATTTTCATCTCCATATTCAATCTGTTACCGCCCCTTTGCTGCTTT
>Ga0164292_10002656_pt1 | contig 14589 bp, 13 predicted proteins | sample GEODES117metaG_FD_111486 | JGI IMG/M metagenome (GOLD analysis project Ga0164292, IMG submission 111486) | Eutrophic lake water microbial communities from Lake Mendota, Wisconsin, USA - GEODES117 metaG | ecosystem: Environmental > Aquatic > Freshwater > Lake | place: USA: Lake Mendota... | reverse complement strand
TTATCAGAACAATTCTTGATTACTAAAATATTTTTGTTTTCATCAAATAAAGAACCATTAAGATAATAATTAATAGTATTTTCAGGATTTTTTATTACATCTTCCTCATAAATATTTTTTTGAACTTTTTGTTCATCTTTAAATTTAATAATAATTTGTTCATTCAGATCTTTAATTAAATCTTGATTTTCACCATATAAAAGAATTATTTTTCTTTTGAAGAAATCTTTTTTTTTAAGATTTAATTCTTGCGACTTAAGTAACATCTCAATTATTTTAATGAGACTTTAGATTTAAATAAAATATTTTGTACAATACTATCCAATAGTAATTTTTTTTCATTATTTTTTATTAAAAAATTATTTGGTAAGTTATCAGTTACAGCAACTCTTTTGTCTTTAGTTATTGAGTCTTGATAAACCATTACTTCATTTTTATCTTGAAATTGGTAGCTTACAGTTAATTTAATTATTTCTTCAGTGGCTATACCTCTCGAGTCAACAAGGGAAGCTTCCGTTGTATCATAAATTTGAGCTTTAAAAGTATATGCACTTAAATTTTTTTCATCTTTTTTAAAATTTAATTTTCTTTCTAAATCAAAGCTTAAATTCTTATCACCAATAATTTCTGATTTTGAAACTACAATTTCTCTAGGATTACCAACGTAAATTGGTGAAAATCCACAATGGCTTAGAAAAATTGTTATGAAGATAGTGAAAAGAATTTTATTAATCATTTGTCACAATATTTAATAGCTTATTTTTTATAAAGATTTTTTTTGTTATAATTTTTTTATCTAATATAACTTGAATATTCTTAATTACTAATGATTTGCGAAGAATACTATCCTCATTTTCGTTGTTAGTAGCGTTGATAATTGCTCTTTTTTTCCCATTAATTTGTATGACAATATCAAAATTTTCCTTATGTAAGAAAGAGTTGTCTATCTTTGGCCATTCTTGCGATGTTATATCCTGTTTTCCAGTTATTTTTTCCCAACACTCATTAGCAATATAAGGAATAAACGCTGATATAATAATAAGATATTTTTTATATACATTTAAAATATCCTCCTTGTTAAGATTTTGATTTTCAATTTCTTCGTTGATATTATTTAAGAAAACATAAAGTTTAGCAACAGCTACATTAATATGAAATTTTTCTATACAGTTAGTAATCTCTTTTATTAAGATATTAGAGTTTCTTATTAATGTGTTATCATTTCCTTCTTTCCCCCCTTTATATACTGTAAGTTTTTCATAAGTTCTCCAAATTTTCTGAATATATTTAAATGCACCCTGGATACCATTATCACTCCATTGAATATCTCTATCCGGTGGACTGTCTGATAAAATAAACCATCTTACGGCATCTGCTCCATAAATTTGGATAATATCATCAGGATCAATAATATTTTTTTTTGATTTTGACATTGCTTGGCTATCACCCTTAATAACTTCTTCATTATTTTTTGATAAGAAAGAATTATTTTTTTCAATAACATCTTTTGGGAAAACCCATTTCCCCTTTTTAGTTTTAAAAGTAGGATGGCAAACCATTCCTTGGGTAAAGAGATTTTCAAATGGTTCAGTAAATTTAAATTTATATTCATCCTTTAAAGCTAAAGTAAAAAATCTTGAATACAAAAGATGAAGAATAGCGTGCTCAACACCACCAATATATTGGTCAACTGGCATCCAGTAATTAATTTCATCGATATTAAAAGGTTTTGTTTCTTCTGTAGAGGAACAAAAACGTAAAAAATACCAAGAGGAATCCACAAATGTATCAAGAGTATCAGTTTCGCGAACCGCTCTCATTCCTGTTTCAGGACATTTCGTATATTTCCAAGTAGGGTGATTTTCTAGAGGATTGCCAGGTTGACTAAAATCAATATCTTTAGGGAGTGTTATAGGAAGATCTTTTTCAGGCACTAATATAATTTTACCATCTTCTCTATAAATAATCGGAATTGGACAACCCCAATATCTTTGTCTTGATATTCCCCAATCTTTAAGACGATAAATAATTTTAGAATTTCCGATTTTATTTTCTGTTAATTTTTGAATAATAATTTTTTTTGCTTCTTTAGTTGAGTAGCCATTAAGAAAGCCTGAATTAATGGTATAACCATCTTCTGTATATGCCTCATCTTTAATATTAGTTATTTTAGATTTTTCAGAACTTACAACGGTAATTATTTCTAATTTATATTTTTTTGCAAATTCTAAATCTCTTTGGTCGTGACCTGGACAGCCAAAAATTGCACCTGAGCCATAATCCATAAGAATAAAATTAGCTACATAGATTGGTAATTTTTTATTTAAGAAAGGATGAAGTGCAAAAAAAGGGGTTTTAAAACCTATTTTTTCATTTGTAGACAAAGATGATTCAGTTCCTAAATTTTTTAACGCAAGATCTTTAAAATTTTTAAATTCTTTGTCATTTTTAAAATATTCCGTGAATGGATGATCAGGCGCAATAGCAATAAATGAAGCTCCAAATATTGTATCTGGCCTTGTTGTAAATATTTTTATTTTTAAATCTTTAAAATCTGTAATAAAATCAATTTCACATCCTTCAGACTTTCCGATCCAATTCTTCTGCATCAACTTAACTTTTTCTGGCCAACCTTTTAATTTTTCTAAAAGAGCCAAAAGTTCGTCAGAATACTTTGTGATATTTAAGAACCATTGACTTAGTTTTTTCTTTTCAACGATGGCACCAGATCTCCATCCTTTGCCATCAATAACTTGTTCGTTTGCAAGTACAGTGTTATCGATTGGATCCCAATTTACGTAACTTTCTTTTTTATAGGCTATTTCTTTTTTAAAAAAGAATGAAAATAGAATTTGCTGATGCTTATAATAATTTTCATTACAAGTAGAAATTTCTTTATTCCAATCAATAGATAACCCTAAGCGTCTTAACTGAGACTTCATGGTAGAAATATTTCTTAGAGTCCACTCTTTAGGATGAAGATTATTTTGTATGGCAGCATTCTCAGCTGGTAAACCAAAAGCATCCCAGCCCATAGGATGCAAGACATTATAATTATTTAATCTTTTAAAATTAGCAATAAGATCACCCAAAGTATAATTTCTTACATGCCCCATATGAATATTTCCAGAAGGGTATGGAAACATTTCTAGGCAATAAAATTTTTTTTTATTAGGGTTTAATTTTGTTTGAAATATTTTTTCTTTTTCAAAAAAATCTTGCCATTTTTTTTCTATGATTGGGAAATTATAATTATCCATTTTTTAAAATAGTAAAATGTCTATTTTTTGGATTTTTCTGCCTCTATTTTTAAAATTTTAGCTGATGCCAGAATTGATTCTTTTATTTCTTTAGGTAGAGAGTTGTTCAATGTTACTGTAGAACATTTTTCTTCTTTACAAATTTTTTTATGTACAGAAACTTGTACAGATTCTGATTTAACTTCATTGTTTAAAAAACGAACAGATATTTTTATTTGCTCATTAGAATTTAAATTTTCTGAATACCAGTCATAAATAATTATTCCTCCAGAATAATCAGCATTTATTATAGGTAAAAAATCTAGTGTTTTTAGAGTGGCTCGCCATAAAACATTAGATGTTGCAAAATCATAAGTTGTAGCTGATCCTGGTTTTCCGAAATTAGCAAAAATTCCTCCCCCTTTATCAGCGGCTTCCCTAGCTCTTTTTTCAATGTTGGGTTCAATAATTGTCTTTTCACCAGTAATCGGATCTATATTACTTGAACAGTTTAATAAAAAAAAAAGGATTAAAAAAAATAAAGAATGTTGAATTTTCATTTTTATAAAGTTTTATAGCTTAATTATTTTAATATTATTAGATTTCCTAAAAATACAATAAAATCAATGATTATTTATGTTGTATTTATGCAACATTTAGAAAAATAAAAATAGTTAAACTATATAAACGTACAAATTTGTTCATTTATTGTTATTTTTGCTCTTGTGCATTTTTAAAAATTTAAAATGTACAAATTTAATACTAACTAACATAAAGGAATAACAATGAAAAATAAACTTTTATTGTCTTCGGCTTTAGTTGGAAGTTTAGTTATCAGTGGAGCTGCGATTGCTCAGACTACAATCACTGGTGATGCAAATCTTTCATACAGAAGCAACTCTAACAAAGGTACAGTATCGAAAGATATTAACGATTCTGGCTTTGGTAGAGAAACACAAATTAACATCCAGAACAAAGGTAGCTTACCTTTAGCTGGTTTGTCTTATGCCGCTGGTTTCTCATTAGAATTTGATGGGCAAACACAAGGTCATACGACTGCTAACTCAGCAACAGACGGTGTTAGAATTTCTAACGAAAACGTGTTCATAGATATTATATCTGGAAATACAACGTTCTCAGTTGGTTCAGACCACTTACCTAACATGTCATACTCAGCTGTACCTAGAGTTGCTCAACATATGGGAACAACTTTAAACCAAGCTCAGTTAATGACAGGCGCTACTATAGACGCGAATGGTGTTGACGCTGGTGTTGCATATCAATTCTATCCAGGAGTTAATATGGGTTCTTCTAAAGGTATGGGAATTGGTGTTATGCAAAAAACAGCTATCGGAACTCTTGTTGGTCAATACTTTCCACAAGCAGATGCTGTAGCTGGTGCTAACGATTCTACAATTAGACAAGACTCAACTTGGGGATACGAAGTAACTTTCCGAGGAGATCTTGGAGTTAAAGGTTTAACAGCTTACGTAGGCAGAAACTTTGCTGAAAAAAATGCTCAATTAAGCGATGCAAAAGGTACTGCATATGGTTTAGCATATAACTTCGGTCAATTTTCTATCGGAGCTGGAGAAACTAAAACTGAAAACGGAAGAGCTGCTGCAAGTAATGTTACGAACAAAATCGATATTAAATCGAGAGAGTACGGAGCAACGTATGCAGTTACTAAAGACATAACTGTTGGTTACAACCGAGTTGAAACAACTGGGGTCCACGGTGATGGTGCTACTTTAGGAATAAGCGGTGCTAGCATGGCTAATAAAGAGACTGCTGAAGCCGTTACTTTAGGTTACAATTTAGGACCTATTACAACTTCATTAACTTGGGCTCAGCTTAGAGATGCTAGAGGGGTTAGTGGAAATGACACTGATATCGCTTTAGTTAGAGCTGGAGTTAAGTTCTAATTATTTAAGTATATCTTAAGTAACTTTAAAAAACCCGTCTACCACCAAATGGTAGGCGGGTTTTTTTATTTGTATTAAAAAAATAAGCTTTAAATTTGATAGAAATTTATAAAAAATTAGAAGACCATCTTAATAAGAAAGATTTTAGTGCACTAAAGACTGAGTCACAAAAATTTATTGAGCAATACCCCACAGATTTAAATATTTTAAATTATTACGCATTAGCAAATTTTTTTTTATCAAATTTTGATTTATCCAAAGAAATTTTTGAAAAAATCGTAAGTTTAGATCACAATTTTATCAATGCCCATATCTATCTTGCTAGAATATATTCTAGATTAGATAAATTAGATTTGGCAATTAATTGTTATGATAAAGCTTTATTAATAAAAAATTTTTTTTTTTTACATAATGAGTTGGGTCTTATTTACTTAAGAAAAAAAAATTATAAAGATTCACTACTAAATTTTATTGAGACTATTAAATTAAACAAAAATTTTTATGAAGCATATTTTAATATTGGTCTAGTTTATCATTCTACTAATAATATAAACCTAGCTATTAAAAGTTTTGAAGAAGCAATTAAATATAACCCTAAATATGCTGAAGCATTTAATAATTTGGGACTTTTATATGTTGAGTTAAATCAACTAGACAATGCAATTTATAATTATAATCAGGCAATTAAATATAACCCCAACATGCATATAGCATATACAAATCTGAGTCAGGTATATCTTTCTAAAGGAGATTTTAAAAAAGTTGATTTTTTTTTATCTAAATCATTAGATATAAAAAATAACGATACAGAAGCACATAGATTAAAAAGTGTAATTATAAAATATAATAGCGATAGTCATCCTCACCTGCTTCAAATGTTATCATTGTTAAAAGATGACTCATTAGATGAAGATGCTTTAATGAGGTTAAGCTTTGCACTTGCAAAAGCTTATGAGGATATAAAGGAATATAAATTGTCAGGTGATTTTTTATTAAAAGCTAATGATTTAAGACGTAAAAATTTTAATTACAACATATCTGACGATATTAAACAATTTGATATGTTTAAAAGTTATTTTAATGATGAATTTATTTTAAAAAATAAAAAAAGTGGTTACAGCTCAACAAAACCTATTTTTATTGTAGGGATGCCAAGATCAGGAACTACTTTAGTTGAACAAATTCTATCAAGTCACCCAGATGTTTATGGTGCCGGTGAATTAGATTTTTTAGCTAATTTAATTAATAAATATTTTAATAAAATTAACCCATTAGAATTTTTTGAAGCTGTTAAAGAAAGTAATTCAGAAATATTTAAAAAAATAGGATCTGACTATGTTGATCTTATAACAGGCCTATCAAAAGATAAAAAATTTATTATTGATAAAATGCCAGTTAATTTTAGGCTTATTGGCTTTATCAAAATATGTTTGCCAGATGCTAAAATTATACATTGCAAAAGATTTTCAAAAGATAATTGCTTATCAATATTTAAAAACTTTTTTGGTAAAAATGTTATGCCGTGGGCTTATAATCAAGATGAGTTAGCTATTTATTATAATAATTATATTAAGCTAATGGATCATTGGGATTCAGTTTTTCCAAATTATATTTACGAAATTTCTTATGACAAACTAATTAATGATCAAGAATTAGAAACTAGAAATTTACTTAAATTTTGCAATTTAGAATGGAATGATGCATGTTTAGATTTTTATAAAAACAAAAGAAATGTAAGCACCGCGAGTGTTAATCAGGTAAGACAGCGTATCTATAAAAGTTCACTGGAATCTTGGAAAAATTACGAAGAGAAACTGTCTACTATGTTTAATAAATTAAATTAAAATAATTTACAAATTTTTCTAGATTATTAGCAAATCTTACGCCCGCGATTCCATGAGCATTTGCCAATTTAATTTTTTTGATATTTTTTATGTTGATGCCACCTAGCATACAAAATGATCCTTTGAAATTTTTAATTAATAAATTAAATTTTATAATGCCTAACGATTTTCTTTTTTTTGAATCTTCAAATACTGGTGATATAAATATTATTTTACACCCTTGTCTCTGTTTCCTATAAATTTCTAATGCATTATGTGCTGATCCAATTTTTTCATAATTTTTATAAAGTAGAATATTATTTTTTTTAAAACTAGGTATGTAAATACCGTCTATTTTAGTTTTCTTTAAGAAGGTATTATTGCTTGAACAATATAAAGGAATTTTCTTTCTTTTTACTAAATCTAATACTTTTTCTAGATTATTTTTATTGTCATAGTCTCTATAAATTATAGAGAATTTATTATGTTTAATATTTTCGAATTTCAGGCTATCGTTAATTTTGTTAACAAACAGAAATATTCTATTAGTTTTTTGCATTTTTAGTTATGGCCGTTATAGATCAATATAATTTTATATCTAATAAAGTAGACAAAATTACTAATAATTCATCTATAAAGAAACCAGAGATTGTAGTGATAACAAAAAAAATTAACTATTCCGATATTATACCGTTAATAAATTTAGGACACATTCACTACGGCGAGAGTAAAGTTCAAGAAGCTATAGATAAATGGAAATTAAATTTAGTTAATAATAGTAATATAAAGCTTCATATGATTGGAAGAATACAATCTAATAAAGTTGATCAAGTTTGTGGCTTTTTTGATTATATTCATTCGTTGGATAGTCTAAAATTAGCAAATGCAATTTATAAATTTGAAGAGAAAAATAAAAAGAAAGTGAAGATTTTTGTTCAGGTTAATATAGGAGATGAAGCTCAAAAAGGTGGTATTACAATTTCTGAAACAAAGAAATTCGTTGATTTTTGTTTAAAGGAATTAAAATTAAATATTATTGGTTTAATGTGTATACCTCCAGCAAATCAAAACTCTCAACCTTTTTTTAATAAGCTTAAACATTTAGCAAATGAATGTGGTGTAAAGGAATTAAGCATGGGAATGAGCAATGATTATGAACAAGCTCTTCAAAGTAGTGCGACCTTTCTAAGGATTGGAAGTGCTATTTTTGGAAGCAGAAATTAATTATTAGTAATTTTTATTAAAGTATTTTTTCTTATATTACTCAAAATATTTATTAAATCTTTTTTTTTAAGCGCTAAACAACCTTTTGTAGGTGTATAATTTTTTCTAGCAATATGAATAAATATTGCGCTTCCTTTATTTTTTATTATTGGATTAGAGTTATAATTTAAAACTGCAATTAAGTCATAAATATTATCTTTTCTGAATAATCTTTCAAATGAAAATAAAAAATTTTTATTTATTGTAATTTCTCTATTATAATCTTCGCTGAATGGATCGTCGCACCATCCCATATTTTTTTTTATTTTGATTGTTTTGATAGAAGTTTTAATTTTTTTGATTTTGTCCGGTCTATAATAGATGCTAACTATTTTAAATATTCCTTTAGGGGTTATGTTATCGCCTTCTTTAATTTTTTTTTGAATTCCACTTTTTCCTAATGAACAACGAAATAAGTAATTTTTATACTTTAAATGTCCAGTTTTTTTTACAATAATCATATTAAATGTATTATATTTATTTATGAATAATATTCATCTTCAAATTGTTGGTTCAAAGCCTTTTTTTGATTTGCTAAATGAATTAAATCTTAATTATACTTTTAGCGTTGATAAAAATTTTTTAAATAATAATGAAAATTTTTTAGTTAGGATTATTTTTATCGAAAAATTACAATTAGTAGAAATAAAAAAATATTTTTTAGAAAACGTTCCGACTATTTTTTTATCAAATAATAAAGATTATTTAAAAAAAAATAATTTGAGTTTATTAGAGTTTCATGTCTCTTTGTTTTTTCCTGTAGAAATTTTGTCTTTTAGAGAAATAATTAATATTTTGATTATTAAGTATAATTTTTTTAAAAAATCTAGAATTATTATTAATGATTACATAATAGATTCCAATCAAAGAGTAATTATGAAAAATAGTATTAAAACTAAAATTACTGAAAAAGAATTAAAATTAATATTAGCTTTAAATAAAAAAAATGGTTTAAAAAAATCTTTTTTATTAAAAAGTATATGGAACTATAATTTAGACTTAGAAAGTCATGCTTTTGAAACTCATTTACATCGATTAAGGAAAAAAATGTATAAATTTTTTAAAGATAAAAATTTTTTAATTGAAAGAAATTCTTTATATTATTTATCCAAATAAATTTATATGTGACTTATTCTAATCTTGCGCCGATTTTTTGAATTATTTTTGATGCTAAAATCGACCCAGTCATCAAACATTTTTTAATTTCCGAGTTATCCAAATATTCTTTTAAAAATCCAGAAGCAAATAGATCTCCAGCGCCTGTCAAATCTAATATTTTCTTAACCTCTATGGCACGGCACTCAATAATTTCATTTTTTGTAATAGCGATACTTCCTTTTTCACTTCTTGTAATTACTATTAATTTATTTAATTTTTTTAATTGATTAATTGAATCTAATAAATTTTTTTTATTTGTTAGCTGATTTATTTCATTTTCATTTCCTATTAATATATCTAAGTCAGTTTCAATTAAGTTGTAAAAATTTCTTTTATGTCTAGTTACGCAAAAGACATCAGATAAACTCATGGCGATTTTTAATTTATTTTTCTTTGCTAAATTAATTGAATGTTTAAACATATTTTCACTTACTCCTTTATCCCAAAGATATCCTTCTAAAAAAATTAATTGATGATCCTTAATATTATTTTCATTTATGTCATCAGCTGACAGATGGGATGATATCCCAAGATAAGTACACATAGTTCTTTCTGAGTCTGGAGTAATTAAAATAATAGAGGCGCCAGTAGATAAGCTTTCGTTTTTTTGAATGTAAGGAAAATTTACTTTTATATCTTTAAGACTTTTTTTATATACTTCACCAAAGTTGTCAGAATTAATTTTCCCAATAAAGGATGCGTTGCCTTTTAGATAAGAAATTCCAGCCATACTATTAGCAACAGACCCACCTGCAAGAATTTTTTCAATTTTAATAGTTTTCTTAATATTTTCAAATTCAGGTTTATTAATAAGTTTCATGGAACCTTTAATGAGTTTATTTTTTTTTAAAAATTCATTAGTAACTTTTGCGAACACATCAACAATTGCATTTCCTATACCTAATATTTTTTTATTCATTTTTTTCCTTGTATAGACAGATTCTGTTAATTATACATTTTTTACATAATGGATTTCTAGATTTGCATGTATATCTTCCATGCAAAAGTATTAGATGATGTGCTTTTTTTATATATTTTTTTGGTAATATTTTTAAGAGTTGATATTCAACTTGTTCAGGATTTTTTCCATTAGAAAGTCCAGTTCTATTACTCACTCTAAAAACATGCGTATCAACCGCAATGGTTGGTTCATTGAATGCAGCGTTTAATACAACATTAGCAGTTTTTCTGCCAACACCAGGAAGCATTATTAGTTCTTCAAATTTATTTGGGACTTTATTTTTATATTTGTTTAGTAAGATCTTAGATAAATAATACAGGTTTTTTGCTTTACTATTGAATAGTCCTATATTTTTAATTAGTTTTTTTATTTTATTTATTCCAAGATCTACAAAATGTTTAGGAATATAATATTTTTTATATATGTTTTTCGTAACTTTATTTACATTAATATCAGTGCATTGAGCAGAAAGAACAACCGAAGTTAATAAAGTAAATTTATTTCTATATTTTAAGGATGTTTTTGGATTTTTTATTGATTTACTTAATAATACAATAAGTTGGGAAGCCTTGTTTTTATTGAGAAGCATTAAAGATTGTATAAATTTTTTACAAAATTTATTTAATATTAAACATGTCCTGCATATTAAATAAGCCTTTGTTTTTTTTATTTATCCATTTAGCAGCAGTTAGAGCTCCCTCAGCAAAGATTTGTCTTGAAAAAGCAACATGCTTTAATTCTATATTTTCTGTTTTATTAGAGAAGTGAACAGAATGTTTGCCAATAGTACCTCCCTTTCGCGTGACAAAGAAATTAATTTTGTTTTTTTTTATATTTCCTTTTTTATTTAAAAAAGTTTTTCCTTTTAATGATTTTAACGTTTTATTTTTTCCCAAAGCAACGGCTTTTGCAAGCATTAATGCTGTGCCTGAGGGGTAATCTATTTTTTTTTTATGGTGATTATCTGCAATATTGATTTGATAATAATTTGGTATTTTTTTTGATAGTATATAAGTTAAATATTCTATAAAATTTATTCCCAAACTCATATTGCCAGACTTAAAGATCGCAATAGATTTAGAAACGTTTTTTATTTGTTTTTCTTGTTTTTCATTAAATCCAGTAGTTCCAATTACAACTTTTTTTTTAAATTTTTTTGCAATATTAATTAATTCTATACTTGCTTTAGGTCTTGAAAAATCAATTATAATATCTGTTTTTTTTATTAAATCAGAATTATTTGTATTTATATTAATATCGTTTATTTTTCCTTTGGCATTTTTATCAGTTAATCCTATTAATTTAAAATATTTACTTTTTTTTATTTCTAAAATTAGTTTCCCCCCCATTCTTCCTTTGCAACCACTAATAATTATCTTAATTTTTTTTTTCATAAAATATTTTTATTCAACATAAATATCAGCGGGCGCAATATTCATATGATAATTTTCATAAACTTTATAGTATGCTTTTTCAATATTTTTAGTGAATAATTTGGAATCAAACAAAACATTGTTTATAATATTTTTATTTAATTTTATTTTGAGCTCAGAATGAAATTTTTTATTTAAACCAATCTGAATTGCTAGTTTTTCATATTCATTATAATTTTTAGTAATTAATTCTGGCATATTTACTGTTTTTAAAATACTAGCACAGACTCTGCTAGCAAAACTATTTCCACAAATAGTTATTATGGGAGTTTCATTGCGTATACAGTCGCTAGCGGTAGTGTGAGCACCATAAGGGTAGGTATCCAAGCATAAATCGGCTAACTTATATCTTTGTAGGTGTTCATTTTGAGGCAGGTTATTTGTAAAGATTATTCTTTCATTTTTTATATTATTTAATTTTGCTTGTTTATAAATATTTTCGATTACTAGTTTGTTATCAGTTAATAACCAGAGAATACTATCTGGAACTCCTTTCAAAATTCTCATCCAACTACTGAATATCTCAGGAGTAAATTTTTGAATATTATTAAAACAACAGTATATAAATGAATTTTTGGGCAGTAAAAATTTTTTTTTATTCACTTCTATTGGAATGATTTCTTTTTTCATTTCATTGATTTGATAACAGTTAGGCAAGTATATTATCTTTTCAGAAAAAAATTTTTTGTTTTCTTGAGGAATAACAAAACTATCGGCGATTATATAGTCAATAAAATTAGTTCCTGAGGTTCCGGGATACCCCAAATAATTAATCTGTATAGGAGATATTTTATTATAAAATATTTGTAGTTTTCCACCCTTAGTATGAGTATGCAGGTCTATTGCTATATCTAATTTTAATTTATGACAAAACTTAACAACTTCTTCTGTTTTTTTGTCATTAATATAAAACATTTCATTAAAATAAGGTAAAATTTTTTTGTGCGTTTCATCAATTACTTTCTTTAAGTCAAAACCATAGATTTCAAACTTATTTTTATCATGAAATTTAAATAAATCGCTACACAAATAACTTGTAGCATGATTTCTAAAGTCGGAAGAAAAATAACCGATTTTTATTTTTTTATTTCTATATTTTGTTTTATTTTTATTTATTATTTTAGTTTGAAGACCAATACTTTCAATGTGCATCACAGTTAAATTTTTCTGAATTTCTTGCGAGTCATTTATAAGTAAGAATTGAAAAGGACTTATAATTTTTTTTCTATTCTGTATTTTGGTTTCTAGATCTTTAGTTAATATATCTAATTTATTCCAATCACATATCTTCAATTTAGTAAAAATTAATGAACCTATTACATCTTCTAGCAAAGGATCTAAAATAATTGCTTTTTCATAATATTCTATAGCTTCTTTATATTTGTTGTTTTCATCCAATAATCCAGCAATTGAAGCGTATGGCTCTGCGTGGTTTGGGTTTACTTTTATAGCTTTATGGAAATAAATATTAGCTTGATTATATTTTTTTAATATAACAAATATTAACCCAATATTAGTATAGGCTTCTGCATAATCAGGCTTTAAAGAAATAGCTTTTTTATAGTAATTTATAGCTTTATCGTAAGATTCTAATTTTCTATAAGCGACTCCTAAGTTACAAAACGCTTGTGCATAATCAGGCTTTAAAGAAATAGCTTTTTCAAAATATTTAATAGCCACTAACCATTCGTTTGTTTGAAGATAAATAACACCAAGGTTATTAAGGGCACCAAAATGATCTGATTTGATTTTTAAAACTTCTTTAATATTTTTTTTTGCTTCTGGGTAATTTTTTTCTTTAATATATATCGCTCCCAATAAATATAATAAATTAAGATCTTTTTTATTAGAATCTAACAAATAATATATTTTATTTTTTGCTTCTGATATGTTGTCACTTTGAATAAGATTTATAATCTCTTGAATTTTCATATTTAGCGATAATAATCATATACTAAAAAAGTAATCAAAATATTAAAAATATTTTTATATAATTACTAGATTTTTTCCCAAAATTTTTTAGCTTTGTTTAAAAAGTTTTTTATTTCTGAGTTATCATTTAAGTCTTCCAAAGATTTAAATTTTATTAGTAAATCTTTTTGTTCTTTTGATAAAGATTCAGGAATTATTACATTTGTTTCTAAATACAAATCTCCATAATCATCACTTCTTATAACAGGCATCCCTTTACCTTTAAGTCTAAACTGTTTTCCAGACTGTGTTCCTGAAGGAATTTTAACTTTTGATTTTCCACCGTCAATAGTTGGAACATCTATTTCAGCACCAAGAGCGGCATCAGTCATAGATATAGGTAATTTATAATATAGATTTTCTTCAGATCTTTGGAAAATCTTATGTTTTTCAATTGCTATAAATACATAAAGATCGCCATTGGATCCGCCTCTGTAACCCGCATCGCCTTTACCAGATAATCTCATTTGTGTTCCATCATCTACACCTTTTGGAATTTGAATTGAGAGATTTTTTTTTGTTTTAGTGGCACCAGATCCTTTGCAATCTTTACAAGGATTAGAAAGCATTTCACCATCTCCTCCACAATCAGGACATGTCTGTTGAAGAGTAAAAAAACCTTGTTGCATTCTTACTTTTCCATGTCCATCACAAGTAGAGCATCTTTTTGGTTTCGAACCCGGTTCCGCACCACCTCCAGAACATTTTTCGCATTTTTCATTTGAAGATAAATTGATAGTTTGTTTTTTTCCAAGATAAGCCTCTTCTAAAGTTATTTCTAAATTAATTTTTAAATCAGACCCGCGATTAGATCTT
>Ga0164292_10002654_pt1 | contig 14590 bp, 12 predicted proteins | sample GEODES117metaG_FD_111486 | JGI IMG/M metagenome (GOLD analysis project Ga0164292, IMG submission 111486) | Eutrophic lake water microbial communities from Lake Mendota, Wisconsin, USA - GEODES117 metaG | ecosystem: Environmental > Aquatic > Freshwater > Lake | place: USA: Lake Mendota... | reverse complement strand
TTTTTTTGCATCAGAAAGACGCTCAAGAACATAAATACAGCCACCCTCTGAAATCGCGATACCATTTCTATTTTTATCTAATGGCCGCGACGCCTTTGAAGGATCTTCATTCTGCGCTAAGGCCCCTTGTGCAGCAAAGGCAGCAAAGATACCAAAAGTTTGAGAGGACTCAGAAATACCACCAGCAAGAGCGAGATCGACTTCACCCAAGAGAAGTTGCTGAACGCCTTGGATAATTCCAACGTTTCCACCCGCACAGGCCGAACCTAAAGTGTAATGGGGTCCAGTGATATTCAAATTTAGCGTCACTTCACCGGCCGGAGAATTAGCCACCGTTCGAGGGTTATGGTGGGGAGACCAGAGTTTCCAATCAAGACTGTTTTGATGCATCTGATAGATTTCTTCTTCGGTTTCAACATTACCATGTTCAGTAATGCCAATATAAACACCAACCATCGACTTATCTATAGTTTGCCAGTCAAGTTTAGCATCCTGAATGGCCTCATTAGCACAATAGATAGAAACTGAACCCGCACGTGTTCCACGACGGCGAAGCTTTTTAGACTGGTATTTGTATTCATCAAAATCACACATACCAGCAACTTGCTTACCCATATAACGAACATCGTGGTGCTTAACACCAGACCTACATTCTAGAAGTGCCTTTCTAAAGTCGTTTAAATTATTACCGTTTGGTGCTGTAAGACCAATACCAGTCATCACAATTCGCTGCGTGTCATTCATGACGAAAATTCCTATGACTTTTGACAAAAAAAGATAGGAAAATTTATACTGACCGTCTTAATTTGTACAGATAACAATTAAGAATGTGCAGCTTGATTTCCATTCATCCTTAAGTCATCATAGGTCGTACTTATTTTAAAGATATTCAAAGAGCACCTAAGGAGTTCCAAATGGAAAGTCTGATCGTTATTTCAAAAGTTAAGAAATTTATCAAAGATACAGCAGATATGAACACTTCAGCAGGGTTCTTTGAGCCCCTCAATGCAGATATTGTAAAAGCTTGTCGTGATGCAATCGGCCACACTCAGAAGCTAGGCAGAAAAACCGTCATGGGGAAGGACTTCAATCTCTACATCGAAAATGCAAATTTTGACGAGGCCTTAGTGGTTGCTTCAAAGGTAAAAAAACTTATTAAGGATGAGGCGGGCCTATCAACTTCATCTCAGGCCATTGACCAACTTACAAATCGCGTTCAAACGGCATGCTTAAAAGCGATCGAGAATGCAAAATCTGATAAAAGAAAAACGGTGATGGATAGAGATTTTACTGCTCCAACAACCCTAGCCTAATTTCACTTCTATCTCTGCCTTTTCCTCCTCAACAAGTTGAGAACGAGTAAAAGGCAGAGTTCCAAAATAAGAAATCGAACAAACTAGAACGGTAAATATCACTGGAAATTCCATTTGAATCACAAAGTGAGCAATAATCCATGCGATAAAGCTCATTCCAATAGCAAAAATGGCATTTGCAGAAGATCCTCGCTTATCCCAAAGGGCCGCCATCGTCACAACTAAAATCGTTGGCCCCCCTAAACTTGAGGCCGTTTCAACTAAACCAACAATTGAATCTGAAGAGTAAGCTATAACATAAGCAATTACTCCCGACAAAAGAGTGCAAAGCCTGGCGATGAGTACTTTTTTATTGTCTTTTATTTTAGGGAAAGAAGGATAAATTAAGTTATGAGACAGAAGTGCAGAGCTCGCTAAAAGTGTTGTATCAACCGTAGAAAGAATTGCAGAAACAAGTGCACCTACAAATACAATATAAAAAACATAGTTTAGGTGGGTTTTCGCTAAAACAGGCATAAGTGTTTCAGAATCCTGAAGATTTGGAAAATAGTTTACTCCTAAAAGTCCAATAATCACGGGAATGCAACCTACTAAAAAATAAATTCCTGCCGCCCTAAAAGCTGAGTGATGAGCAATTTTTTCTGAACGACTAGAAGCAACCCTACTCACTAATTCCTGAGACATAACAGAACCCAAGATGGGGACCATCCATAACTCAAGTCGGCCTAAAAATCCCAATCCTCCAGGCTCACCTCCACCAAAGGTAAGTTTATCCTTTGGAATAAGGGAGATCGCAGAGCTGATACCACCAAGATCAATCACAATCGAAGTCACTAAAAAAATTAGCCCGATGATTATAGCGATACCTTGAATCAGATCCGCGTAAGCGTCGGCCAGCATGCCACCGGACATCGTATAAATAATCACAACTGCAGCGGCTACAGTAACCGCAAAAACTGGTCCAAAGTCTGTGGTCGAATGAAGAATTTGCCCCAACGCCCTCACTTGGGCCCCGGCCCAAATGATTGAACTTGGAATCATGATGACAGCTGCCAGCTTTTCAGTCGTCATGGAATATCTTGTTCTAAAGAGATCTGGGATCGTCGTAATTTTTTTTCGCCACAAGACTTTAGAAAAAAAAATCGCCATAACTAGAAGGCATATCGTGTAACCTAGGGGGTCAGCATGGATACTTGAGAGACCATGGCTATAAACGGCACCAGATGTTCCAATACAGGTTTCAGCACCAAACCAAGTTGCAAAGATAGAAAATGTTGCAAGCCCTGGACCCAAACTTCTTCCGCCAAGAAAGTAATCATCATCGTTTTTAATTCTTTTAGAAAAATAGAACCCCATCGCAATCATACCAACAACGTATGTACTGATTCCGAAAAGTTCCCAATTCATCTAAAAAAATCCTTTTGCTACTTTAAAAGGTAGGCAACAAAGAGGCCCACAAAATTTCCAACGGCAATACCGACAAGACCACTTGTAATACCACTTACAAGAATCGCTCTGTTTTTTAAAACATCACTCATTGGCGCCACAAAGGCTGGCCCAAAGATTCCCGCCATGCTGGTAATAATCGCAGTATCTCTATCAATTTTTAGTAAAAAGCAACAGAGAAAATGCAAAATAATACTGCCAAACATGACAGAACTACAAAATAAAAAATACCACATTTTACCCGTGAAAAGCTCATTCACATTGGCAAGAGACCCCACAGCGACACAAAAAACCAGCAGGAAATAGTGACCGCATTCCTGAGAGCCCTCAAAGTGCCTGATTTTTGGAATGAAAGAAAGACCTAATGCAATCACAGTCAGAGTTAAGACAATTAATCCTACAGATTCTTCTCCAACGAGAAACTTCGACAGAGCCAAGGAACAGACGATCCCTATTCCACAGAGAATAATTAAGACAAGAGCGTTTCTCACTTTTTTAGAAAAAGATAAATTTCTCCAATGGAGCATATCGATTTCATTTTCTTGAGCTAATTCATGATTGAAGGGAATTAAAAATTTTGAAAGTATTTTTACACCGGCAGATAAAATGAAAAGAAGGTACGCGCCCCCTAAAGCTAAATCTACAGCATTTAAAGTAATAAAGGCCTCTTCTCTAATACCTAACATTTTTCCAATCGCCGTCAAATTGGCCGTTCCACCTACATAGACACCAACAAGCATGCCGGCCATTTTCCAAACCTCAGGATCGTAACCCTTGAAAGCAAGCCCACAAAGATAACTCACGAGCATCACACAAATAATAAGAATCACAAATGAGAGAATGGTGGACTTCGCTAATTTAAACCAAGCTGGAAAATCGGTAGCTAATAAAAGCATCGGCAGAGCAAGCATGACACTTGCCTCAGAAAATGTTCTGGCAAGAGAAGTATCCCATTTAAATCCCGGAATATTCCCGAGGAGCACACCCGCGACATAACAACAGACTACCGGACTCAGCCATTCAATGAGTTTTATCTTTTTCTCATATACGTTTATCAGAGAGGGAAGGATCAATAGAAGAAGAGAAAACAAAAATAAATTCATTTCACAATAAAATCAGCTAAAGACACTTTCTGTAAAGTTTTTTCCCTATGGAGAAGGATAAAAAATAAATGATAATGAAGTCATGAAAAAACTTATATTTACGCTCCTTATTCTCTCGCTTGAGGCTTTTGCCTCTGCTCCCTCTGAACTTAGCCTCTATTTTATCCCCTCCCCTTACGGGATTGATTGGTCTACACCCTCTACTCTGGCCATGACGGCCGCCAAAAATAAATTTAGTTTTAAATCTCATTTTATGGGACATGTGTGGGTTGAGATAAAATGTGAAAACAGGGAAGAGCTAACCGGAATGGTGGCCGCAAAACCTGATTACCTCTACCAAATTTTAATAGAACAAAGAGGACTTGGAGTTCTGTACCATAGCTTCGATGGAAGATTAGAAGATAAGAAAGATATAGAAATCGAAAAACCAGAACTTTTTAAAGAAGGTAGGATTAATTTTGTAAAATTTATCCTTAATAAAAATCAGTGTGAGAGGGCCTTAAATTACGCAACTGAATATCGGAAATTAAATGTTGGAAGACACTACGGACTGGCCAATAGGCCACGCTGGGGTGAAGGTGCGGGCTGCTCTGCTTTTGGTGCAAGTTTTGTAGATGTCCTAAATATCTTGGATCATGAAATGAAACAATCTTGGTCCCAGACTGTGAACATTCCTCTCGAGTTGGCGGGCCCACCGGTCAAAGAAGAAACTGTAAGCCTCTATAAAATATTAACCCACTCAAAATCTTGGGCAAAAGATAATGAACCTCATAAAAGTCTGACCTTTTGGGATCCAGACCTCATGTTTAAATGGGTCAATAAAAAGGTTACTCAAAAACAAGCAGGTTATTCCATCGAGAAAATAGAAAATGCTCAAGGTATTGTTTTTGATAAATCACATTTTCCAACCCCCGAGGAACCTATTTGGCAGCAAAGACTTGATAGCAAAAATCCTAAACAGACGGCGAACTAATTTAGGCCCTTTGCAAGTCCCTCACCTCGTGGATCGGAAACTCCCTCCCAGCCATGATGATTTTTTCTAATGGCCTGGATGGAGCAACCGAGTTTCTCGTGAATGACCTTATGTCCTTTTATTTTAAGTTCTGACTCAACTTGGGGATCTAGAAAAGGTGATTCAATTTTTAGAACATCAGGTTGCCATTGTTGGTGAATTCTTGTTGCCGCAACGGCCTCATAAAGTGGCATTTCAAATTCAACACTATTCAATATCGTCTGAGCAACACAAGTAATAATTCTTGTTCCCGAGGGAGAGCCAAGGGCCATGACAGGAGAATCATTTTTTGTAATGATGGTTGGTGACATTGAAGAAAGTGGTCGTTTTCGAGGCTCGATTAAATTAAACTCTCCACCAACAGCGCCAAATAAATTTTTTGCACCCACTTTTTGTGCAAAATCATCCATTTCATTATTAAGAATAATGCCAGTCCCTTCTGCGATAACTCCTGAACCAAACCAACCATTAATTGTTTGGGTGGAAGCAACAAGATTTCCTTCTCGATCCGCAATTGTAAAGTGAGTCGTATCAGTTGACTCGTAAGGTAGTTCTATCTTTTTTAAAGAACTCTCTTTCATTGCGTTTGGTGTGTTTATAGTTTGAGAAAGCTTTTCGATATAATTTTCATCCACTAAAGATTGAGTGGGGATTTTATTAAAATCTGGATCACCCAAATAAGTTGCTCGATCTAAAAACGCTCTTTGCATAGCATTCGCTGTTAAATGAACAGCTTCTGCAGTTTGTGGACCAAGTTCTTTAAGCTTATAAGGTTCGAGCATCTTTAAGATTTGAATCACATGAACCCCTCCAGAACTCGGAGGAGGCATGGAATAAATTTTTAATCCCTTATATATTCCCGTTACCGGTACTCTTTCAATCATTTTATATGTTTTAAGATCTCTGTGACTAAGAAGTCCTCTTTTTTTATTAATTGTTTTAACAATAGAGTTAGCAATTTTCCCCTCATAAAAACCAGTCGCACCATTTATTGAAATCACTTCCAATGTTTTGGCCAAATTCTCCTGAATCACTAATGATCCGAGCTTTGGTACAGAACCACTATCAAGATAAAACGTTTTTTTTGCCTCTGGATCAAGAAGCAAAAGATTTTTTCTATCAATTAAAGCTTCATGAAGTTGCTTATAAAGTGGGAACCCTTCCCTCGCTAGCCTAATCGAAGGCCTCATGGTCTCTTCCCAAGAAAGCTTACCAAATCGTTTATGGATTTCGTAAAGTCCTTTGACTAACCCTGGAGTGGCAACAGCAAGTGCCCCTTCCTGAGAAAGAAGAGGCTGTGTATCACCTTTTTTAGTTAAAAACATGTTTGTCACGGCGGACATCGGAGCCACTTCTCTGAAGTCAAAAGCATAGACCTTGTTTTCTTTTTTAGAGTAATAAAGAAGAAATCCTCCTCCTCCAATTCCTGTTGAATGTGGTCTTTCAACAGATATGGCAAAAGAGGCAGCTACAAAAGCATCAATAATATTACCGCCCTTTTTGAATACCTCGAGAGCCGCTTCTGTTGTTCCCTTTCCCTGAGAGGTCACCATCTCATTTTTTGAAAAGGCTTCATGAAATTTTCTATTTTCGCTAATGGCCGGAGAGGAAATCCTAACCTGATGGGAACAACTGATCAAAACAATCAACATGAAAGCTCTTAGCATTTACGACTCCGAAGAATTAAATGATACTGGTTAGAGTCTAGGAGATCAGGCATGGAACTTAAAGACAAAAAATGTATCCCCTGCACGAGTTATGTACCCCCCATTTCTCTTGAGGAAAAACTGAAATTTATTAAAGAATTAAAAGATGATTGGATCCTAACTCACGAAAGTTCAAGGATTGAAAAAGTTTTCACCTTTAAAAATTTCAAAAAAGCACTTGAATTCACAAACCTCATTGCTGAGATTGCCGAAGACGAAAGACATCATCCAGAGATCCGTTTAAGCTGGGGACAATGTCATATTATTATCTGGACGCATACGAATAACAATTTACTAGAAAATGACTTTATTTTAGCGGCCAAGATTTCAGAGATCTTTTTTAATCGTTATCAGAAGAACTAGTTTTCATTTCTTTTAAGAAACGCTTCTGTTTCAGCGTTTTCCCGCACAAATAAGACTGAGTTGGATCAATGTAAAATTGTTTTAAGGCCGCTCTTCCAATCAGCATTCTGTACTTCATTGACTGACGATTTGTAAGAGTTAATTCAATTTTTTTCTTTTTACCAGCAATAACCAATGTTGTTCGGATAACAAAACGCTCTTCCTTGTGACCACCAGAATCTGTAACGAATCTCCTATCAACAAGTGGTGCCGTACAGTGGACAACAAAAGAAGTATCATTTTGAATGGGATGCACCTTGAAAGACACCATTGGCCTCGAGCTAGACTCATCAACTTGAATATCGAAAGCATGTAAACTTGAAGTTTTTGCTCCAGTATCAACTTTTCCCTTTATCGCAAGAATTCCTAAATCCGTCAGGGACGCCCACTCTCTCCAGCCAATTATTTTTGATTCACTATTAACTTCTTTATCCATAGATTCAAATATACCAAAATATGATTTTTCTTGTTAAGAATTGTTGCAATGCCTGCCTCTAATGATACAATAAGTTCTAATGACATGAAGTCTCAAACTTTAAAAGGTCCATTTTCATGAAGAAACGTGCAATCATTTCGTCGGTTATTCTATCTGCAACACTTTTATCAAGCTGCACTACTGCCAATTCAAAAATAAAAGAGAAACCAACGACTGATCTAAGTGCCATTCTAGAAAAAAGTGAAAATAAAAATGATCCTGTTTCAATCTATGAAATTGGTAATGAGTATACTCACGAAATGGCCGAAGCAGATGCCGATGATCAAAAAATTAAACAAGAAGTAGGTGTATCAGAAATTGATAAGGAGCTACCCGGTACCATTGAAGATAGAATTCCCTACTCAAGAAATTTTTTGGCACAAAAGAATACGAAAAGAATGGAGTTTTGGGTTGATTACTTTACAAAGAAAAACCATGCCCGCTTTCAAAGATTTATCAATAATGGTGAGGAATACAGAAAAATCATAGAAGAAGTTTTTGCATCTCATGGACTCCCGAAAGAACTTTATTTTGTAGGTCTAATCGAATCAGGGTATTACCTAGGTGCCAAATCACACGCTTCAGCTGTTGGCCCTTGGCAATTCATTCGTGGAACTGGGAAAAGATACGGCCTTAAAATAACGTCCGAGATCGATGAGCGACAAGATCTTTTCAAGGCTTCAAGAGCTGCGGCATTGTATTTTAAAGACCTTCATAATGTTTTCTCAAGCTGGGAGCTGGCCTTATCTGCCTACAATGCTGGTGAGTATGGAATCATTCGAAGAATCATGAAACATGGTACTCGTGACTTCTACGAACTTTCTAGAAATAAACAACTTCCTTCTGAGACAATTAATTATGTACCTAAGGTCCTTGCGGCCATGCATGTCGTAAATAACGCTGAAAAATACGGATTTGTGATTCCAAAAAAGAAACACAAATTGTTTGATCTTACGAGACTTGCTCCTGTTAAAAAGAATGTCCCTCTTTCCTTTATTGCAAAGAAGTTAAACATTTCTCAGCAAATACTAAGAAAATTAAATCCTGAACTAAGAGTTAATCAAACTCCAAGATACGTGAGTGGCACTTACTACTTAAGAATCCCTCAACAAAATTACAGTTATAAAATGCAAGAGCTAACTCCAGAAGTAGAAATTGCAAAACTTGCGAAACCAGAATCGAGAAAAGAGCAGAACAGAAGAACAGCTTTTATTGAAGAAACGATTTCGTCTAAATCAAATGAAATAGAAGCCATGAAGTCTCAAAAGACATTTCATAAAGTTAAAAGAGGCGAAACATTCTTTTCTATTGCAAGAACTTATGAGCTCACACCAAGACAACTAGCGAAGCTTAACAATTTCAAATCCTGGAAAACAAATGTTATGACAGGTCAGAGAATTAGGGTAAAAGAACAAATCATCACAGAGAAGAGATACGCAAAGAGTTCAAAGCCTCAGCTTAAAGTAACTAATAAACCAATCGTTTATAAAATTAAGCGCGGTGACAATCTAAACGATATTGCTAAACTTTTTGATATTAAACTTTCAAAAATCAAAAGAGCGAATAATTTGAAGAAAAGTAATGTTCTTGTAGGACAGAAAATTATTCTACCTGACACGAAAAAAGCTATTTATACTGTCAAAAAGGGTGACCGACTTTTAAGGGTTGCCAAAGAATTAAAGCAACCCCTTGAAACTATCTTGAAGTTAAACTCTTTAACTCAAAAAGATATTTATCCTGGCCAAAAAATTATTGTGAATATGGATTAAACCTTGGCCCATTAATTTGAAAAGTTGCTATCAAAGGTAAATGATCAGATGAGGCCGAACTTAAAACTTCGGCCTTCATCATTTTTAGTGATGGATGATACCAAACGTAATCAAGTCTTCTATCTGGACTCCATGAAGGAAATGTAAAAAATCTTTGTTCATCCTTTAAGTAGATCTCTTCGGGTATAACTTCTAAGAGACCTGACTTTCTCATGAGATCATAACTTTCATCATTCTCGTAATCATCTTCATTAAAAAATTTAGACTTTTTTAAAGCACCAGTAGGCACCATATTAAAATCCCCAGCGATGAGGTCTAATTTTGTTTTGCCCATCTCTTTAATTAATAAATCTAACTGTTCTCTGCGATTTTTCTTATCAAAAGCTTCGAGATGAAGATTCACTAGATTGAAGGTCTTATCTCCTATCGTAACGGTTACTTTTTGCAAATACCGATGAAGATAAAATAAATTATACCACCAAGGCTGAGAGGACGGCTTTCCTAAAAGAGTGACTTCATTTAGGCCAAGAGGATATTTACTCAGTATGGCACCACCAGACTTCATCTTACCAAAATTATTTTTTATTGGAAAATAAGGAAAGGGGATGTAGTTTGCTTCCCATGAAACCGCTTGGGCAACAAATGGATAACCGGCCTTCTTTGCAATAAAGGTTGCTTGATCAATAAAATGCGACCGCGAAGAATCAAAATCAATTTCTTGCAGAAAAACGATATCAGCATCCCAATTGATGAAGTCATTTGAAATCTTTGTGAGTGATTTCTCATAATAGTCAATATCTCTATGTTCATAACCGCTTCCCTCAGACCCCTTCCCATATAAAAAACCGATGTTAAAAGTTAGGACTTTAATGACTGAGGGAGTTTCTTCTACGTCCACCATCTGGTCAGGTTCAACATTTATGATAGTTCCTTTAATTGTTTTTCTCTCAAGGCTCCAAGGGTAACTAGACCAAGAAAGAAAGGCGAAAACACATAAAACAACGATGAGGAAACTTCCAACAATCATTTTCATATCCTTTTTCCTCCGATAAAGAGTGCCTCTACCTGGCCAGGAAATTCTACCCCTAAAAAGGGGGAGCTGCATGCTTTTGTTTTAAGCATTTCTTTCGTTACTGTGAAAGGTTTATTTAAATTAAGAATCGTAAAGTTTGCTCTGAAATTTTTCTCCAAATATCCCAACCCTTTTCCAAATGTTGAGTAAGCTGGGTAGAAATGAATCCAGGACTGTAAAAAATTATTAAAAAATGTCCCTGGATTTTCGGACGCAACTTTTGAAATAATTTTAGGATCAACTCCGTTATGAATGAGCCAGGTGACAAAAGCCCCAAATGTATCAAGTCCAGTTAAACCTGAAGTCCCAATTTCTTTTTCATGAGGAGCATGGGGTGCATGATCAGTTGCAAGAAAATCAATTTCACCATTTTTTAGTGCTCTAAGAAGTTCAAGTCGATCTTCAGATGACCTAATAGGTGGGTTCATTTGAAATTCAATTAATTTATCTGGAGATATTGAGCCAATATCAAAATATAAATGCTGAGGAGTAACTTCGATCATAACTTTTACTCCTCTCGATCTGGCCTCCCTAATTAAGTTCAGCCCTTCTTGAGAGGAAAAATGACAGAGCTTCCCCTTTAGTTCGTATTTTTCAATCATAGAAAGAGCTTCCCTTGTGGCAATCACTTCTGCCTTTACGGGTCTTTTATGATGGTGATCTGAAAATGATTTCGCCTCATCTAATATTTGAGGATCCTCACAATGAAAACTAACAAATTGATTTTTATAAAAACATAATACCTGATCAAGACTGTTTAGATCCTTAAAAAAAAGCTCCCCAACAGAAGGGCCCATGTAAACCTTATAAGGAACTAAATAACTTAATGGTCTCGTTTCTGGACCTATGCCAGCATAGAGCCATATCTCGCCTTCTGTCTTCATCGCCAACAAAAACTTTTCTTTATAACTTTTATCATCAATTGGCGGGACTGGATTATTGGGCATATCCCCAGCATGTGTTAAACCACCATTATGGAGGGCCAGACGAGCTGAATTAAAATCTTCTTTGTAACAATTTTTCCCAGAAATATCTTCTCTCGCATGAATATGAACATCTCCCATCCCTGAAAAAAGTAAGGAGTTTTCATCAAAAAAATAATCAACTTTATCTTTAGCTATACCAAAGTCACCAACTTCAAGTATGAGACCAGAGATTTCACAAAATTTAATTTGCTGTCTTTTGATGTAATTCGAAGTGACACAAACGGCATCAATTATTTTCAAGTCGATCTCCTTATGATGGTCGTAGGTGATCCTTGGTCTTGCGGCATAGTAATAATTTCATCTATGACGACATGCCTAGGTCTATCAAGCATGAAAACCATCATACTTGCAATATCATCAGGTGTTAGTGGACTCATTCCTGAATACACAGAATTTGCTAATTGTTCATCACCTTTAAATCTCACTTGGCTAAACTCCGTCTCTACCATTCCTGGAGATACTTGCATCACTCTAATATTTTTACCTGCCGTTTCTTCCCTAAGCGCCCTTGTAAATGCCTTTACTGCATGTTTTGTGGCACAATAAACAGCTCCCCCTTGGTAGGAGTAATGACCAGCAATCGAGCATAAATTAATTATATCCCCCATGCCTTGTTTCATCATCCAAGGAAGAACTAAATGTACTAAGCGAAAACTTGAGGTAATATTCGTATCAATCATCTGAGTCCAATCTGCAATTTTGCTTTCATGAACATTATCCTTCCCAAGGGCAAGGCCAGCATTATTGATTAAAATATCAACATGAGAACCAGTGATCACTTTTATTTTCTCAAAGGACTCTTCTTTATTGATATCACAAGGGATAATGTGGATTTTTGATGACTTTAGCTCATCCTTTAATTGAATTAGTTTTTCTTCTCTTCTTGCAACTAAAAATAATTCATACCCTTTCTCTGAAAGCATCTTGGCAACAGAGCGTCCAATACCTGAAGATGCACCCGTGATAAGAACTTTTTTCATTTTTATCCCCTACTTTTGTCGTTCAAATTTAAAAAAAACTGAATGACCATAAAACTTTCTATCAAATACATTTCCTCTCGTTGAAAGGAAAAGCGAAAGCGCTAAAGTTGACTGCTCACCTCTAATGTCAAAAACATTAAAGTTTTTCTGTGCATAAAAACGAGAAAATGCTTCAGATGAACAATCAGATTTTTGTTTTTGAAAATAGTATTCTAATTGATGACGGCTACCACAAAAAATAAAGTGATCTTTTTGGAAATTAGGATAATCCTTTTTAAAAGTGGCCACAAATTGGTCATCCCAATCGAAGATCCTCCAAGGCCTTAAAATTAAGAAATTGTAAGACGAAATAATCAACACTAAAGACGTTAAGCAAAGATACTTACTGTGCTCAATGGTCGAAACGATGTCCAAAATAAAAGCAAATAAAAAAGGAACAAGAAAGATGTAATAACGACCAATTCTTAGATTAACTCCACATAGAGCTAGAAGCTCGACAAAAAAAAACGTCATCACAATCAAAAAAACAAAACGATAAAACTTCTCATTTTTAAAAAAAGAAAAGCCTCTTGAAAAAAGAAACAAGGTAAAGAAAAAAAGGAAAACGAAAAAAACAAACCAATCAGGATTGAGTGGATAATTAAATGTAAATGGATATGCATCACCACCAAATAAAAGAATCAAGGATTTAAACAAAGTATAAAAATCATTTTTAACCCATGAAACATTAGATAAGACCGATTGGGCGCTGAAAAACATCACTCTAAGTAGATAGTAAGTCACTACAGGAATGGAGCATGAAAGATACATAAAAGATTCTTTCAAAGATAATTTCTTTTTAACAAAATCTAGTAACACTAAAGTCCAGATAGGAATTAAGCTCAGAGGATGTATAAGTGAAATGAAAGACATTAGGTACCATTTTTTTATAAAACTAATTTCACGTCTATGATCCCAAATCATTAAAAGAAGAAATATCATTTCAGCAAATAGACCATAATGCCTTGCCTGTCTATCCTGCATAATGAGCGTGGGAGAGAGAGACCAAAAAGCAACAAGACCTAGAGATAAAAACTTATGACTTTTTTTTAAAAGAAAGAGACATGAAAAAAGAATTATATAACTAAGAAAAACACTAAACATTCTGATGCTAAAAATCGAATCCGAAAAAAAAACTGACCATAATTTTACTAAAAAATAGTAGAACATTGTATGGGACTCAGTTGAAAAAACTTGATCTAAATGATGACTAAAATACCAAGTAGCAACTTCGTCACTCCAGGAGCTTGTTTCTGAAAGAGAAGTGAGACGAAAAAATAAACCTAAAAAAAGAGTCGAAAAAAAAAGGACCTTCTCTTTTAAAAGAAGGTCCTTGAAAAAATTAAGCATTTAGTTTTCTTAAAACGTAGTGAAGAATGCCCGAGTTTTTATAATACTCAAGCTCATTTGCTGTATCAATACGAGACAATAAAGTGACCTTAATGACTTCCCCATTCTTGCGCTTAATTTCTGCTGCAATTTCAGCTTTAGGCTTCATCTGAGTAAGACCATGGAGTGTCACTTCTTCAGATCCATCTAGTTGTAGAGACTTTCTCGTTTGTCCACTAGTAAACTGAAGAGGGATAACTCCCATTCCAATCAAATTAGATCGATGAATGCGTTCAAAACTTTCAGTAATAACTGCCTTTATCCCAAGAAGTCTTGTCCCTTTTGCCGCCCAATCTCTTGATGATCCAGTACCGTATTCTTTACCAGCGAAAACCACAAGCGGCTTATTTGCTTCCTGATACTTCATAGAAGCATCATAAATCGTCGTCTCATCACCAGTTGGAACATATGTCGTAAGACCACCCTCTTTCCCGGACTTCACCATTTCGTTTTTAAGACGAATGTTTGCAAAAGTTCCTCGAGTCATAACTTCATCATGACCTCGGCGTGCACCGTACTGATTAAAGTCAGCTGGCTTCACTCCTCTTCCAACAAGATAAGATCCAGCAGGAGTATCTGGCTTAAAAGAGCCAGCAGGTGAAATATGGTCAGTTGTAATTGAATCACCAAAGAGTCCAAGAACATTGGCCCCAATAATATCTTTCACGGCCTCAGGATCTTTTTTCATACCCTTAAAGTAAGGAGGATTATTAATATAAGTTGACTCTGAATCCCAAGAAAAAGTCTCTCCCTCTGGAGCAGACACTTTTTGCCAGAACTCATCACCTTTAAACACATCCGAATAGCGAGACTTAAACATCGCTGGCGTAATTGATTTTGCCATCACATCGTGAATTTCTTGAGAAGATGGCCAGATATCTTTAAGGAATACATTGTT
>Ga0164292_10002653_pt1 | contig 14591 bp, 11 predicted proteins | sample GEODES117metaG_FD_111486 | JGI IMG/M metagenome (GOLD analysis project Ga0164292, IMG submission 111486) | Eutrophic lake water microbial communities from Lake Mendota, Wisconsin, USA - GEODES117 metaG | ecosystem: Environmental > Aquatic > Freshwater > Lake | place: USA: Lake Mendota... | reverse complement strand
TCGTGGCTCGTGGTCATGGCAGGGCTGCAGGTCGAAAGCAGAGTCTAACGAAAGCAGAGGTTCAACACCTGAGCGCCGGAAACGACGAAAGCCGCGGTCGAGGCGCGTAACAGGCTCCCGCGCCTCATCTACCAGAACACCGCGCTTTCTTTCAGGCAATACGCATCGGTCGCTCAAGAAATCCCCGCACGCCGCCCATCAATGTACCTCGCTAGCGGTAAACAGGGACCGGACCTCCCCACGCCCCGAAGAACCTGGCGACCCACAGCACCGCTTCGATGACGGCCCCCAGCGCAAGCCCCCAGGCGGCGAGGCGCTGCACGCGATCGATCGCGTTGTGCGACAGCCTCGAGCCGCGCGCCTCGTTCTTGACAAACATGCACAATGCATACATTAGCGTGTGAAGCACCATCCACGGCGCCACCGGCTGCAAACGCCACGCCGCCCGAACGTCACCGGCCAAGAGCAGCCCGATCGCACGGGTTGTTCCACACCCAGGGCACGGCCAGCCGGTCCATCGCGCGAACGGGCAGCCCAACGTGCCGGTGAGTAGCGTCACCCCCAGAAGCATTACCGCCGACGCTAGTGCCGACAAACGCCCCTTTGCCCGATCAACCACATGCACCATACACAAATCTACGAATAGTTGTACACAACACCCCTATCCTTCGTTGCGATCGGTTTTTGATGTTCATTGTTCCGGCGCGACCCCCAACGCCGCGAGGTACGTGGCCCGCACATCGCGCGTCACCGCACGGTACGTCTCGAGCAAACGCGTGGCGGGATCGCCCGACGTGTGGCGGAAGCCCATTTTCCGAGCAAGAGCCGCGATCCCAGGAGCACCGTCCTCGATGAGACTTGCGCTGGTACCGTGCACAACGCGCAGCGCCTGCTCCAGGCGACGCAAGAACGCGAACCCGTCACGAAACACCGCGGCGTGAGCGTGCTCAATGTGCCCACCAGCCTCCAGAGCAGCAATCGCCTCCTCGGTGTCGGCGGTACGCACGCTCGCATCGCGCCCGAAGTTCATTTGGAGCCACTGCACGGCGAACTCAATATCGACAAGGCCACCTTCCCCAAGTTTGATGTCAAAGCGCTGGGGCCCCTCTCGCGCAAGCTCACGCTGCATTCGCATGCGGAGATGATGCACGCGTTCCGCATCAGGCGCAGGACGCTCGTACGCGATTGCATGCGCTAGGCGCATAAAACGACTGCATAATACATCATCTCCTGCACAACCCCTCGCTTTAACGAGAGCCTGCCGCTCCCAATCGTGCGCCTCGCTCGGCGTGGGTCGCGGACTGCCATCAAGAGAAATACCGTGATAGCGCGCGAACCCATCAAGACTCACGACCAACAGACCTTGCGAGCCCGACGGTCGTAAACGCGTATCGAGTTCGTAGCCTCGGCCATCACCGTGGGGCATGCTGACGAGGCGAAGCACGTGCTGAGCCGCGCGCACGTAGCGCTCCGCGAGGTCCGCATCGTCGTCGCGCCCTTGCGGGTCGTAGAGAAAAAAAATGTCGAGGTCCGAGCCGTAGCCGACTTCGCATCCGCCAAGCTTTCCCATCGCGATGACGGCAAGTCCCTCGACCGGGAGATTGCGTTGCGCGAGCGCAAAACTCAACGCATGCGACAACGTGGCGTCGGCCACCGCGGAGAGAACTCGTGTGGCCTCGCGCGTGCGCAACTCGCCAGACAACTCCGCCAGTCCGACCTCCATCACGAGGCGCGACTTCGCACGCCGCAACGCACCAACGAAGTGCTCCTCCGCGCCGAGTGCAACGTCGTGCGATTCGTCACCTGCTGAATTCGCAACTTCGGCCGCAAGCTGCCGTGCCGCACGCTCGGGAGTCGGCGGGGTTTTCGAAACCCAAAGGCTATCGGCGAGCTCGGGGTGAAATGCGAGCGACTCGCCCAGAAATAGACTCGCGCCAAAAAGCCCAACCAGCTTTCGAATGACGCACGGGTCGTCTGCCATCGCGCGCACATAAACGCTTGGCGTATGCAATCGATTGAGGAACACGCCAAGCAATCTCGCTGCTTGCTCCGAATCGGCCGCATCCGCGATGGCCTCAACGAGCCGCGTCGCCAAGCCCGGATGCCGGTCCCGCGCGCTGCTGCCAAGCGGATAATCCGGTCGCCGAGCAAGCGAAAGCAAGTGCCGCGCAAGATCCGCTGACGCGGTCCAGGTGACCTCACCACCCCCAACCGGCTCGGCAAGGGCACTGCGAACAAGCCCCTCCTCGCCGGTCTCGAGCGCCGAGAGAAGCGACGCAAACCGACGGTCGGTCCCCCCCGCTCGCTCGAGCCCACGGGTCAGCGAGGCAAATCGAACACTCACTCGCCGACGCGTTTTGTCGACGTCACGCTCAAGATCCTTGCCTGCGGCGAATCCCACGCTCTTGGCGATGGTCTCGAGCAAATCGCCGCGAGGCAACGCGTGGGTTTGTATTCCAGTTGCAAACTGCACACGATGCTCCAACCGACGCAGCACGAGGTACGCGTTTTCGAGCTCACGACCTTCGCGGTCCGTCACAAGCCCGCGAAGGCGAAGCCGCCGAAGGGCATCGAGCGTATTCGACATGCGCAGCGACGGGTCTTTGCCGCCCCAAATGAGCTGCAACGATTGCACGAAGAACTCGACTTCACGGATGGCGCCAGGACCAAGCTTGAGGTCGCGCGCCGGCTCGGCACTCAATTCAACCCGGCCCCGCTCCACAAGCTCCGCCATCTCGACGGCCACGCGCGGGTCGACCACTTTGCGCCAGACAAATGGCGCAAGCGCATCGAGCGCAGCAGCACCAAAAGCTAGATTTCCTGCCACAGGACGCGCACGCAGCAACGCCGCTCGCTCCCATGTTCGTCCCCACGTTTCGTAGTAGCGCTCAGCCGCAGGAAGCGAATTCACGAGCGGTCCGCGCGACCCCTCGGGCCGCAAGCGCAAGTCCACCCGCCAACAAAAGCCATCCTCGGTCACTTCATCGAGAGTTGCCGTCAAGCGCTGAGCCACACGCGTGAAGTATTCATGCAACGTGTGGTCCGACGAACCTACCGAAGCGCCAGGCGCAACCGGCGCTCCGTCATCCGTTTCGTAGAGCAAGAGCAAGTCGACGTCGCTACCGCAATTGAGCTCACGACCACCGAGCTTGCCCATTCCGAGCACGGCGAAACCGCATCGCAGCCCGGAGCTTGCGACGGTCGGAACTCCGAAACGAGCGTCTGCCCAAGCGAGTGCCTCATTCGTTGCAATCTCCAGGCACACTTGGGCCAAGTCCGAAAGTTCTCGCGCGGTTTCATCGACATCGGCGCCTGCACTCGAGATAAGCTCGCGAGCGGCCACGCGAAGTCGCTCGCGCTGAGCGAAGCGTCGAAGTTCGCGACGAACCTCATCAAGACTGCGAAACTCGCGAAAGTGCGACATCGCGATCTTGCGATATGCACGCAAATCGCGTGCAATGCGCATGTTTGTCAAAACAATGTGCAATACATCTTCAGGTCGCGTGAGCACATGAACGCGCAGCGCCGGGTACGCGTTCGACAACGCCCCAGCCAAGGCGCTGGCTCGCGCATCGATGGCAAAGCCACGCTCAGCCAACGCCGACTCGAACGCCGAAACGTGCGGTTGACTCATCCGACTCAGAGACTCGGTCCCCAAAACCGAAACATGATGAGCACGGTCCACAAGAAGAGAACATGAGAAAAGAAGGTAGGCAGCAATCGCCCAAATACGTGGGCCATCGCCCCCCACACGAGGCTCGTGGCCCCTACCGCAAACACGAGCAGTGGATTCAGACCCGCAACGGGATCTGTGAGTAGCCACATCGTCGGCAGCTGCGCCACGGCGCGCAGCACGGCCGCAACAACCCACGCGCCGCGCGGTCCAGGCCAGGGGCTCTCCGCGAGCAAAGCCGCGACCCACCCGCGCCACACGATTTCCTCCGAAGCCGCGATCACGATGAGAACTGCAACGATCAGTTTGACGTGAGCCCTCAGCGCCTCGGGTTCACCGAGGTGAAGGTAAAAGCGCGCTAGCCAGCCTTGCCCCACAGAACCGGCCGGAACGAAGTTGCGCATTGCAGCGAAAAGGCCCCCGAAGAGGACCACAGCAGCGGCGAAACCGCGTGTAAAATCCCCGGATTGAACAGTGAACCAGCCCGCCCGGCGCGACCTGTTCCGCCTCGGCGAACCCGTCTCGCTCAGGATCGATTCCGAAGCGGTCTCGGTTTCGCGATCGTGCCATAACGTGGCTCTGCCGCGTCGCCACTCGCGCGCAATGCCGACCGCGGCGAGCACGGCCGAGGGCAACGCCGCCCACAGCGCCACCGAGAAACGCCCCGCGGACGAGGGCCGAAACGCCATGCTTTGCGCTAGCGCCACCCACGCCACAATGCCCGCTACGACCAGCACATTCCGCACGCGACAAGGACTTACCGTATCTGCGCGCGTTCTATCCAGTGAACTCGAATCCGGCGCGCTTCGCATGCACTCGCTCGCTCACCGAGCCTTAGACGCTCAGGCTCTCGAATGTGGTCGTGATCGTGATCCTGTTCACGACCACATCCACACGCGAGAGCGTAAGCATGAGAACGTTCACGCGCGTGGTCGCGTGGCGAGTTCTCGACGGACGCGCGTTTGCGAGCACAGGCCTTCGCCGGCACGTCGTCGAAAACATGCACATCGCAGCATTCTGGGTTTGACGGACAAACCCATGCAGGCTATTGCTTTTTGCCATCTGGCGTCTGACGTTCGAGCACCGCGGAAAAAGAGTTTGCCCGCGCGTGGGTTGTATCGCAGGCGCGCAGTCGTTCCTCTTTTTCAGGTATGCACGCCGAAATCGGTACGCGCGGGGGGTCGCTGCAGTGGCGGCGATTCGTGGAGCCCGCGGCGGTCGCCGGCATGACGTACCCCTCACAGGGAATCCATCATGACCTTTACAGAAGCCGCGGCCGAAGTGCTGCGCATCGCTGGTAAACCTCTGCACTACAAAGAGATTACCGACCTCGCGATCGAAAAAAATCTACTCAGTCACGTCGGCAAAAGTCCGGAGGTAACGATGGGCGCGCGGCTCGCCGCCCTTCTCAAAAAAGAGGACAAGTCGAATCCGATCGTGCGCGTCAAGCCCGGTGTATTCGCCCTTCGCGACTGGGAAGGCTCGGGCGGAGCAGGCGCCCTCGACCACGAAGCCGGTTCCACTCTCCGAGACTCTATGGCCGATGACGCCAGCGATGACGCCTCACGCGACGACGACGAGGGCACCGAGGTCAATGCGCTCGAAGTCGAGGCCGCCTCCGACCGCGACCGGCGCACGGCCGCCGCCGCAACCCGGCCGCGCTACAGCGATCGCGAATCGCGCAGCGTCGTTGCTTCTGGCTCGCGAGGCGTCGACGGCGACCACGCTGACGACGACGACGACGACGAGCCGCTGATTATGTCGGGCGACGACGCGTTACGCGCCGACCTCGTGGCTCGCGCCGCGGACGTCTTCGACGACGAAGATGACGACGATCAGCCAATTTTTGCTGGGGGCGACAGCGAGCCACCGCCTGTCGGCGCTCATGCCTCAACGCTTTCGGCTGGCGCTGAACTCGGGGTCGACGGAGGCCGACGCCGACGCCGACGCCGACGTCGTCGGGGTGGTCGTGAACTCGGCCTCGACGACCGCGCCGCATCGCAGCGTGATGTCAACGGCACCTCGGGAAGCATTCCCGTCGAAGCACGCCTCGGCATCAACGGCGAAGCCGACGCAGTGACAGTGACCGACGGCGCTCGCGACGTGCTCGCCCCTGCGCCACGACCCATGGTTCGAGAACGCCACCAGATCATGGGCAACTCGGGAAGCCAGGCCTCCCTCAGCGTCGACCTGCCCGCCAACGAAGGCGATGAACTCGCGGGCCGCGACTTGGCCGATGCAGCAGCTATCCTGCTCCAGGCGTCGGACCGCACGCAGGGCCCGGTGCCCGCGCGGACGCTGGTCGACACCCTTATTCGTCGCGGGCGACTCGGCTCCGACCACCGCGATCCGACCGCAACGAGCGTGCAACTGACCGCAGCGCTGCGCGCCGACAACATGCGTCGCGCGTCCGCCGGGCAACGCCCGCGGTTTCGCTTCGCGCACGGCAACCAGGGCGCTCGATTGGCTCTCACCGATTGGTCACTGAGCCCCGAACTCACGCGCTTGGAGGCAGAAGCCATTGCCGCCGTCGAACGCTACCGCGAGGTTGCCCGGCGCTCACTTTTGCGCAAGATTCAAGACTTACCGGGGCATGCCCTCGTAGAGCTCGTTCTGCTCTGTCTCGAGCGCCTCGGGATGTCTCAGATTCGCGCCATTCGGCGACCAGGAGCGTCGGGCGGCGAGGTCCACTTCTCCGCAGTGCATCGCACGAGCATCGACGAAGTGCGCACCGCCGTTGTCATTCGCAAAGACGGGCGCGAGGTCGGACGCGAGCGCGTCACCGACCTGCGCGGCGCCCTTCACCATTACAACAACGCGACAAGCGGGTGGATCGTCACCACGGGTCAAGTCCTCAGCGGAGCCCGCGAAGAAGCATGCGCGCCGTCGGCGCCTATCGCGCTGTTCGACGGATTTGCAGTCTGCAAACTTCTCGAGGAAGGCAGCGTTGGCGTGGTCAAGACCACATTGTCGACGTTCTTGCCCGACCTCGAGCTGTTCGAGACGTTACGCGCATAACGCCAGAACCTCACTGCGTTATCTTCGTTCCGTGCTGGTCACTGGAGCCATTCCAGTGACCGCACACAACGCGGGCGCACATCGGATGTGCGGCCCGGTTGCGCGTGATGCCAACAGTGGTTATCTCGACGCGCAATGACGGAACATCGATTTCAAGCCGAGGTTGGCCGCGTTCTATCGCTGGTCATCAACTCGCTCTACTCCAACAAAGAAATTTTTCTCCGCGAGCTTATTTCAAACGCCTCAGATGCGCTCGATAAGCTGCGCTTCCGCGCCATCACCGAGCCCCACTTGCTCGAAGGTGAATCGGCACTTCGCATTCGGCTCCACGCCGATAAAGAACGCGGGGTTCTTAGCATCGAAGATACCGGCATCGGAATGACCGAGGCCGAGCTTGTCGAGAACCTTGGTACCGTGGCGCGATCGGGCTCTCAAGCATTCCTCGCCAAATTAGAGCAAAGCGCAAAAAAAGACGTATCCATCATTGGCCAATTCGGCGTTGGCTTTTACAGCGCATACTTGGTGGCAGACCGCGTCGATGTGATTTCTCGCGCCGCGGGAAGCGACAAGGCATTCAAGTGGTCGTCGGATGGGAAAGAAACGTTTCAAGTCGAACCGGCCGAGCGTCCCGTTCGAGGGACCACCATCGAGCTGCACCTACGCGATGACCAGAAAGAGTTTCTCGAAACGTGGTCGCTCCGTGATCTCGTACGGCGCTATTCGGATTACATGCCCTATGCCGTTGAGCTCGCAACGGGCACAGCGGAAGAACCGAAATACGAACGCATCAATCAGGGCGCTGCTCTGTGGCAGCGACCCAAAGCCGAAATCACCGATGAACAATACGCCGAGCTTTATCGGCATCTAACTCACGATTTCGAGGCACCGATCGCGCGCACCCACTTTCGCGCTGAAGGAAACGTCGAATTCGTCGGGCTTATGTGGCTTCCGAAAGAAGCACCATTTGACCTCGATGATCCGCGCAAACAGCGAGGCGTGCGCTTGTTCGTCAAACGCGTGCTCGTGATGGAAGACTGCGACGCGATCTTGCCCCAGTGGCTTCGCTTCGCACGGGGCCTGGTCGATTCCGATGATCTGCCGCTCAACGTCTCGCGCGAGATTCTGCAAGAGTCTTCGACGCTGCGAACAATCAAAAAGACAGTGACACGCAAGATTGTGGATCTGCTCGATGAACTCGCCAACGAAAAACATGCAGAATACATATCTTTTTGGAATACATTTGGGCGTATTCTGAAAGAGGGCTTGGTCGTCGATCGCGAGTGGAAAGACCGACTCGTGAAGCTCACGCGCTGGGCGAGCACCGCAGGCGATGACCTTGTGTCGCTTCAAACCTACGTTGGCCGAATGAAAGAGGGCCAAGAGGCCATCTATTACATCACAGGCGAATCAACGACAGCCCTTACAGGCTCGCCGTATCTCGAGTCGTTGCGCGCGCGCGGCTTCGAGGTCCTGTTGATGACCGACACAATCGACACGTGGACCGCTGAGGCCATCGACGAGTTCGAAGGCAAAAAGCTGGTCAACGCGATGCGTGCAGATATCACTCTTCCCGAGTCCAAGAGTGATTCAACTTCAAGCGCTGACACACAAAAAGCCTTTGAAGCATTTGTTGCTAAAGCCAAAGAAATCCTCGCCGACAAGGTGCACGATATTCGGACATCGAATCGCCTTGTCGACTCTCCGGCTTGCCTTGTCCTCGCCGATGGCGCCATTCCAGCGCACCTCGAAAAGGTCTTCCGTCAATCCGGCAAAGAAGTTCCTCGCGGCAAGCGGACGCTCGAACTCAATCCGCTTCACCCGGCCATTAAACGACTCGGTGCGCTCGCGGCGGAATCGCCGAGCGACGCGCGCCTTGCCGACTTCATCGTTGTCCTTTACGAGCAAGCGCTCGTTGCCGAGGGCAGCCCGCTTGAGGACCCGAGCGCATTCGCCAAGCGCTTGGGCCAACTGCTCACGCTGGCGATGGGCAACTCGTCGTAATCCCAACCGCGGCACGGACGTCAGCGCCTCATCGCGATGCGTCCGTGCCTACTTGCCCGCGCTCGCGCTCGCGAGACGCGGGCTAGGTCTCTTCGTGACTAGGTCTATGGCAGGCGTTCGAGTTTCGCGCGAATTAGGTCCGAAATTATCTTCGGCTGCCCTTGGCCTTTCGACTCTTTGACCACCAAGCCAATCAGCGCACCGACGACATTGGCATTGCCGCTTTTGAATCGCGCGACTGCATCGGCATTCGCCGCAAGCACGCGGTCAACCAGGGGCTCGAGCGCAGCCACATCGACGATTTGCCTGAGCCCTTTGGCTTCCACGATCGCACGAGCCCGAGCGCCTGACGTAAGCATTTCCGCGAGCACCAGCTTGGCTTGATTGTTCGAAACAGCGCCATCATGTGCAAATTGCAACAGTTCAAGCAGTGCGCTCGCATCGAATGGGACATCGCGCAGGCCTCGCGCGCGCAATTCACCAAGAAGCTCATTGGCCAACATCGAAGCAGCAGCGCGAGCATGCACTTTACCTGCAGGATCACTCATGACTTGACGAAGCAGCGCGACAAGCGCTGGCTCTTGCGCGATCGCACGAGCCTCTTCCTCACGGATCGAGAACGCATCGACAAGCTCACGCGCCTCCGCAGAGAGCGGCGACGGCGCCGTTTTGACACCTGGAGTTCTGGCCTTTTCAGCGGCTAAGCTTTCACCGTTCGCCGGCGAGGAAGCTTTTGGCCCGGTTTTGGCGACAGTGCGCGCCCAGCCATCTTTCAATGAAACGGTGCGGTTGAAAACCGGTAATCCCGGTTTGGAATCGCTATCAACGTAGAAAAATCCAAGCCTCTCAAATTGAAAGCGATCGCCGACGTTGGCGTTTGCCAAACTCGGCTCAGCTTTCGCGTGCACCACCGACAACGACGCCTGATTCAAGTCTTCAAGCCAATCGCGCGTGGGGTCGGAGCCCGGATGTTCGGTTCGGAACAAGCGATCGTACAAGCGAACCTCAACGTCCTTCGCGTGCGCTGCACTCACCCAATGAATGGTGCCTTCGACACGCGCTCCCGAGGGGTTGGCGCCACCTCGCGTCGCAGCATCGTGGGTGCAATAAATTCGCCGGACAACGTCGCCGTCTTTTTCTACTTTTGTGCATGTTACAACATACCCATGGCGGAGCCGAACCTGCTTCCCTGGCGCCAGCCGTTTCCATCCGGGCGGCGGGGTTTCGGCAAAGTCATCGTGTTCAATGTACAAAGTTCGCGAAAACGGCACCCCTCGTGAACCGCGAAGCGATGGCGGAACATCCGGCCCGGCATCTGAGCCAGTAGGCCAGTAGGGCGATTCGAGCAGCTCTGTTTCCCCCTCAGGAAATGACTCGACCACAAGTTCGAGCGGATTGAGCACCGCCATCGCGCGAGGCGAGCGCCGGTCAAGATCATCGCGCGCGCACGACTCGAGCAGCGCCACATCAACCGTGGAGATGTTCTTCGCCACGCCTACGCGCCCGACGAACTCTCGAATCGACTCGGGCGTGTACCCACGCCGCCGGAACCCAGCGATCGTCGGCATACGCGGGTCATCCCATCCCGAAACGAGCTTTTGCTCGACGAGCTGCAGCAGCCTTCGCTTGCTCATCACTGTGTACGTGAGATTCAACCGTGCGAACTCGGTTTGCTTCGGCACGTGAGGCACTTCGGTAGCCTGAATCACCCAGTCGTAAAGCTCTCGCGCACTCTCGAACTCGAGCGTACACAGTGAGTGAGTAACGCCCTCGAAAGAATCTTCGAGGCAATGAGCGAAATCGTACAGAGGATAGATGCACCACGCATCTCCTGTTCGATAATGGTGCGCGTGCTTGATGCGCACCAAGGCAGGGTCGCGCATTTTCATATTCGCGGCCGCCATGTCGATCTTGGCGCGCAGCACTTTTTCGCCGTCTTTGAATTCGCCTTTTCGCATTCGGCGAAACAATTCAAGATTTTCTTCAGGGCTGCGATTGCGATACGGACTGTCTTTGCCTGGCTCGGTGATCGTCCCACGGTAATGGGCGCCGAACTCATCATCCGAAAGGTCACAGACGTAAGCACGCCCCCGGGAGATTAGAAGTTCGGCAAGCTCGTAGAAGCGCCCAAAGTAGTCGGAGGCATAATACATATGCTCGCCCCAGTCGAAGCCGAGCCATTTCACATCTTTCTTGATGGCTTCCACGTACGACACGTCTTCCGTAGTGGGATTCGTGTCATCCATCCGCAAGTGACACTGCCCGCCGAATTCTTTCGCAATTCCGAAATCAATGCAGATCGCTTTCGCGTGTCCGATATGCAAGTGACCATTGGGCTCGGGGGGAAAGCGCGTCACGACACGCCCCCCGTGCTTGTTGGCTGCAATGTCGGCACGCACCATATCGCGTATAAAATCAGAGGCCTTGTCCACCATGAGGGCGACGACTTTAGCCTGTCTTCGCCGCAACAGAAAACACCCGAACGCTCCCACCGAGCGCCCTTTTCGGATGCATCAGGATTTATCTGCAAATACCACGCAACGGCCTCACGGCCGCATTACCCGAGCGCGCGCCGACACGGCCACATCGGCGCCGATGTCGTGGGCACGTACCGACAGACGCACTTCGAGCTTAAGCGTCGAGCGACAACGCAAGCTCGACGGTTCCATGTAACATTCCTCCACGATGGAGGCGCTCGTCACCCCACGATTCGTACTCGAGCCGATGACCCTCGCCCTTGTCGAGGCCGTTTTTCGGGGCGATCGTGACGAACTTGAACGACTCACTCAGGCGCGATTCCCCGCAGCATGGCCCGGCCGAGCACTCGTCGAACGTGCATTCAGCGCGTCGCTTGACGCCGTCCGCGCTGACCCGCTCACGCGCTTGTGGGGCGATCGGTTGATCATCACGCGAGGGCGCTCCGACCGACTTGTGGTCGGAAGCGTGATATTTCACGGCCGACCGGACAGCTCCGGCGTCGCCGAAATCGGTTATGGCGTCGAAGAAACATGGCAGCGCCAAGGCGTCGCCACCGAGGGCACGCGCGCCGCTGTCGAATGGGCGCTTTCGCAACCCGGAGTCGAGCGCGTGACAGCCACAACTCCGCCGTGGCACGTGGCGTCGATTCGCGTTCTCGAAAAAGCCGGCCTTGTGCGCGTAGGATTCGAGGAACACGATGCTCTGGGCGAAGTTCTCCGCCTCGAGCGGCGACGAGACAGCGCCGCGCTCACCTGACCACGCGCGTGACACCGCCCCGCGCGTCACGGTAAAGCTTGAGGGATGCAAGCTCCGCATTCCGTTGTGCTGCCGAGGCGCCGATTCGCCGCTGCCGCCGCAGTAACGCTTGCGATGGGCCCTCAAGCCCACGCCGACACGTCGCCAACCGACGCAGCCGCCCCCCCATCAGCCGCGCCACCAGTGCCAGCGAACAAGATTGCACATTACACAGAAAATGGCACCGACTCACTGACCATTCAAACGGAATCCGGTCCAGCAACGTGCCTCGAACAAGCTCCGCTGCCTTTTCTCGTACGCGGCAACTGGTTTCCCCGTACCAATGATTCAGAAAAGCAGAAAACCGCACGCAAACTTCTCGAAGATGCGATTCGGTACCGAACCGAAAAGTACGGATACTTTCAGGGCTTTGGCTCCCCCAAACTCAATCCAAAACCCCCGAAGTTCTACGCAAAAACGACAACATTTATGGGTATGACCGTGCAGGTGCACGAGAGGATTATCCCCGCCCTAAAGTGCGTTGAACTGGCACTCAATAAAACCAAAGCATCGGGTGAATACAAACCAAAGTCAATCGGTGGAATTCGATTTCAAAATACCTATCGAGGCATCGAAGTATCGAACCACGTCTACGGCATTGCGATCGATATTGAGCCTGATCGCAACACATGCTGCGGCTGCGTCGCGCCGTGGCCGAATCACCCGCTTTGCAAAGCGAAGAACAAAACCATTTGGGAGCGCATGGCGATGCCGCGATCATGGGTCGATACCTTCGAACGCTTCGGCTTTTACTGGCTCGGGCACGACGTACTGCAGGACACCATGCATTTCGAGTTTCTCGGCGACCCCGACCGAATTACAAGCCCCCAAGTAGCGACAACCCCCGAGAGTGCCTCGTCCAACCAGACGCGCCAGTAAGCCTCTGCCGTTCTTCACGGTACGCGCTGCGCGAGCATCGTGAGAACGGCCACCGTGCTAGGCTCGTGCCCTCGTACCAACGACCATCCGCCGGCAGTGGGCGAAAAGCCGCGCTCCGCGGGCCAACGCAAACACGCACGCACGCGCGAGCGTGCATCGCCAATTATCCCATCTCAACTTGCGACCGAACGATCATGAGCGAACACGAATTCACAATCAAAACGACCGATCTCGATGCCGGCGGCAAAGAATTCCGATTCCCAATCCGAGCGCCATGGGTACGCGGAGCCTTCGAGGGTCATGAGGCCACGGCCGCGGACACCGATGGCCTCCTCAGCGTTCGCGCGTCGAAGAGCGGGCACGACGTCGTTGTCCACGGAACCCTCGATGCTCCCCTTCGGCTTCCTTGCGCCCGCTGCCTCGAGCCGTTCACCTTCGCGCTGCACACCGACATCAGCGTGATGTACGTTCCCGGTTCCAAGGCAAAAACCACGACAGAAGAGGGCGAGGCCGAGTACACGCTGGCCGATGCCGAGGCCGACACGCTGCCCTACGACGGGGAGACCGTCGTGCTCGATGACCTCGTTCGTGACGAACTCGTGCTGGGGGTGCCAATGATTCCCTTGTGCTCCGACGACTGCACGGGTATGTCCCCAGCCCCCGGATCTAGGGCTGAGGTTTCTTCCACCGCGAAGAGCATCGACCCACGGTTAGCGCCGCTTCTGGCGTTCCGGGAAAAGACGACGAAGACCTGACTCTCGAAGGAGTATGCCGTGGCTGTCCCTAAGCGACGAACAAGCCGATCTAAGCGCAACATGCGACGCGCCAATCACGACAAGGTGACGCCGGTCCAGCTCATCGCGTGCGCGAAGTGCGGCGAACCTGTAATCCCCCACCGCGCCTGTGCTGCATGCGGGTTCTATAAAGACCGTGAGGTCACCGAGCCCGAGGCGGCCAAAGCCTGACCATTAGTCCGCGCCTCTATCTTCGAAGTCGCATGCGCCCTGCACACGTGCAGAATGCATGCACACGGGGTTGGGGCGCGTTTTTTCTGCAGTGCCGCAACTAGTGCTGCATTCCGCGCCGTCGTGCCTGTGCTAGGGGGATTTCAACGAGCATGACACCGCCTGCATCCCGCATTTTAGGCACAGGCCACTTTCTGCCGCCCACCATCCGCACCAACGCCGACCTTGAACGCATGGTCGAGACGAGCGATGAGTGGATACGCGAACGCACGGGCATTCGCGAGCGCCGAATCGCCTCCGAGGGCATGGTGACGAGCGACATGGCCACCGCTGCCGCGCGGTCCGCTCTCGAGGCCGCCGAAGTGTCGGCAGCCGAGCTCGATCTCATCATTGTCGCGACGGTCACGCCGGACATGCCAATGCCCGCCACCGCGGTGTTCGTCCAACAGAAGCTTGGCGCCAGGGCCTGCCCCGCCTTCGACGTTTCGGCGGCGTGCGCTGGGTTCATTTTTGGCCTGTCAATCGCCGATCAGTTTATTCGCTCGGGGGCGATGAAGCGCGTGCTCGTCGTCGGCGTCGAGCTTCTCTCGCGCGTCGTCAACTGGGACGACCGAACAACATGCGTTCTATTCGGCGACGGCGCCGGCGCTGTCGTGCTCGGTCCGGCCGGTGGCGCGCTCGCGGCAGACGGCCAACCGCGCGGGCTGCTCGCCGCGAAGATTCAGTCGGACGGCGCTCTTGCTCAATCGCTCATGATCCCGGGCGGTGGTACGGCGATGCCG
>Ga0164292_10002652_pt1 | contig 14593 bp, 9 predicted proteins | sample GEODES117metaG_FD_111486 | JGI IMG/M metagenome (GOLD analysis project Ga0164292, IMG submission 111486) | Eutrophic lake water microbial communities from Lake Mendota, Wisconsin, USA - GEODES117 metaG | ecosystem: Environmental > Aquatic > Freshwater > Lake | place: USA: Lake Mendota, Wisconsin... | reverse complement strand
TCGGACTTGGCCAGCTGCGACCACAGCAGACGGACGTCAGTTAACGGTCAAAGAGCGCTACTGCCCCAAGATCGGGACGGTGCTTTCAACGCAAACAGGTTTGCAGCCAAGTTATCAATTGACCGGAAAGGAACTGTATGTCCGCGCGGTCGTCACCAGCAGTCGGCCTCATCCCAATCCGACCCTGAAAGATCAGAAGGAACAGGCGTGGACTCAGCCAGTGGGTTGGGAAGAGTGGATCAAGGTAAAGTAGGAAGGTGGAATGAACCGGGACACGAGGTTGTCTCTAATTAGTGTTGATTGGAGGTTCCGGTTTGAACCCCGACCGGCGAGTTCCGACTGAGGGCGCGGAGCAGCAGAATGCTCCCGGCGATTGCACTCAGGGCCGAGCCGATCAGGGTGCCGATTTTGCCCGCCGGTTGAAGCGATTCCAGTTCGTCATTGAATGCAAGGTTGGTCAGGAACAAGGCCATCGTGAAACCGATCCCGGCGAAGCAGGCTCCCCCGGCAAACAGGCTCCAGCTGACTCCATCGGGCAGGCGGCTGATCCGCAACAGTACGGCGACCCCGCAGAAAAGCAGGATCCCGAGCGGCTTGCCGAGGACCAGACCTGCAGCGACCGCCAAGGCAACCGGATTGGTAATGGCGCCCGCTTCCAAAGGCACACCCGCATTGGAGAGGGCGAACACTGGCATGATCACAAAGGCGACCCAAGGGTGCAGGCTCAACTCCAGCCGATGCAGCGGCGAGAGTGATTCGCGGGCGGCGAACTGAAGCTGTTCTACGTTGACCGGAAGCTTGTCTGCTTCGCCATCGACCGCCTGCAACTGATCCCAAAAGTCATGAAAGACCTCGAGCAGCGTTCGCTGGCCAATCCAGGGCTGGGTAGGGGTCAGCAATCCGAGCACCACGCCAGCGAGCGTCGGATGCAACCCGGCGTGATGGAACGCCAGCCAAATCGCGATGCCTACCGCGAAGTACGGAAACAGGGCGCGCACTCCAATGCGGTTCATCAGGTAAACCAGGGCAAAGCCAACGACCGACCAGCCCAGATAAATCCAGTTGAGTGAATCCGAGAAAAAGGTTGCGATGATGACAACGGCGATCAAATCGTCAACGATGGCCAGAGTCAGCAGAAAAACCTTGAGCCCAAAGGGAACTCGCCGGCCAAAGAGCGTGAGGAAACCGATCACGAACGCGATATCAGTCGCCATCGGGATGGCCCAGCCGCTCTCGCCGGGTTGCCCCTGCTGCAATGCGAGGTAGATCAGGGCGGGAGTGACAGCGCCTCCGAGCGCTCCCACAATCGGAAGCAGGGCCTTGCGGAATTCCCGCAACTCGCCGCAGACGACTTCGCGTTTGACTTCCAGTCCGACGACAAAGAAAAAAATCGTCATCAGGGCGTCATTGATCAACAGCTCACCCAGCGTACCGTCGAGATGAAACTTGCCCCAATGAAAGGAGAGCGGCGTCTCCCAGAAATGGGCAAATGCCTCAGCCCAGGGGGAATTGGCCACCACGAGAGCGAGCAACGTGCAGGCCATCAGGAGGATGCCGCTGGTGGCCTCGATATGAAGAAATCGCTTGACGGGGTAGAGCAGCCGCTCGACCGGGGCGACGGGCAGACGCGATGTGACGGGAGCGGACTCTGGAGACGGATGAGCCATGGAAGCTGTGAATGCAGGAGACGAGGAGCAGGAAAAACCAATTTATCGACAATCGAATGTCGCTGTTATACTCAAAAGCCATGATTTCGTCCGGTTCAGTTTTATCCCCACGCCCGACTTTCTCCCCGGTACTCGCGGTATGGCCGTCAATCAAGGTTACACCTATCGCCATGTGATTCAGGGGCCTCTTCCCGGCGAGTCAGTCAACGAATATCTCGCGCGGCGCTTTCCGCATTCCTCGTCGGCAGCCTGGCGGCAAGCGATTGAGTCTGGTGAGATCTCAATCGACCATCGGCAGCCCACGGCGGAGGAAATCGTCCAGCCCGGCAAGGTCCTGACCTGGACCCGAGGGGGGTGGACGGAAGTTGCTGTGCCGCTGAACTTCGAAGTGATTCACTGCGATGAGCAACTGCTGGTCGTGAATAAACCCATCGGATTGCCGACGCTTCCCGGTGGCGGATTTTTTGAACACACGCTCCTGCACCAGGTCCATCAGCGTTTTCCAGCCGCTCGTCCGTTGCATCGACTTGGACGGGGAACCTCTGGGCTGGTGCTGTTTGCTCTGACCAGCGACGCCGCCAGCTTGCTGAGCCGCAACTGGCCGCAGGTGGTGAAGGAATACTGGGCGGTGGCCGAGGGATTGGCAGTCGAATCTACCCGCCAAATCACGATGCCGATCGGCCCGGTGCAGCATCCGCGGCTGGGAACGATTCATGCCGCGAGCCCCAGCGGCAAGGCAGCGCAAAGCTTCGCGCGCGTGCTAGCGCGAGACGAACAGCATCAGCGAACTCTGTTCGCCGTGCGGCTGGGAACCGGGCGACCGCATCAGATTCGGATTCATCTCGCTTCGATTGGGCATCCGCTCGCGGGAGATCCAATTTATGCTGCGGGTGGTCTGCCGCGGGCACACGATCCGGGACTTCCAGGCGAAGGTGGATATCTCCTGCACGCCCAGCGGTTGCAACTGGTCCATCCAGCAACTGCGGAGCCGCAGGAATGGATTGCCGCTCCGCCGGCGGACTTCTGCCAAGGCTTCGAGTCGGCGGAGCTATCTGCCAATGCATGACTTTGCCGCGGTACCGTGGTACCTGTCAGACGAGATCTACCAGGCCTTTCGCCAATCGGCAGCCGATCAGGCTGACTTTTTCGCGAGCCATGCCGACTGGCTGGAAGCGGCTCTTGAACACGAGCGACAAGCGGAACGCTACGGTGTGACGATCATCCGCGTGAGGATGGAGCTCGCAGCCTTCCAGCAATGGTGCGAAATTCAAAACCGGGTCAACGACGCATCTGCCCGATCAGAGTTTGCCGAACTGCGCGCCGAGCGGATGATTAATTGGCTGGGCGACTGAGAGTGGGAAGAAGAAAAGGGGCTCTCACGGAGACATGGAGGCACAGAGGGAATGCGGAATGAGAGACCGATTGTCTGCCGGCCGATACAGCAGGTTTTGTAAGTTGTCTTTCGTTGTCGGCTGCGCTTTACTTCTGCTTCTCATTGAAGCGGTTGCATTTTTGGCTCAATCATTCGCGACCTCAGCCGTTATCAAGTCTCCTTCCGTGCCACTATGTCTCTGTGCCACTGTGTCTCCGTGAGAGCCTTCTTCCGGCCGTTCCGCCCGCTTCACCGGCTTGTCAAACAGCGAGAGCAGCGCGGGAAGGATTAACAGGTCGCCGAACAGGGCCGAGCCGAGCGTGACCACACCGAGCGAGGCAAACAGAATATGGTCCCGGGAGTCGCTGAAGAAGACACTGGAAAAGCCAGCGACGAGGACGACCGTCGTGATGATCATGGCTGTTCCGACACCCGTGAAGGCCCGGCGAATCGCTTCGTCCGGCGTCGTCACGTGCTGAAACTCTTCCTGATAACGGGTCAAAAAATGAATGGTGTCGTCGACGGCGATCCCCAGACAGACGGTCAATGCACACACGGTAACAATTTCCAGCGATTGGCCAATCCAGACCAGGTAGACGCCGGCTACAGCGAGCGGCAAGGCGTTCGGCAGAATGGAGATCAGTCCCACTCGCAGGCTGCGATAGGCCAACCCGAGTACCACAAAGATGATTACGAATGCAGAGCCAAGACTCGCCAAGAGATCGACCACGATTTGATAGAGGTTTTCCCACCTCCAAACTGCGGGGCCTTTCAGTTCAGCTACGAAGCCGGGATGTTGCTGTTGCAGTTCCAAAAGTCCCGTTTTGATCCGTTTAAAGACTGGGCCATAGGTGGCAATCCCGAGGTCCTGTACGCGAAAGGTCGTCCGGGCGCGTCGGTCTTCGGGCGCGAAATAGCCCCGTTTCAAATTCGCGGGCAAAAGTTCAGCCAACGACATCTGGGACCCTCGGCTGGATGTTCCCGAGAGTGAACTCACGATATCCAGAATTGAAAGTGGGCTACCGACCAATGGTTCGCGTTTGAGAATCTCGTCAACACTTTGCAAGACGGCAAGCAGTTCCGGGTCTTCGGCCAAGCGGGCAGTATCCCAAGTGACTTCGACTTCCGCCATCTCCAGACCGCCGAGTGCCTGATCAATTTTCGCCATTGCCCGACCAGGCTCACTGGAGCGCGGCAGCGCATTCGCCTGTCGCTCGTCGGGGCGCAGCCTCGCTGCGATGGCTGCCAAGATCACAAACAGCGTCAAACCCACTGCAGCAAACCAGATGCGCTTGGCGAGTACGTAGTCGATAACAAGTGACAGCCGGCTGAGGTTCCGATCGATCAGGCTCTTGTCCAGTCCCACATGCAGGTTCTTCCCCAGTCGGGTTGAGCAACCGACCGGGATCCCAAGGATCACCGCAACAAAGGCGACCGCGACGCCAACGACACTGGCGGCACCAAAGTCCCGTACGATTTCATGTTGAGCCAGAACCAATGATCCCAGACCAATCGCGGTCGTCAGGCTGGTGAGGAAACAGGCAAACCCCACCTGCTCGATTCCACGGACGGCTGCATCATGCGAACTGGCTCCACCGGCACGAATCTGCCGAATCGTGGTCATCAAATGAACGCCATCAGTGAAGCCAACAAGGCTGATCAGCACAGGCAGGATGACGTTAACCAGCGGATTGAAGTCGACATCGAAAAAACGGGTAAAGCCAATCGTCCAGAAGACCCCCAGCGCCGTAGTCCCGGCAACAATCAGTACGGCCGAAATTCCACGAAACAGAATGACACTGAGCGTCAGGATAATGCCATAGGCGATCAATTGGTACTTCAGCCGATTGGCGTCGGAATTGCGGATGGATTCGATCACGATCGGCACCGGACCGGTGACGGAGAAGCTGAGCGGCACTTCGGGGAAATCCCGCGCGGCGGTTTCTGCGGCAGTGCGAAGTCCCACGATGCAGTCGTCGTCGGAAGCGAGTTGAAGGAAGTCGAAATCCGCCAGCAGCAGTGTCGTTTCGCCGTTGGGAGAGAGTAATTGTCCCCGGATAAACGGATGAGCCAGCGCCTTCTCCTTGGCTCGCAGCAGCCGTTCAGGCGAAGCTTGAGACTTGGGGAAGAGAGGCTCGGCCAATCCGAACAGGTTCATCGATGGAATCGTGTCCATCCAGGTTACTCGACGGACGTAGGGCAGCTCTTCGAGCTTCGAGACGACATGCCGCAAAGCGTTGACCCCCTCGGGGGTGAAGAACTTGGGCGATTCAACCACCAGGACGGCATCACCACCCATCCGCTGAGTAGAGACCCGCCGCGAGGAACTGCGGGGACGCTGTTGCTCGTTCGATTCCGTGCTCGTTGTCCTGGTCTCGTCTGCCTCTGCTCCTTCTGCCAGGCGGACAAACAGCTTGGGATCAATGTAGCCCAAGAGCGCGCCGCCGCTAATCAGCAGAATCAAGAGCGCAGCGATTGCTGGGCGGCGGGCAATCCAGGAAGTCGAACGGGCGAAGAGTTGGGACAAGGTGTAGCCTGGGCGTTAGAGTCAGCGTGGCCAAAGAGTCGGCGGGAGAGGCACTGGGGAAAAGCGGTGGGAAACCGGGCCTTACCGGGGCGAATCCTCTTTGCGGAGGCGTTGTTCGTCTTGCCGGAGGAAGCGTTCGCGAGCCAAGGGCTGCAGTTCCTCACGGGTAACGAAGCCGTCGTTATTCTCATCGAGTCGCACGAATCGGCGAATCGCCTGGGGCAACTGGTCGCGGGGAATTTGACCGGTGCCGCGAGGATCAAACCGCCGGAAGAAATCATCGATGAAGGCCTCGGCCGCCGCTTGTTCGGCTGCCGAATACTCCGGATCATCAGTAGTGGCCGCGTTGCGTCCCGGACGGGCTGAACCTCCGGTGCCGCGCGGTTGGGTCGCGTCAAAGAAAACGACCGCCATTTCCTCCCAGGTTTGATCGCCCCAGTTGACAGTTTGGGTCGGATCAGGGTTGGCCGGGTTGGCGGCTGAGTTGTCAAAGCGGGCTTCGAATTCGATCCGCTCAAAGTCGCCCAGTGGCCGAGGCGATTTCAGTTCGTAGTTGTGTTGCCAGTTGAAGTCGTAACGGGGCACGTCGAGCAGCACTTCGGCTTGGTCCCCTTTGTGACCCACAAGCCGAAAACTTTTGCCGCGGTAGTGCATGTGTGGCGAGAAGCTGAGCAGCTTTGCGGCGGGCGGGAGAAAGGGGACTTTTCCGTTCACAGGATGGTTTTCTGCATGCGGCGGGATTTCGAACTCCTGATTAACGGCCATCAAGGTGAAAATCTCGTGTTCGATCGTTTCCGCCGGAGCGAACAGCAGGCCAATCCGCGTCGTGTCAGTTTGCTCGCGACCGTTAGGAGTGTAGTGTTGTTGGAAGACAAACTTGCTGCCCGCAGGAATCCGCCGACCATGACCAGGCGGGTAGGGGAGCGGCCGCTGACCGGGTACGTAGGCTGCCAGCCAGCCTGAACCAGGCGAAGCCTCACCATCCGGGGGGCGGACAAACACAATGCTGTGGTGAACTACCGAACGATTGCCCGGAATGACCTCGGCGCCGACAACCCAACAATCTTCCTTCAGTCCCGGATCGACGACGAAGTATTGGTAGTCCACGGTACCCGTAGCCGGAATGCGGAACGGTTGCGTTCCCATCTCGACGACCAGGTCCGGTTCCCGCGGCAGTCGCCAATTGCTGGTTGCCGGCGGTACCTCCGGGAGTTGCTTGTCGGGGCCGCGGGGCGCACCGGCGGCGACCCAATCGCGGAGAATTTGCTTGTCTGCTTCTGGCATCAACCGTTGGTTGGCGAATTCGCCATGCTCCGGATTCGCATGCCAGGGCGGCATGAATCCACTGTCGATCACTTCGACGATCATGTCTCCCCAGCCCCGCGCGTCTTCGTAGTCAGCCAAGGCAAAGGGGCCGATGTCGCCTGCGCGGTGGCACTCGAGGCAATGATCACTAAGCACGCGGTGCACGTCGCCAGTAAAGGTCACCGCAGTCACGCTGGCTGGTTCGGTCTGGCGGCCGATCAAACAACCAAAGAAGTTTGTTTCCGGAACCGTAACCGGCTTGCCGGCGAGTAACTCCTCAATCGCCAGTTCCAAATCGCGGCGCTTCGGCTCGGCTCGGGCGATTCCTGGTTGATACTGATCGTCCACGCGACCGTGGTAGCGGACCACCAACTGCCGGTCGAGCAAAAAGACTTCCGGAGTCCGGGTCGCTTGAAATTCATCCGCCAGTCGGCGACCCGTGTCTTTCAGCAGCGGAAATTCGATTTCCAATTCGGCGACCGTTTTGAGCATGCTCGCAGGCGAGTCTTGCCGATTGCTGTTGATCCCGATCACGCGGAGTCTCCGGTCAGCATAACGCCGGGCGAACTCGCTTAATCGCGGAGCGTAAAGTTTGGCCATAGGGCAGTCATTGCCGAGAAAGACAACAACCGTCAGCCCAGCCTCTTCACTGGGCTTGAGCTGAACTGTCTCCCCTTGAACCGAGACGGATTCCAGCGGCGCAATTGTGCGACCAAGTTGCGAGTTGGGGGTTTGCCCCCAGCCTTCCTGAGGCGCGATGAACAACAGCAGCAGCCAGACAGGGAGCAGGTTGAGATAGGAAAGTCGAGCAATCATTTGGAAACCAACGTGGAGTTAAGGCCGACGGCGGACGGGCAACCGGAGCATAACCCGGCTACCATCGGAGTGGATAACCGGAGTGGCTGCTGGGAGATTCTCTCGGTTGCGGAGGGGGCAAGGAAAGGGCAACTGGGATGAGGAAAGGTCCCTTGGCCGCGTGAGGGCTAACTGTAAGGAGTTCCGGCCTGGGGCCGGTCAGCCGCGATCGATTGCCGCAGGGCTCGTTTTTCCCACCTAAAACGCGACTTTCCCATAAAAAGACTGCTTTACATATCGGAATATGTCGATATATTTGAGTATTAGGCCGCTGGTTTCATCAATCAACCGAGCGGGCCAGTGGGGTAGAATCGGGGCGGCCAAATCGTTCAGGAAATCGAACTTGAATGGCTGTCCCACCGCTCTTTGCCAGTTCTCAAAGGAGTTTGCACGATGTTGCTCAAATACTTTTACGACCCGGTTCTGGCTCACGCGTCTTACATGGTCGGCTGCCAGCGAGCCAAGCAGGCAGTAATCGTTGATCCAGGTCGCGATATTGAGCAGTACTTGCAGGCAGCCAAACGCGAAGGCGTCGAAATCACGGCGATCGCCGAAACTCATATCCATGCCGACTACGTCTCGGGCGCTCGTGAACTGGCCGATCGCGTCGGTGCCAAGCTCTATGTTTCCGACGAAGGTCCGACTGAGTGGAAATATGCCTACGCCGACCAGTACAGCCATCAGCTGGTACACGATGGCGACGAGTTTATGGTGGGGAACATCAAGTTTACGGTCATGCATACTCCCGGCCATACTCCGGAAAGCATTTCCTTTTTGGTCACCGACCAGGGTGGTGGTGCCAACAGGCCGATGGGCATCTTCACTGGTGACTTCGTCTTCGTCGGCTCGATAGGTCGCCCTGACCTGCTCGAACAAGCAGCGGGAATTGCCAATACGGCCGAGCCCGGCGCTCGGGATCTGTTTAAGTCCATCAAGCGCTTCAAAGAGTTGCCGGATTATCTCCAGGTCTGGCCTGCTCATGGTGCCGGCAGCGCCTGCGGCAAGGGCTTGGGTGCAATTCCATCTTCCACGGTGGGCTACGAGAAACTCTTTAACCCGGCTTTGCAGTATCACGATGAAGAGGAATTCGTGCGCTATATTCTGGCCGATCAGCCCGAAGCCCCGACCTATTTTGCGGTCATGAAGCATGTGAACAAAGTCGGCCCGCGGGTGCTCGGAGCCGGACACAGTCACAAGTTGCTGGATGTCAAGGATCTCCCTGCGGCAGTGAAGGCGGGTACGGTAGTTGATCTCTCGGCCTCCGGCGAATTTGCTGCCGGACACGTTCCAGGCTCGATCAACATTCCGCACTCCATGCTGGCCGCGTGGGCCGGGTGGTTGGTTGACTACAAGCGACCGGCCTATTTGCTCTGCAGTCCCCATCAAGTTGAGGCTGCCGCCGCGATGCTGCACAAGATCGGCGTCGAGGAGATTGCCGGCGCATTCGACATCGCTGCCGCTAGGGCTGCCGGTTTGGCGACTGAAAGTTATGCCAGTGGCACTCCGCAGGATCTCCGGCACAAGATCGAAGCGGGCCAAGTTCAGCTGGTCGATGTCCGCGCTGATACCGAGTGGGCCGAAGGCCGTATCGAGCAGGCGGAACACCGTTTTCTCGGACGCTTGGCCAAGAATCTGGCGGGCCTCTCCAAGGATACGCCGATCGTGGTCCAGTGTCGCAGCGGAGCTCGATCGGCTGTCGGATGCAGCGTGCTCCAAGCTCATGGCTTCAAGAACGTGACCAACCTTTCCGGCGGCTACCTGGCTTGGACATCTGCGGGTTATCCGACAACCAAGTGCAGCAAGGACGCCGTTACTGCCTGAACCAGCAGAAACGAACTGCGAATCGCCGCTCATCAGAGACCATCGGTATTCCGATGATTGGGGAAGCAGGGAAGTCTGTGGATTGTCAGCAGACGGATTGCATCCAGACCTGATTCCTTTGCGCAACCAGGTTCACCATCAGGCGGGAGCCCCAAGGGGAGCCGCCTGTTTTTTTTCGGATTGGCTGGCTTTCAACCCTTCAGTTCTTGATGGGTCTCGATTGGCACTGATGAGTGGCTTGCCTTATTCAGGAATCGAATCAATGGATCCCAAACAGACTCCCTGCTGCGCTCAGGCCGGTTGCTCTTCGCTCGATTCGGGCTATTGGCAAAGCCGCTATGACCAAGGTCAAACCGGTTGGGATCGTGGCGAGGCGAGTCCGGCCCTGCAACATTGGCTGGAGTCGGGCCAACTGAAGCCGTGCCGGATTCTCGTTCCGGGATGTGGCCGCGGACATGAGGTCGTGGCGCTGGCCGCCGCCGGCTTTGAAGTGACTGCGGTCGATTTTGCGCCAGCCGCAATCGCAGCTTTGCGCGAACAGCTGGATGCCAAGGGGCTGGGTGCCACTCTGATTCAGGCCGACCTGTTTGAGTTTGTCCCCGACCGGCCGTTCACCGCGATCTACGAACAGACCTGTCTCTGTGCGATCAAGCCTGTTCAGCGCGAAGACTACGAGCGGCGATTGGCCAGTTGGTTGATGAGTGGCGGCAAGCTTTACGCGCTGTTCATGCAGACCGATTCCTCCTCCGGGCCGCCGTATGCCTGTCCGCCCGAGGCGATGCAGGGGCTGTTCCCGGTGGAGCGTTGGCGCTGGCCAGCCAAACTTGAGCCGATCTCCCACCCAGCTCAGCTGATAGAATTGGCCGGCGTGCTTGAGCGAGTGTAAACAGCTTTCCTGAGCGAGTTGGAACGCCCGGGGAAGTGACTCAGTTCAAGTGACAATCCACGCAGAAAAAGGCAAGGGGCGGCATGTGCAGGCAAAATGGGACGGCATTTTTTGGGCTTGGTCTCTGGGCGACTTATTTGCTGCTGGCCGGGTGGGCTGGCAACTCATTCGCTCAGGAGCCGAAGCTCGACTTTCCGGAGCAGACTCTGGACCAGTGGCATGGATTTACACGCCACAAGTTCCAGTTTGAAGGTCGCGATGCCTGGGTTGTGGAGCCACAGCAACCGCGAGCCGATCGGCTCTTCTCCTGGTGCCTGATCTTTCCTGATGCCTTCACGGAACGTTGTGCTGCTCCGCAGTTGCTGGCGGCGGGTTTTTATCACGTCTACTGCGACGTCGGAAATACATTCGGAGCACCGGATGCCGTTGCGCGGCTGGGGCGATTCCACGATGAATTGTGCCGGCGTGGATTGTCGAAGCAGGCGGTGCTCATGGGAATCAGTCGCGGCGGATTGTATGCCCATAACTACGCCGTCGCTCATCCTGAGCGGGTCTCAGTGATCTACGGTGACGCAGCCGTGCTGGATTTCAAGAGTTGGCCCGGTGGGCTTGGGAGCGGCAAGGGGAGTGCAACGGACTGGCAGGACCTGCTGAAGCTGTATCAGTTTCAGGATGAAGCCGCGGCGATAGCTTTCAAGGGCAACCCGGTCGATCAACTCGCGCCGCTTCATCAAGCCGGCGTCGCACTGATCTATGTTGTTGGTGATACTGACGATGTCGTGCCGTGGAGTGAAAACACGCAACTGGTTGAGACCCGCTATCGCGAATTAGGTGGGGTCGTCGAAGTGCTGCACAAGCCGGAAGTCGGCCATCATCCCCATGGCTTGGATGATCCGACTCCCGTTGTGCAGTTCATTCTGAAGCATGCTGGTTCCAAGTAGACAGCTGGACGCGCGATGGTTTCAAGGCAAAATTCCTTCGCGTGATGGTCCGGGATTTAGCTTGCCAACGAAAAGGGGAAACAACCATGCGAGATCGACCCAAACTGACGGTCTTCATCCTGTTTTGCCTCTGCTGGTTGCCTGACGGAGCCTGGTGTCAATCGCTTGCTGAAAAGGGGCAGGCAGCAGACAGCCTTAAGGAACTGAAGTCTGATTGGAGTCAGGCCCGCAAGCTCTATCCGGGAATTCAGCATCAGCGCTGGGAGCTGAGCAAACCACGACCGCTCGTTGTCAACTGTCTGCGAGTCGACCCTGGAACCCCGGGGTTGAAGTTCCATACGACTTCCCGGATGGAAGGTTGGGAAAATGGCGTGACCGAAACCAGGCGTCAGACTGTCCGCGATTTTCTGCGAGCGATGCGCGGCAAGGATATACCTTTGGTCGTGGCGATTAACGCCGACGCATTCTCCCTCAAGACGGCCTACGATCGCCAAGACCCTTGCGACCTCTCGGGATTGGCCGTTGCGGAGGGGACAGCCGTTTCGCTGCCCAATGGTTCGCCTTCACTGATCCTGCGCAAGGATGGTTCACTGCAAATGGAGATTCTGGCCCCTGATGCCAAGCTGGATGAGATCGAACTTGCGGTTAGCGGCTTTGCGTTTTGCCTGCAAGCAGGCAAGGCCTTGCCCAGTGGTAATGACCTCCATCCGCGTACGGGATTCGGTCTGGCGGAAAATGGCCGGTACTTGTTTCTGATGACCGTCGATGGACGTCAACCGTCCAGTGAGGGGGCAACGACCGAAGAACTCGGCAGCTTGCTCGGAAAAGTCGGAGCGACAACTGCGATCAACATGGACGGGGGTGGCAGCACCACGCTCGCTTGGTGGAACCGCGAGGCAGCTGAGGCCGACGCCTGCGAGCTCTTGAACCGCCCGGTTGGTAACGGTCGCAGCTGGTCTCCCCAGTCAGACCCGGCCAAATTCGGGATTAGCGAACGGACCAATGGCAACAACTTTGGGATCTCGTGGCGAGAGTGATTGTGAAACTGTACCTGTCCCCGTTTTTCCCCGCAAAGCAAATCCTGCGATGGTGGGCAATTCTCGTCTTGGGGCTGCTCTGGAATTCGTCTGCGGGGCAATTCTTAAGCGCACAAACGGTCTTGCTGGAGGCAGAGCAATTCGCCTCGCTCGGTGGTTGGGATCTTGACCAGCAAGCGATGGACCAGATGGGCTCACCGTACCTCTTGGCTCATGGCTTGGGAGTTCCTGTCCGCGATGCCGTCACACGCTGGGAAGTTCCTGCCTCGGGCAAGTATCAGGTTTGGGTTCGAACTCGCGACTGGGTGGCACCGTGGAAGGCCCCGGGCGCTCCGGGGAAGTTCCAAGTGCTGTTCGCTGGTCAGCCACTGCCTGTTACGTTTGGCACGGAGGGGGCGGAATGGCACTGGCAATCCGGTGGCGAAGTCGCTCTTGAATCTGGACCGGTGGAAATCGCCCTCCACGATCTCACCGGATTCGAAGGGCGTTGCGACGCCCTCGTGTTGTCGGCGGATCGCGGGTTTGTACCGCCCGAAGACGGCGAGCAGTTGGCGCGTTGGCGACGCGAGCAACTCGGTTTGGCTGGGCCGCCCGAAGCAGGTGGCGAGTTTGACCTGGTTGTGGTCGGAGGTGGGGTGGCTGGAACCGCAGCGGCTGTTTCCGGGGCGAGGAATGGACTGCGCGTGGCGCTGGTTCAGGATCGTCCGGTGCTGGGTGGCAATTCCAGCAGCGAAGTTCGGGTTTGGCCCGAAGGCCACACTTGCCAGAAGCCATTCCGGCGGATCGGTGAGATTGTCGACGAGCTTTGTCCACCGCGAAGTGTCGGGAGCGGAAACGCCAAAGGCGCGGCGATTTATGATGACGAGAGAAAACTCAGTGTGGTCGCAGCCGAGCCGAGGATAACTCTGCTCTTGGAGCATCGCGTCAACGCAGTGGAGACGAAGGCCGGGCGAATCATCGCAGTCGTCGCCCAACATATCCGAACTGCTCGGCGGTTACGACTTGAGGGCAAAGTTTTTGCCGACTGTACCGGCGATGCCGCAGTAGGCTATTTGGCGGGAGCCGATTACGAAGTGACGGCGGAAGGCCATCTGGGGGCCAGCAATCTCTGGAACGTGCTCGACCAAGCTGATCCGGTGCAGGTTCTCGGCTGCGAGTGCAAGGACAAGGATGCCTTAACCGTACTGACCGAAGCGGGGCAGGTCGTCGCGCCGTTTCCCCGGCTGGAGTGGGCTCTGGACTTGAGTAATCGCCCCTTTCCCGGCCGGCTCAAACAGAACGGTTCATGGACCAAGCCTGACTTGAATCAGCTGGGAGGTTGGTTTTGGGAGAGTGGCTTCGATCGCGATCCTGTCACCGACATCGAGCGGATTCGAGATTTGAATCTGCGGGCAATGTATGGCGCTTGGGACACGCTCAAGAACGTCGACGCGCTCTATCCCAATCATCGCTTGGGCTGGAGTGCGTTCATTGCCGGCAAGCGCGAATCGCGGAGGTTGCTTGGCGACGTCGTCTTGTCAGTCGACGACTTTCGTCAGGGCCGCGAGTATCCCGACCCGGCGTGGCCTAACAGCTGGCATATCGATCTCCACTTTCCGCATCCGGACTACGCGGACGGTTTGGGAGAAGACGCTTTTATTTCCGAGTTCACCTACGGGCCGGAGTTCAGTTATCGCGGCCCTTATTGGGCTCCCTACCGCTGCCTCTACAGCCGAAATCTGGAAAACCTGTTTATGGCGGGACGGGACATCAGTGTTGAACACGATGCACTCGGTCCGGTGCGGGTAATGCGCACCTGCGGAATGATGGGTGAAGTCGTTGGCAAGGCTGCCTGGATTTGCGTCCGTCACCAGACCACGCCGCGCGGAGTTTACGAGAACTATCTGGAACTGCTTCAGGAACTGATGCGGCAACCAGGCGGTCTCCGGCGAGATTCACTCGATGGTGAACTGAGCTTACCGGAAGGAGCGGAGATCCGAGAATGGGCTTTGCCAGGAATTGACCCGGCCGTGCTGGAGGGGATTGTGGTCGATGATGCCGAGGCCGACCTGACGGGGCAGTGGTCTGACCGAGGGGGCTTACCAGGGTTTGTGGCCGAAGGTTATCAGTACTCCAGCGATCCCCAAGCCACAGCGCGGTTTGTCTTCGGCATTCCACGAGCAGGTGACTACGAATTGCGGAT
>Ga0164292_10002651_pt1 | contig 14595 bp, 16 predicted proteins | sample GEODES117metaG_FD_111486 | JGI IMG/M metagenome (GOLD analysis project Ga0164292, IMG submission 111486) | Eutrophic lake water microbial communities from Lake Mendota, Wisconsin, USA - GEODES117 metaG | ecosystem: Environmental > Aquatic > Freshwater > Lake | place: USA: Lake Mendota... | reverse complement strand
TGCCTAGTGCATCGAGCACACCTGGATCGATCTCGCCGATTTCCCCAACGAGGACTCCCCCGCTGATGAGAACGCCACTTCGGCCGGGATGCAGACCTGCGGGTGGTGCCGACTGATCGATGGTGACGTCGCTGAGTCCCAGGGTTTCAGAGAGCACGGCCCAAACCTTTGCGACGGCATACGCATCTGATCCGGCAAGAGCAACGGCGAGATGTTCACGTTCGTCGGGAAGGGTCGTGCCCGCAGAAGGGACACCAAATGCCTTACCGATTTCAAACAATGCGGCTGCATCGATTCGATGCGATTCGTTGTAAGCGATCGCGCGCAGCAAGCCTGGGCGCAGTGACGTACGCAGAATGCTCTCTTCCGCTGCAAGCGGATTGGTCACGGTGACTGCTTCGGGCGGTAGTCCACATCGTGCAAGGTCGCCGGGAGCAAGGAACGGCAGCGGCATTGCCTCGTGAATACCAAGACCTACGAGAATCTGCCGGATGATGCGACGATCACGTTGGATCGGGGTTAACGAACCGGTATGCGCTGACGTTGGCGCACGACCGACGATGCGGCTGTAACCAAAGTGACGCGCGATTTCCTCGATGACATCGGTTTCGGTCGTGGTGTCGGGACGGAACGTAGGAACCGTGACCGAGAGAACGCTGGCTTCAGAAGTGGACTCGCAAACAAAACCAATCGGAGTCAGTAGCGAAACGATCTGTTCAGTTGAGATATCGGTTCCGAGGAGTTGATTCACTCGCGGGGTACGCACACGAACTGCTGGTGTGACAGGGAGGTCTCCGTCGGCCGTCACTGAGCCCTGCACGAGTCGAGCACCGGATGGGGCGAGTAATTCAGCGAGGCGTCGGGCAGCAAGATCAGCAATCTCAGGGTCAACGCCACGTTCGAATCGAGCTGACGCTTCGGAGCGAAGGCCCATGAACTTCGAAGAACGAGCGATGGCCATCGGCTGCCACCAGGCGCACTCGAGCAGCACCGCTGTGGTTGTCTCTGAAATTTCCGTGGATGCTCCACCCATCACACCGGCGATACCGATTGCGGTGTCGGTCGAATCGGTGATGACTCCGTCGCGACCACCGGTGAGTGCGCGTTCGATGCCATCAAGCGTCGTAATGGTTTCACCGTCTCGCGCCCACCGAACTCGAAGGGCTCCGCTGGCGACCTTCGCCAAGTCGTAGGTGTGATTGGGCTGACCCAGTTCAAGCATCACGTAGTTCGATGCGTCGACCACATTGTTAATGGGGCGCATACCCAACGCGGTGAGGCGATCAGCGATCCAACGGGGCGATGGTTCGACGTTGATCCCCTCGAGTACTCGAACGTGGAACAAACCACAGAGATCGGTGTCGATGATGTCGACCGATGTCATCGATGCCGCATCGCCAGCGACCTCTTCAACCGTTGGTACCGGAATCGCGAATGGCAGCCCGAGTCGAGCAGCAAGGTCGCGCGCAACACCAGCAACCGACATTGCATCAGGGCGATTCGGATTGATTTCAAGGTCAAACAAAACATCGGGAGTGATCCCAAGCACTTCGACGATTGGACTGCCGAGAGCAAGTGCTGGATCGAGGATGTAAATGCCGGAGTGGTCCTCGCCGAGTGCGAGTTCGCGCCCCGAGCAAAGCATTCCGTTCGACCATTCGCCGCGCATCTTGCGACGAGCAATTTCCATGCCGTCGGGCATTGTGGTGCCGAGCGTGGCAAGCGGTACGACATCGCCAACCGTGAGGTTGGTTGCCCCGCAACAGATCTGCAGAGCTACACCGTCGCCAAGATCGACATCAACAAGCTGAATCTTGTCAGCGTCGGGATGCTTGCGGAGTTCAAGCACCTTGGCCGTGACGATGCCATCGAGCCCTTCGCCAATGCGTTCGATTGATTCAACGGCCATGCCGAGATCGCTCATGACATCGCCAAGAGCCACGGGATCGTCACTAGGGAATGGAGCGAACTCCTGCAACCAAGAGAGAAGGACCTTCATGATGGGAACTGCTCCAGGAATCGGACATCGCCGGTGTACATCTCGCGGATGTCGTCAACTCCGTGACGCATCAATGCAAGTCGATCGAGGCCAAATCCGAACGCGAATCCTGACCACTCTTCGGGATCGAGTCCGACGTTGGTGAGCACAGTGGGATGCACCATTCCGCAGCCGCCAAGTTCGAGCCAACCGGTTTGACCGCACGTGCGGCAACCATTTCCTTCGCAGAAGACGCAGTTGATGTCGTATTCCGCAGAAGGTTCAGTGAACGGGAAATACGAGGGACGCAGACGCGAGTGAATTGAGCCGCCAAAGTACGCGCTTGTGAATGCCTCGAGCGTTCCGGCTAAATCGGCAAAGGAAATGTTGCGGTCGACAACAAGACCTTCGATCTGATGGAACACAGGCATGTGTGACGCGTCGGCGGTGTCGCGTCGATACACACGACCGGGCATGACTGCGTAGATCGGCGGTTCGCCGTCGGTCATCACGCGGATCTGAACCGGCGAGGTATGTGTGCGCAACAGGACAGTTTCGGGATCGCCGAGGTCGACATAAAGCGTGTCCCACATGCCGCGCGCTGGATGCGCTGCAGGAATGTTGAGTGCCTCGAAGTTGTACCAATCGGTTTCGACTTCCGGACCTTCAGCAACGGTGAAGCCCATGCCGATAAATACATCGACGAGTCGGTCCCATGTTTGTGTGACCAAATGCAGCGAACCGCGCTCAGGCAGTTCGAGCAATTCGGTGAGATCGAGGCGCTCGGCAGCGACAGTCGCGGCACGCTCTACAGCTTCGAGTTCAGAGCGACGCGAACCCAACGCTGCCTCGAGTGCTTCACGGGCGTCGTTTAACGCAGCGCCGGCAACTTTACGGCCTTCGGGATCGAGCCCACCCATGCCCTTCTTGAGTGCGGTGAGTTCGCCCTTCTTCCCGAGAAGGTCGGCTTCAACCGTGCGCAACTCGTCGACGGTTGTCGCAGCGGCGATCCGAGCGGGCGCATCGGCCCCGATTCGTTTGATGTCGTCAATCATCGGAGCGAAAGCCTTATAGCCACGGGTCGATGGGTCCAATTCATTTTGAGAGCAGTCATGCATTCCGGCGCTGGCGCGCTGCCTCGAAGAGTACGACGGCTCCGGCCACCGCAGCGTTTATCGACTCGACCGCTGACTGCATTGGGATCGTGATCGTGGCCGAGCACGCGGCGATGACCTCTGAAGAGAGGCCGTGAGCCTCCGAGCCAATGAGAATCGCGACAGGGACGGAAAGATCGGTGGCCTCGGGTGCTGCTCCCCCGTCGACCACAGTGGCCACAAGCGTGCGCCCGGCCGATCGGAGCTCATCAAGAACGGTGGAAACCTCAGTATCTTCAGAAACAGGAAGGCGAACGATCGAACCCGCCGCGGCTCGAACCGCTTTGGGCCCGAACGGATCGGTTGAGGAACCTGCGAACACCACGCCAGCGCAACCCGCAGCCTCGGCAGCGCGAACCAACGTGCCGGCATTGCCCGGATCGGAGATGTCGACGAGCACGAGAACTGGACCATCGAGATCGGCGACTGAGCGGACCGGAGCCACGGATCGAATCGCTAGCGCGAGCACACCCTGCGGCGTAGCGGTATCGCTGACCGATGCAAAGACCGATGAGGTCAGACCCCATACCGGCACACCAGAGGCGTCGGCATCACGCACCACCGACCGCAACGGCGAGCGATCGTCGACCTGGGCCCATTGATCGAGATCCACATAAAGCTCGTCGAGATCGGCGCCGGCAGCGAGGAGTTCCGCTATTGGAACCGGCCCTTCGATGACGAACCGACCAGCCTCAAGACGCGCCTTACGGCGCCCCGAGAGGCGCCGTAAGGAAGCAATTCTTGGATTACTCGCCGAAAGCGGCGTCGGTTCGACGACCACCGGGGCGAAGAATGATTCAGGCGCTGGTCGCAGCAGCAGATGCTGCCTCGACCAGAGCGGTGAACGCCGCCGGATCGGTGACGGCGAGATCGGCAAGAACCTTGCGGTCGACCTCGATACCTGCGTCCTTCAGACCAGCAATAAAGCGGCTGTAGGTCGTGCCGTTGATACGGCATGCGGCGTTGATGCGCTGGATCCAGAGCTGACGGAAGTCGCCCTTGCGTGCGCGGCGATCGCGGAACGCGTATTGGAGCGAGTGCATGACCTGCTCGTTGGCGGCGCGGTAGGAACGGCTCTTATTGCCGTAGTACCCCTTGGCACGCTCGAGGGTCTGTTTACGGTGCTTCTTGCTGGCGACAGCGCGCTTGACTCTTGCCATCGGTGTCTCCTATTCGTGAGAGATTCAGTAAATGATCGGGAATCGGGTGGAGTCAGATGCCGAGCTGGCGTCGGACACGGGCGGCATCGCCGGGAGCAAGCACATGGTCGCCCTCGAGATGACGCTTCGTCTTCGGTGACTTCTTTTCAAGGATGTGGTTCAGTCCAGCCTTGCGGCGGGTGATCTTGCCGGAGCCAGTGATCTTGAAACGCTTCTTGGCACCGCTGTGGGTCTTCATTTTCGGCATAACTGCCTCCTGCTGTGATCCGCTAAGGGCGGGTGGGTATCAGGCCTCGTCGATGGCGATTGGTTCGGTCGCCTCGATTGGGGTTGCTGCGGGTTCGGATGCGACTGGTTCGGCCGGGACCGATTCGGTTGCAACTGGTTCGATGGGAGTGGGAGTCGCCGGGGTAACCGAGTCGTGGGTGTGGCGTCGCTTTTCGGCGGCGGCCTGTGCCTTCTTGTCGGGTCCGAGGACCATGGTCATGTTGCGGCCGTCGAGTCGTGGGTAAATCTCTACCTTGGCGACTTCGGTGACCGCTTCAGCGACCTGGTCAAGAATCTTGCGACCGAGTTCCGGATGCTGCATCTCGCGGCCTCGGAACATGATCGTGACTTTGACCTTGTGCCCTTCGTTCAGGAATTGCTCCACCTTCTTGGTCTTGGTCTCGAAGTCACCCATGCCGATCTTCGGCCGGTACTTCATTTCCTTGACCACGACGTTGGTGCTCTTCTTGCGTGACTCTTTCGCCTTCTGTGCGGCCTCGTACTTGTACTTGCCGTAATCCATGATTCGGCAGACAGGTGGGTTGGCCTTATCGGCCACCTCAACGAGATCGAGTTCAAGCTCTAGAGCCATCCGAAGTGCTTCGGGTAGCGGCGTAATTCCGATCTGGGCGCCATCGGGTCCGACGAGCCGCACTTCGCGTGCGCGAATGCGATCGTTGATCCGGGGCTCGGTATTGGCGGCCGTAGCTATGGCCGGTCACTCCTCATTCGTGCCAGGTCCTCCCTGCGCATGGTGATTGGGACGTGACGCCTTGTGTTGTTCGCAATCAGGACAGGCCCGAAAATGAAAAACGGCAGGCGTCGGACGAAAGCCGACACCCACCGAAACTCCGATATGCGCCGGAGTGACCTGTCAGAACCAACGTGCGAGCGCACGAAGGAGGCTGCCAGAAAGGAGAATGTTGCGACCCGGGCGCACGATTCGGAACGATGATGCTGCTCTGATGTGGCCGGGTGGGAGCCGAGGCCCCGCTTCCGTTCAGTTGTGAGGCGCCTACGATACCGGGTCCAACCCACCCCAGCGCAATACGAGCCAAATCCGGCTCTGGCACGAGGGTCCGAATGGCACGAAAGAGAGCCCCCAAATGAGCCTGTGGACACCAGATGGCGAGGTTCCCGTCGACCGTTCCGGAGCCGAAGAACGCCCGGCCACCAGCGCATCCGAAATGCTCGGAGGCCCCAATCTTGACGACCTTTCCCCAGAGGAACGGGCCCAGGCCGAAGAAATGATCGCCAGAATGGCCGAAGTGCAGCGCCAGTTGCTCTCGCATCCCGCTTCGGTCTTCGTGGCCAATCACCTCATGGGCCTCTATGAACTCGCCGCTGTGCACCTCGACCAGCCCGAACCCAAATACGACGAAGTCCGCCTAGCGATCGACGCGATGACGTCAATGCTCGATGCCACCGAGGACCGACTTTCCGAGAGCGGCGCAGAACTTCGCCAGGCCCTCACTGTGCTGCAGACCGTCTACGTCCAACGGGTGAACGCTTCGGAGTCTTGAAGCCCCTTGGACCTATTGGGCAACGGCGGAGATCGCCACTGCTTCCCATCGACCCGTTCTGCCCGGGGCGACTGAGAAGGAAACATCTGCACCGACAGTGATCGATCGGGTTCCGTCGACAATTGCCGTGCAATGGAATGGGTACTGCGTTCCATCATCCCGACGAACAACACCGATTCCTCTTGGATCGTCGAATGACTCGACGACTCCCCTGCCATCGCTCAACGGCACGACCTGCGGGGCAGTCGACATCGTTACGGAACGATCTTGGAAATGGGAAGTTCGAGGATGTCGGTCGCACCAGCATCGGACAGCGCCGGGATGAGCACGTTGATGCCACTCTTCTCGACAACTGATTCGACGGCGTAGCCCGCTCCACCGAACAGTTCATTCACCGTCGGCGACTTCATTGACGGAAGAACGGCAATGACTGCATTCAGACGGTCAGTAGGAACATTCAACTTCACCAACACTTTGCCGCGTGCATCGAGAACACCCTCGAGCAAGGTCCGCAATTGACGCATTGCATGCGCCTTCGCCGGATCGGCATAGGACTGCGGATTGGCGATCATCTCGGTGTAGGACACCAGGATCGTGTCGATGATCTTTAAGCCAGCGGCGCGAAGCGCGCTTCCTGTTTCCGTGATGTCGACGATGCAGTCGACAATGTCAGGAACCTTTGCTTCGGTAGCGCCGTAGGAAAGCTTGATGTCGGCGTTGATGCCCTTGTCGGCGAAATACCGACGAGTGAGTTCGGGATATTCGCTCGACACCCGAACACCCTGGGGAAGTTGGGCGACACTTTCGTAGGGAGAATCCTTGGGCACCGCAACGATGATGCGAACTGGATTACTGGTGACCTTTGAATACTTCAACTCGCCTAATGACTCGACAGTTGAGCTTGTCTCTTCGATCCAGTCGCGGCCAGTGATTCCGAGATCGAACAGGCCTTCGGCGACGTAGACCGGAATTTCCTGCGGCCGAAGGATGCGAACGTCGATGACTCGTGGATCGTCGATCGTTGCCCTGTACTGGACGGAGGAATCGCGCGACACCTTGAGGTCAGCGGCTTCAAAAAGTTCGAGTGTCGCTTTTTCCAGCGATCCCTTGGGCAGAACGAGCTTGAGCATTCGACCAACCTACCGTCCACCTCACGCAAGATCGAAACCCATTTCCGTTCGTAAATGGCGTAACACGCCGTAGGCTCATCTCATGGCAAGGCATAACGAGCGTCATTACACCCACCGAACAGGCTGGATCCGAGCGTCGGTGCTTGGGGCCAACGACGGCATTATCTCCACCGCTGCACTGATTCTTGGAGTCGCTGCTGCTGATTCAACCAGAACTGCCGTTCTCACCGCCGGCGTTGCAGGACTTGCTGCTGGGGCACTTTCGATGGGCCTCGGCGAATTCGTCTCGGTCAGTTCACAGCGCGACACAGAAGAAGCAGATATCGCCAAAGAGGTGTGGGAATTAGAAAACACCCCAGAGCGTGAACTCGCTGAACTCACTGCCATCTACCAAGAGAAGGGCTTGAAACACGACCTCGCCCGAGAGGTCGCAGTCGAACTCACTGCCCACAACGCTCTCGAAATTCACCTCAGCGAGGAACTTGGCTTCACCGAATCCACCCGCGCCCGACCCTTTCAGGCCGCTTGGTCGTCGATGGCGGCGTTTGCAATCGGAGCAGCAATGCCACTTCTTGCCGCCATATTTGCGCCGAATGGTTCTCGAATCCTCACAACGCTGTTCGTCTCGGTGCTTGCGCTGATCGCGCTCGGCTATACCGGAGCTCGCGCCGGCGGTGCCGCCCCATCACGTCCCATGCTCCGAGTAGTCGGCGGCGGAATCGCTGCCATGGCTGCAACGATGATCATCGGTAAAATTTTTGGCGCAGCAATCGGTTAAACGCGATTCACTTTGCGATTGTTCGCAGAAGGTTGACCATTTCCAAACCGGTGCGGACGCATTCCTCGCCCTTATTGTCCTCGTCGGAAGAACGAGCAAGCGCCTGTTCAAGGTTTTCGGTCGTAAGGACGCCAAAGATGACCGGCACCCCGGTTGCAAGCTGCACGTCCATGATTCCTCGTGCGCATTCACCGGCCACAAAGTCATAGTGCGAGGTTTCACCGCGGATCACCGCGCCGAGACACACCACCATGTCGACCTTGCCGCTGTCGATGAGGCCTTTTGCCGCCATCGGCGCTTCGTAGGCTCCTGGCACCCACACCTGAAGCACGTCGGCTTCAGAAACACCGTGAACAGCGAGCGCGTTCTCGGCACCTTCGATGAGTCGGTTCGTAATGTGGTCGTTCCAGCGCCCGCAGACGAGCCCGACGCGAATGCCGGAGCCATCGACGTTGCTCGAAAGCGAGTTCGCAGCGCGGAAGTTTGATGACATCAGTCGAGCCCTTCAAGCATGTGGCCCATCTTTTCGCGCTTTGTGCGGAGGTAGGCGATGTTCTCAGGATTCGGAATCGTCTCTAACGGAACCCGTTCAACGATGTCGAGGCCAAAGCCATCAAGACCGCCGTACTTCGAGGGATTATTTGTAAGGGCTCGCATTGTCGTGATGCCGAGATCAACAAGGATTTGTGCACCGATGCCGTACTCGCGCGAATCAATGGGCAGCCCGAGGCTTACGTTTGCTTCAACGGTGTCTTGTCCTGCGTCTTGCAATGAGTACGCCCGGATCTTGTGACCGATGCCGACGCCTCGGCCTTCATGTCCACGCAGGTAGACGACAACACCGAGTCCCTCGTTGTCGATGAGTTCCATCGCCTTATCGAGCTGGATGCCGCAGTCGCAACGCAGAGAACTAAACACGTCGCCAGTAAGGCATTCGGAATGCACTCGGACAAGAACGTTGTCCTGACCTTGAACCGCACCCTTCACCAGCGCGATGTGCTGTTGCCCGTCGAGAACGTTCTCGTAGACATAACAGGTGAAATCTCCCCACTGGGTGGGGATACGAGCCTCGGAGACTCGCTTTACCAATTTTTCTGTCTGACGCCGATAGCGAATGAGTTCGGCGATTGAGATCAGCAAGAGATCGTGTTCTTTGCAGAACTCAACAAGATCAGGAACCCGTGCCATCGTGCCATCGTCATTGACGATTTCGCACAACACACCGGACGGGAACATTCCCGCCATGCGGGCAAGGTCAACAGCGGCTTCGGTATGACCAGCGCGCTTCAGTACACCGCCATCGGCGTAGCGAAGAGGAAAGATATGCCCGGGACGGGCGAGATCGCCGGGGCGCGTTGCCGGATTGATGAGCGCCTGAATCGTTGCGGCACGGTCAGCGGCCGAGATGCCGGTTGAAGTGTCGTGGCGGTAATCGACTGAATAAGTGAATGCCGTGCGCTGAGCTTCGGTGTTGTCGCGCACCATGAGGGGAACTTCGAGTTCGTCGAGTCGTTCGCCGGTGAGGGGCGTACAAATCACGCCTGAGGTGTGCCGAACGAAGAAGGCAATCTTCTCGGCCGTCGCTGATTCGGCCGCCATGATGAGGTCGCCTTCGTTCTCGCGGTCTTCGTCGTCGACAACGACAACGATTTCACCGCGCGCGATCGCGGCGACTGCATCGGGGATAGTCGCGAAGTGCTCGGACCAATCGGAACGTTCCTGTGTGGACATCAGTCCTCCTCGGACCGGGTGAGAGAAGCAAGCTGCGCCTCGATGAGACGCTCGGTGTATTTGGCCATGACGTCGACCTCGAGATTGACCGGAGACCCAGGACCTTTGTGTCCAAGCGTGGTGACGGCCGAGGTGTGAGGGATCACCGCAACAGTGAAACCATCGTCGAGAGGTTTGACGACAGTGAGCGAGATGCCGTCGACAGTGATTGAACCTTTTTCGACGACGTAGCGAAGAAGATTTGATGGCATTCGTATCTGGAGATCAGGTACACCCACCACAACTTCACCGACAGCGTCGACATGGCCCTGCACGAGATGACCACCAAGTCGATCTTCAAGACGAACGGGTCGTTCGAGATTGACGGGGTCACCCGCAGAAAGTGCTCCGAGATTGGTGCGGTTAAAGGTCTCGTCGCTGACATCGGCTTCCCACCATCCGGCCGAAGCATCGAACGCAACAATCGTGAGGCAGCAGCCGTTCACCGCAGTGGAATCTCCGATCGACGCACCTTCGATCACAGCCGAACAGCTGATGCGAAGACGCGAGCCATCACGAGATGCCACGGTTCCGAGTTCTTCAACAATTCCGGTGAACATAATCAGGCCTCGATCTCGAGACGAAGATCGTCCCCCACCCGAGCCACGTCCACAATTCGACCTCGCCAGAGCTGGCCAATCGTGGGAACTCCCGGCCCAGAGAACAACCCGACAGCGTCATCCCCACCGAAAAAGGCCGGTGCCACATAGACCACGTACCGATCCACCAAACCCGCCTCGTGGAATGCTTTGGCCACCGTGGCGCCGCCCTCAACCATGGCCTGGAGTACTCCCCGATCGCCCAAATCTTCGAGAATCGCAGAGAGTTCGCCCGAGAGTTCGAGGCAGGGCTGGATCGCCGCATCGGCAGGGGCCGACCCCAAAACGACACGCAGAGGTTCGGTGTCGTCCGCACCCTGTTCCGCATCTGGAAGGCGAACCGTGAGCATTGGGTTATCGGATCGGACCGTGCCAGCACCAACAATGATCGCGTCGCTGTCAGCACGGAGCCGGTGCGCATCGAGTCGCGCCTCGTCGCCCGTGATCCACTGCGAACTGCCGTCGGGGGCGGCGGTGCGACCATCGAGGGTGGCGGCAAGTTTCAGCACAACGAAAGGTCGACCAGTCGCACGGTGGTGAAGATACGGAGCCAGTTGGCGAGAGACATCCTCGGCGCAGCAACCAATCTCAACTTCGATGCCTGCTGCACGAAGACGTGCGATGCCCTGACCAGAAACGTTTGAATCGGGATCGGCGACACCAATGACAACGCGGGCGACACCAGCGGCAATCACTGCTTCAGCACACGGTGGCGTAAGGCCATGGTGGGAACAAGGCTCGAGAGTCACATAGAGCGTCGACCCCTTGGCCGCATCGCCCGCAGCAGTAAGCGCCATGACTTCAGCGTGATCACCGGTGCGACCGTCGGTGGCGCCTTCGAAGCCCGCATGGTCAGGGCGTTCAGCAGGAACAACCACTGCTCCGACCCATGGACGTGGCGCGACACGGCGTCGAACCTTGGCCGCGGCGCTTATCGCCTGGCCCATACGGGCCTCGTCAGTTGGGGTGATGGCGATAGAAGTTGATCGTACCGGTTGCGACCAACAGCAGTTCAGTCCACAACCCGGTTGGCAACGGTCTGTGCTGGAAAATCAGTCCCCGGCGAGAAGTCGGATTGCATGCGGAATGACATCGAGAACGGCCTCGAGGCATTCAATTGTTCCTGCGGTGGAACCGGGGGTATTGAGAATGAGTGCTTGGCCTCGGGTCCCAGCCGCACCACGCGACAAGCGACCAAGTGGGTTCACGCCCCGCATCGCTTCTGCGAGACCCGGTGCTTCACGATCGAGCACCATCTTCGTTCCTTCAGGAGAAAGGTCGCGGGGACCGAACCCGGTGCCGCCAGTAGAGATGATGAGTCCGTTAAATCGTTCGGACATTTCAAAGATTGCTTCGCCAACCGTCTGAATGCCATCGGCAACGACACGGTGTTCGACGACTTCGAAACCTTCAGCGGTAAGGCGTTCCACGAGAGCGCGACCACTTTTGTCGTCGCGAGTTCCGGCTACCACTCCATCGGAAACGGTGAGGACTTTTGCAGCCAACCCAGTTGTCGGCGTTGTCATTGCTGCGTGGTCTGTCATTCGTTCCGTTCTTTCTCGTCCGGGGGAACTCCGAGTCGGAGGATGTACATACCATCAGTTCCTGCATCTTGCGGGAGAAGAAGTGCGCCGCGCCCGAGAGGCGTCCAAGGAGACTGTTCGACGGGACGCGCTACGAGCTCGGGGAATGTTTGCGCAGCCCATGCATCGAGTTCTGAAGTCTCGGCAGCGGTGATGGTGCAAACGCTGTAAACGAGCTCGCCGCCGGGTCGAACCATTGCGACGGCCTGGGTAAACAGCCGACGCTGGATCAGCACGAGCTCATCGATGTCCTTCTGAGCAATGCGCCAACGGGCATCGGGTCGACGACGCAGCGCGCCAAATCCAGAACATGGAGCATCGAGCAGCACGCGATCAAACGATTGTGGTCGGAATGGGGGCGCCGTTCCGTCGGCACCGACGATCTGCATATCGTTCGGACTGATGTCGAGGCGTTCGCGATTACTCGACAACAACGTGAGTCGCGACGGACGCATATCTGCAGCAACCACGATTGCACCATCAGCGACTAGTGCGGTGGCTTTACCGCCGGGCGCTGCGCATACGTCAAGCACAAGATCGCCCGGCTGCGCATCTACTGCAGCGGCAACGAGTTGCGAACCTTCATCTTGGATGTATCCGTCGTCGCGAGTTGTGACAACCGCAGCTTCATTCATCGCTTCAAGCGCGGCGACAGCACGATCTACGCCGAGATCCTCGGTGAGTCGATTCACGATCCACTCGGGTTGAGAAAGTCGAATTGCATCAGTGGGCCACTCGACCGGAAGTGAGGTTGCAACCTTTCGAAGCACGGCGTTGCACAACCCGCTGATTTTCCGAGGCGCCGCTTCCACAGTCGCACTCACCGCAGCGTGCGGAGGCGTACCAAGAAACGCCAGCTGGAATGCACCGAGTCGGAGCCAGGTGCGCGCTGTGAGGTCGACTCGTTCAGGATCAGGAAGAAAGCGATCGATCAACCAGTCACAAGACCGACGCATTCGAGTGGTTCCGTAGACCAGTTCCGTTACGAATCCACGATCGCGTTGTTCGAGAGAGCTCTTGGTGAGCATCGGCGACAAAACGATGTTTGCATACGCTCCATCGCGCTCAATGCGAATGAGTGCGTCGGCGGCGAGTTGACGTGCCGCAACGCCAGCGACGTCTCCTCGGCCCCCGCCTTGTTTCTTCTTTGGCGGTGCGGTCATTGTCCCAATCGATCATCAGAGGATGGACGGGCGCCATTACGCCACGCTGCTGCATCTTGACGTGCTTTACCTTCGGGCTGAACCACGACGAGCTCGAGAGCGCCTTGACCGCAACCCACAACGAGACTGTCGATCGTTCCGGGCGCTCCAGCCGCCGGGCCGAACGCGACTTCGTGAATCTTCAATCGAGATCCTCGGAACGTGGTCCATGCCCCGCCAAGACGAACGATCCGTTCAATTGTCGAAGCTGGCAGCGACCAGTCGATTTCGAGTTCCGCGGCAGAGATCTTCTTGGCGTAGGAGATCTCTCCACTCTGGGGCACGGCGATGGGCAGATCGGTGCTCAGCGTTTCGACAAGTAGTTCTGAGCCGAGCGCGATGAGTCGTGCCCTCAACGTGGTCAACGTATCGTCAGCAGAGATCGATGTGACCGTACGGGCATAGACGTCACCCGTATCTAGTTCGACGCCGATATCCATCAGGCAAACGCCGGTCTCAGCATCGCCAGCGAGAAGCGCTCGTTCTACCGGTGCAGCCCCGCGCCACTTCGGCAACAACGAGAAGTGAATGTTGATCATTGGAACGACTTCGAGAATTGATGCCGGGATGATTCGCCCGTACGCGACGACAACCGCAAGATCGGCTCCGGCTGTCACGACATCTTCCAACTGGTCCGATACCGAAAGACCGAGTTCCAAAGCGGCAGCCTTCACCGGCGAAGGAGACAGCTCTCCCCCACGGCCGCGTCGTTTGTCGGGGCCGGAAATCACAATGGGAATTTCAAACCCAGCATCAACCAAGGCCCTCAAAGGCTCGACTGCGACATCCGGGGTTCCGAGATACGCGAGCCGTTTCGGATGCGCCGGAGGACGCGCCAAGGTCGGTTCAGTCATGAAGGTCTTAGGGCAGCCGAAGTCGGCCGAGGCCAACCTCTGGTTCAGGAAGTTGCCCAACGCCAAGGGCTCGGAGTTCTCGAAGCGCGGCACGGCTCTCGGCGAGTTGCTCCGGAGTTAAGAGCGTTTCCATGAGGATTCCCTCGAGATGGTCGATTTCGTGCTGGAACACGCGTGAGGCGAAGTCGTCGAGTTCAAGATCGAGCTCGTTGCCGTCAAGGTCGTAACCCTTCACGTGGATCTCTGCCGGACGAATGATTTCGAAGTGCAAGCCCGGGATTGAGAGACAACCCTCGGTGAACTCCGCCTCGCCGCGAGATTCGACGATGACGGGATTGATGATGACTCCGGGCGCGTCGTCGTGGTCGAAAACGAAGAAGCGTTTCTGCACCCCGATCTGCGGAGCCGCTAGCCCAACCCCTGGCGCGTCATACATCGTGACGAACATGTCTTGAACAAGCCGAGCGAATGCACCATCGACATTTGTGACCTCGGAGGCGCGCTGAGTAAGCACGGGGTCACCGATGATGCGGATCGAGTGCGGGGCCATGACACAAGGGTAGCGTCGTGACATGTCCGGCTCCTCGTCTCAGTACT
>Ga0164292_10002650_pt1 | contig 14596 bp, 6 predicted proteins | sample GEODES117metaG_FD_111486 | JGI IMG/M metagenome (GOLD analysis project Ga0164292, IMG submission 111486) | Eutrophic lake water microbial communities from Lake Mendota, Wisconsin, USA - GEODES117 metaG | ecosystem: Environmental > Aquatic > Freshwater > Lake | place: USA: Lake Mendota, Wisconsin... | reverse complement strand
TCTAGAAGAATCTAACAATATAAATATTGATTTTGAAGAATTAAATATCGAAGAGTTAAATGATTCAAAAGATTTATTAGAAGTTGATTTAGATGTAAATTTAGAAAATAATTTAGAATCAATTACTCTTAAAAAACCAAATCAAGTATATTTTGAATTATATAAAGAGGCAAGAAATAAAGCTAAATTAGCAAAAAAATCAGCCATAATTGCTTATTTAGAAGCAAAGAATATTAAGAAAACTTATATGATTGAAAATTTAAATGATAGTGATAGTGACTTTGACGCTGAGATTGAGGATGTTTCAGAAAGTGAATTAGAGGGTTTATAATTTTATATTAATCGAAATGTTTAGAATAAATTAAATATGTATTCTAAAAATTATTTTATCATTAATTTTATATAATGACTGTCTCTTTAAAAAAGCTATGGAATGACTATGGTATCGGAGCAATATTAGTACTATTAATTGTCGCTTATGGCGTTAGTTTATTTGCAAAGTATTTATCATCCAAAGGAATGTCTGGTTATGAAACTAACAACACCATGCAAAAACAGTATAAAAACACAAACTCTCAAATGTCTGCCAGTGTTCAACCATCTGAACCTTTAGGACAAAATGAAGTATTTGCTTCGGCAAATGGCGCACAAACAAGTATGCCTGGAATACCTTCTTCTTGTTCCTCACCAAGCATTCAAAACCCTGCTGAGCTTTTGCCTAAGGACTCTAACAGTCAGTGGGCTCAGTTAAACCCTTCTGGTAAAGGTGAGCTTGCTAATGTAAACTTATTAAAAGCTGGTTACCATATTGGTATTGATACAATTGGTCAAACTTTGAGAAATGCTAATTTACAAATTAGGTCTGAACCTCCTAACCCTCAATTATATGTGGGACCATGGAATGCTTCAACAATAGAACCTGATTTTATGAGACCTCCTTTGGAGTTGGGTTCTGGTCCTCAATAAATTATTTTTACTCATATTAAAAATTAAATAACCAAATATTTTTTATATTTTGTTATTTAATATATTATTAACTGTGAAAAGGTATTTTTAAAATAAATAATAAATATCTATATTGTTTTAAAGTATATTTTTTTAAAAGTAAATATATATGGAAAAACACGGTATATTTTTTTATATTTTTGTAATATTTGTATTAGTTTTATGTTTAAGAATATATTATGAATCAGACGCATATAATTTAAAATGTATTATTGCTTCCAAAGATGGAAATAGATATTGCGTAAGAGAAAGAGAAAAGTTAGAACTAGCAGCAAATTTATTAGCATCTGTAACAGAAAAGTGTAAACAAATAGTTGAGTATATGAAGAAAAAACATCCAGATGACCCTCGTGTAAAAAAATTAGTTGAAGGTTTTAATCCTAAAAGCATAAGTGAAACATTACCTACAAGTGAATTAACTGCTTATAGTGAAAACAAAGGAGAGAAATTAGCTTTTTGTTTAAACACAACAAAAGAAGGTAATAAGTTAATTGATTTAAACACACTAACATTTGTTGCTCTTCACGAACTTTCTCATATTATGACTACATCGGTAGGACATAAACAAGAATTTTGGGAAAACTTTAAATTTGTGTTAGAAAATGCGAAGGAGGCTAATATTTATCAACCTGTTGATTATAAAAAAAAACCAAAGGAGTATTGTGGTATGAAAATTAACGATAATCCATATTACGATTTAGCATAAATTATGAAATCAATGTAATATAATTGGTTATACTTTGAATTATAATATTTATTGAATCAATCTCTTTTTTAGTTTTATTAATTATTTCTTTATTTTCTTCGTTATTTAAAAAATCAACTAGTTTCATTTGTGTCTCAACACTAATCGCGATAATATTGTTACAAGTTTGAATACTTAGCATACATTAGATATTAAATTTTGTTTATATCTTTTATTTATACAATTTATTATATGTTAAATAAATATCTTCATCACAATTTACATTATAATGATAATCGTTGTGGTCTTCATAATATTTCATTTCATCATTTTCTTTTCCTTCATAATGCGCTTCCATAATATCTTCTTCGTATAACATTTCAATATATTTATATAAATATCTAAAGCCATCTTTAACATCTTCCTCAGGTATTGGATAAGGTTCTTGATAATTAGAAAACATCATATAATCACAGTATTTTATGAAATCATTTTTTTCTTTATCTGAATCAAAATTAATATCCATTTTATTAATATAATAACTAACAGTTGATTCTTGTATTAATTCTTCCATATTATATATACAATCTTTTGTTTAAATATTTTATGATTAAATATTTTTGAATTAAATATATTTAATCATAAAATAATACTACTTTATATATATGTTAGAACAATCAATAGCTATAGAAAAAAACGGTGGGGAAATAGATTATAACCCAATTTATAAAGTTAATCAATTAGTAGATGGTGTGGTTGATTCAGTTTATGTATTTTATGGAAAACCTATTGTAAAAAAGAATGAAAAAGAAATAATTAAGAAAATTTTTACACAACAAGAAATAGAAAGCATAAAAAATATTTATTTTTCAGAACAACAAATACATCGTGATGATACAATTGGGGTTATTAAACTTAAAGTACTAAGTGAACTTAAAATAAAATGTTCACTTGGTGAAGTATATTTATTTTGTCAAAAAATTGAATACTTAAATTCAATATCTATTTTTCAATCATTAACGCAAAATAAAAAAATTAAGCTTACACATAAAAGACTAGAACAATTTTTATCAAATATTGATAATTCAAATGGAGATGCTTTCATAATGCCTGAACAAAAAGATGAATATGATTTAAATGACATACTAGGTATGAAATTAGATGGTAAAAAACTTGTTAATAAAGTTTTAGGTCAAAAATTTTTTATTATTGAAAATGAATATCCATTTGTTTGTAATCCTTTTAAAATAACTGGATATGATACTTTATTAGAAAAAATATCGAGAAATTCAATTTCAACTCTAAACAATAATCTTTTATTAAATACTGGTGATATTTTTTTGAATAGTTTATTTTTATGTACAGCAAATAATGTTCTTTCAGATATAATAAAAAAAGAACTACCTGAAAATACTACACTTAAAATTTATTACCCTTTTTTATATTCCAAAAATATTAAATCACTAGAAAGGTTAGAAACTTCTGAAAGTAAATTAATAGATGATGATAAAGAATTCTTAAACTCAAAAACACTTGAATCTTTTAAAACTATTAATATGTTTTATGATGTATATAAATACAAAAAATCTGATTTAAACTATATAAAAAAAGGAATTAAATTTATCAAAGCAGTTATTAAACCTAACTTTACTGTTAAAATACCACTTGATGTTATTTTTAAAATTATACATTCTACAGAATCTAATCCTTTAATTAAGTATAATCCTTCATCAAGACAAGAAAATATTTATAGACTTTATACAGACCAAATAGCTGCTGATGGAAAAAAAATACCTTATTTAAAAAAAGCAGTAATTTTTAATCTTATTAAAAATATTGGAAAAACTAAGTCTGTTACCGTTTTTATTGAGTTTAAAAATGGTTCTAATAATCAATCAATTTATTGTGAATTTAATGAAAATGGATATATTACAATTAGTTCTGAGTTTATTGATGCTGTAAGTGAAACAGAAATTGATAATATTTTTAGAGATACTGTAAACCCTATTATAGAAGAAGTTAAAAGTTTTTTAGAGCAAAGTGGTTATAAATTAGATAAATTTAATAGTTTAAATGATGAAAATGTTGAAGTTAAACAACTAAATTATGAAACACAAATTGAAATTTCCAAACCATTTAATATTGAAACTTATAAAGGTTGTATTTACAGTATTTTTAATAACGAATCTAGCAAAAAAAAAGGAGACATGACTTTACGTTTTAAACGTGTAGCCAATTTTAATAAAGTTACTAGTCAAGAGGCATTTATTTTACAAAAACAAGAAGAAGGATTTAGAGGTAATGAAATTATTGATGCTCTTTTAGAAAATTTCAAGGACGATTTAACAAGAGACAAAGCTATTGAATTATTAAGAAAAGTCGCAAATGAAATAGAATTAGAAAGTGGAGTTAAAAAAACAGATATTAAAATTAAAGATAACCCCGGTTTTAAAACTACAGTTTTATTAGATAAAAAAACTAGCATACTCACTATTACAGTAGAAAACATAAATGATATTAATTATTTGTTAACACTTCCAGTTTATCTAGATACAATAATCAGATTAACACAAGATAAAACAAGCACTGATTATCCTGCTAAGGAAATAAAAAAAATATGTTCTAAAGATGAAGTTGAAGATATTGTTTTACCTCCTGATATTGAGTCATTATCGACTAAAAGTGTCTCTAGTATTGAAGAAGGTGATATAAGTGAAGAAGATATTAAAATAACATATAAAAAAGGTAAAGACAATAAAAAAACAGCTCTTGAATTATTACTTGGAGATGATTTTGATGAAGAGTTTTTTGGTGGAGAAAATAGTGGCTCTTCTATTTCAAGTGAAAAAAACGATAGTGGTTCTTCTATTGCTAGTGAATTAGGAGATTTAGGTGCTCCTATAGTTATTGAAAAACCAAAACAGGATAATGAAGATTCTAATGAAAAACTCGATAGCGGGTCTTCTCTTGCTAGTGATTTAGGTTCTCTTGTTCCTAGTTTAAAAGATAGCGGGTCTTCTATTGCTAGCGAAAAAGGAGACTTAGGTTCACCTGTTCCTAGTTTAAAAGATAGTGGGTCTTCTGTTGCTAGCGAAAAAGGAGACTTAGGTTCACCTGTTCCTAGTTTAAAAGATAGCGGGTCTTCTGTTGCTAGCGAAAAAGGAGACTTAGGTTCTCAAGATGTTGTTGTTGAAAAACCAAAAGAAATTGTTCTTCCTGAAGCCGAAGAATTTAAAGATGAAAAACCTAAAGAAGATAGTGGGTCTTCTGTTGCTAGCGAAAAAGGAGACTTAGGTTCTCAAGATGTTGTTGTTGAAAAACCAAAAGGAAACATTGATTCTCCTACAAAATCAGCAGAAAAATTAAATGTTGATATAACACCACCAGGAGATTTAGAAGGAGAAGATAATGATTTATTAGCTGCTAATATTGTTAAACCAGTAACATTACAAGAACAACCACAACCACAACCAACAGATTTAAAACCAAAAAAAAAAGTTATGATTGAATCTGATAGTGAATCAGAAAAAGAAAAAGAAAAAGAAAAAGAAAAAAAAAATCCATTAAAACAAAAACCTAAAAAAAAAATTGCGATTGAATCTGATAGTGACTCTGAAGAAGAAAATATAGAAAAAAATTTAGATGGAGTAAGTTTAAGAAGTTATTTTCAAGATAAAATTGAAAAATATGACTCTCCTTTAATAATTAAAAAAGATGTCGGAAATTATTCAACTTATTCTAAAATTTGTCAATCTCAGCATAAAAGGCAACCTGTAATTTTAACAGACGCAGAGCTATCAAAAATAAATGAAGAGCATGAAGGATTTTTAAGAGATGAAGATGTAATTAAATATGGGTCAGATAAAAATAAACAATTTAACTATATATGTCCTCGTTATTGGTGTTTGAAAACAAATAGTCCAATTGACCCAAATGAATTTGAGGAAAAAATAGAAAATGGTAAAAAAGTTTTAGTACACCCAACTTGTGGAAAAATTCTACCATCAGATAGAAAAAGTAAAGATGACAAAATAATTCCTGGTCATTACGTATATGAATTTTATAAAGAGGGTGAAAATAAAAGATATCCTGGATTTCAAACTGATAAACATCCAAAAGGGTTTTGTTTACCTTGTTGTTTTGATAAGTATAATACAGTTGGAAGAATGGAAGCTAAAGCCAAATGTTTAGCCCCTTCAAATGATGAAGAAAAAGATGAAAATGAAAAAGCAAAAGGTAAAAAAGAAAAAAAAGAAAAGGAAAAAGATGAAGAATTAGATGAATACGTAAAGGGTCCAGAAAAATTTCCACTTTCACCTAACAGATGGGGATATTTACCAATACCTATTCAGAAAATTTTACATGAAATAAATGCGGAATGTCAAATAAGTAAAACAAATACAAATATAAAACAAAATCATCCATGCTTGTTACGTCATGGTGTTGAAGTAAGTGAAAAACAATCATTTATCGCATGTATTTCAGACGCAGTTTTTTATGCTAGAGAAATAATAGATAGCAATGGTAAAAAAACAGGTAATTTAGCAAAGGTAATTAGTATTATTAAAATGAGGGAAAAAATTATTAAGTCATTAACAATAGATAATTTTATTAAGTATCAAAATGGAAATTTAGTGACAGATTTTTATGACCCTAATAAAGATATTAACATGGACAACTTAAATGAAAAATACACAAAAAATGTAAAACTATATTCAAAATTAAATATGAGTGTTGAGGCAGATAAATTATTTTATAAAAAAGTTGTATCTGCTTTTGAAAATTTTATTAATTTTTTAAATGATGATGATGCTATAATAGACCACACTTATTTATGGGATTTAGTTTGTATGCCAAATAAATATATTTTTGGGCAAGACGGAATAAATTTAGTCATTTTTGAAATACCAAATGATGATATAACAAGTAATGTTCAACTTATATGTCCAAGCAATCATTATTCAACTGAGTTTTATGATGCGAGTAAGCCAACACTATTTTTATTAAAAGAAGGTAATTACTATGAGCCAATTTATTCTTACACAATAAATAACAAAAAACTTAGTATAAAAAAAGTATTTAGTGAACGTAATCCACATTTATCTTCATCAATGAAAGCAGTTTTTAGTGAAATTGTGAAACCATTTTTTAATCTAATATGTAAACCACAGCCTTCTATGCCTCCGGATGGTTTGCCTGCTCCTAGAATTTACACAGCAAAACGCCCTTTATTACTTCATAATTTAGTTAATAAGATTCAAGGATATGAAGGTTACAAAATATTGAAACTTGTTGTAAATTTTCATAATAAAGTAATAGGTATTTTAGTAGAAAATCCTTTATCAATAAAAGGTTTTGTTCCGTGCTATCCATCAAGAATAGAAAATAATTTTAAGGAAGATATTGATTATGTTTTAATGACTGATTTAGAACTTTGGAATACTTATGATAATACTATTGAATTTTTAAAAGGATTAGAAAAAAGAAGCAAAAAGAAACGTCCTTCTCCTGATATTCCTTGTGCTCCAGCATTTAAAGTTATGGAAGATGATGAAGTAATAGTGGGTATATTAACTGAAACAAATCAATTTATTCAATTATCTGAACCAATAACAGAAGGTGAAATTAAACCGGCAAATAATATACCTTCATTTAAAAATAGTAATTATATTATTAACAAAGAGGCAAGACCAATGGTTCAAAGTGATGTTCTAATATCAACATCTAGTAAAGTAGATGAAGAGAGAGTTGATTTTGTAAAAAAAATAAAATTTGAAACAAATTTTTATAATGTTTTTAGAAATACAATTAGAATTTTATTAAATGATTATGAAAATAACAAAATAAAAGAACAAATTGAAAGTGAAATGTTAAAAGAATATCTTATTTACTCACAAAAATTAAAAAATATTACTACTTTACTAAAAACTTTGGTGGATGACAAAATTCAATTTATTGGAGATGATAATTATTATAAATTAATAGATGAAGTTTCAACTTGTATAGTAAAAGATGAAAATTCTTGTAATAAGGCTCCAAATTTATGTGCTGTTACTGAAAATGGAAAATGTAGACTTATACTTCCAAGAAAAAGTTTAATTGCTTTTGATAAAACAAAAAAAGAATATAAATTAAATGAGCCAATATACTTTGAAAAAATGTCAGATGAGTTAATTCGATATAATAGAATAAAATCATTTATGCTTCAACCACAAACTTATTTATCATTTGGAAATATTGGTTATAATTTGAGAGACAATGAAATAATTATGTTACAGTCTCTTTTGACCCAAGACTATTTTGAAAATATTATTCCTGTTATAGTAAATAAATATGTAAAACAAAATTCATATGATGAAGCAGAGCCGTTAATAACACAACCATATGATAATGTAGTTCCTTCTTTGAATGAAGCAATTGGAAGAAAACATACAAATGAATGTCCAACACTTAAAAAAAAAATTAGTTCTGGAAAATGGAGTAAATGTTTTCCTAGTGTATTTAAAGAAATACAATATGGCACTAAAGATAATAAATCAAATTATTGTACTTTTATATTTATAATTGATTTAATTGAAAGAAAAATAGCTAAAAAACTTGATGTAAATGATATTAAAAAGATTTTATACGAAGAGTATAGTAAATATTTACTGGAGTTTGGTTCTCAAATAATTGATATTTTAATATTAGAAGGTAAACAAAACTTTGGAAGGCAAGTAAAAGGGGATAAATTATCATTCATAGATTTTATTACTACAAATAATTATTTTTTAACAGTATTTGACCTTTGGTTGCTTGTTCAAAAATTTGAAATACCTACTATTTTTATATCTACAACAAAGTTACTAGAAACAAATAATAAAGAACATTTTTTTATAGGATACGGAAATGAAAATGATGATTTTTCCTTTATAGTTGTTCCTGGTATTAGTCCAGAAAATGTGCCTGCGTTTAAATTAATTGAATCAGATAAAAATGATGTTTTTATTTCTTTGGACAAGTTATTAGAATGCGAATACAAAATTAAGATTGCGGAAGCTTTTAGAAATAAAATTGTTATTAATATTTTTTTAAAAGAGTTTAATCCAAAAAATCTCGAAAAGAAAAAATTAATAATTGAAGACAGTAGTCAAAATGACGAGGAACATGAAGCAGTTAAACCAAAACCAAAAGCTAAACCAAAAAAACCATTAATTATTGAATCATCAACTCCTGTATCATCAGAAGAAGTTGTAATTGGTAAAAAAGGTAAAACAAAAAAGACAAAATTAGTTGGTATAAAACCAAAACCAAGAACAAAAAAAAATGTAAAATAAATAATTTTTATTTATCAGAAAGATGACTTGTTAAAAATGTTTTAGAATCTTGATAAAAAAGAATGTGTTTATCATTATAAGTGTATATATTTTTATATATTTTTTTGCTTTTAGAAAAATAAAAATGAACTTTAATTTGTTGTCTACCAAATGAGGGATTAAATTTAAAAAAATTATTTAGTTTTTTATACAATATATTTTTTGAATTTATTTTTTTTGTAGTTATTAAAGAATACTTGTATAAATAATATAAATGTAAATATGGCCTCATTATATCAACTAATTTTTTTTTTGGAAAATTGCTATGAATTTTAATTTGATGATTGTATGTATAATCAATATTATTATAATAATCAATCATTGATAAAACTGAATTATGTAATGAATCAATATCCGAGTTTTTAATGTATTTTTGTATAGCATGTTCTCTTATCAAATATTCATATTTTTTTTCAAATTTATAAATATCAAAATTACATAAAAAAAATTTATGAAGTAATTCAGGAATAATACATGTTTTTGCTCTAATATTAAAATAAATATTATATAGTGTTGATTTATTAAATGGCACATTATTATAAGGATTTTTTGAAATTAATGGGTCAGAAAAAAAATTAGGAGAATTAGATAAGGCTGTATCAATAATACTAATTAAATCATTTATTCTAAAATAATATTTGTATTTTTCTTGTAATAAACAAATACTATTTTTATTATCAAGGTCAATAGGATTTAAACACATATCGAAATCAACCACTATTTTAGCCTTTTTATACTTATACACGTAAGCAAATCGTGATAATGCGAAATATGTGTTTTGAATCTTACAAAAAACATTTATAAAATCTTCTTTTTGTTCTTCTGTAAGAAAAATATTATTTATTTCATCAATAAAATATTTAAATTTAATTTCTATAGAATATTCTTTTTTACATATAAATAAAAAATAAATAATCTTTTGTAGTGAGTCTAAATTTTGAAAAGTATTATTAGTTATTTTAAAATATTTTTTTATTATTAAAAAAAATGTATTCATATTTTTTAATAATATTTAATAGTTAATATTTATATCTTAATTTTTTATTTACTTTAAAATCCTGGATTATAATTATTATCATGACCCATATCTATAGTTTTAATATTAGAAACATTATTTTGAATTAATAAATTATCTCTACTACACACATCTAATGGATTTTCTACTTTTCCAAAGAAATTTTCAATCTCTTCTGAGTCATCAACAGGTTTATATTGACTTACTGCTTCTAGTGCCATCATTTCTTCAATATTAAGAACAACTTGAAATAAACTAGTTCCGAAAAATCCTTCTTGTCCACACATAACATTTGCGGATACACCACGCATATTATCTAACTCAGCGTGCTTAGCAGCTTTCAAAAACATTTCAGGTGTTTCCTCAAATGACGCCTTTGCGATTGGCCCAATATTATCATTATTAATTCCATGTCTTGATATCGAAATTAACTTGCTTGTGGCAGTCATTCTATCACATAAAACACAATAATTATGATAGTTAATGTATGTGCCATCATATGAAATAACTTCTACTAATTCATTTAAAATAGTTTGTCTAGCTGCTTCGATTCCAAGCACATTAAAAACTTCAACTATATCATTACTTACTACTCTTGTGTTATCAATATAATCAAGTGCTAATACATCAAGCATATTTGTCCCAACTGTATCAAGAACCCAAATATCTTCCTTTTTATATATTCCATTTTTTTCAAATACTGTATCTTTAACCTTACGAAGAATAACCTTATCAATTCCTTTTATTCCTCTTAAAACAATATTTTGTAGCAGTTGGTCTTGGAAATTCTTTAAAATGTAGATATGGTCTGATTGGTCCAATGGATTAACCTTAGTTTTCTTCTGTGCGCTTCTACTTGATGTTATTTTAATTACTTCATTCATTCTAATTCTAAAAACTAATTTATCCGCATTAAAATCTGAGAATACACATGTAATTTGTGAATCATAAGAATTTTTTAATGTAAAATTAATATCATCCATTGTTATATTTTTCTCAAGCATAACTTCTGGGTCCATTACCATTCTAATAATCCATTTAGACTTTTCATTTTCATCATTTGACAAACTTGAATCAATACACTCATCAACCATATCTTCAAATGCTTTAAACTGTTCAAGTGTAGTCTTGTCTTCTTCAATAAGTGATGATAAATTATCTGGGTCAAAACATATCTCAACAGATTTGACAACTTCTTCTAATTTGGTGTGCTCTAACATATACATAATTGATTGCGCTTTGTCTTTTTGTGTTTCATCCTCTTGTTTTAGAAAGATAGTTAGTGATGGATTTTTAGGATTTTCAGACAAAGATAATATTTCTTCAATTCTTGGAACACCACGAGTTACATTAGATTTCGAAGCAACACCAGCAAAATGAAATGTGTTAAGTGTCATTTGTGTTGAAACTTCTCCAATACTTTGTCCAGCAATCATTCCAACCATTTCACCAGGTGTAACAATTGACCTTTTATAATCAAGAGTAATTGTATCTAACAATATTATTAGTGAATTTTTATTGAATCTTTTAATAATTAATAAATCTTTTGGAGAAAGATAATAATAATATAATGTTTTAAACAATAATGTTGGTGGCGCATAATGAATTTTTAATAAATTATCATATGTTCTTTCAATTAACTCGAAAGCCTCAACTGGGGTAATATCAACCAATGATGAGCTTGTAATATTTGTTTGCCCTTGAATATTTCCAATAACATATGAAAAGGCAACTGGGCAACTTACTCCACTGTCACCTTTATTACCAAATACATTCTTAATAATATCATCTCTCATTTTAATCATCATATTTGTATATTTAGAGCAATACTCTAACATTTGAATTGATTGTTTTTTGTATCTTGTCATTGTATTTTTTAGAAATATATGTGATAATGTTTTATTTTTTCCTGGCTCCTCGGGAATATTGAAGTGCGCGAAAATATCTTGAGTGCTCATATTAACAATTGGTAAATTTTGTGTTTCAACCTTAGTTGTGTCAATATTATCCTCTCCATATGAAAACTGAACTATTTTACCTTTGTTTGTTCTAACAGTCATGTCATAATTAACCATAAGGTCTTCTAATCCTTTAATTAATTTTCTTTGGATGTATCCAGTTGTAGAAGTTTTAACAGCTGTATCGATTAAACCTACACGACCACCCATAGCGTGGAAGAATAATTCTTGAGGTGTTAATCCATTAATGTATGAGCTTTCAACAAATCCACGAGCACCTGGTGAATCATCATATTTTGTAAAATGAGGCAGTGTTCTGTTTTCAAAACCATATGGAATACGTTTTCCATCAACATTTTGCTGTCCAAGACAAGAAATCATAAATGAAATATTTAAATCAGAACCTTTTGAGCCAGAGTTAACCATAGTAACAAATCCGTTGGTTTTACTTAATTTTTCTCTACCAATTTTTCCTGACTCATCTGTTGCCTTATTAAGAATATTATTAACTTGAGTTTCAAATTCAGCTTCGTTTGTTTTTCCAGTATTGTTTTCAAATATTCCAATTTGAACTTGGTCAATCAAATTTTTTACATCTGACTTTTTTCTTGTGATAACTTCAATAATTTCACTTTTGGTTTTTTCATCTGAAATTAAATCACTAATACCAACACTAAAGCTGCTTGATTTCATGTATTCAGTAATAATATTTTGTAAGTCATCAATAAATTTCGCAGATGCCATGTTTCCAAAATCATTACATGAACGATGTAAAAGTCCCTTGGTTCCATCAGCTAATACACCTTTGTCCATTTGTCCTCGGATATATTCACCATTTTTAATTTCTAATACTTTATTTGAAGTGCTAAAATCATCTTTATCATCTTTGAATGATTTTGTTTTATATTTTAGTGATAGAGGAGGCATGATTTGACTTAAAATATCAAAATTTGTAATTCCGCCTTCTTTTAATGAATTTTCTAATAGTTTATTTTCATTCACTCCATCAAACATCATTAATAAATTCATTGCGTCTCTAGGTTCAAAACGAATACCTTCTTTCACATTTATAGACCCCCTAGTATATTCTTTTTCTCTTGTAAACTGGTAACAACCAAGCATTGAATCTTGATAAATACCGATAATTGATTTATTGTTTGCTGGACTTATTATTTGGTATGGCACAGCTGCTAAGTTTCTTAATTCTGCCTCAGACTCTGGGTCTTGTGGCATATGTAAATTCATCTCATCTCCATCAAAATCCGCATTGTAAGGCTTTGTGTCTGCGACATTCATTCTAAAAGTATCACCACGCTGCATAATTCTAGCAATATGACACATCATTGACATTCTGTGAAGCGTAGGTTGTCTGTTAAACAATACAGCATCACCATCCATCATATGTCTGTGAACAATGTCACCTTCTTCTAGAACGAGTGATTTTTTATCAACATATCGCAAAGTAATAACTTCACCATTTTTCTTTTCTAACATTTTTGCTCCAGGGTAAATTTCAGGACCATTTTGTACCAGTTTCATTAAGAATAGTCTATTAAGTTTATTAACAGTGACAGGTTTTGTAATATTCTTCGCAATTTTCATAGGAATTCCTAGTTCTTTTATAGAGATATTAGGGTCAGCTGTAATAACTGAACGAGCGCTAAAATCAACACGCTTAGCCATTAAGTTTCCTCTCATTCTTCCACCTTTTCCGTTTAATCTGTCTTTAATTGATTTTAAAGGTCTGCCTGACCTCTGGGCAACTGATGCCACACCAGGAATTTTATTATCAACTTGAGTAGCAACATAATACTGTAAAACGGTTGTCCAGTCATCAATGACATTTGCTGGAGCATTATTTTGAATTTTTTCTTGAAGTGTTTTATTGGTTTTAATTATATTTACTAAAATATGAGTTAAATCATCCTCAGACCGTTGTTGTGCGTCATGTTTTACAGATGGTCTAACTGATGGAGGAGGAACTGACATTACTTGGCAAATCATCCAGTCAGGGCGAGACCAAATTGGGCTAAACCCCATAAACGATACATCCTCATCCGAAATTCGTTTAAATATTTTTAAAACCATTTCTGGTGTAAGTTTTATAACAATTGTTGCTTCTTCACCTTCACCTTGATTATCATTTTTCCACTCGGCAAAGATAGTAGCAAGACCTTCTTTTCTAATTTTATTAGGTTGTAAACATCCACAACCATTATCAGTGTCTTCACCACATCGTTTGACATCAGCTGCTAACTTTGACACATATTTCCAGCGATGTTCTCCAACAAGTTTAAGTGCTTGACTATATTTTTCTTTGCTTATTAATAGTTTGCTACATTTAAAACAAACACATTTTAAAAATTTTTGAATATCTTTTAAAAACTGAATATAATAGACTGGTCTTGCTAAATTAATATGTCCGTGATAACCAGGTGTTTGCATATAATTTAATCCGTCAGTAGGGCAAATTAATCCTGGCTCTAAAACACCCATTCTTGGGTCAAACAGACCTCCAATAATTGGTTTATTATTTAAATAAGTATCTCTACTAGTTATTTCGGCAACTGAACTTTTA
>Ga0164292_10002648_pt1 | contig 14629 bp, 26 predicted proteins | sample GEODES117metaG_FD_111486 | JGI IMG/M metagenome (GOLD analysis project Ga0164292, IMG submission 111486) | Eutrophic lake water microbial communities from Lake Mendota, Wisconsin, USA - GEODES117 metaG | ecosystem: Environmental > Aquatic > Freshwater > Lake | place: USA: Lake Mendota... | reverse complement strand
TCACTGCAACGGAGCAGCACAAGTTCAAAACATAACCAAACAGAAAAATGAAAACAGTTATCACCTCCGCAAATTTTTTAAGCTACAAGCTTCAAATTCTTAATGCTTGTTCAAACTTTGGGAACATAAATCATCCTGAAACATGGGCCTTTTCTTTAAGCATTTTTGAATTTGATGAGGTATCGGAAGATATGGCTACAAGCCTTTTGACTGATTCATATTTTGCACAGCTTAAAAGCTTTAAGTTTTAATCATTATGCAACTTCCTGAAACACCTTTCAAAGAGAATCTTTATCACCTCTTAAGATTCTTTGCCTTCCTCATAGGCGCAATGGCACTCACATCCTTTTAATTTTTATAAACAAACCAAACATGGCAATTATCGCAAAAAGTTCAGGCGAATCATCTCAGAGAGAATTGATCGCAGCAGGTACATACCTCGCAAGATGTTATTCAATGGTTCACCTTGGCACTGTTAAGCAGTCTTACCTCGGTGAAGAGAAGTGGACAAATCTTGTCCGCATTACTTGGGAATTACCCACAGAACTCCGTTGCTTCAATGCAGACAAAGGAGAGCAGCCTTGTGTCATTAGCAAGGAGGTCACACTAAGCATGAATGAGAAAAGCACCCTTAGAGCCTTACTGACAGGCTGGAGAGGCAAGGCATTCACAGAAGATGAGGCTAAGGAGTTTGATGTTACTAAGCTCCTTGGAAAGCCATGCATGATCTCAATCTTCCATCAAGCTTCTAAGTCTAACCCCGAAAAGAGTTATGAACGCATAGCTTCTATAAGTCCGGTCATGAAAGGCATGGAATGCCCTCCTCAGGTAAACCCATCCTTTGAGTTCTCAGTTGGTGAGTACAATCAGGCAAAGTTTGATACTATGCCGGAGTTTCTTAAGGAGATGGTTAGAGGCTCTAAGGAGTTTCAGCAACTTCTTCAGCCTAAGCCTGTGGCACAAGTGACACCTGTGGCACAACCAGTGAGCATTCAAGATTCATTTGACGAATTACCTTTTTAAGTCATGGCATCACTTTGGCAATTAACCCAAGAAGAACTCTCCTTCATCAGCTTGATGGAGGAGAATGGTGGAGAAGTTTCTGATGAGCTTCTTGAAGAGTTGGCAATCCGTAGAGATAACTTTAGCCACAAGGCTGAAGCCTATGCTAAGTTTATCCTCAAGCTTGAGTCAGAGTCTGAGCAGGCTGCTGATGAAATCAAGAGGATTCAGGCAATCAAGAAGTCTAAAGACAAGACAGTAGATAGACTTAAAGAGACATTGCTTGCTGCACTTATGTTATTCGGGCAAGAGGACTCTAAAGGAGTTAGGAGGTATGAAACACCACTTGCTAAGTTATCGACTCGCAAAAGCATTTCTGTGGAGATTCTTGATGAATCAGCACTTGCTCCAGCTTTTTGGCTGATTAAGAAAGAGCCTTGGAAGTCTGAGATAAGTAAAGCCATCAAGGATGGTGAGCATGTACCAGGGGCGCAACTCAAAGAGAATTTAGGCCTTAGTATTCGATAGTGTTAAATTTGGTTAGTTTGAACAGTTTTTCGACAAAAAAAGGGAGGCTTTTGGCCTCCCTCTTTCTTTTCCTAAAGATTAGGATTAATCAGCAGTTTTAGGATTAAGGAGCAGTTGTGAACTGAGCAGTAAAGATACCATTCACTCCTTCATTGCTATCTCCAGCAGGGAATAGAGTAGTTGGTGCAGCAAATACATCGAAGTAGCATTCCATCCAAACGGCATAAGTCTCATTGCACTCATCAGGAAGGATACGAACATCACACTTCACTTGTGGCAATCCTGGGATTGGCATAGTAAAGCGGTTCATCACACCGATTTGACCATAAGAACCTACATACTGAAGGAACGGAGTGTAAACAAGTGAACCAGGAGCAAATACAACAGCAGAATCTTCGTCAGTAAGAGCAGTTGCAGCATTGGTGTCAAAATAGAACTCAGCAAGTCCAGTGTTGTCACGAACAGTTGAGAAGTTGATACCATTAGCACCTTGACCGAAGTAACGGCTATCGTTCATCCATACTCTTTGCAATGCACCAGCACCACCAACGATGATTGGAGAACCATTGAAACCAGTGTTCATATAGTTCTGCTTCATGCCGAATAGACCAGCAGCATAAATTGAACCATCTGTACCTTCTACTACATAAGTAGGGTTGGATGCACCACCATACCAGTTACCAACTGAACCGGAGATTGAAGCAAGAAGGTCGGCATTCATAGCCTGAACAAGAGCATTTGCAGACAATTGGAAGTCTACGAACATCTCACGAACAACAGACAAAGCACCACCAGCAGCACCGATAGCATTTGCACGAGTTACAATCTGATTAGGATCAGTTGAGCCTGTCAAAGTAACAAGTTCAGAATAAGCAGCGCAATAGGTACGAAGTTGAGCCTCAGACAATGTAAAAGAAACACCACGATAGTTGTTTACCTGAAAGGTAGACTCAATGTAGTTCATCTGCTCACCAGGTGTGCAGTTCTTAGTGTCTACTGCATCAGATGCAATTTGACGCTGTTTGAAAGTTACACGAACCTCACGGCTTGTTCCAGTTCCATTGTCGTTTGCTTGGCGAATGATTTGACCACTTCTAAGGTTAGAAGGATCATTCAAAGCTGCAAGTGTTCCACCATGGATGGCAACATTAGCCGGGTTGTTTATTAGGTTATCTGACAACGATGTTAGAATCGCTGGGCAGATGTTAGCTGTAGATAATGACATATTATTTAACGCATTTGTGCAGCCACATTAGATATGTCTGCGAGTGCGCCTCTGATTGAGGCAGGGATTGGTGTGCCTTGGCTTTGCCCTTGAGCATAAGCCGGAATTGTGGGTGTGCCTGCTGGTAATTGAGAAGGAGTAGTGCCACCTTGTCCTTGCTCTTTTAACAGCTTATTTTCTTGCAAAACTAATGCAGAAAGGTCAGAATATGAAAATTCTCTTCCATTATGTACTAAAGGTAATGATGGGTCTTTGGCATTCACCAATTTAGCAGCATTCCTTTCAGCATCATAAATGATTTGACCATCTAATTGATGAAGTTTCTTTTCAAGTACTGCCTGGTAAGCAGGGATTCGAGCAGCATCAGGTATCTGATCATTCCATTGAATGCCATTAAGCTGAGTCTGTTCCCAAAGTTGCTTCATTTTAGAAACATACCTCTGCTCGATAAGAGACTTGTCAGCTTCTGCCTTGCTTACTAAATCATCATATTTAGCTTGCGCTTCAGCCATCTTTTTCAAGAACTCCTCAGATTGATTAGAATTTACAGAGTTCTTTGCTTTCTCTTCAAGTTCTTTCATCTTTTTGAGAGCAAGTTTGATTTTATCCCCTGAGTTCTTAGTGACTTTTAACTCTTCGACAGCATTTCCATCAAGACCGTACTCCTTAGCCATTCTTACAATCTCCTCATCATAGCCCATCATGTAATTGCTAATGAAGTGCTTTTTAAGGTCAAGGCTTGTCTTGGCAAGTTCAAAGTCATAAAGATTTGTGTTGAATTTATTGCTAACTGCCTCCGGTACTTGAATATCATTCAGAACAGATGCTGAAATCATCAAGTTAAACTCAGGATCATCTGACACCCCGGCTCTTTTGGCCTGAGCAATCAAAAATTCTTTAATATTCATGCTCATATCTGTGGATTAGAAAATGATTCAAATAATTCAGTTGTGTCCAAAGTAGGCTCATCACTTACTTCTTCAACTACTTTCTTTTTGCGCTTAGGTTTCTCCTCAGATTCAGCAGCCAATTCAGCCTCTAATTCTGCCCTTACTTGTGCCTTGAGTTCCTCCTTTAGCTTGCTAAGAAGTTCAGGATCGCTAAGTGAGTTTTGATCTCCTGCCTTGGCTGCTCTTCCAATATAAACATCTCCACTTGGCCTGATCCTTGCCCAACTAAATGACCGCTTATTAACGGGCTTTGACAACTCCCTGAGAGCAATGGCAGCATTAACATTAACATTAAACGGCATGTCTTGTGCGCCTGTTACTGGGTTGATTTCCCATCTTACTACTGTTACCTGTGTCCGATTGCCTTTTTCCTTAATGGCATCACGGATGTACTGTAAATTATCCATTTTTTATAATTGTTTAAAAGATTACCCTGTGTGATGAATAGTGGATTTCATTTTCCCTATTACTGTCTCTTGGCTTGCAATTGAAGGCTTAAAGCCATAAGCAAGCATATCCGATTGAATGACTGAAGTCATGCCATCAAGCCCATTATTTTGAACCCTTGTTCTTTCCTCATAAATGTTTGCACCTGATAGGCTCAAGATGTATGCATGGGTTAGCCACATGCCATCTCCTTTCCATAGGTTAGGCAAGCCATTAATCTCTACCTTCTCAATTGTCTGCACTCCATAGCCTGCATAATACTCCCACCCTAAATGCAATAATTCAAACTCAGGCAGATGACTCCAATTTGTAGCCAACTCAATAAGCTTATCAACATTAAACCTTGCATCATCTTCCAGCACCAAGACATATTCAAGCCCTTGGTCAATTTGCTTTTGCCATACTTCCCGATGAGAGGCACAGCATCCAATTTCTGAAATGCTCATCTTAGACCTCTTATGCTTTATCTTTAGGCTATTGTCAATCCGATGCTTGATAAAGTTGCCATCATTGGCAACATGCAATTCAGCCTTATTCCCATTCTTATCAGTCAAGCCAATAGCATTAAGATGCTCAATCATTCTGACCTTTCTGACAGGAGTCTTTTTGAGGCTTATAAAATAGATTGCATCAACAGGCAACTTCACAGTTAATCCTTTCGGTAATCGAGAGATCGATTGTGAAGAATGCTGTTTCAAAGTTCCTTTCCTCAAGTCCGAAGTACTGCCTTGCGATTGCTTTTGAGTCATAATCTGTGGCTTCGTATGTGATGCCTTTAGTTCGGTTGATTATTGAAGTTAGTGCAAATTCTGCACTTTCTAAAGTTGTGTTTGCAACAAGCTTAATCCTAACTGTCCTAAGCAGGCTATTGGCTCTGCCTCCGGCTGGCTGTTGCTGTACTGAGGCTGATTCCCTAACTAAGAATAAAACAAGCTTGTAGGTATCATTGACAGCGCAATAAGTTGCACCATCCTTTGTCACATAATTGCCAGCCTGATTCTCAATGATGCTCTCAACTGCTTCTCCATAGTTGAGCATCTGATTGCCAGGATAAGTGGCAGACAGATTATTGCACAAGTCTGCAATGGCACTCTCTACGGTTACCTTAGTTAATGTCATCGGCTTAGGTATTGAATGGCTAATCTGTTTATGGTTTGCAGGCTCTGCTCCAACTCTTTATCTGTGAGTTCAAAGATAGGGCCAAATCTTTGTTCCAAGTACATTGAAATTTGATTTTGTTCAGCAGACACAAAGGCAACACTATAAGCTTTATCTGAAATAGGAAGAGATCTCCAACTTGCCCACATGTCTCCTGTCAGAGTTAAGTCCATGTAAGCAGTCTGCCTGCCTAACTTCTGCCTAAACTCTTTGTAGCTTCCAAAAGAGTCACCATCACCAAAGGCTCTTTGTTGCCTCTGATTTGCAATATCTCCAAACCTTCTACCTATTGGGCTGGAGGTGCTAAAGCTTTTCCCTGAGTCATAAGGAGGGAGGCTTGTGCCATCTGACTTCTTGCCTTGTTGTTGAACTCTGCCCTGTACTGCTGAAGCAGCATACAAAGCAGCCTCTCTGAGAACCTTGGAAGCTTGTGAGGCATCCTTAAAGTTCTTGAGCTGTTGCTTCAGGAAGGCAGATGTTGAATCATAGACAGGCATAAATATTTTACAAATAATTTTGCAGATAAAAAACCAATGGATTAGTATTGCACTCAAATCTAACCAAAAAAAAAATGAATACACAAAAAGCAAAAGTATTAGATGTCATGGATGCTATATTCATTGACCTATTTACTGAGGACTTGAAAGAGATACAAGAAGCTGTCTATCGCTATGGTGGCAATATTGTAGTCTATGAGATTGGAGATGAATTTAGAATCTCTTACACCTTAAATGCCCATCCATTCTCAATGATGATCTACGGCATTCACATAAACAAAGGCCAATATGATTGCCAGGTAAGAGCCTTTGGTGGTCAGGTAAAGCAATTTGAAAAAGGAACTAAATTGGTGCTAATTGATAATCTCTACTTTGTATGAACAGAGAAATTAAAGAAGGTCTTAAGCAGGCTTTAGTTATAGCCCTTACCTATTCAGTCTACCTGATTCTTGCCTCATTACTCATCATTAAATTCATTGCTTATGTCTACAAGTAATGTAACCATCTGCCTGACCTCTTACAAGAGGTTTGACCTACTTGAAAGGACAGTCACAAGCCTATTACAATTTTGGGATGACATCCCTCCTTATGAATTTATAATTCATGAAGATTCAGGCTCTGTGCCTACTGAATTGAGGAGGCTATTAGACCAATGTGTTTATGAGGAGTGGAAGCTTATGCCTATTTGGTTATTCTCTGAGAATGTTGGGCAAGTTAATGCCATTGATAAGATGTATAAGCTTGTTGAGACTGATTACATCTTCCATTGCGAGGATGATTGGGAGTTTGATTGCTATGGCTTTATACAGGCTTCTAAAGATGTCCTGAAGGATAATGCTTCCATTGCTTGTGTTTGGCTCAGGTATCCTGCTGACCGCAATGGGCATCCGGTAATTGGACATCCTTTGACCACAAACAAAGGCACTAAATACATCATGCTTAAAGTAAACCATAGAGCCACTTGGCATGGATTCACTTGGAATCCTGGACTAAGAAGGCTTAAGGATTACAAAGAGATAGGAGCATTCAGCAGCTTCACCTACTTTCTGCCACATAATCCTTGTAAGTCTGAGATTGATGCCAATGCTAAGTATTTAGAGCATGGCTTTCGTGGTGCTTCATTACTCAGAGGTTATGTCAGACACATCGGAGGTCGCAATTCAACATCTAAATTCAAATAATAATGGCAAGAGAAAAACTCTACAACAAGATAACAGCATCATGCACGGATGAAGAAAAAGACAGATGGCTTGTAGCAGTAGGCCAGCAGAATGCCTCCATAGTTTTAAGGAGGATTATAAGAGAGTACTGCATTGAGCAAGAGACAATGAAAGAGGAATTAAAAAACCTTAAACTCAATGGATCAACTGAAGCAACTTGTCATCATAATTGACAAGGAAATCAAGCAGAAAGGCTGGATGCAGGCCAACGATAAGCTTAACCAGGAATATTATAAAGGTGCAATGGCTATGCTGAAGTATCTTAGGCACATAATCCTTTCGATGATTAACGATAAATAAACCTTTGCTGGTTGGTGTAAGTGCGAATAAATAGCACCTTGGGTAACAGGCTGACTCATAATCGGCAGATGGAGGTTCGAGTCCTCCACCAGCAACTAAGTCAAGTAATGCGTAATGTGGAAGAGGCCTATCACATCCTTAATGGTTGCATTGTCATAAGTTCGAATCTTATCTTGACTACTAAACAATAAAACAATGGCAGACATAGCAATGTGCGAAGGCACTGATTGTCCAATCAAAGAGCAGTGTGAGAGGTTCACAGCCAAGCCTAATGAGTACAGGCAGTCATACTTTGTGACTGTCCCAGGCAAGACTAAGGATGGATGGTTCTCTTGTGAAATGTTTTGGGGAGAGTCTCAAGATGCAATTTTCAAACAACTGAATGACATAATGAATGGCAAAGGCAATCTTTAAGTTTAGTAATGCCCTTACTCTATGCTTAATGCTTGCTTTAATTGCCCCTATTCTTTACAGCTGCAAAAAAGATGATTGCCAAACCTGCACACAAATGCTCTCTGAGGATTACTATCCTGAAAGGGATGGATTTCCTAAAACTACTTCTTCAAGTTACTATTCTTGTGGTGGTAATAACTCTTGGATTGGCAATCAAGTCAATGTTCAGAGGTTTATCCTCAATGATACACTGGTTACAAAGGTGCTTTCAGTAGATTGTAAATAATTTTACATTTGCCTTATGCAAAGGACTCAGATTCAGGAACTAATTGACTGGATAATTGAACATGAAGGTCACATTGATTGCAATGATGTATTGATCAAGGCTGAACTGATAAACATGAGGACAAGGCCAAGAGTTGCTGGCTATCTCTACAAGGACAAACTTTACAAATCAATTGATGACTTCAGGCTTACCACCATGAATGAAGTGGATGATCCTAAGCCTTTATATTATTCTTGGTAAATTGCATCATGGAAAATCTACAATTGAAAAACAAACTGCTCTTCTTGAGCCTTGGAATTATGGCAGGAGTCTTTATGACTCTTGTGGCTCAATCAATCATACCGGAAGAAGGTGAGCAAGTTAATTGGGTAAATATGAGCCTTAATGCTGTGGCTGTCTTATTTCTTACTTACAGAGTCTATTATCACTTAATAGCCAAGGATAAGTAATGGGTGCAATCACAGACTACTTTGGAGAGTTAGATAAGAAACAAGCAAACATCTTAATTGACCATCCTCAGCATTATGGAGGAGAGGAAAACCCTTATGAGGCAATCAAAGTAATTGAAGCTTGGAATCTTGACTTTGCCCTTGGCAATGTAATCAAGTACATCAGCAGAGCAGGCAAGAAGGGAAGCAAGCTTGAGGATTTAAAAAAGGCTCAGTGGTATTTGAACCGAGCAATTGAACAAGCAGAGAAGTTTTAACTGTACTAAATCCATCTAATTCGATGGAATTACCTTTTTATACCCTTTAGGATATAGTTTGAGGATAATTGCACAAATTATACCTTTTCGCATATAATTGCCGTAGTTCTCTGCATTATGGCCTGACAAATCCCTGCTGAATAAGTCCAGCATTGTCACAATTAAAGCAAAGACCTTCACCTCTAAGGTTTAATTGTCTTGCCCAAATAGCAAGCGACTGATTGTAACCATCAAGGAAGGTAGCCATAGCCCTCTCTGTAAACTCTCTGTTGCCTTGGCTAAAATAGTTAGCCCTTGGTGAGGCAACCTTAGCCCAAAGGATTTGATAGCATAGCAGATTTGCCCAAGCATCAACAAGAAACTCTTTCTGCTGGCAGATGAAGCTATCAAGTGAGCAGAGCAATTGAGCATCCATGTAGACACCTGATTGGCTATTGTCCTGACTCCAACTGTCTCCAAAGCCATAGCCTAAAGGAGCAGTCACAGGGAAGATGCTCCAGCCATTGCGCCATAGATAGGTGAACCTTGTTGCACATTCCAAGTCCATTTGATTCCATCCCCAATCAATAAACATTCCTGTTGTGGTTTCTAAGTTGGTGCAATCAACAGCAGCCATGATGTTTATCTTATCGAAGTCTGAGTAAAACTCATTATTGATAGGAATGTAATTCATGCCTGGTGCAACATCATAAGTTCCTTGATCAAGTATCTTCCCATCCTGAGTCTGATAAATGAACCAGGGACAATTTGTCACGGTTACACTTCCTGCATTATAGACAAACAATTGCTTGATGCGCAGGCTTAGATACTTACTGCCTTGAATGCTTACAAATGCTCCTTTTAATATTGCCTCAGGAGCAACAGTCTGAATCTGTTGCCACTGCTGAACAAAGTTTTTACTTGTCTGAAATAGAACCTGATCAAGCTGCGCCTCTGCCGACTCAAATAAGGCAAGCTGAATGTCTCTCTTAATTCTCTGATAAGAGACAGCTTGTGCAGAGTTCCACATGCCTACATAAGAAGCTTGCTCAGGAGTGGCAATCTTCTCCAAGAGTTCAGAAGACATGCCAGGGTAATCATTAATGTATAACCCAGACAGAGGCGCATCAGTTGTGCAACCTTGTAATCCTATGTAATTCTGCAAGCAATTCATGGATGCAATTTAGTTAGTTATCTTGAGAAATTGCAGGTGTAGTAATTCTGAATATCTTATTGGTCAAGGCTACCCAAGCACCGAGTACTTGCCCAAGTATGAACATCAGCACGCTGTCAGATGCACTTACTTTCTCTACTTGATATAAGTACCCAGTGCCAAGAAGCATACCTACAAGGACAACAGAAGTGCAAGTGTAGGCATAGACTTGCATTCTCTTTGAATAAAGATGAGAACTCAAATGCCCGGGAACAGACCTTTGATTAGCCCTCCCACGAATTTGCCTCTTCTCTCCGCTTTGTCTGCTTTTTGTGCCTTGGACTGATTGCATGAATCCAAATATAAGACAGTCTTAGCCAATGCTTCATTCTGCTTGTGCAAACTATCAACCCTCTGATTAATGTTCGCCAAGTCAATGCCTGAAGTGATGCAACTCTTCGCCAAGTACTGAACATCATCACTAATTTTTGATTCGACATCATAGGCATGGAATCTATCATAGGCAATGTAAATAATAAAGAAGGCAAAAAGCCACATAGTTTCAACTTTTCTCATTTCAGTAGTTTTTTAAGTTCTCTAAATATTTTACCATAGCCTGTAATCTTGATTGCCTCTCCAGCTACATAGATTGTCACAGGCTTAGATAGCTTATGATGTAAATCCCAAATGACATTTCCAAAGCGGAGAACAAGAAGCCACAGCCATCCATGATCATACATGTATTTCTCTAAGTCAGAGAAGTTGCTTGTGTTAATGTCAGAAATCTTGGTAAGCATTATTGCTCCATAAGCTGGAAGGTCAAAGCCAAACTTTACCAATTCCTCCTTTAGTTCTGCTGTCATTAATCAATATGTCCAAATAACATTGGCTGGCTTAGTAGGGTCACAATCAGCATGAATATAGCTTGATGCAACCCCTATCCTTGTAATACCGGATTTGAGAAGAGCATTAATAATTGTCCATCTCTTAGCCCCATCTTTGCAAGCAATGTCTGCTGCCCAACCTTGTGTGTGACTGCTTGAATCAACACCTCCTACCTTAGCATTATGAGCAGCAGTCCTATATCCTGAATTTATGACAAAAGGAATTCCAGCAATTGTCCGAGCATTAATAATGCGCTGAATAAACTCAGGCTTCATATTAACACCTGAGCCAGGAGCATCAGGAGAATCAAACTCTGAAAGTTTAAAATGCTGTAATCTCATAGTGTAAAGGTATTAATTCCTTTTAAATTTCTTAGCAGCACTTTTCACAGACTTCTTGCCAACACAGCCCCAAGCTTGTCTGCTTAAGTCATTGGCACATGGTGGCTTTGCACATTTCTTTATCCCTGCTGATCTTGCACAATAGGAATCACCTTTAGCAGTTCCTGGTGCTATAGAATAACCCTTTGCCCCGAACTTGACAGTCTTGCCATTAACCTTAGCCTTAAATTTCTTCTCTGCCATTATCTTCCTTGTCCAATATATTTCTTAGCCCTGCCTCCTTTAGGCTTTTTGGCTTTTGAATGCTTACCTTCTCTTCGTTTGCCAAATGTAATTTTAGCAACCGAACCAGCAGTGGTTTTTGCTTTTTTCATACCCAAATATCAGTTTTTTTGCCTTATTATTGCAAACTACTTTATGAAGTGTCAATCAATTTTACAGATAGAGAAATCAAGTTTCTCAAAGTATTAGCTTCAGGAAGACATTATCTCAAGGATATAGTAAAACCCAATAGACATTCTGTTGCACGATGGGGCAACACCCAAGAACAAGCCGACATGCTTGGTGTAATGGGTGAATATGGAGTGGCTAAATATCTTGGTTTGCCCTTTGATACAACTATAAACCTTCAAGGTGATGGAGGAGAGACTGACCTCTATTTGGGTAAGCTAAATGTGCAAGTAAAGTCCACAAAGTATAAGACTGGAAGGCTTGTCTTTAACAATAAAAAAGAAATGGCTGCTGACTTATTTATCTTATGCTATTGTTCAGAGCCTGAAATGTATATACAAATATTAGGATATATCAACAAGGATTCAATTGACTCAGTTTCTGAGGTCAAAGACCTTGGACATGGACTTAGAATTGTTGTGGAACAAAGGCATCTGCTTCCAATCTCTGACTTGCTTAACTATGACAAGTCTCTATGAGGTTTCTTGCTGTGCTTACATTGTGCATACTGCTAACAAGCTGCTATCGGAGATTTAAGTACAATGCTACTGCTGATAGATGGGAGACTTATGTAGGCAGAGGCAGACCATTCAGGAGCAAGAAGCATCCAAATAAAGCTAAGCATGTGCCTGCTCCTTATTACAAAATGATTAAGTTAGAATAAATATTTGCAGATATTTTGTAAAATGCTTTTTTTCTATTTGGTTTGCATGAGTTAAAAATCTAACCAACATGAAAAAAGATAACCAAACAAAACCATCTATTGATATAGATGCCTACCTTGATTTTTTAAATCAAAAACAAAAAAAACATATCAATTCAGGGTTTCAAGTTGATGAATCTGATTTGAATCCTTTGCTTTTTCCTTTTCAAAGATTTATAGTAAAAAGAGCATTGAAAGCTGGCAAGTATGCTGTTTTTGCTGATTGTGGACTTGGGAAAACATTTATGCAATTAGAATGGGCATATCAAGTAACAAGGCATACAAATGGCAAAGTATTGATTCTTGCCCCTCTTGCTGTTGTTGAGCAAACTATAAATGAAGCATCAAACTTCAATATACCTTTGATTGATATTGATGTTCAAAACTATGAACAGCTCGACAATATTGATTGCTCCATATATTCAGGAGTTGTCTTAGATGAAAGTTCAATATTAAAGAACTTTGAAGGAGCTACTAAAAAACTGATAATAGATTCTTTTGCTAAAACTCCATATAAGCTTGCATGCACTGCAACCCCATCACCAAATGATCCAATGGAACTTGGTAATCATTCGGAGTTTTTAGATATAATGAGCAGGAATGAAATGCTTGCTATGTACTTTGTTCATGATGGAGGAGAAACTGCTAAATGGAGGCTTAAAGGTCATGCTGTTAAAATGTTTTATCAGTTTATTGGATCATGGGCTATTATGCTTAATAAACCTCAAGATATAGGATTTGAAATGGAAGGCTACTCATTGCCTACATTAAATTTAATTGAAAGAGAAATTAAAACACCCAAAAGAGAGAACGGTCGAATATTTAATGATGCTATAATTTCAGCAACAAACTTTAATCATGAACTTAGAATTACTAAAGTTGAAAGGCTTGATCAAGTTGCTAAGATTGTAAATGATTCAGATGAAAACTTTATCATTTGGATAAAACAGAATGAGGAGGGCGAACTTTTGAAAAAACTTATTCCTGATGCCATTGAGGTTTCAGGGTCTGATTCAAATGAATGGAAAAAGTCTAAACTGATAGGATTTGCCAATAATGAATTTAGAGTCTTAATAACCAAGACAAAGATTGCATCATTTGGAATGAACTATCAGAATTGTAGAAACCAGGTATTTGCTTCATTAGATTTTAGCTTTGAAGGATTATATCAGTCCATCAGAAGATCATACAGATTTGGTCAAAAGAATGAGGTGAACATATACCTTATTACTACTGATACAATGGCAAATGTTAAAACAGCAATAGACTTAAAACAAAAACAATTTTTAACCATGCAAGAAGAAATGAGCAAAGCCATTAATGAAAATTTGAATAATAATTTCATATCTGAATCCGTATTTGATACTGAATCAGAAACTACAGAATGGTATCAAATCAAAAGAGGTGATTCGGTTCAGCTAATTCAGTCTGTTCCTGATGAGTCAGTTGGTCTTTCTGTATTTAGCCCTCCATTTGCTGAGCTTTATACATATTCAAACCATATTGAGGATATGGGAAATTCAAAAGACTATAATGAGTTTCTTACTCAATTCGGCTTTCTTATTAAAGAATTGTATAGAATAACAATGTCCGGCAGAAATGTGGCTGTTCATTGCATGGACTTGCCAATTCAAAAAGGCAAGGAGGGCTTTATTGGTCTTCGTGACTTTTCAGGAATGATTCTTTCTGCTTTTCAAGATGCTGGATTTATTTATCATAGCAGGATAACAATATGGAAAGATCCAGTAGTTGAAATGCAAAGGACAAAAGCTCTTGGATTACTTCATAAGCAAATTAAAAAGGATTCAACAATGAGCAGAGTCGGCATTCCTGATTATGTAATGGTTTTTAGAAAGGATGGAGAAAGAGAGAACCCAGTTAATAATACTGAGCTATCAGTTGATTTGTGGCAAAAATATGCATCTCCTGTTTGGATGGATATTAACTACGGAAACACATTACAGGGTTATAGAAATGGTAGAGAAGATAATGATGAAAAACATATCTGTCCGCTTCAACTTGATACAATTGAAAGATTGATTCATTTGTATTCAAATAAAGGAGACACTGTATTTAGTCCATTTATGGGAATTGGTAGCGAGGTTTTTCAAGCTGTTAAAATGGAAAGGAAAGGCATAGGATTTGAATTGAAAGAAAGCTACTTTGATTTAGCAAAAGCAAATATCAAATCAGCTGTAAGTCTTAAATCTCAATTAACTCTGTTTTAAATTAAGCCCTTCGGGGCTTTTTTTATTTTAATCCTGTTCTGCCAGCTTCCTTAGCTGACTCATATTGCTCTTGGCTTACAGGCCATAATTGATGCCTGCAATTGTAGCCTCCCCGATAGATAAAGATTGTGTTGGCATTAGTGCCTGACATTCTTCCTTGCCAGCCTTTTAGATTAGC
>Ga0164292_10002645_pt1 | contig 14639 bp, 10 predicted proteins | sample GEODES117metaG_FD_111486 | JGI IMG/M metagenome (GOLD analysis project Ga0164292, IMG submission 111486) | Eutrophic lake water microbial communities from Lake Mendota, Wisconsin, USA - GEODES117 metaG | ecosystem: Environmental > Aquatic > Freshwater > Lake | place: USA: Lake Mendota... | reverse complement strand
GGTGCTCACGGCCGCAGGGGTGATGGGCGGCCTCTCGATGATCGGCACGCCGATCTTCCAGCCCCTGTTCATCGTGGCGATCATCGCCAACCTGGTTCTCTTCTTCGTCTCCCAGAACGTTGCCCTCAAGGGCAACAACGGCACGGCGCTGCCCTTGCTCGCCACCTACAGCCTGATCACAGGCTTCACCCTGAGCGGGCTGGTGGCGATGGCCATTGGCACCGCCGGCATCGGTTCGGTGGCCACAGCCGCCCTGGCCACCGGCATCACCTTCGTGATTGCCTCGGTGGTCGGCAAGCGCATGAGCGACAGCGTCGGCCAAGCCCTTGGGGCCGCCGTGGGCCTTGGCATCGTCGGCCTGCTGATCGCCATGGTGATTCAGCTGGTGGGTTCGATCTTCGTGCCCGGATTCGGGGGCAACGGCTTCGAGCTCCTGATCGCCGGCTTCGGCACGGTGCTCTTCGTGGGCGCCGCCTTCGTTGATTTCTACACCATGCCCCGCAGCTACCGGGATGACCAGTATCTCGCGGGTGCGCTGGGCATGTACCTCACCTACATCAACCTCTTCGTGTTCATCCTCAGGCTGATCATCGCCCTCCAGGGTGGCGGCCGCCGCGAGTGAACGGTGCGCCCCTAGGGCACCAGGTTCTCGAAAGGGCCGGTTTTGCCGGCCCTTTTTTCATGGCCGCTCCACCCCGGCGACAACCAGCCGTGAAGCTGAGCCCACAGGGAGCCCCCAGCCTGGGAGAGGCTCCTAAGGTCGGATCTCGTGAGATTTCGGGAGACAAAGCGTGAGGGTTCTGGTCACGGGAGGTGCCGGCTACATCGGCAGTCACGCCGTGCGGGCGCTCTGCCGTGCAGGACACCAGGTGGCCGTGCTCGACAACCTCGTCTACGGGCACCGCGACATCGTGCTCGACGTGCTGGGGGTCCCGCTGGTAGAGGGGCAGGTGGGCGATCGGCCCCTGCTCGATTCCGTGCTCGCGGGGGCCCATCCAGCCCTGACCGGCAGCGCCCTGGAGGGGCGACCCATTGAAGCGGTGCTCCACTTCGCCGCCTACGCCTACGTGGGCGAATCGGTGAGCGACCCAGCCAAGTACTACCGCAACAATCTTGGCGACACCCTCAGCTTGCTCGAGGCCCTGATCGCCGCCCCCACCCCGATCCCGATCGTCTTCTCCTCCACCTGCGCCACCTATGGCGTCCCCCAGCAGGTGCCGATCACGGAGGACCATCCCCAGGAGCCGATCAATCCCTATGGCCGCAGCAAATGGATGGTGGAGCGCCTGCTGATTGACTTCGCCGCCGCCTACGGGCTGCCCAGCGTGATCTTCCGCTACTTCAATGCCGCGGGCGCCGATCCGGAGGGGGGCCTGGGAGAGGACCACGATCCGGAGACCCACCTGATCCCCCGCGTCCTCGACGTGATGAGCGGCCGGGAGCCGTACCTGCAGATCTTCGGCGATGACTACCCCACCCCCGATGGCACCTGCATCCGCGACTACATCCACGTCAGCGACCTCGCCGACGCCCATGTGCTCGGACTGGAGCGGCTGCTGCGGCTACGGGAGCACGAGCAGACCCTCTCAGCGCCGCTGATCTACAACCTCGGCAACGGCACCGGCTACTCGGTGCAGCAGGTGATCGAGACCGCCAAGGCGGTCACCGGCCGCGGTCTGTTGGCCCACGTGGCCCCGCGCCGCACGGGCGACCCGGCCCAGCTCGTGGCGGGGGCGGAGCGGGCGCACCGCGAACTGGGCTGGCGACCCCGCCATGCCGATCTCGGCACGATCATCGAACACGCTTGGGCGTGGCATCGCCACCGGCACGCTCCGTAGGAGAGATGCGGGCGGGCCAGGGCCGAGCCAGGGGTTCGCCGATGAACAGGCCCTGATCCGGCATCGCGACACTGCGCCAGTAGGCCTCGATCAAGGTGTCGCCACGGCGGTAGTAGGCAAGCAACAGGCCGGGATCGGGGAACTTCGCGGTGAGGTTGCAGGGTTCCACCACCGTTCCGTAGCTGCCGGTGGCCCCCGCCTCCAGCCAGCGCAGGGCACTCATCTGACGCGACCCCGTGAGCTGGCCGCCGAAGGAGGTGAGGTGATCGGCCACCGCCCCGGGACGAAAGCGGTTGGTGGTGATCGCGGGAACCTGAGCCAGGCCCGTGAAGTAGGCCATGACATCCTTCGCACCGCGCAAGGCATTGGCCTGCAGCACGCGCACCTGAAATCCGGGTCCGACAGCGGCCACCACGGCGTCGAAGCCGGCCGCCCGCACATTGCGGGCGGCGTCGGAGGTGCTGAGCAGATAGGCGGTGCCAGGGGGGGCGGTGCCATCAGAGGCCACCCCGCGCTCAATCAGTCGCCGCGCCGAGCCGGGGTCGGTGGCGGCGAGCAGCATGCTCGGCCGCAGCCGCAACCCATCCCAGGGGCGGCCCACATCGCCGCGGGCGTAGTAGCGGCTGACCCGGGTGGGACGGCAGGTGTCACGGCAGCCGGAATGGTCGCGTCCGAGGCTGATCGCCGAGGTGATCGATTGGCATCCCACGCGCCAGGGAGTGGTCCAGGCCAACGCATAGGCCTGCACATGCTCTGGGGTGCGGCGCCTCAGCTGGCGCTGGAGCTGCAGGAACGCCCCGGCTGAGAGATCGGCCTTGCCCACCGGTAGCCGCACCCGGATCACCTGCCCTTCGGGGATATGGCGCTGGAGCTGGTAGGTGCGGCCGATGGCTTCGCTGAGGGGATCGGCCTCATTGATGACCAAGGCCAGATGGCGGTAGTCAAGGGGTCCCGCCCCGGAAGAGTCGGCAGAAGAGACCCACCGCCTTGGCGCGGACGGATGGTCCGCACCAAGGCCCAAAGCCAACCCCAACAGGGCGGCGAGGATGGCGGTCGGCTCCGGCAAGCGGGTCAGGGAAGGCGAAGGGGGAGAAGTCCTTCCATCCTGGGGCAGCAGCTTGCCAGGCTGACCCCCGCGAGACGTGGGGGGTAGGGAGAGGGATTAGAAAGGTGTGAACTGGGCGGGCCTGCTTTCGGCCACAAGATGAACATGGCGGTGCCGGGAAAAACGAGGCTGAAAACGCTGCTTCGCACCCTTCATTGGCGAATTCTAGGCCAATTTCTAGAACCATTTACATCAAACCAGCCCGCTGCGCGCACGATCCGTAGGCTCTCTCGCCAGCAGTGGAAATTGCTGGCGCTCAATGTGGTTGCCAATCTCCTATCAAGCCTCGGCGAGGGTGCCACCTTAGGCATCATATTTCTTGCGATCAGCTTGATAACGGTCAGCAACTCCACCCAATGGCGGAGCCTTCCCAGCATGGGGCTGATTGAGGGACTTCCAGTGATCGGCCGCATCCTGCAATCCACCTTGGTTTCAAGTGAGGGCAGGATCGGGTTGTTTGTCATCATGATCACCTTTGCCCTGCTTATGCAGCTGCTGGTGGCCAGCAGCGGATACCTGAATACGGTGAGCGCCGGCCTTATCGGTTGCCGGGTGCAGGAGGCGCTCACAGGGGAGATCCATCAACGCATTCTCTCATTTAGCTTCAGCTGCGCCAGCCGCTTCCGCGTTGGCGATCTCCTGAATTACAGCGGCAACGCCGGGCGGACGGTCAACACCCAGATCACGCTGGCCAGCAACCTGCTTCTCAATCTCCTCCAATTTCTGATCTATCTGGCAATTCTTATTGCTATCTCCCCTTGGCTGATGCTTGTGGCCATCGCCATGGCCATGACCCTTGCCACTGTGCAAAGCCGCATTCTGCCTCGGCTGCGCAAGAGAGCCCAGATGATCATGGCGGTAGAGGTCAACCTCAGCAGTCGCCGCACCGAACACATCCAGGGGCTGAGGCTGCTGCACACCACGGGACAGATCAGCGCCGCGGCCAGGGAGACCGACGGCCTACTGCAAGAGCAAAAGGTTCACGCCAGCAGGATGGTGTTGATCTCCAATTTAATCACCCCCATCTCCTCCATGTTGCCGATCATCGCAATCTCCCTGATTGCCTCGGCAAGCGTACTTATTTTCCAGAATCGTCAAAGCGGAGTCCTGCCAAGCCTGGTGACCTTTGTTCTCGCCCTGCAACGACTGAACACAAGGCTTGGATCCATCAATGCCATCATCACAAACTTCGTGGCCAACACCGCGTTGATCGATCGCTTGAATGCGATCCTCGACGATTCCAATAAGGAGTTTGTACGCCTTGGCGGCCAACCCTTCACCCAGCTGCAACGGGAGATTCGCCTCGACCATGTCGGCCTCCGCTACAGCCCTGAGCTCGCCCCTGCAGTGAGCGACATCAACCTGGTGATTCAGAGCGGCCAGACCGTCGCCCTCGTGGGCTCCAGCGGAGCCGGCAAAAGCACAATCGCCGACCTGCTGGTTGGTCTGTACCAGCCCACGGAGGGCAGGATCCTGATCGACGGCATCGACCTCCAGACCATCGAGATCTCGAGCTGGCAGCGCCAGCTCGGCGTGGTCAGTCAAGACACCTTTCTTCTCAACAACACCATCGCCGCCAACATCGCCTACGGAACCCCGGAGGCGGATCGCCAGGCCGTTGAGGCAGCCGCCCAGGCTGCCCAGGCCGCCGGCTTCATCGCCGGCCTCCCCGATGGTTACGACACCATGATCGGGGAGCGGGGCTATCGGCTCAGTGGCGGCCAGCGCCAGAGGCTCTCCCTGGCCCGCGCCCTGCTGCGGGATCCCCAGCTGCTAATCCTCGATGAAGCCACCAGCGCCCTCGACAGCCAGAGCGAACGGCTGGTACAGGAGGCGATCGAACGTTTCGAGCGTACCCATACTGTGCTGGTGATCGCCCACAGGCTCAGCACGATCGTCAACGCGGATCTGATCTGTGTGATGCAAGGAGGTCGCATCATCGAGCGGGGACGCCATGCTGATTTGCTGGCCGCCCAAGGCAGCTACGCCCACCTCTGGCAGCAGCAATCCCAAGGGGGAGACATCTCCAAAGCGCCGCACGATCAGCTTGAGCCTCTGGAATCCTCGGTTTAAGCTGCGTTCATGACCGTAGACGGAGAGCACCAGGTCCACCGAGCCATCCAGCTCACCGTGGCCATTCCCACCTACGGAAGGGATCAGGTGCTGGCGGAGAGCATTGAGGCTCTTCTGAAGCTGGAGGCGGAGCCCTGGGAACTGCTTGTCATCGACCAGACGCCGCGCCACACCCCGGCCGTTGATTTGCTGCTTCGCACCTGGCAGAGCGAGGGTCGCCTGCGCTGGATTCGTCAATCGCCAGCCTCAATCACCGCGGCGATGAACCGGGCCCTGCTGGAAGCACAGGGCAGCCATGTGCTCTTTCTCGACGACGACATCCTTCCAGATGCAGGCCTGCTGATGGCCCATCAACAGGCCGCAGCCCATCATCCGCACACCATGATCGCCGGGCGCGTTCTACAGCCCTGGCATAGGGGGGCCGCCGACCCTGACGCCGCCGCGTTCGGCTTCAACAGCACCTCGCCTCGCCCCCTTCAGGAATTCATGGGAGGCAACGTGTGCATACCGCGGAAGCAGGCGCTTGCCCTAGGTGGTTTCGACCGTAACTTTGTACGAGTGGCCTATCGATTTGAGGCGGAATTCGCCCATCGCTGGCGGGAAGCCGGTCACGGCATCTACTACGAGCCTGCCGCGCTCATTCATCACCTAAAAGCAGAGCGGGGCGGCACGCGCAGCTACGGCCAACACCTCACCACCCTCCGCCCCGACCATGCCGTAGGCCGTTACTACTTTCTGCTGCGCACCCTGCCCCTCCGCGCGGCGCTTGGGGCCGCTGCCGCCGCCTGGATCCGTTCGGTGCGCAGCCGCCACCACCTGCGCCATCCCTGGTGGATTCCCCTGACCCTCTCCGCTGAGATGCGGGGGTTTCTTTGGGCCCTGCGCCTGCACGCGGGGGGGGCCCGGGGCATCCCCCGCCACCAGCCCCCCCGGCTGCTGATCGTCACCAGCCATCCGATCCAGTACCAGGCTCCCCTGTTCCGCGCCCTCGCCACCGGCTCGGTGCTGGAGGGGGGGGCAGAGCCGGAGCTGGATACGGAGGTGCTCTTCCTCACCCTGCCCGATGCGGCCCAGCAAGGGGAGGGCTTTGGGCTGGCCTTCGACTGGGATCTTCCCCTGCGCGAGGGGTATCGCTGGCGCCAGTCCGTCTCCAGCGCAGGTGCCGGCCTCGCAGGAGGCTTCCGAGGCCTGCGACTGCGCCATCCCGTCCGTGAGCTGCTCGGCGGGGATCGCCCCCCCGACGCGGTGCTGGTGATGGGTTGGCAGGTGGAGGGACTGGTGCAACTGCTGCTGGCGGCCCGTCGCCGCGGCCTGCCGGTGCTGCTGCGCGGCGACTCGGCAGACCAGCCCCCACGACCGTGGCCCGTGCGCCGCCTGCATCGCTTCCTGTTGGGCCAGGCGAGTGCGGTGTTGACCGTAGGGGAGGCGAACGACCGCTTCTATCGAGCCAATGGCGTGCCCGAGGATCGCCGCTTCCCCAGCCCCCACTTCGTCGACAACGACTTTTTCGCCGACGGTGCCGCCCGCTGGGCTCCTCGCCGCTCAGAGCTGCGCAAGCGCTGGGCCATCCCCCCCCCGTCCTTCTGTTTCCTGTTCGCCGGCAAGCTGCAGCGGAAGAAGCATCCGCTCGACCTGCTGGAGGCCCTGGAACGGCTGGTGGCAAATCCCGATGCGCCCGCCGTTCATCTGCTGGTCGTGGGCAGTGGGGAACTGGAGGCCGCCTGCCGGGCGCGGGTGGCCCGTACTGCGCTGCCGGTGAGCTTCGCCGGTTTCCTGAATCAAAACGAAATCGCAGGCGCCTACGCGGCAAGCGATGCGCTCGTGCTCCCCTCCGATCACGGGGAGACCTGGGGCCTGGTGGTGAACGAGGCGATGGCCTGTGGCCTGCCCGCCATCGTCAGCGATCAGGTGGGCTGCGCGCAGGATCTGGTCCAGGAAGGCCGCACCGGCCTGGTCTTCCCCTGCCGGGATGTGGGGGCCCTCACTGGAGCCCTGGGGGAGATGGCCCGGGATCCGGCTGCCGCCGGCAGGATGGGCCAGGAGGCTCGAGCGCGGGTGATGGGGCGGTACGGCATTGAGCAGGCCGCCCAGGGGGTGCGCCAAGGTCTGCGCCGGGCTCTGGTGGACGGCCGATGACCAGGCCCCCATTTGCCCATGCGACCATCGGCGGCAGAGGCTATAGCCCTCCAGCAGCAGCAACCGCACCGACGTCTCCCCCGACCCTCTCCGGTCTCCCGCACCAATGACACCCACCCTGCTGCTGCTCCTGTTGCTCTTGCCGCTGGTGGCGTTGCTGGCGGATGGGAACTGGCGCGATTCGCTTCTGTACAGCGTGGTGATCGGCTTCCTGCAGGATCCGCTGCGCAAGATCACGCCCGACCAGCCTGCCCTTTATGTGGGACTGGTGCTCGTCGGCATCGTGCTCACAGCTCTGCTTCTCTATAGCCGCATCGGACGCCTCAACTTTGAACCTCTGTTCAGCGGCGATCGCCAACTGATCGGGATTGTCGAAATCTTCCTGGCACTCCTGCTGATTCAAACCCTAAATTCCTTCCTCACCGTTGGATCTGTCACACTGACACTAATCGGCCTTGGCTTTTACCTCGCCCCCCTGGTCGCTCTGTGGATTGGCTTTCAGTTTGCCCTTCAACCATCGGCTGTAATACGCTTTCTGCGAGTTTATCTGGTGATGGCGATCCTATTTGCCTTCACCCTATTCCTATCCTACAGAGGTACTGACTCGGTATTTTTCAAGGAGGTTGGCGAGGGCGTTCAAATCAATATCGTCGAACTTGGAATTATGCAGCAGGGGTACGTGGGGCTCTGGCGAAGCAGTGAAGTGGCTGCCTGGCACTTGGGAGCTGCCTGCTGCTTCCTCCTCATTCTTGGCGTCAGCAGCCGCCGCACCAACCTGATCGCCCTTTCCACCACCTTGATGGTGATCTTGCTGGTGATCAGCACCCTCACCGGCCGGCGCAAGGTCCTGACCCTCGTCGTCGGATTTCTGGGGGTCTATAGCCTGCTGATCGGCCTTGGTGGGGACTCACGCGTACGCGCCAACGTGCTCGCGGGGGTGGGTGGCAGCGGCATTGCCCTCTCTCTCTTCCTCAGCTTGCAGGGCAATCCCACCGAGTCGGGAACGTTGGGGGGCTTCGTGCGACGCACGGTGAATGTGCTCGAGTTTGTCGACGATCGCTTCAACAACCTCGGCTTCAACGCCATCGGCGCAGCCCTGGAAGCGGCAGGACCGTTTGGGTTCGGTGTGGGCGCCCTCGCCCAAGGGGCGGTGAGCCTCGGCATCCGTGTTCGCGGCGGAACCTGGGCGGCGGAAGGGGGTCTGGGCAAAATCGCCGCCGAGCTGGGCATTGCAGGCATCGCCCTGTTCGGCTTGATTCTGGTTCTACTCAGCATTCTGTATTGGCGCATTGTGGGCCAATTGCGCTTCGCGCCTCCCCACTACTCACTGCTCAACCTTGGCCTGATCGCCTTCCTTGCCGCGAACCTCCCCAACTTCGCCGTGGCCAGTCAGATCTACGGAGACCCCTTTGTGCTCAGCATTCTGGGTCTGACCGCTGGTTTCGTACTGGCCAGTCCCACGGTGGTGCAGGCCTATCTCCAGGGCCAGCACCAGCGACTACCCGCCCCTGGGGCCTTGCCGCCGCCGCGCCGCCCTCCTTCGCCAGCACCACCCCCCAAGGTGCCGTTGTGAGGGTGCTACACCTGATTCCCTCCATTGGCCTGGTGCGGGGCGGGCCAAGTGAGGCGGCTCTCTCCATGGTCGCCGCCCTGCGCCAGCAGGGGATCGAAGCCGCCCTGGTGAGCACCGACGACAACGGCCCTGGACGGCTAGACCTTCCGACCGACCGCTGGCTGATCCATGCCGAGGTGCCGATTCGCCTGTTTCCGCGCTGGAGCCCCCCGATCCGGGCCCTGCGGGAGTTTGGCTGGAGCCCGACCCTCGGCCAGTGGCTGACCCGCGAGCTGCGCCAGTGGGATCTGCTGCATGTGCATTCTCTCTTCTCCTGGCCCACCTCCCGGGGAATGGCAATCGCCCGAAGCCAGCGGGTTCCTTACCTCATTCACTGCCTCGGCCATCTGCAACCCTGGAGCCTTGGCCAGAGCGCCTGGCGCAAGCAGCTGTACCTGAATCTTGTGGAGCGGCGCAACCTCAACGGCGCTGCCGCCCTGCAGGCCACCTCCCCCGCGGAAGCCCAGGATTTCGACCGCCTGCGGCTGCGGCCCCCAGTGCTTGACCTGCCGCTGGGCGTCACGATCCCCACGCCGTTGCCGGAGGTAAAGATGCGCCTGCAGCAGGCCTACCCCCAGCTCGCCCCCCAGACTCCCAAGCTGCTGTTCCTGGCCCGGCTCCATCCGAAGAAGCGACTGGACTGCCTGCTGGAAGCGTTGGCGCTGCTGCAGCGCCAGGCGCCCGATCGTCCGTGGCAGCTGCTGATCGCGGGCAGCGGGGAGCCTGTGTATGAACAGCGCCTGCGCAACCTGGCCACCACACTCGGTCTGGCATCCCGCTGTCACTGGCTGGGTTTCGTGAGTGGCGAGCGCAAAGATCTGCTGCTGCAGGGCTGTGATTGGTTCGTGCTGCCCTCAGCCGCCGAAAACTTCGGGGTGGCCGTGGCCGAAGCCCTGGCTGCGGGCACGCCGGCCATCCTCTCTCCTGAGGTGGGGCTCGCGCCGGCGGTCGCCGAAGCAGGCGCCGGACGCGTCAGCGCCAGCACAGCGGAGACCCTGGCCCGCACCTTGCAGGAGGCCCTGAGCGAGGAGCGGGCTCCCTTCGCCGCCGCCGCCCGGGCGCTGGCCGCAGAGCGCTACAGCTGGCATGCAGTCGCCGGCCGGCTGGCCGCGGCGTATGCACAGATTCTGGCCCAGCCGATTCACGAACATTGACATGCAGGATTTCCATTCTCTTGCGCAGGTAACACCACTGCTGCTCACCTATAACGAAGAGGCAAACATTGCCCGCACGCTCGAGCCCTTGCGATGGGCGCAGCGCATTGTGGTCATCGACAGTGGCAGCACCGACAGAACCCTGGAACTGATTGCGGCCCATCGCCAAGTGGACGTGTTCCACCGCTCCTTTGACACCCATGCCAATCAGTGGAATTTTGGACTCTCCCATATCCCCTCCGGCTGGGTCCTCAGCCTGGATGCCGATTACCTGATCAGCCCGGCGCTGAAGCAGGAGATCGCTGAAGCCATCAACCTAGCTGCGACAAAAGAAACAGAAGGCTTTCGGATCCCATTTCGCTACTGCATTCAGGGGCGACCTCTACGGGGAACAATTTTGCCGCCACGAATCGCCCTGTTTCGCATTGACGCAGGAGCCTACGAAGACGATGGCCACACCCAAAATCTAATCCTCACCGGCAAGTGCGCTGACCTTCAGCAGCCAATCCTCCACGACGATCGCAAACCCCTCAGCCGCTGGCTGTGGGCACAAAACCGCTATCTGAAACTCGAAGCCGACAAGCTGCTGCTAACCCCAAGCCGCCAGCTCAGCCGCGCGGACAGGGTGCGCAAAAATACTGTGCTGGCTCCATTTGCCGTTTTCTTTCTCTGCCTTTTCTGGCAGCGATCGATCCTGGACGGCTGGCGGGGCTGGTTCTATTCCTTGCAACGCCTGTATGCAGAAACCCTGCTGGCGCTGATGCTGCTCGAAGCACGGCTGCAGCGCCCCTAACCCATCCTCTCCCCAGGCTGCCGGGTGCCGCGCTGGCCAGCGCCCCCGCCGTTCCCGCCGACACGCTGCTTTTCTGGGCTGCATTCCCCGGAACCGATCCGCCCGCCGGCCCCACCCCTCTCCATGACCCTGATCCTCGGCATCAACGCATTCCATGCCGACGCCGCCGCTGCCCTGATCGACGACGGCCAGATCCTCGCCGCGGCTGAGGAGGAACGGTTCCGACGCATCAAGCACTGGGCGGGCTTCCCGAGCGAGGCCATCGCTTGGTGCCTGGCCGATGCGGGAGTGAGCCTGGCCGACGTCGACCACGTGGCGATCAACAGCCAGCCCGGCGCCCATCGCCTGCGCAAGATCGCTTACACCCTGCGCAATCGGCCCGATCCCGGCTTCCTCTGGCAACGGTGGCGCAACAAGCGGGAGCGGGCCGATCTGGCGGGCCAGCTGGCCGCGTCGTTCCCGCAAGAACCAATCCGGGCGACGCTGCATTTCGTCGAACATCACCAGGCCCACCTGGCCTCGGCCTTCTACGCCTCCCCCTTTGATCGCGCAGCGGTGGTCTCGGTCGACGGGTTCGGCGACTTCGCCAGCGGCGCCTGGGGCTTCGGCGACGGCAGTCGGCTGGAGGTGGAAGGGCAGATCTGGTTTCCCCACTCCCTGGGCGCCTTCTACACCGCGATCACCCAGTACCTGGGCTTCCCCCACTACGGCGATGAATACAAGGTGATGGGCCTGGCGCCCTACGGCACGCCGAACCAGCTGGAGGCGATGCGCCGGATCGTCCGGCTGCAGAGCGATGGCACTTACCGCCTCGATCTGCGTTTCTTCCGCCACGCCACCGAACGCCTGCCCCACCAGTGGAGCCATGGCGCGCCGGTGGTGGCCGCCCACTGGACCCCGGCGCTCGAGGAGCTACTCGGCCCGGCCCGGAGCCCCGAAGAGCCCCTGGAGCAGCGCCACCACGACATCGCCCGCTCCGCCCAGGCGATGTACGAGGAGGCCTTCTTCCACCTCCTGCGCGCCTTGCACGCCGCCCACCCGGTCGACCAGATCTGCATCGCCGGCGGCTGCGGCGCCAATTCCGTGGCCAACGGCAAGGTGACGGTGGCCACCCCGTTCCGGGAGGTGTTCGTGCAGGCGGCGGCCGGCGACGCCGGTGGGGCCCTGGGGGCGGCGCTGGAGGTGTGGCACCAGCTTGGGGGGCGCCGCAGCACGCCGATGGCCAACGCCTATCTCGGCAGCCGCCCCGGTACGGGGGAGGTGGCCGCCCTGCTAGCGGATCCCGCCACCCAGGGGGCCCTGGAGCAGGCGCACTGCCTCGTGAGCACCCCGGCGGATGACGTCCTCTGCGCCGAGGTGGCGGAGGCGATCAGCGAAGGCCTGGTGGTCGGCTGGTTCGAGGGGCGGATGGAATGGGGGCCCAGGGCCCTGGGTCACCGATCGATCCTGGGCGACCCGCGCCGGGCCGACATGAAAGACATCCTCAACCTCAAGATCAAGAGACGGGAATCGTTCCGGCCCTTTGCCCCCTCGGTGCTGCGGGAGGCGGTGCCCGACTGGTTCGAACTCGACGGCGAGGTGCCCTTCATGATGCAGGTGTACCCGATCCGCAGCGAAAAACGCCCCCTGATTCCGGCCGTGACCCATGTGGATGGCACCGGCCGTCTGCAGACCGTCAGCGAGGCCGCCAACGGGCGCTACTACCGCCTGATCCGCGCCTTCGCGGAGCGCACCGGCGTGCCGATGGTGCTCAACACCTCCTTCAACGAGAACGAGCCGATCGTCTGCACCCCGGCCCAGGCCCTCGACTGCTTCCTGCGCACCCGCATGGACCTGCTGGTGCTGGAGGACACCGTGATCCGTCGCCATGGCTGAGGCATCCGGCGGGAGCGAGCGCCCCACGATCGAGCTGGTGGTGCCCACGCTCAACTCCCACGCCCTGCTGCCGCGCCTCGTGCGCTCTCTGCAGACCCAAAGCTGGCCCCACTGGCGCCTCCACTTCATCGACGGCCCGAGCGGCGAAGACCACCGGCGCCTGCTGGGGCAGATCTGCGCGGCGGACAGCCGCATCCGCTGGTCCGAACAATCGCCGCGGGAGGAGGGCATCTTCGGCGCCATGAACCAGGGGGCCGAAGATGCCCCCGCCAACGCCTGGCTGCTTTTCTGGGGAAGCGATGACTGGGCCGCCTCCCCCACGGTGCTGGCCCAGCTGGCGGAGCGGCTGGGCCAGCTGCAGCAGCGGGGCCTGCCCTCCGATCTGGTGGTCTGCCGGGGCCGCTACGAGAATGGGCGCCCCAGTGCTTTCCACTGGCGCCACTCCTACCGGCGCTCGTTGTTCCTCGGCAGCACCCCGCCCCACCAGGCCACGGTGATCGGCCCGGGAGCGCGTCGCCGCCTGCCGCGCTACGCCGAGGGCTTTCGCCTCTCCGCCGACTTGGACCACTTCCTGCAGCTCTCCTCCTTCCCCGACCTGCAGGTGGACCGCCTGGACCTGGAGCTGGTGGGCATGGGCAGCGGGGGGGTCAGCGGGCTGCAGACCCAACGGCGGCTGCAGGAGGTGCGCCGGGCCTACCGGCGCACCTTCGGCCTCCTCTGGCCGGTGCCCTTTCTTCTGCGCTATGGCCAACGTCTGTGGAGCCGGGCCCGTGGCTGAGGCGGCGACAGGCGTGCTGCTGTTCGGGGCCGCCACCCCAAGTGGGGCCGCCCTGCTGGAGGCCGCCGGGGCGCGGGCGGTGCTGGCGGCGGGCCGCCGCCCCCTGCGGCCGGAGCTCGCCCCGACGGCACGCGGCGGCCTGCGGGTGGATCTCACGGACCCCAACTCCTTCGCGGCCCCGCCGGAGCCGCTGTGGTGGATCAGTTTTGCCCCCCTCTGGCACCTGGCACCCTTCCTGGAGACCCTGCGGCGGGAGCGGCCCGAGAGCCTGCGCGGTCTGCGCGGTGTGGTGGCCTGCTCCTCCTCCTCCGCCCTGACGAAGCGGTTCGCCGCCAACGACTTCGATCGCGACCTGGTGCGCCGGCTCAGGGAGGCCGAAGCGAGCCTGGCGTCCTCCTGCGCCGCGCTGGCGGTTCCGTGCCGGATCCTGGCGCCCACGCTGGTCTACGGGCAGGCCGGCGGCTATGGGGATCGCAACCTCAGCCGGCTTCTGGACCTGATGCGGCGGCTGCCGCTGCTGCCCGTTCCGGCCCGCAGCGGCCTGCGCCAGCCGATCCACGCCCGCCAGCTGGCCCGCTCGGCCCTGGCGGTGGTCGAGCGGCTGGAGCGGCAGGGGAGCGCCTGCGACCTGCCCGCGGTGCTGACCCTCGGTGGCGACGAGAGCCTCTCGTACACCGCCATGCTCGAACGGCTGCGCCAGGCCGCCGCTCCGGGGGATCCGGCCCGAGGCTGTCGCTTCCTGCGGCTACCGCCGCGGTTGCTGCTCTGGCTGGCCCATCCGCTGTTGCTGCTCTCCCCCAAATCCTTCGAGGCGATGCAGCGCACCCAGGCCGACCTGGCGGGCTTCCTCCGAGCCCATGAGCTGCTCGGTGAGCCGCCCGAACCATTTCCGCTGGCCCCCCTGGCCCTGGGCCAGGATCCGGGAGCTGCCTGAGATCCCCCGCCCCATGCTGCCGAGCCTGCCCCCCGCCGGGTCCGCGATCCTCGCCACCGCCGGGGCCGCCCTGCTCACCTGGCTGTTGCTGGCCGCCCTGATCCCGGTGCTGCGCCGACGGATGCTCGACCAGCCCAATGCCCGAAGCTCGCACCAGAAACCCACCCCCCGCGGCGGTGGGCTGGCCTTTGTAATCGTGGGGAGCGCGCTGAGTGCGATGCTCGGAGAAGGGCGCTCGGCGCTGGTGCCGTTGCTCTGCTGCCCCCTGGCCCTGGTGGGACTGCTGGACGACCGTCTCGATCTGCCGGCGTCCATGCGCTACGGCGCCCAGCTGCTCACCG
>Ga0164292_10002642_pt1 | contig 14646 bp, 16 predicted proteins | sample GEODES117metaG_FD_111486 | JGI IMG/M metagenome (GOLD analysis project Ga0164292, IMG submission 111486) | Eutrophic lake water microbial communities from Lake Mendota, Wisconsin, USA - GEODES117 metaG | ecosystem: Environmental > Aquatic > Freshwater > Lake | place: USA: Lake Mendota... | reverse complement strand
GCGCCTCGGGCAGGTCGGGGCTCTGTGCTGCGGCCGCGGTGGGCGGGGGCGTGCCGGCGGCAGCCACCCGCTCCAGCAATCCCGGCAGCTCGGCTTTCAGGGGAGCAAACAGCTCCTCCAGCCGCGCCTTGCTCACATCGGGTTCAAACGGCTGGGCGAGGACTTCCCAGGGGCTGCGCGCCACCGGCTCTGCGGCGGCCAGCTGGCTGGCCTGCTGGCGGCGCAGGCTGATCAGCTCCTGGAGGGCCGGGGCAAAGGCGCTGAAGTCGTTGCGGGAGCGGGCTTCCTGCCATACGGCATTGCCGCGCGACTGGGCCTTGGCCAGGGCCTGCACCAGGGCAGGGTCGAGGCAGCGCTGACGCTCCAGCTCCAGCCGCAGCAGCTCGAGGTTGCGGCGGCGCTGCGGCGGGGCGTCGACGGTGAGCTCGGCCTCAGCTGCCGCCACCAGCTCGGCGTATTCGCCGCTGCTCTGCCGCTCGTGCAACTGGCCGGCCAGCAGCGCCAGCTGTTCCCCGCGCCAGGCGGCACCGGCGGCTGGCATCACCGTGTTCTGGTCGTAGTAGAGGGCGCTGCTGATCGAGCCCAGCAGGCGGGTGTGATGCAGGTGCTGGTGGAGCTGGGCGAAGGCAGACCCTGCTGGAGGCATGGGGCGGTGAGGCCGTTGGCGCCAGCATGACGCCCGGAACCGACCCCCTGCAGAGGCCATCGTGTTCCCGCCAGCATGGGAGCAGCTGCAGACGCACCGTGCTCCTGACTCCCTTCTGTCCGTTCAGCACCGCCAAGGTGCTGGCCCTCAAGGCCACGGTGCTGCTGCTGCTCACTCTGCTCATCAAGGCCAGGATTCGCATCACCGCGTTCTCGGCGCTGGGCATCTTCTTGCTGCTGCTGCAGACCCTGGTGTTCCTGGCCATCAGCGGTGGGCTGGTGCTGGCAGCCGGCGGTGCTGCGATCTACACCATGCAGCGGCGCCGGCCGGCAGCGGCCTGATCGCTGCGCAAGCCGGTCAGGGATGTAGCCGGATCGCAAGTTCGGTGCGTCAGTCTGAGAAAACAGAACGACGAGTTTTGATTTTTGATTCCTGTTTGATCACTTGACCCTTCGTTGAAGAAACTGAATCTGACCCATTAAGCCGTCAAGTATTGAGGCGATGACTCTTCACCTTGAGCTCTTCGGGCTGGCTTCAGAAGCTGAGGTGTCAAGTGCTTGCTCCTGTCTGCTCGATCAAGCGGCGCTCCGCCCACCGCCGACATCTGCAAACTCCCTCCCTTCCATCTCTTCTGAAGAGCAGCCTTGTTGGACCTGGTAGTAGAAGCCTCCGGCGGGGGTCGCCTGGCGCACCACCGCGCAGCGGCTGGCTACCCGCCACAGGGCTTGATGGATGGGGGTGGGGTCGTGACGCACCAGCAGCGGGAACCGTTGCCGCAGCAGGGCAGTGCCGCGCCAGGCGTTGTAGTGGGGGATGCGGGGATTGACGTGGTGGCACACATGGGTGGCCCCGATGCCGTGGTGGAGAAAGTTGAGCAAGGGGCCGTAGGGACGATCCACCGTCTGCAGGGCACCCACCGCCCAGGTCCAGTCGTCGCTTGCGAAGTGGGGTATGTCGAGATCGGTGTGCTGCAGCCAGGTGTACCCCACCAGCCAGGCATTGATCACCAGATAGGGCAGGCCATACACACACAGCACCCGTGCCGGCGACCACTGGATGGCGGCCAGCACCAGGATCACCAGCATCGCCAGCACGCCGAGATTGGAGAGCTGCATCGATGGGCCGAAGGAGTCGGGGAACAGCTGCCGGCGACCGTTGCGGAATGGCGTCCCGATCCAGAAGTGGGAGGTTGGCGCCCCGTAGTCGGATCCGCCCGCCACACCGAAGAACAGATAGAGCGGCCAGCCGAGCAGCAGATGGCTCACCAGCGAGAGACTGCCGAACAGGGCAGTGCCGAGCTGCCGGCTCAGGGCCAGAACCAGCCTGCCCATCGGCGAATCCGCCCGAGGCGGCACGTGGGTTTCGCCCCCTTCCAGGTGGTTGCAGTGGGCGTGGTGCACGGCGTGACTGCGCTGCCAGGTGAAGTAGGGCACAAGCAGCAGGCTGTGCAGCACAAACCCCACCAGCGCTTCGACGCGACGGTTGGGATGGAAGGCGTGATGGCCGCACTCATGGGCGATCACCCAGCAGCCACCCGCCACGGTGCCGGTGACCAGCCCATAGAGCAGCCAGAGGGGGGCGGCGCCGGGCACGAGCGGAATCCAGGTGCCGATCCCGTAGGCCAGCAATGAGAGGGAGAGGGAGATGCCCAGACTGCGCCAGGCCTTACGGGGGTTGAGCTCAACCAGCTCGGGCGGCAGACAGGCCAGCAGCTCAGCCTTGCTCGGATAGGAGCTCACGCTGGAGCTGGAAACGGTGGGCTGGGAAACGGTGAGGTTCAACGAAGCCGCGTCACGTTAGACACCGGTGGGCTGTCGCCGATCCCGACCTGCACCGCAAAGCGAACGGCGTAGACGCCCCCCATGCGAAGTCAGCTCACCATCGGATTTGTCCGGGGCTGCAGCCACCACTGCGTGAGCAACACACGCAAAGGTCCCGTTCGCGTATGCCCGAGAGGCATGACCTCCACTGCCGACAGACATATTCGACAGACAGTGCCGCCAGACAACAAACCCCGGAGCATGGGCACGGGAGTTGCCCCATCCCAGCAATGCCGAGCGCGAGGATTATCAAGTCGACTGTCACCGTCTGTGGCCCAGAGGGAACCGCCGCTGCAGATCCGCCCCTTCGAGCCCGGCGACTGGCCGGCGGTGTGGACCTTGCTGGAGCCGGTGTTCCGCGCTGGTGAAACCTTCCCCCATGATCCGGAGATCAGCGCAGACGACGCCCGCCTGTCGTGGGTGGACCAGAGCCGCGTGGTGATGGTGGCTGCTGATGCGGCCGGCGATCTGGTGGGCAGCTACTACCTGCGGCCCAACTCCCTCTGCCTCGGGGCCCATGTGGCCAATGCCGGCTATGTGGTGGCCGAGCGGGTTCGGCGCCAGGGGATCGGTAGCCACCTCTGCCAGCACTCGCTGCAGACGGCCCGGCGGCTGGGCTTCCGGGCAATGCAGTTCAACCTGGTGGTGAGCACGAACATCGCCGGCCTCCGCTGTTGGCAGAGGAATGGCTTTCAGGTGGTGGGCACCCTGCCAGGGGCATTTCGTCACCCGCGCTTGGGCTACGTGGATGCGCTTGTGATGGTGCAGGCGCTGGTGGGAGACACCCACCGATGGGTCGTGTCAATGATGGACACATACTGACCCCGCTGTTTCTTATCTCGTGATGGTTTTTTATGCGCTTGAGTGATATTAGTTTGCATGTGAATCTCTTCCGCATTTGGCGTTCGCTTGTTAACGGATGGGCGGTGCTGGCGTGAATCTGTCGCAGATGTAGAGCCGATCCGCTGAGGCCATCAACCCTCCACAATTGGCAGCATACGGTGAGCTGGTCCCCTTCATGCTTGCAGCTGCAATGAACATCCCGAACATCACCAAGTGGGAGCCTCTGCGTGATATCGAATCCATCATGGATCGAATGCTGAGCGGCCCTTCTCTCGATATTTCTGAGAATGATGGCACCTATGTATTCAAGGTGGATGTGCCTGGAATGGGCCGAGAGGATCTAACCGTCTCTATTGCCGGTGGACTGATCACCATCGAAGGGGAGCGCAAGACCGATCATGAAATCAACAAGCCGAGATTTCATCGTCTTGAGCGTTCCTTTGGTCACTTCAGTCGCTGTTTCAGTCTTCCCGCTGATGCAGATCCCAGCTCAGTGCATGCCCGTTGTGACAAGGGCGAGCTCACGATTGAGGTTGCCAAGCAATCTGATGTGAACGGTTCCCAGGCCATCTCGGTGCCGGTGGAATAGCCATGAACACGCGCCATTGCCAAACGTGCCGATTCTGGGATTCGTCTCAACGACTTGAGCACACCAATCTGGGTGATCTGGCGCCGTGCACACGCACGGCGCCAAGCCACTACAGCGTGGCAAGTGTGCTCTTTCGCTCTGCGCCGCGCCTGATTGGCAAGTCGAGTTCAGCTCAGCTCTCGCCGGATTCTCTGGCCGAGCTTCAGATCCCGCTGGCGATCTGGCCTTACACCGCTGCTCTGCAGGCCTGCGGCGACTATCTCCCCTGCGATCTGGAGGAAAATGCTCGCCGCAACAAACTACGGTCTGGCCCGTTGGCGTGAGTCTTGTGGTCCTCCGCCAGAGCTTCATGGCCGCTGCAGTCTGCAGCGGCCGCGGTGCAGTTGCGCAGAAGACTGAAAAGATTCAGTCTGGCCATGCTGCGATTCTCCTGTTCACCAGTCCTTCCTGCAGTGCTCCAGTTGTCGATTCCCTCTGGCTCCTTGGGTGGGCCGGTTCTTGAGCTCCAGAACCAGATTCACGACTACAGCCTGTTGATCAGTGACCCCCTCTGTCCCCAGGAGATGCGCGACCTGCTGGTTCTGGAGTTGGGGCAGATCATTACGGCACTACTGCTCTATTGCGGCCAGCTGAGCTGCGTGTTGACAGGTGAGGAATGCATGATTCGGCTGCAGCATGATGCAGCACAATAGAGGCCGTCGTGCATCTTGATGGGCATTTTCAACGACTGGGGTTGAGCATGACAAAGCCCATTTTTATGAGCCCATGTCGGATGCTCTCGGCGATTATCTCAACACAATCAGTCGAGTTCCGCTTCTCACCAGTGCTGAGGAACTCCATCTCGGTCGCCTGGTGCGCAGTTGGCAGGATGATCCCCACGCCTCTCCCTCAGTGGTGCGGCGTGGCAAGCGGGCGCTTGATCGGATCGTGTCGGCTAATCTGCGCTTGGTTGTGAGTGTGGTGAAGCGCTATCGACGCCGCATTGTGCACCTGGCAATTGAGCCGATTGATTTGATTCAAGCCGGTAATATTGGTTTGATCCGTGCGGTTGAAAAGTTTGATCCTGGGCGTGGTTATCGCTTTTCCACCTACGCCTACTGGTGGATCCGTCAGTCGGTCAGCCGTCATGTTCAGGAAGTGCATGCCCCGCTGCGGATTCCTGCAGCACTCGCCAATCTGATCGGCAAGATTGAGACCATCCTCGACCGCACTGGTTGCATTCCTCCAACCCCGGAGCTCTCTGCGAGGCTGGGGGAATCACCGCGCCGCATTGAGGCAGCCCTTGCACTCCGCCACCTTGTGGGCGTGATCTCCCTAGACCAACCTCTGGGTGGTGGTGACGCGTCTGACTTAACGTTGCTGGACGGTGTCACAGACGGTACCGTGCCAGAGCCGGTGGATGATTACCTATGGCTCCATGGCCAGCTTCACCAGCTCTCAGGTCTTGAACTTGATGTTCTCCACTGTCGCTACACAGCGGAAGAGAAGCGCTCTCTGAAGCAGGTGGCCGAGCGGCTGGGTCGTTCCAAGTTTCAGATTCAGGCCATCGAGCGGCGCGCTTTGCTGAAACTGCGTGCCGCTCTCAGTCCTGTCCTCGAGCCAGTAAGCCGCTGCGTCTGACCTCAGGGATTGGGGCGATATGCCTGATGTCCCTGGCTAAGACCTCTTGGGGTCAGAGTGCGATGGCCGTTACCTTCCGTGTACTGCGGCTGCAGTTGCTCAGAAGATTTCGGCCTGCCGGCTCCCGAATCATGGCGAAGCGCCTCCTCCAGCAGGTAGGCGCACAGATTGGAAACCGAGCGGCCCTCCTCTTCTGAGCGGTTGAGCAGCGCCTCATGAACATGGTGGCTCAGGGTGATCGAGACCCTTCGGGGTTGACGCTGTAAAACACGCAGTCGATCGTTCATGGATGGTCTCCAGCTTCAGAGGTACAGCTGTCGTTCTTGGGATCAGTGCCGCTCCTGTGGAGCAGCCGCTTCCTTCATAGTGAGGTCTCTGTATAGGGAGGTGCCTTGCTGTTGTCTTTCGCCAGATCTGCGGCAATGTGCATCACCTTCCCTGCAATGTCTGTCTTTTCACCCCACATAGCCTGTCTGGCCTGAGATGCTTCTGGTTGCTCTCAGGTGCGCTGTGGCTGCTTGGTTTATCAACGATGGTTGCCCCGAAATTATGATCTGTTACTGTTAGCCTATGGTGTGATGAGTTATGGGCAAGCTGGCTTGAACTTTTGGTTCAGTGGAGTCCTAATGTGAATGGGTGCAATCGGTGGGCAGTAGCCCTAACCACTTGATGTGTGGTTTCAGGGTCAGGCAATGCGTCTTTTCAATCCTTCCAAAATAGGTTTCCTCAGACACAAGGCTGGTCGCTCCACGGTATGAAACAGCACCCAGGCAAACAGTGCTGTGATCAACGTGCTGAGCACAAACAGCAGCTCTGGCTGCTGCAGATCAAGCATTTGACGCAGGGCTTGTTGAATTGGCCAGCCAAAGAGGTACAGACCATAGGATAAATCGCCCGTACGCTCGATCCAGCGGCCGATCGGACTGGTCTGGTGCCCGAGGTGTACAACCAGATAGGCCCCAAAACCGGCAAAGGCCTGGTGCGGAATACCCAGGATAGCTCCAGTGATCAATCCCACTGTGCAGAACTGAGCGAGCGTGCGACTGTGGCCCAGGTGCTGGGTCAGCCACCACATCAAGACACCGGCGGCAAAGTAGGGCAGGGGGTAGGTGATCCCTGGCAGCCAGGCCAGAGCAGGTAGCTGCAACAGAATGGCTAGCCCGATTCCTGACAGAGTTGCCACCACCCAACCCGGTGAAGGCAGGAGTAGCCAAAGGCCGAGCAAAACGCCATAGCTGAGCACTTCAGCCTGCAATGACCATAACGAGCCATTCACGACCTGTGCCACTGACCCCACATAATTGAACACGCCAGGAAGAGGAGCGTCGCCAATGGTGATGATTGATTGACTGATGTACTGGATCCACTCACCTGTGGCGAAATAGCCCCATACCCCCAAGCTGCTGCATAGGGGTGCGATCACAAGAGCAACCACCAATGTGCAGGCAATGAAGCCGGGTAGAAGGCGAACTGCTCTGTTCACCAAAAATCGCACCGGGCTCGGGTTGCGATGTAGGGAGCGAGCCAGGAGAAATCCGCTGATGATAAAGAACATGAACACCCCGTAGAGCCCGGCGATGTTCTTGTCGCCCTGCAGCAGCTGCTGCAGGGGCTCACTCCCCTCCGTGTCTTGTGCGATTAAATAGGAGTGGGAAAGAATCACCGTGAGTGCGCCAATCAGCCGGAGCGAATCGAAACCTGGCAGCACAGACTCTCCTTTGCTGCCCTTGATCCCCTGGCTATTGGCGACTTGTGTTCCGATTTGCGCTGGGTCCTGATCGGTCATTTCGGCTTTGGTTGTGGCTGTCACTGTTGATGAGTCAATGGTTTGAGCGCAAGCTATGGCCTGACTGGATCATTCGGGATCGAGAGGGTTGATTGGTTTTTCCATTTGGTCCGCAGTCTTTATGGGCAGGTGGATGCGATTAGACCTGCCTGCTAATCGTCACGGTAGTTAGTGTTTGTGTCCTGGGTGTTTTTGTCCCTGATCTGCTTTCTTGTGGTTCGGCCATGATGCAGTCTGCTTCATCATGCAGTCAATTAAAAGCAGGTTTGCTGATTAGTCGATCGCAGTGTGATTCTGACTTTAAGGTTCGCAAGTATCGCTATTGGTTGCTGCATGCGTCATCTGGTGACCGGTGGTGCTGGGTTTATTGGCTCACACCTCATTGACCAGCTCATGGCAGATCCTTCGAATCAGGTGATCTGCGTGGATAGCTTCCAAACTGGTAGTCGTGGCAATGTTGCTCAGTGGCTCCAAAGCCCTCGCTTTGAACTGCTACGCCACGATGTGGTGGAGCCACTGCGCGTGGAGGTTGATCGCATCTGGCACTTGGCCTGTCCTGCATCCCCGCGACAGTATCAACGTAATCCGATTGCGACCGCGAAGACTTGTGTGCTCGGAACCCTGAACATGCTTGGTCTAGCCCGGCGCTGTGACGCCCGCATTTTGTTTGCCTCCACAAGTGAGGTTTATGGAGATCCCCTCATTTCGCCACAGGCCGAGACCGATCTCGGAAATGTCAACTGCACTGGTCCACGAGCCTGTTACGACGAAGGTAAGCGGATGGGAGAAACCCTCTGCTTTGACTATGCCCGAGTTCATGGGCTTTCCGTGGCCGTGCCACGGATCTTCAACACCTATGGACCGCGCATGAGTTCATCCGATGGGCGTGTGATCACGAACTTCGTTTCCCAGGCATTGCAGGGCAAGCCCCTCACTATCTACGGCTCGGGTGACCAAACCCGTAGTTTCTGCTATTGCTCTGACCTCGTGCATGGATTGCAGGCCTTGATGAACAGTGAGGTGTCTGGGCCGGTGAACCTTGGCAATCCCCACGAAATCACGATCAAGGAGCTCGCTCACTTCATCTCCGACCTGGTGAATCCTGGCCTGCCCGTTGTACATGAGCCACTGCCCATTGATGATCCCCAGCGTCGTCGACCGTCGATTGAGCGGGCTGAACTGTTGCTGGGCTGGCGGCCTGTTGTTGAGCTCAGTCAGGGACTAAGGGCAACCATTCAGGATCTCTCCACCCAGTTGAGTCAATCTGTCCTCCAGTTGACCTGATGAAGCTTCTAGATCTTCTCTAACTTTTTGCTGGAAACTCCATGGTAAATCGTATCTGTTGTATTGGCGCCGGCTATGTCGGAGGCCCATCGATGGCAGTCATGGCCGAGAACTGTCCTGGTGTCGATATCCATGTTGTCGATCACGACCAGCGTCGAATTGATGGCTGGAACAATCTCAATGGCTCTGAGCTTCCAGTATTTGAGCCTGGGCTTCAGGCCGTTGTTGACCGCGTGAGGGGACGTAACCTCTATTTTTCTACTGATGTCGCCGGTGCGATTCGGGTCGCCGACATGGTATTCCTGTCGGTGAATACGCCCACTAAGCATATCGGTCATGGTGCAGGTTCGGCCGCTGATCTTACCTTTATTGAGAAAGCCGCAAGGCAGATTGCCGAATCAGCTCACGGCAACACCATTGTTGTGGAGCGTTCCACCCTGCCGGTGCGCACTGCTGATGGGCTTGGTCGCATTCTGCGCCAGGCACACGATAAGCACTTCGACATTCTTTCCAATCCGGAGTTCATGGCGGAAGGTACCGCCATCGATGATCTACAAAATCCAGATCGGGTTTTGGTGGGTGGGGAGTGTGAGTCGGCCATCGATGCCTTAGCTGGTCTCTACGGCAACTGGGTTCATCCCAGCCGGATCATCACAACCAATCTCTGGTCGGCCGAACTGGCCAAGCTCACTGCCAACGCTTTTCTGGCTCAACGTATCTCGTCGATCAATGCGATCGCGGCCCTTTGTGAGGCGACGGGTGCGGATGTCGAGGAAGTTCGTGCTGCCATTGGGGCTGACCGCCGGATTGGTCAGGAATTCTTACGCCCCGGACCTGGATTTGGTGGCAGCTGTTTCAAGAAGGACCTTCTCAACCTGATTTACATTGCCGATCATTATGGACTCAGAGATGTAGCGAACTATTGGCGCTCAGTAGTGGATCTCAATGGCTGGTCTCAGAAGCGGATCTCTCTAATGATTGTTAAGTCCCTATTTGGTACTCTGCGCGACAAGCGCATTGCCGTTCTTGGCTTTGCTTTCAAGGCTGATACAAATGATACGCGTGAAAGTCCGGCAATAGCTATATGCCGTGATCTTCTCCACGATGGGGCTTCCCTGAGTATCCACGATCCCAGAGTCGAATCCGAGGTGATCGAGCAGCTGCTCGTGAGTGCAACGGACGACCTGACGTTGGGTGGCGACTTTGAGAAGGCTCCCACTGTGGAGAACGCTTGTGCTGGTGCTGATGCTGTTCTGATTCTTACGGATTGGACGCAGTATCGCGATCTCAACTGGGCTGACCTGGCAGCCCGCATGCGCCGTCCTGCTTGGGTTTTTGATGCTCGTCGAAGCACCAATCTGGCTCAAGCCGAAGCTCAGGGTCTCGATACCTGGCAGATCGGCCGGGGGGGGATTCTCTGATGGCAAACGTGCTTGTGACCGGCGGCGCCGGTTATGTGGGATCCCACCTGCTCCATCCCCTTGTCGAGGCTGGCCACCGGGCTGTTGTCTTTGACAACCTCAGCCGAGGGTTTGCCGAATTGGTTGATGAGCATCAGGTGCCACTTGTGGTTGGCCATCTCAGTGATCGTGCCCATCTTCGGTCTGTGCTCGAAAAGTATCAAGTGGATGCCATTCTTCATTTTGCAGCTCTTGCCTATGTGGGTGAATCCACAGAACACCCGGATGATTACTACCGAGTGAATACTGTTGATGCATTTTCTCTGCTTGAGGAGGCGATCTCCTATCGGCCTCAATCCCCGCCGGCCTTTGTGTTTTCGTCCACCTGCGCCGTCTTTGGTGTTCCGCCATCATTGCCGATCGCTGAACTCTGTCCTCGCACGCCGATCAGTCCCTATGGGCGCAGCAAGTTGGCGCTTGAGTGGATGCTTGAGGACTTATCCCGCCGCTACCGCTTTCCGGCGGTGATCTTGCGTTATTTCAACGCTGCTGGTGCTGATCCTCAGAACGGTTGTGGCGAATGCCACCACCCAGAAACCCACCTCATTCCCTTGGCAATCCAGGCCGCTTTGGACGGCACGCCGTTGCTGATCCATGGCGATGACTTTGATACAGCAGATGGCAGTGCTATCCGTGATTTTATTCATGTCCGTGATCTTGCCGCTGCGCATATCTCGGCTCTTGACTATTTAATCGCTGGAGGCAGCAGCACTGACTTCAACCTCGGTACTGGTTCCGGCCACTCTGTACGTGAGGTTATTCATTGCGTCGAACGCGTTTGTCGTCGGCCGGTATTCGTTCAGAGCGGACCGCGACGTCTTGGTGATCCACCGGCTTTGGTCGCTGATCCGGCGAAGGCCCGGCTCCTGCTTAATTGGCACCCGCGTCACTCTGATCTGGATCAGATTGTCCGTGATGCCCTCAGCTGGGAGCAACGTCGTCAGGGTATTTCCGGCCTGGCTCGACCACTTACTGCTGATTTGCGATGACTCTGGCTGAGATCTATACGCCGGCGCTCTCCAAGTGGAACCGGCGATTTCTGCTGATGCTGGTGCTTTTTTGGCTGGTGGGTACCTTGGCCTTCTGGCACTGGGCTCTCCAACCCTCTGCATGGGTGAGTGTTCCAGGCACCTTATTCAACCTTCTTCTGCTCATCTATGCCACTGGCATCCCTGCCTGGCCTTTCTATCTCTTCCTGAGGATGCGCCAGGTGCGTAGTGATCTGCCGCTGCCTCCTGGATTGCGCGCCGCGATGGTGGTGACCAAGGCTCCATCAGAGCCCTGGCCACTGGTGCAGCACACCCTGGAGGCGATGTTGGAACAGGAGGGTGATCATGACACTTGGCTCGCCGACGAGCAGCCCACGGATCAAGTGCGTCAGTGGTGTTCGTGTCATGGGGTGAAACTCTCCACCCGGGCTGGGGTAGATGACTACCACAGGCCCACGTGGCCCCGTCGTACCCGTTGCAAGGAGGGTAATCTCGCCTATTTCTACGACCACTACGGTTACTCAAACTATGACGTGGTTGTGCAGCTCGATGCCGATCACGTGCCTCGGCCTGGCTATTTGATTGCCATGCTCCAACCGTTCAATGACCCAGCGGTTGGGTATGTAGCTGCTCCTTCGATCTGTAGTGCCAACGCCAATCGCAGTTGGGTTGCAAGGGGCAGACTTTATGCCGAGTCGCTTCTGCATGGCCCGATGCAGTTGGGTCTGAATGGAAGTTGGGCCCCGTTGTGTTTTGGCAGCCATTATGCCGTTCGTACGCAAGCTCTTCATGAGGCTGGCGGACTGGGCCCGGAACTGGCAGAAGATCACTCCACCACTCTCCTCCTCAATGCCCATGGCTGGCGTGGTGCGTTTGCCCATCGCGCGCTTTGTCTGGGCCTCGGCCCCGAGACATTTCAAGACGCGATGGTTCAGGAATTCCAATGGTCGCGCAGCCTCACGACCATCCTGCTCCGCCATCTTCCGCCGGTTCTGTTCAGGCTGCCGCCCCATCTCCGCTTGCAATTTCTTTATGCCCAGGCCTTCTACCCCTTGCGCGGTTGCATGAGCCTGTTGGCTCTTGGTCTGCCTGTGTTTGCTTTGTTGTTTGACCACCCCTGGATGCGGATTCATTATCCGAGCTTTCTGGTGTTCAGCTTCCTGCAGATGGCACTCACACTCATGCCCATGCTGTTTCTTCGCAGCTATGGCCTGTTGCGTCCATCCAACGCACCGACGCTTTCGTGGGAGCACTGGCTGTTCGAGCTCAGCCGCGGGCCCTGGGTGTTTGCAGGTGTTGTTGCTGCGGTGCGGGAACGGCTGTGGTCGCGACCGATCACCTTCCGTGTCACAAGCAAGCAGTCAGTGAACTCACCGCTTCCCTTCTCTTTTCTGATGCCCTATCTGTTGGCTGTCGTGATCGGTGTGCTGGCCGCATTTGTTCTCGGTGATTCCGCCCGCTTGGCTCAGGGCTATGTGCTGCTCACCTTGATCACTACAGCCACATTTGCTGTGACTGCAATGGCCATCGCAGTGTTGAGTCATCGGCAAGGTGACCACTTTTTCCAGCACCTTCCGCAGATCGGTCTTGCTGGTGCCGCTGTTCTGATCACGATTGGCTGTTGTTTGTGGAGGCTGCCAGAGGTTACAGCTCCCTTGCAGTTGCCGTATCTACTTCCTCAATCAACCCTCTGATATGCGATCTCTGCGCTCCTTAGTCCTGGTCGCGACTTCCGCTCTGACCTCGGGCGTGCTTTTGATGCTCAGCTATGCATCCGCCAATCCCCCTACTCGCCCTTTGGTGGGTCTGTATGAATATGAACCTTCGTCATCCCAGCAGGCTCGGCTTGATCTCGCGGTTGGCTTCTTTGATTGGAATGCTCCCGACCTGTTACCTCAGATCCACACATTCCTGCAGCGGTCCAGGCGCCAGCGGCGTGTGCCTCTGTTGAATCTGGAACCCTTCTCTGACCGTGCCGCTGGCCGCGAGAAGGTCGACCTTCTCAGCGATGTGTTCGCCGGTCGCTACGACCGCCGGCTTGAAGCTCTTGGGCTGCTCCTTGCAGCCGATCCATCCCCTGTGTTGCTTCGTTTTGGCCACGAAATGGACAAGACTGGTCAATACGCATGGAGTTTTCGGGATCCCAAGCATTACATCAGTCTCTACCACTATGTGTATGGCAAGCTCAATGGCAAGGCCCTTCCCCATGTGCGCTGGGTGTGGTCTCCTGCTGCTACGCCCAAGGCCTATCGCTTCTGGCCCGGTGATGCCTACGTGGATCTGATCGGCGTCTCCATCTACGCCAGTCGAGCTTGGACTCCCGATCGGTCTTTGGAACGTTTTTCAGACATTCTGGAGCGTAATCGCTGGCTGCAGCGCCGCTATGGCCGTCCGCTGCTTGTTGCTGAAGCTGGCGTGAGTGGCTCAGCGGCTGACCAACAGCGCTGGCTGAAGGACGCCTTGGCGGCCCTAGCCGCTGTTCCTGAGGTCTGTGGTCTTGTTTATTTCCAGGCTTCCCAACCCACCTGGATGCCCTTGCCCACCGGCCATGAAGACTGGCAATTGAAGCCTGATCCCCTCAACTGGCTGCTGCAGCACCTGCCCTTGCCGAAACGACGTGGTCCGGCTTGCGTGGAGGCATGAGCCATGGTGTACCTCCATTTCGTTCAGAAAGCTTGTCTGGCTCTTGCCAGTGCGCTGGCGTTGCAGGTTTGGTCTGCCTATCAACCTGTGCTCGCTCAGGAGCCGCAGCCTGTTGTTCCAAACCCCGAAGATGTGGCCCCTCCGCAGGATGGGTCGCCTGCCGATTCCCAGCCACCAGCTACCCCCTCAGCTCAGAATCCTCCTCAGAATCCTCCTCCGTATAAGCCCCCCAACCTCAACCCCACCCAGATTCCCTCGGCATTCGTAGCCGAGTGGGGCAACTATTTCGTGTCGGGATCGGTTTACAGCTACGAAGACAGCAGTCGTGGCGACTCCTTCACGACTGATGGAGGGGTGAGCGTGGGTGTGGGTTTCGGCGATGCCCGCAAACTGGTGGCGGTTGAGGTGGACTTCAACCTCGAGAGCTTTGCCGACACCAACAACGGCGGCACCCTGGACGTGCGGCTGGGGCGGCAGTTGATCGGCACCCACAACTTCGTTCTGCAGCTCGGTGCGGGCTGGCTGGGGGTGGCCTCCTACGGCACCTGGCCCGACGAGGACGGTTCTCCCTATGGCGTGATCACGGCAGCATGGGCCCTGAGACCTGACGATCCAGTGTTCCGGCAGACCCTCCAGATCAATCTCGGCGGGGGTGATGGACGATTTCAACGCCTCGATGCGGTGGATCTGCCGAGCAGTGGTGTGATCGCGTCGTTGGGTGTGGAACTGGCTCCCAACCTCGGCATCAGTGCCGGCTGGGCTGGTCGAGGGCTCAATGCCTCGCTCTCCTATGTGCCCTTGCGAGGCGTGCCGCTCTACCTCTCCTTCTCCGGGGCCAACATCACCAATGTGGACAGCACTGGCCGGGCGGTGGCCTTCAGCGTCAGCTGGGGCGGCAGCTTCCGCACGGCCACCTTCCCCTGATCGCTCGCAATGGGTCGTGAGCGAGTCACCATCGCTGTTGAG
>Ga0164292_10002640_pt1 | contig 14649 bp, 14 predicted proteins | sample GEODES117metaG_FD_111486 | JGI IMG/M metagenome (GOLD analysis project Ga0164292, IMG submission 111486) | Eutrophic lake water microbial communities from Lake Mendota, Wisconsin, USA - GEODES117 metaG | ecosystem: Environmental > Aquatic > Freshwater > Lake | place: USA: Lake Mendota... | reverse complement strand
CGGTCTTGCCCCGTACATGGTGGATGAATTTATTGGCAAGCGACTTGTTCGCGATGTGCCAGAAGAGCACACGCTTGCTATTGGCGATGTTGGTTAACGCTCAATAATTTCGGAAAGTTCGGTGCTGGGAAGTCCACCACTGGACTCAACGCCGTACGTCTCTTCCATTCGGACGCGATCATTGAAGTGAGGTGTTGAAGCTTCAATGAGCACACAGTCGGTAATCGCCTCTTCTTGATGAACTAGCCCAGGTGGAAAGTGAACCACATCTCCTGGTCCAACAATTCGTTCCTTCATAGTTCCGGTTCCGTCGTCGTAACGAACAATCATTTGCCCGCTAACCACTACTACAACTTCGTCTTTTAGGCGATGGAATTGCAGGCCACCCTTGTGACCGGCCTGTATTTCTAACCGCTTAACGCTGTACTTCTGCGAAACAAGAGCGAGCAATGTTTCACTGCCCCAGACACGAGGACCCAGATCTTCTGCTTTCGGGAAAACTACTTCTTCCATGGAGCCACACTAACGCGAGGAAGCATTTCGGGGTTTTGCTGAACATAGTGTTCACATAAAATCCAGTCATCTTCTGTGTTGATGTCGAAGCCTTCTTTGTTAGCGCTCAGAAAAGGGATGATTATCTCTCCAGAAATTGAATTGAATTCGCTCACTACCGAAGTTCGAGCCATTTCAAGACTGGCATCTTGTACGTACACGGTTGGCAACGACGCGTATTGACTGCTGTGCCAAGACACACCGTTTATTGTTTGTTGAATAAATGGTGTCATGCGATTGCCAGTGACATTCCACATTTTGCCCGGGTGCTCTGTGCATGGTGTAACGGCTCGCAACGAATGTACCTCAGGATCCAAAGAAAACTGTTGCCAAGCACGTTGGATGGTTGCAGGTGTGCGAAATGGACTCGTTGGTCGCAAGATGGAGAAGCAGTCGTACGAACGGTTGTCTTTTGCTAGTTCGGCAAGAATCCATTTAACCCAGTCAATGTCAGGTGATGTGCTGGTTGCAGTTTCCGCAGGCCTAAGGAGAGGCACTTCTGCGCCGTAGTGCCGAGCAATGCTTGCGTATTCCTCGCTGTCGGTAACGCAGACCACAGCTTGAAACACACCGCTTTCAAGTGCCGCACTTATGGTGTAAGCGATTAATGGATGTTCAGACAGGGATTTGACGTTTTTATGAGGAACTCTTAATGAACCTGTTCTCGCAGGAATTAGAGCGATTGAATTCTGAGGTGTATTCATTCTTGTCTAATATTAGGTGTATTGGCGTATTGTGTGAGGATTGTCACAAGAGAGAGAATAGGTAATGCAAATGGATTTAGAAAAGTTAGATGTTCAGATCTTTGCTGATGGCGCAGATATTGATGGCATAAAAGCATTGCGGAAAAACAGATTGATTAAAGGGTTTACGACTAATCCGACATTGATGAAACAAGCGGGGATATCTGATTACCTTGCGTTTTCGCGGGAAGTGCTGGAGATCATTGACGGACTGCCGATTTCTCTAGAGGTTTTCTCGGACGATCTTGATGAAATGAAGAGACAGGCGATTAAGTTAGGCGCCTTAGGTGAAAATGTATATGTGAAGATTCCAATTACGAATACACAGAGAATTTCAACTGCGCCAGTTATCCACGAACTATGCAAAGAGGGTGTTCAACAAAACATAACTGCGATTTTTACTGTAGAACAATTGGATTATGTATTGCCCGCACTTTCGAAAGGACCAAAGTCCTATGTATCGATATTTGCCGGAAGAATTGCAGACACAGGAATTGATCCGCGACCCATTATGGCTGAGGCTCTCGAGAAAATAAGGCCGGAACCGCAAATTGAGTTGATTTGGGCGAGTCCGAGAGAAGTATTGAACATTATTGAAGCAAACGAAATTGGTTGTCATGTAATCACCGTTACCCATGACCTGTTAAAGAAGTTGGCCAATATAGGAAAGGGATTAGAGCAGTTTTCTCTTGAAACAGTAGAAATGTTTGCAAACGATGCAAAAGCCGCAGGATTTAAAATCTAACTAATTCGAACAATCAATCATAAGCAATAAGCCAATTGCTTCTTTAGATAGGGATGTGGTCCAATGGATGCAAAATCGTTAGCAGTAATTGGAGGTGCCGGATTTATTGGCAGTCATTTTGTTGACAGCCTGTTGAGTAGGCAAGACGTTAGAAAAGTCGTAATTTTCGACAATTTTTCATCAGGTAAACGATCGCATTTCAGTCAACATGTTGGTGATAATCGACTTGAAGTCGTTGAAGGTGAAATATCAGACATGGAGAAACTTTGTTTTGCACTTGAGCATTGTGAGACGCTGATTCACCTGGCTTCAAATCCCGATATTGCTGCCGCAGCACTGAACCCTGAAATTGATTTTTATCAAGGAACATCTTTGACACATGCCGTTGTTGAAGCAGCTCGTAAAACCGGAACCAGCACCATTCTCTATGCATCCGGTAGCGGGGTCTATGGAGATACAGGGGAAAGTTACTGTATTGAAGGAAAAACACCGACATATCCAATTTCGACTTATGGTGCAAGCAAATTAGCTGGAGAAGCAATGCTTTCTTCCTACTCATATATGCATGGAATTCGATGTCTTGCATTTCGTTTTGCGAACGTAGTTGGATCGCGACAAACACATGGTGTTGGTTTCGATTTTCTCAACAAATTGAGAGATAATCCAAATGAGCTAACAATTCTTGGTGATGGAACTCAAAGCAAAAGCTACATCCATGTGCAAGACGTTGTTCAAGCGGTATTTAAGGTTGAAGAAAGTGTAAAAACCGGATTTGATGTTTTCAATGTTTCTACGACCGACTTCATTTCGGTGAATGAAATTGCAGAAATTGCCATCAAAACAATGGGAATCGAAGTTAATGAAGTTGAAGTTAAGTTTACGGGTGGTGATCGAGGCTGGAAAGGTGATGTTCCGGTTATACGTTTGGATTCCTCCAAGATTCGAAAATTTGGGTGGAATAACTCGCTTACCACAAAGGAGGCGCTCGAAAAATCGCTTACTGATATGGCACTGGCGTCAAGAGCAGAGTAGACGTCTCTTCGTTAACAGATTATGTATTTGAAAGGTGGTTTGAGTTATGAATACCAACAAGAATCCCAATGAAGCAGATGACTGGAACTCACATTGGTCTGATCAACAGTGGATCGCGTCTGTGAATCCTGCCCAGAAAATGAGACACAAAGAGATTTGTACGCGGATAACCAAACTGAAATCAAGAGATGTTTTGGATGTTGGTTGTGGGCAAGGCGACCTACTTGTGGCACTTAACGAGCTGAAACTAAATGCGTCACTAACAGGTTGTGATCCAAGTTTAGTTGCGATTGAGTCTGCAAAACTAAAGGCACCTGAAGTTAAATTCATATGTGCAGACTTAATCAACGAAGTTCCTAGTGAGCTTTATGGAAAAAGTTTTGACACCGTGACGTTAGTTGAAGTGATTGAACATCTAGATAATCCTTCTGATTTGTTGAAAAAAGTTTCGCAGTATATGAAGTCAAACTCAACTCTTATTGTGTCCGTCCCTTCGGGACCAAGATCTGCATTCGAAGTATCCATCGGGCACAGGCAACATTTCACAGAGCAATCATTAATGAAACTTTTGACCGAATCTGGCTATAAAGACATCAAAATTTCGCAAATTGGATTTCCATTTTTCAATTTGTATAAATTGGTAGTCAAACTCAGAGGCACTCAACTGCATGCCGATATTGACTCTTTCAACACTGGCGGAGGTTTGGTCGCAAGAATTGCCATGAGAATATTTGACCTACTTTTTCGCTTTAATCAATCATGGATTCCGTTTGGATGGCAGTTAGTCGCGCAATGCAGTAGATAGCGACTGCAACTTCGCAGCCAACATGCATTTTTCAACAATTCGCATTGAGTTTGCCATTCGCGTCAGCGAGTTTATTGCGGGAGACATTGCTGCATTCGCAATTAAGTCTCGCAGTTCATCAGTGAAGGAGTTTTCGCAATTTGAAGTCACTACGCTCTCCTCATTTTCTCTTTGCGACTTTTCATTCAGCCATGACCACCGCTTACCCCGCACGTAGTTCTGTGGGCCGTATGATTTCCCCCGACCACTTACTATTCCGTAACCATCTCGTCCTTCTGCGCGGATAGAGAAATCGCTTCTCCACTGCACTATCGACAGTTCGACGTTAATAATGGGAATATTCTCTGTATGAAGCGTGACAGTTGCGGTCTCTTCAATTCCTGTTTTCCAAAATGTCGCGGAAACCTTGCAGAAATCAACAACAGGAATTTCACCTGTTAAGTAGCAAACTAAATCAAATAGATGTATTCCAGGATCAAGCAAGCACCCACCGCCTGCGCGAGTTGGGTTGAGCTTCCAAGATTTTTCATCACCGGGTGCGCCTCCGTGCCCTAAAGACAAACTGATTCTGCTTATTGGCCCAAAACGTGAACTCTGGAGATCCTCCTTTAAAGCTCGTACCCCCTCAAAATATGGGTAGTTAAACCCAACAAAAAGCCGATCTTCGGAGGGATTCAAGGCGATTAAGGAATTCAACTCATTTAAATTACGACCTAATGGTTTTTCAACAAAAACATTTGCATTTGTTGCCAGCAACTGAGGCACAAGATCAACGGCCACATCATGAGGCGTAGCGACCAAAATTAAATCTGGTTCAAGACTGAGTAGTTCCGGTAGCGAGACATCCGTCGGCACATCTGGTGAGGCTGGATCAAAAATCCCCAACAGTTCAATCGGCATTCCTTCCGTGATCAAACTTTGAATGGCTCTAAATCTTTGTTTGCCAATTAGACCAAATCCTATGATTGCGACTTTGCATTTATTGCTCATCATGCAGAAGTCTAGTCAATCATCTTTGTCCCATTTGATCTGAGATACTATGTTTAGTACAGAGACATTTGATTGAAATTCTGTCAACAAAATCAAGGAGAAGTTATTGGATTCCAATACTGAAATTGAGATGTCTTTGGTCGTGCCTGTGTACAACGAAATTGACAACATACCTGAGTTCGTAAATCAAGTTTTGCCAGTCGTAGAGTCGTGTACCAGTAGCTATGAGTTGATCTTTTCGGTTGATCCATCTACTGATGGAACCGAGTCATGTATCAATGATTTGCGAGCTCAGAACCCCAGGATCAAGATGATTACTTTTTCAAGACGATTTGGGCAACCAGCCGCTACCTTGGCTGGGCTTGAATACTGCGGGGGGAAATGTGCTGTAGTCATGGATGTTGATTTACAGGATCCACCAGAGTTGATTCCAGAAATGTACGAAAAGTGGAAATCAGGTTTTGATGTTGTTTACGCGACGAGGACACAACGCGATGGAGAAAAGCTCATCAAGTTGCTGATAACCAAACTTGGATATTCAATTATTGGTCGATTTGGAGTGGTCAGTATTCCGAGAAACACCGGAGACTTTCGTCTGATGGATAGGCGGGTGCTATCTGAGTTATCGAAATTTCAAGAGACAAGCGCATTTCTCCGAGGCCTGGTTGCACTTATTGGATTTAAGCAAACAGAAGTTTTGTTTTCACGGCCAAAACGTTTTGGTGGAAAAGGTAAATACAACCTGTGGATTGGATCTCTCAAAATAGGATTTAACGGAATAGTTGGTTTTTCAACAGCCCTTCTCAATTTATCAACGATCTTTGGTTTCATTTTTGCCGGAACCTCCTTCGTCTTTGGTTGCACATATCTGGGGTTGCAGATAGCAGGAGCAAACTTTCCTGTCGGAAATCCAACACTTGTGTTCTTAGTACTATTTATGGGTGGTGTGCAACTGATTTCCATTGGGATAATCGGTCAGTACATTGGAAGAATTTATGATGAAGTGAAGCGACGGCCAAGGTATATAGTTGACAAACTTGCAGGGTTTAGCGAACGTCACCAGTAACCATGCATGGAAGTATTCGTTGCCTGATGGCAGTTTTGTAGATCATAAAGTGGAGAGGTCGAATAAATGAATTCGTTTTCAGAAAAATTTCTTGCTGATACAACTCAGGTGTTACAGCAAATTTCAATCATAGAAATCGAATCTCTAGTTGAAATTCTCGAAAAGACGCGTTCTAAAGGCGGAAGATTATTCCTTGTGGGATCTGGTGGTGGTGCAGGGCACGCATCACATGCAACCTGCGACTTTAGGAAACTGTGTGGGATTGAGGCATATTGCGTTAGCGATAATGTTTCGGAGTTGACTGCACGGGTAAATGACGATGGCTGGGATACTTCCTACAGCAAATGGTTAGAAGCATCTAGATTGAACGCAATGGATTGTTTGTTGGTGTTTTCTGTAGGTGGCGGGAGTATTCACCCACCAGTAAGCCTCAACTTGGTGAACGCTGTCCTGTTCGCAGAGGAAGTGAATGCTAAGGTCGTCGGAATTGTTGGGCGAAACGGTGGATTTTTACGCGAAAGAGCAACCGCATCTGTACTTATTCCTACAGTTGAAAAATCGTTTGTAACACCCCAAGCGGAAGGTTTGCAAGCTGTCGTTTGGCACCTGATTGTTTCACATCCCAAGCTCGCTGTTTCGCTAGCTAAGTGGGAAGGGATTGAGTCGGAGAAGAGCAATTAACTATTCAAATTCTGATTCACGAGTTGTCGCTGTTACTGGCGGTGGTAGCGGAATTGGTCTACATACCGCGAAACACTTTGCGTCGCTGGGTTGCGATGTCGCGATATGTGGGCGGGATTCAATTAAAATTGAATCCGCAGCAAAATCATTGCAAGAAGAATTTGGCGGCAGTGTTGTTGGGTTTGTAGGAGATGTATCTGACCCTATTCAGATGATGGAATTTGCTGATGTAACTCGAAATCGACTAGGTGGTGTCGATGTGCTGGTTTGCAACGCGGCAGTACTAGGCCCAATAGGCAGTTGGAAAGAATCTCCATTTGAACGCGTTACAGAAGTTTTTTCGATAAACGTTTTGGGTGTGATTAACTCTGTGAGAGCGTTTATGGACGACTTTGTCAATGCCCGATCCCCTCGTGTAGTTGTGTTGTCCGGTGGTGGGATGGGTGGTCCAAGACCAGTTAAGGATGCACCTTTCTATGTTTCAACAAAAGCCGCGATTGCTACATTTGTTGAAGTTGTTGCCAGTGATTTTGAGACCTTGAATGGTGCCATAGTTGTGGTTGCCCCCGGATCAAGTATCGCGACAAATTTCCTGCAAGAGGTATTAGAAGTCGGTGAACAGGTTGCAGGACCGGGGCTCTATAAAGATGCATTAGACCATCAGAAGAATGAAGTTGGAAAATCGCTAGACAACTACTTTGAGCTTCTTGATTTGGTCATGGGCGATTCAGGATTACTTCTCAACGGGAGAATATTAAGCGCAAGGTGGAATAGACCTGAAGTACTTAGAAATGAGTTAGCTGGAAAAGTTAACTTAAACACCTACAAACTTCGTCGAATTGATAATGACTTATTTATAGCGGGCGAAGAAGGCACCCTTTTTCCATAAGGATGCCACGCTCAAAGTTTCCCATGCAACCTAAGAGCTCAGACGTCTACGGGTATTGTTGGACTTATGATCATTACTAGAACTCCGCTGAGAATTTCTCTTGGAGGAGGTGGCACGGACATCCCTTCGTTTTACCGTCAAAATGATCATGGGTTTCTCATTGCTGCAGCAATATCGAAGTATGTGTACATATCAGTCAATGCAAATTTTGAGAATAGTATCCTGCTGAGATATAGCGAAGTAGAGAAGGTGAATTCTGTTGATTCGGTAAGACATCCGCTACTTCGAGAGTGTTTGATTGCAACTGGTGTTACTGGGAAGATAGAAATCTCCTCGATGGCGGATGTTCCTTCTGGAACTGGTTTGGGATCCTCAGGATCGTTTTGTGTTGGCGCACTAAAAGCGCTCAGTTTGCATAATCACAAAAATCTTTCCGCTCTTGAGTTGGCTGAATTAGCTTGTGATATAGAAATGAATCGACTTGGCGAGCCAACAGGAAAGCAAGATCAATACATTTCTGCTTTCGGCGGAATCAGCACATTTTCATTCAAATCTGATGGGACTGTGATACACGAATTCATACAGATTAGTAAACAAACTCGGCAAAATATCGAAGAAAATCTTCTTCTATTTTATACAGGTATTCAAAGGTCTGCTTCGGCGGCACTGTCAACTGAACAAGTTCATGAAAGTTCAAAGTATCAAAACGATAACTTGGTTGAAACTAGAAATATCGGATATAAAACAAGAGATATTTTGACAAGTGGGGATATGGAAGCCTTCGGTCAGATTTTGACTGAGCAATGGAAACTTAAGTATCACCGCCAACCGTCAAAACTGCATCAACAGATTGATGAATGGATTCAGATAGGAATCTCTTCTGGTGCGCTTGGTGGAAAACTTGTTGGGGCAGGAGGTGGAGGGTTTTTATTGTTTTACGCGGAGCGAAAGAACGAATTGCGTAATTCAATGGAGAAAATCGGACTCACCGAATTGGATTTTCGTATTGATAATGAAGGAACTTCAGTTACTGTATCGCAATGATGAATAAACATTGTGTAGTTCTTGCAGGTGGACTTGGAACACGGCTTTTTGAAATCACCAAAGGGAGAATTGCCAAGGCAATGATTGAAATAGATGGCAAGCCATTTTTGGATTACAAGATTGAAAGTCTTATTCGAATGGGGTTCCAATCTATAGATCTACTTGTTGGTGAACATGGTGAACAAATTGAGTTACACGTTCGCAAGTTGAATGTAATAGGTATTGAATTTAGAGTCTTTTATGATGGTCCCAACTTGCTCGGGACCGCAGGATCAATAGCAGCAATACGATCTAAGCTGCCAGATGTCTTTTGGGTTACCTATGGTGATTCGCTGGTGGAGATAGATGTTTCTGAAGCTGATCTTATTTATGATGATTTTAAGAGAAGCATCATGTCTGTATACCGAAATTGTGATGAGGTTGAACCTAGCAATATTGAATTTGATTCGACTGAGATGAAGGTCACCATGTATAGAAAGAATTCCGATTCTGGTCATTTTGAATGGATCGACTATGGGATGATGAGATTAAACGTCGAGATGTTTGATCAGATTCCTAGCGACAAACAGTCTGACCTATACAGCGTGATAATTGATCAAATAGCTAAGAAAAACATGATGGCGTATCCCGTAAATAGCCCATACTGGGATGTAGGGAATCCTCAAAGGTTTGCTGAAACCACTAAAAAAATTCAGAAAGACAAGAACAGAGTTTGAATTCCAAGCTTGTGTTCCTTGACAGAGATGGTGTAATCAATGCTCTCGTCGCTCGTGATGGACGGTTGCTTTCACCCAGACTTATTGAGGATTTCACAATAATTCCAGGTGTACAGAAAGCTATTGAAAAACTTAAGTGGATGGGATTTGAAGTTGTAGTTGTAACCAACCAACCCGATATATCGAGGGGATATCTGGAACCGAGTCTGCTTCACAAGATGAATTTGAAAGTATCAGAACTTGGTGTGAATAAAGTTATCGTTTGTGCGCATTCAGATGAAGACAATTGCGAATGTAGAAAACCTAAACCGGGGATGTTAGAGCAGTACATTAAAAGCTCTGAAAAGAAGTATTCATCAATCTGGATGATTGGCGATCAGGAAACCGATGTTATTGCTGGAGCTTTAGTACATGCGATTACCATTCTTATTTCGAGCGACAATCGACTCAATTTAGAAACTAGTGCAAGATACGTAGTTACGAACCTTGCATCAGCCGTAGAAATAATCACAGAATTCACTTGCAATGACCAATCAAAGTTTCTTGCTAAAGACACAACTCAGATCTAAATGCTTAACAGAATGGTAAAAACAATGAAGGTCAATGAGGTATTTATAGAAAAAGCCAAATCACTTGTATATGGAAGACCGATGAAAATTGCAACGGCAATTTTCATCACAGTATGTGGGACAACTCATTGGTGGCTACGTGCAAACGGGTCAAAACTAAACATCGGATATATCGATCCGAACGCATACTCTGGTCTATCTCATAACTATCGAGCAATAGTTGCTGAAGGCGGTTCTACCTATTATTCGTCTCGAGTAATGCACATTTTTCCAATGGCGATACTCACATCCATCTTTGATGCGTGGGGCCCGATAATTTATCTTGGAGTGGTTTCAGGGATTTGTGTCCTGATACTTTTTAAGATAATTCAAAGAGTTATTCCGAGTGTTAATCTTGTTGTTGCACTAACAACCAGTGTGTTGTTAATCAGCCTGCCATCATTTGCTTATGAAAGCTCATGGTCTTACGTTCAGATAACTTTTAATGCATTTTTTCTGCTTTCAATATATTTCAGTCTCTTGGGCGGAAGTAATAAAAACGAGTTGATTCTTGCCGGATTCTTTGCTGTTTGTGCTATAAATACTCACTTCAAAGCCATTCCACTTGTGGTTACTCTTCTCGCCGGGTTGCTTTTTTTTGCAAAAGACAACGGTCAATTGAAGTTGTTCATTCTGAAGTATTGGTTGATCGGAGGGATTATTTCGGCATTGATTGTTGAAATCCTTTACCAATTTAACCAGCCCAGATTGACATTTAAGTTGTCCTGGTGGTGGCAGATATACACAACCTTTTTGATCGGAAGATCAGGTGCTGGGGAGTGGAAATCCCTATTGGAACTTTGGCGAACGGGTCAGTTCCCTTGGTACATAATTGGACCTTCGATTTGCGCGACTTACATTGGTTTCAATTGGCGTAGAACATACCTCAATAGGGATAAGTCTGGGGTTGTACCGATCCGAATGCTCGCATTCTTTGGTTTGTTTGGAACAATCATGATCTTTGTTTATCAGGAAGTTTTGCGCTATCCAGTAACAACAACATTTTGGTACTGGGACAGTTTTTGGGTTGCATTTGCATCAGCTTATATATCCGTTCTAGGAACAATCCAAAAGAGAGAGGGAGCGCGCTACATCCTTTCAGCAGCACCGTTTGCACTATTCCCGATCTTTCTGTACTTGCCAAACTGGATTGCATACCCGGGCGGCTCAACTTGGATTAGCACTGGTGATCACCGTAGGTATATCAACTATTTTTTGATCACAGTCTGCCTTTATGTGATTGCCTCCCTCTTCGCCGAACGTCGCAGATTAAGGCATTCTGCATATCTAGTTCTGTTGGTGGCTGTATGTTTTAGCTTCCAGCAGTTGCCGGATTTTGGTAGTGCGCTTCGCAGTCAAAAAATAGGAGACTTTTCGCTAGAACATAGTTTCTTTGAAGATCAATTTTGGTTGATTGATAATTGGGTGATGTTAGAAGATGGAAACGACAAGTCAGAAATAGCGCTGTGGTCGCAAGAAGATGATGGTCGCGGCTATTTAGGGTCAATCAGCTCTGGGCTTGGATTCATCCAGACTCGACTCACACTCGGGGGATCCATAGAGAACGATTCAGTTCAGAATTGGCGAGATTGGAAAGGTCAGATCAATGGTGTCATGTACTTCTATTTGACAAGCAGTGGAGATAATAACTCTGTAAGAGCGGTTTTAGAACAACAAGGTTGTCAATTTACTGAACCCATTCAATCACCCTCTGGCACGGTGTCTCTTGTTAAATATATTTGTTAGAAGGAAACTAATTTGCAATCTGGAAAATCGTCCAACCTGAATTTGCATAAATAATTCGTTTTTCATAAACAGTTTCAAAACTCTTCAACAAATCCAAGTTAACGTTTTGCGCAAACCCCCATTCTTGAGCAAGGATTAAATAATCGAATCCAGCAGACTGGAATTGGTACAAAGCCTCGTCTGGACCATTCACTTTCGGATTAGCAAAAGGATTTCTCCTGTCAGCTGCAAATACCGACACATCGGCTGGCCAGAACAGCAATGCTCGGCCCTCACCAAATAAAGCGAAACGTTTGCTTTCAGGAAAGTCAGAAAGATTTAAAAACTCAATCGTTGCCAAAAAGTTTGGCTCATTAACTGTGATTCCAGAAGCAATATAATTTTGCTGGTTGGTTACAGGTTTTTTCGAGAACTCAGTATTGATTGCGGGCACCACCAACAGAGCAACTGGAATTACAACGACGGCTAAAGCAGAAGTAGCAACAAAAAAACTCAACCTTGTTGAACGCCTGCTTCCCAACGGGCGAAGAAACGAAGCTGCCACAAATAACTGTCCAATTGAAACAAACAAGAAATATCGAACAATTGGTCCGATGTATATCAACATCACAAACTCGGTAACCAAGAGCGCGATTGCAATTGGCCGAAATAATTTTGAAACATAAAAAACTGAACTTAGAGATATAAAAGTCACGGCGATCCACAGAATTAGTTGCCCACGTATGAGATCAATTGGAAGTGTAAAGAAAGTTGTGTCCGCAATGAATTGAGACAATTGGCCGAAAGATCTTCTAACATCCTCCTCGTTGGTCATGACTTCGGGTCCGTAGCCGACACCTTTAAAAATGCCTTGTAACATTGGGAAAAATGGGTTAGATGTTTCAAACCAATTCTTGAGCAACCAGAACAAGATGGGAATATAGCCTGAAATCAATACGGACAACTGTTTGATTCGTTGCTTGCGCTCGATGTCTAATTTGAGAATCTTCAGTGATATGTAGATGAAAACAATAATTGAAAAAACTCCAGCAAAAGGTTTGACAAATGGAAGAAACCCAAGGAATAGGCTTAAGTAAGTCAATGACCCTGTTTGTGATTCACTGCTTAAATATTTGTGCAATTCCGAGATCGTAATTAATGAAAAAAGTACTAGTGCAATATCACTTGATGGTGATGAAACAACAGTCGAGCCACTCAGCAGGATTAAACACATGCTCAGATTCAGCGCAACGAAAGCGCGGACGTTGCCAAATTTGATCAATTTTGAATAGATGAAAACACCTATTAATACGATCATCACCAAATTGATGAGCGCAAAAACCTGCAATGAAACCATGGGTGACAACCAGCCGTAGATTGACTGGAACCCGAGCGGAAGGCCAGAATTTGGAATTAGATTTGCGGAATCGAGATTATGGCTGAGATTTAATGCGTAAAGAGGAGCATAAATATGATAAGAAAGGGCGTCATATCCATCTATTGGCCCCAAAAATCTCTCAAGAATTCTCCGAAATAGGAATAGTTCAAAAAACAGAAGAACAATTACTGCGAGGAAGCGTCTAGAAACCAACTTGATTACGAATGGTTTTGGGTTTCGAAGCAGATTTATTGGTCTTTCAGCAAATTTTAGCTTTATCCAAAAAACAAAAATTGCAAGCGCAAGAGCGGCCGAGAGCAGAATTGGTTTATACAGAAGGCTTAACGATCCGAGTAGCGTGAATGTGTATGAAAACATCATGAAACCGATCATGAAGTTTGAGAAAATGCGCTCGCTTCGCACAACTGGCTGCTCAAAACAACTTCCTATTTGGAAAATGAATAAAACAAAGCAAACCAGAACAAGAGCGTCTGTAAGAATCATTATAGTTTGATTCTAGATGAGATTCGTTTATCGCTCCGTTTTATTGATGGTGATACCCTACATGGTTCTGGCCTCTAGTCGTCAGGGGCCGTGGTGGGATGATTGGTATTACCCGGAAAGATACAATGAGCAACTCAGTAATCTGCGAAAGGGCATTTGGAATAACCAAATTCCTTTTGGGGATGGTTATGGTTTGGGTGGGTATACCTTCTTAAACCTATTCTCAAAGTTGTTTTCGCTCGATTTTTCATTCGGCGCTAGTGATAGTTTTGAAAAGTTGTTGGACATCAGGATTGGTTTAATTCTGCTGTCAATTTCAGGAGTTTTCGTCTTAAAAAGAATTGCCGCGCACCTAGGCTGTTCGGATTCAGAGGCTCAACTTGCCTCGATTTTGCTCGCAATCACACCAGCCTGGCTCGGTCAGGCAACAATAAACATAAAAGACACAGTTGTAGCAGTAGGGCTCCTGTTCGTCATTGATGGGTTGTTTTCATTATCTGAATGTATGAAAGGAGAGAGTCGCTTAAAGTACTGCAGTGCAATTACGGAATTGATTTTTGGTATTTATCTATCGTTTGGTACTAGATTTGGGCTGTACCTGTTTATTCTCATTGCTGAACTGATTCTAATTTTCGGATTAAGTTACTTTAAAGATAGGCGCAGCAATCTATTCTTACTTGTGGGCGCCAATGTGATTTCCTACATCGTGTTGATGCCAATGAATCCGGTTCTTCTCCGGCCTTATTCGTTGGTAGTTAACTCGGTAACTGGAACGCTGAGCTTGTTCAATCAGAGCGCCGGACCAGTGCTAACTAATGGAATTCTTTTGGATGGGAACAACCCTCCGTGGTGGTACCTGCCGGCCTGGGTGTTGGCTCAAATGCCAGCAACTTTTCTTATTGTTTTGTTGATTGGAGCCGCTCGTCTTTCGGTAAAGCGAAAGAGTTGGATCCAAGAATTTTTAAAGGCAGTAATGCAGAAGAGCGCGCGGGTGCGAGTAACTACTACAAAATGGTTGATAGTGATCTGGCTATTGGCAGGTCCTCCGGTAGTCGCATTGCTTCTTCGACCGCCTCTCTACGACGGAGACCGTCAGTTTTTAATGTTGTATCCATTGCTTGCAATTATCGTGGCAAAATGCTTCACTTCATTATTCAACTTGAAGTCAACT